>WNGJ01000384.1_pt1 | contig 64590 bp, 56 predicted proteins | sample 5400611 | NCBI WGS metagenome assembly WNGJ01 (sample SAMN13153375, study PRJNA577476) | soil metagenome | isolation source: 40 cm soil or saprolite under Garry oak tree replicate 1 | place: USA:California | collected 2016-06-15 | reverse complement strand
CGCACCCAGGCAGCAGAGCTGACAAAAGGTTCAGCGGACGATGCAGCAAGACTTCACGCTATTTATAACTATGTCAGCACCCAATTCCGCTATATCGGAATAGCTTTCGGGATTGGCCGTTATCAGCCTCATTCCGCAGCGGACGTACTCAACAATAAGTATGGAGACTGCAAAGATAAACACACATTATTCGCTTCCCTGCTTGGTGCAGTGGGCCTCAAGGCCTACCCCGCCTTGATCGCATCCACCCATGAAATTGATGTGGATGTGCCATCCCCAGCGCAATTTGATCACGTAATCAGCGTGGTAGCACAAGGAGATCATTTCATTTGGCTGGATACCACGCCGGAAGTTGCACCTTTCGCGTATCTTTCCAGCGGCTTGCGCGACAAACAGGCGCTAGTGATGGCTGAGGACAAGTTGCCGACCTTGATCATGACGCCAGCCGATCCGCCTCTGAAGCCATCGCAAGTGTTCCGGATTGATGCAAAGTTGAGCGACACCGGCACGCTGCAAGGAAAAATTGCGCGGAGTGTCCAGGGTGACGATAACGAAGTCGCTCTTCGTATTGCATTTCGACGCGTGCCACTGCCCAAATGGAAGGATCTGATCCAGCAGATCTCCTACCTTTCGGGTTTTGCCGGTGATGTGAGTGATGTGACTGCCGGGTCGCCGGAAAAAATCGATGAGGCCTTTCACTTTGCCTACACCTACACGCGCAACGACTACCCCGACTGGTCTGACCGGCGAATCAGCTCGCCGCTCCCTCCCATCATGTTGCCGTCGGTTCAGGAAAAAGATGGAAAACCCTCATTCCCGATCTGGTTGGGCTCGCCCACCGACGTGCATCTTGAATCGCATGTGGAACTTCCCAAGGGTTACAGCCCGGAACTCCCCAAAAATGTCGACCTAAAGGAGGACTTTGCCGAGTACCACGCCACCTACGCGATCAAGGACGGTATGTTGCTGACCCAGCGTGCCTTTCTGGTGAAGCTTCGAGAGGTGCCGGTAAGTAAGTACGAGCTCTACAAAAAATTCAGCAAGGTCGTGGAGAACGATCACAATCTCTATATCGCGCTGTCTTCCGGCAAGTCGTCGCCAATGTCCTACCAGGATGGAATATGGAACTTGCCTTACAGCGATAACCCTGAGGCTGTCCGGGCTTACGATGAAGCGCGAAATGGATACGAGAGGCATGATTTACAAGCCGAAATAACCTCTCTCAAGCGCGCCGTGGAAATTGATCCCAAATTTACCCGCGCGTGGCTGTGGCTCGGGGAGATATACATGTTCGCGCGGCAGCCCGAACAGGCGTTGCAGGCCTACCGCAAGGCAGTCAATGTTGATCCGCAAGAAGCGCTGAGCTACAAGGCACTTGGATTTGCGCTTGTCGGCCTGCGAAAGTTCGATGAGGCCATTCCAGTGTGGCAGGAACTGATCAAGATTGCGCCCAATGATAGCGGCGGGCCGGCGGGCTTGGGTATCTCTTTGTTCGGCTTGAAACGCTACGGGGAGGCAGCATCGGCACTGGAAACCGCAGTGAAACTAAGTCCTCAATTCGCGGGTCTTGAGGTGCAGCTTGGCTCCGCTTTTCTGCGGGCTGGTGAAGAGGACAAGGCTCTGGCTGCATACCAGAAAGCCATCGAGCTAGATCCCTCACCTTGGATGTTCAACAACGTAGGATACGAACTGGCTGATGGGAACAAGAAATTACCGATTGCACTTGAATATGCTGAAAAAGCGGTTGGCCAAGAGGAGGAAGCTTCCCAGAAGCTCAAGCTCTCGGAATTGGGGATCGAAGACTTGGCGCACACCAGTAGCTTGGCTGCATTCTGGGATACCCTGGGTTGGGTACACTTCCGAATGGGCAATCTCGACCAGGCCGAGAAATACCTGAAGTCCGCGTGGGAGCTCTCGCAAGACTGGGCCGAGGCAGACCATCTCGGACAGCTCTACGAACGTCAGCATAAAAAGCAAGCCGCAGCCCGTATGTACCGGCTCGCACTGTATCGTTTCCCACAGCAGGCAAACCGGGAACCAGAAGAAATGGAGAAGACCCGCGCCAGGCTTCAGCATCTGTTCCCCGGTAGCGCACCCGTTAATCTGCGTAGCGACACCGAAGCCTCAACCGAGGTGAACCGTTTGCGTACAATCAAACTGACACGGCTGACGCCAGGAACTGAGAGTGCGGAAGTGTTTGTGGTTTTTGCGCCGGACACTAAGAGTTCGTTCTTAAGAATCGAAGATGTGAAATTCATCAGCGGATCAGAAAAGCTAAAATCCGCTGGGACCGCGCTGAAGTCCGCCACGTTTCAAATTCCATTCTCCTTTGGTGGACATGCACGTCTATTACGCCGCGGCATTCTCGGCTGCTACCAGTATTCAGGCTGTTCATTGACCTTACTCAATCCTGCCGATGTACACTCAGTGAATTGACTCTCTAGAGCATCTGCCAGCAGCTGTTGCCCATTTCAAGTCTTGAAGGAAGTTGTGATGACTCGTGCCACTGGAACCTTTGATGTCAAGCTGAGCCCGCAGGCAGTAGACGAGAAAGCCGACGCCAGCCTGGGTAGGATGTCGATCGACAAACAGTTTCATGGCAATCTCGAAGGTAGCAGCACGGGCGAGATGTTGAGTGCCAGCACCAGCGTCAAAGGCTCAGGCGCTTACGTGGCGATTGAGCGGGTGAGTGGAACGCTGCATGGGCGCAGCGGCAGCTTCACACTCCAGCATAGCGGAACCATGACACGGGGCGCGCCGCAACTCACGATCACTGTGGTACCGGACTCTGGAAGCGATCAGCTGAAGGGTCTTGCAGGTAAGATGATGATCACTATCACTGACGGAAAACATTCTTACGATTTCGAGTACACCCTGGCCGAGAGCCCCTGAAAACATCTGCGAGGGAGAACTTTATGCGATTGACAGCATGTTTGTTTCTTTCATTGAGCCTGTTCGTCTCACTGGCCTGGTGCGATGAAGGGCATCACCACGCTTTGACCGAAGAGGAGATTGGGTCCGTCCACTTTGCGACTTCGTGCGCGACAACTACGGAGGCCAGTTTCAATCGCGCGGTCGCCATGCTGCACTCGTTCCAGTACGAGGATTCACGTCAGGCCTTCGACGCTATCGCTCAGCAAGATCCGGTGTGTGCGATGGCGCAGTGGGGCGTGGCCATGTCTCATTACCACGGTCTGTGGCATAACGGCGACATGGCGGCCGGGCGGGAGGCATGGAGCAGAGCACACGATATGGCGAGCGCTAATCCCAAGACCACTGCCCGCGAAAAGGGTTACATCGATGCCTTGGGAGAAATTTATCGGCAGGACGGAAAGGACGAATACGCTCACGCTGAGGTTTACGAGCAGCAGATGGGCGCTCTCCAAGCGGTTTATCCGGATGACAGTGAAGCGGCCATCTTCCATGCAATCGCTCTGGACTTCACGGCTCCCAAGACCGACAAGACTTTCAGTCATCAACGCCAGTGCGGCGAAATCCTTCAACCCATCTTTCAGAAACAGCCGCATCATCCCGGAGTTGCGCACTACCTGATTCACTGCTACGACAATCCAGTGCTTGCCGAAAGAGCACTGGACGCCGCCCGAGCTTACGCCAAGATCGCGCCCGCTTCAGCCCATGCCAATCACATGCCTTCACACATCTTCACGCGTGTCGGCTCGTGGGAAGAATCGATCGATTCCAATAGGCGCTCTGCCAGTCTGGCCTCGCAGGCGGAAAACGCTTCCAAGAATGGAGAAGCCCGCGATCAGCGGCTTCACGCCCTGGATTATCTGGAATACGCCTATCTCCAAAGCGGGCAGGTGAAGAATGCGAAAGCGGTGCTGGACGAGATGAAATCCCTTCCGCCGCTTCCAGGGTTAACTCTTACGGGAAACTACGCGATCGCCGCCGTTCCGGCGCGCTACATCATGGAACTCGCTCAATGGAAGCAGGCGAGTGAACTGCCAGCGCCAACGGAAGGCACACTTTGGGCACAGGCGATTACGTGGATGGCGATCGGAATAGGCAGCGCACGTTCCAACAATCTCGAGCCGGCGACACAGGCCGAGAAGACACTGGCTACGCTACGAGACACCATCGCCAGGCAAAACAATATGTACTGGTCGAACCAGGTGGAAGTGCAGCGGAGAGAAGTAGCTGCCTGGATTGCAGAACAAAGTGGCAAGCACGAAGATGGATTAACCATGATGCGCTCGGCTGCAGAACTGGAAGAAAGCATGGATAAAGATGCGGTCACTCCGGGTGCGGTCATTCCGGCACGTGAAATGCTGGCAGAGCTTTTGTTGTCCGCGAAACGTCCCGCAGAAGCACTGGCGGCCTACGAATCGGCTTTGAAGATCGCACCTAAACGGTTCAATGCGTTGTATGGTGCAGCCAGGGCGGCGGAGGCGAGCGGCAATCCCAGCGTCGCCAGCCGATACTTCCAGGAATTAATTCGGATTTCAGTGGGAGAAGAACGTCCGGAGTTGACCACGGCGCGAAAAAAAGTGGCGTTCACAGCTACAAAGTAGGTAAGGCTCGTTCTACTGTTTACGCCAGTTAGAACGGCCCGGGTTCTATTGTTTACGCCACTGTGGAAGGGCGGGCCTTTCAGCGCCGCGTTACGAATAAAGTGGAGATGGGCTTCAGCCCCCGTGATCGCCTCGGCTGTCGCACCAGGGCTAAAGCCCACTTCAAAAGCCGCTTAACGCGGCGCTAAAGCGCCGCTCTTCCACGATGCGAAAGCGTCACGCACACCCCCGCCCACTCCACGGTAGGGACTTTCAACTCCGGCGATTCTTCAACGCCTGCCCCTTTCAGCCAATCCCTCTGCGTCCTGAACTGCCTTGGCCAGACGGCGGGCGCGGGCTTCGGGACTGCGATAATAAAAGATGCCGAACAGGTGCATTCGCCTGCGCGAAAGCGACATACGCTCCCAGCCTTCGCGAGCGAGGGAATTACGCGCGAATGTGACTTGAAGAATAGGTGGCAGTTCGCGTTCAGCTTCCATGGTGGCGAGTAAGCGTTCCGCGATTTGCTGGGCGCGACGCTCGCGGGCTTCGGCACTTTTCACTTGAGTGATCCAAACGCTGATTTCTTTGCGCGTGGAATAGTTCAGCCGCTCGAACCATCGGCGGAGTTGGCGGTCCCCGGCAAGGGCACGCTTCAGTTCGGCGGGAATTATCACAATGCGTGGTTCGGTATCGGGCTCCAGCCGGAACTGAGCCACCGAGCCGGTGGTGACTTTGCCGCCTTTCTGCATCTGCTTATTTATCAACATCATGTGCCGGCCCTTACCCGTGGGGAAGAGAGAGCTGCGAAACGGAAAACCGTTGATCTCGCCTTTCACCTTCAACCTCTCTCTGGTTCGCCAGATCCTGGGAACATCCAGAGGGACGTGAATGACCACCCAGTTAAGCCTCGACTTAAGGCGTTCGAGCGTGGCACGAAAGGATTTAGCGAGCGCCTTAGTCATACTTGTTGGTGGCTAGTTGCAATGTTCTTAGGCGAACCGACGAGGCTTGACAACCGGATGTACAATTTAACCAATTCGTTATAACCGGGATGCGGCATATCCCCGACAAGCTCCCAGCGCATCGCCATCCGATTACGACGACCAGAAAGATTCTGCGCACCGGTTCGCTGGCCGTGTGAGGTGATTTATGGCGCTCCGTATTTTTGTGGCGGATGATCATGAAGTTGTGCGTCGCGGTATCTGTGCTCTGCTCACGGCTCATCACGGATGGGAAATCTGCGGTGAAGCTGCGGATGGCCGCGAAGCCGTGGAGAAGGTTAACCACCTCCAGCCCGACATCGTGATTCTGGATATCGGTATGCCGGCTCTGAACGGACTCGAAGCTGCTCGCCAGATTCTGCACAATAATTCCCATCAGAAGATAGCGATCCTGAGCATCACAGACTCCGAGCAAGTGATCCAGGAAGCTTTGAGAGCTGGAGCCAAGGCTTACATCCTGAAGTCGGACGGAGCCAAGGACCTGATCGTCGCCATCGAAGCCTTGCAGCAGAATAGAACTTACTTCAACTCCCGAATCGGACAGATCGTTTTAAATGGATTCTTGAACACCGGCAAGATGCCGTCGCAAAGAACGTCTATCTTACCCGACCTGACGGCTCGCGAGCGGGAGATCGTGCAATTGTTGGCGGAAGGTAAAAGTACTAAAGAGGTGGCAGTCACCCTCGGTGTAAGTGTGAAGACAGCCGAGACTCATCGCAGCAATCTGATGCGCAAGCTAGGTTTGCATTGCTTGAGCGAACTCGTCCTCTACGCGGTGCGCAATAATATCGTTCAAGTTCCGGGCGAGCAGGCTTCCGCACTCCATGCTGGCCCCCCGAGGATGCCGGCAGCATAAGGCAGTGGCTAGTGGCTAGTAAATCTAATATCTCACCATTCTGTTGGACTTCAATTCTTAGCCACTGTCTCCATCTTTTTCTCGGAATCGTTTGAACAAAGCTAAAGCTCCGGTTGTCATGGCCTGCCTGCACTCGTATATTGATTGGCGACGGAGGAAACGGCAATCATGACTACTGTGGAATTCTTCGATCAACTGGACGCGCGAATCGCCAAATACGATCTGCTTTGCCATCCTTTCTATAAAGCCTGGGCTGCGGGTGAACTGACTCGGGAAGATCTTCGGGACTACGCGCGCGACTACTACCATCACGTTGAGGCTTTTCCGGCTTATCTCGAAGAACTCTGCGCTCGACTAGAAGAGGGTGAGTTGCGTAGCGCGGTGATGGCTAACATGGCTGACGAGAATGGCATGGAAGGCTTCTCAGGTCAGCCTTCGGTGCGGCACTCCGATCTATGGCTGGACTTCGTGGAAGGCATGGGAGCCGATCGCAACATGGCTGGCCATCAGCCCGTGGCAGAAGTGAACGATCTAATAGATTTTTTTCACGAGACGGCACGGAGGCGCACTCCAGCCGAAGCTTTGACTTCCTTCTACGCGTATGAATCCCAAGTTCCGCGGGTCGCGCAAGAGAAATCCCGCGGCCTGCGCGAAATGTACGGTGCCAACGAGAAAGCGTGCGGCTATTTCACGCTGCACGCAACTGCGGACATCCATCATTCGAAGATCTGGCGTCACCAATTGGCCAAGTGTCTTGAGACGGATCCCAATCTCGCAGACAAGGCCTTGCTTGCGGGAGAGCGCACTGCGATAGCTCTGTGGCAAGCCCTGGATGGAATCGACCGCCGCCGCACGGCACGCGCAGCCTAGGTTTTTGAGATTAAAACGCGGATGAGCCGGTGGATTCCAAATCACCGGCTCACGCTATTTTCAGATGGATAGACATGCCGAAAGCTATGCCCATCGGTGCCCGCGCTACGGCCGAACAGACCGTCGAATTCAAGCACACGCTAACCGCCTATCATTCCGAATTGCCACCGGTATATTCCACGCCTGACATGATTCGCTTGATGGAAACCGCGGCATTTCTGGCGCTTCAGCCTTATTGCAACCCGGGCGAAATCACCGTGGGCACGGCCATCAACATTGAGCATCGCGCCGCCAGTGGAGTCGGAGCTCACATCCTTGCCGAGGCAGTGCTGGAGTCATTCGACGGCCGTTTCTATACACTTCAAGTAACCGCCCGCGATGACGTGCAGGAGATCGGACGAGGCACCGTGAATCGCGCGACAGTGAGCGTTTCAAAATTTCTAGACAAAATGAAGGCACAATTGAAGACCGCCCGTTAAGCTGGCAGAGACCAAAATGTCCGACAAGCAAAAGCAAAAATCCGCTGCCGAAGCCTTTCGTGCCATGCATCGAGGCAAGCGAATTCTGTTGCTTCCCAACGCTTGGGACGTGGCCAGCGCCCGCATCTTCGAGGAAGCCGGATTTGGCGCGATCGCCACCACCAGCGCCGGAATTGCATTCACTCGGGGGTATCCGGACGGGCAACGCATCTCACGTGACGAAATGCTTCAAGCCGTTTCGCGGATCGCTGCCGCGACAAAAGTTCCGGTTACCGCGGACGTGGAAGCCGGTTACGGAGCTCGCCCGGAAGACGCGGCTCAAACCGCGCTGGCCGTAATTGAGTCAGGGGGGGCTGGAATGAATCTTGAGGATGCAAGCGGAGAGGCCAATCAGCCGGTCGTGGAGTTGCCATTGCAACTGGAAAAAATTGCCGCCATTAATGAAGCAAAGTGTAAAACGGGTGTTCCGATCGTGCTTAACGCACGCACCGACGTTTACCTGCTGCAAGTCGGTCCTGCGGAAAAACGATATGACCAAGCATTGCGACGCCTCACTGCCTTTCGAGATGCTGGCGCAGATTGCGTGTTTCTTCCCGGCGTGCGGGATGCGGCAACCATTGGCCGCCTGGTAAAGGACTTAGACTTCCCGTTGAACATTCTTGCCGGTCCCGGATCTCCCTCTATCTCAGAATTGCAGCGATTGGGCGTAGCTCGCGTCAGCCTGGGCTCGAGTATCATGCGCGCCACATTAGGTTTACTGGGACGGATAGCAGAGGAGTTGAAAACTACTGGCACCTACCGTTCACTGGAGAATGTCCCCTCGCACGACGATGTGAACCGAATGATGCCAAGCCAGCTCACGACTAAATCATCATGAGCGTTTGCTACACACAAATCGCAAGTCCATTAGGATTGCTCCTAATTGCCGGAGATGACGCCGGACTTCGCCACATCATCTTCACCAGTGAAGCTCAACCACAACGTTCAGATCCGGCATGGCGCGAGGATGCCGCTCCATTGACGGAAACCATCCGCCAGCTCCAAGCCTATTTCGCAGGAGAACTGGAAAATTTCAATCTTCCGCTGGCGCCCGAGGGCACCCAGTTTCAGATGGAAGTCTGGCGGCGCCTGTGTGATATCCCTTATGGCCAAACTATTTCCTACGGCGAATTGGCCCGGCGCATTGGCAACCCCAAAGCCTCCCGGGCAGTGGGCTTGGCTAACGGATCAAATCCCATTCCCATCGTTATCCCCTGCCATCGCGTGATCGGGAGCAACGGAAAACTTACGGGATACGGAGGCGGCTTGCCTATCAAGGAAAAGCTGCTGGCGCTGGAGCGTCACCAGCTCAGGCTGTTACCATTGGGGTAGATCAGGACAGTGGAAACTCACGTTTCGCGCATCTAACTAACATGCTTATGATCAAAAAAGCAGCCATTCTTGTATTGCTTTTTGCGGCAGCCGCCGGTTTAGCCCAGACCGCAAATTCTGTCCTCAAGCCTCCCAAGGGAGCTCAGGTCGCGATCGTAGTTTTTGAAGATCTGCAGTGTCCCGACTGCCGCCGTGCCGCGCCTCTTCTGGAAGAGGCCAGCAAAACCTACAATATCCCCATTGTCCGTCACGACTTTCCTCTTCCATTCCACAGCTGGTCGTTGGACGCAGCCGTCATCGCCCGCTATTTCGATAAAACTTCCCGGAAAGTCGGCAACGAATTCCGCGACTACATATTCGAGCACCAACCTGAGATCACTCCGACGAACCTCCGCAGTTTTGCTGAAAAGTTTGCTGCGGATCACAAACTAGACTTGCCATTTGTGGTTGATCCCAAAGGTGAACTAGCAGCGAAGATTTCCGCCGACAAGAATCTAGGCGTGGCCGTCGGCATCCAGCACACCCCGACTATCTACGTGGTCAGCAATAAAACACAAGGCAAGCCGTTTGTCGAGGTCGTCGATCGCAGCAAATTGTTTGAGCTGATCGACACTATGAAACGTGAGTAGTACAGGTTTTCAATCGAAAATCGTAATTCGGCAATCGTAAATCTCTTTTACCCTCTTTCAAACGCGTGTTTCTTCTCCAACTCCTCCAGCGCGGCCCGCATGTCGGTTGCGAACTCCTCCGCCCGCTGCATTAACCCGGGATTGGCCGTTGCCAATTCGCCGTTCAGGTTAATTAGTCCCTCTGCTTGCAGTTTCCTGGCTACCTCCAGGACATGCGCCGTGGATGTCTGGACATAAAGCGCTTCCGCCGGATCGCCTACCCAAACCGTTTCACCTACCAACCGCGTCCGCCAGTAGATTTTGCGCGCCAAGAGCCGCGCCATGTCTTCATCGCTTGCCTTTCCAAACACCCACTGATTACGTTTGAAGTCATAATACCGGCTGGAAAATTGAACCGGCACCAGCTTGCCTGACCTGACAAACTCCAGTTGTCTGCGGTCCACCTCTTTGCGCAGCGCATTGATCACCGGCCCCTCGAGGTCTTTCGGTTCGAGCGACGGAATCACCTCCCGCACCGTGGCCGACAAATTTACCGCCACCGGCGCATGCAATCCTTCCGAGTTCTCCAGCCGAATGTCCGCATGCAGGAACCAAAAATCCGCTCCTGAAGTCGATTTCCGAAATGGCCATTCCAAACGAAACGAAAGCGGCAGTCCGCTCAATGTCACATAGATTTTCTTTTCTGGTAGGGGATTACTCATAGAAGATCTGCCGCGCAATTGCACGCAATCACATATTCTACGGAAAAACACGAAAACCGAGAACTAACACCAAAGAACCGGAAACCAGCGCCTGAGACCCGCCCGCGATCCGGGACGGGGGCAGGCTACCGGGGCCGTGGCTCTGCCTATGCCGAAGAGGATAATTGCTCCCCAACGTGCGAGTATTGTCGCTCTGTCCATTGTCTGGCCTGGGCAATGCAGATGACGTGCAGCATGATGAGTAGTGGCACCGCGAATGTCGGGATTAGGCTTAGAGGCAGCACAGTCATTACTCCAGTTCCCACTCCGTCGGGGCTGATGAGCCTTGCAATCGTCCCCAGGGTAACCGCCATCACCAAATCGGAAATCCCCAGGATTTGCCAGAAGATAAAGCCTCTCCTGTGGTTGAAGTTGGCAAGCTTGACAGCGACCAGGGGCGCGGTTGCTCCGATGGCGATGTCGCCACCGCCCGCGGGCAATGCGAAAACGCCGGGCAGGATTCCGGCAGCATAGAGGACCAGGAACGTGAATCCAGCAATCCTCCAGGACTGCACGAAGGTCAACGTCCGCGGGTTTAATGACAATGCGAACTGCCGAAACGCCGCGGATGTCGCAAACCACAATAGAAATGCGACGATTGGTATCGTCACCGCAAGGCCAAGCACGACCGGCAGAAGATCAGTTTTGAATACATGTAGAGCCGAAGCCGAGAGTGCAAAGACGAACCATACGGCGATGAGGCAGGCGGTAACTCTTCTATAAATTGCGTTGTTCATGATTCTCCTCGTTTCGTGGCCAGGGCCGTAACTTCGTCAGTAAACGTCAGAAGATCGTGCCAGCGCTTCTCTCCCAGTTCACGCCCCAGCCGGGCTTGCGCCTTTTCCCAGTAAGGGAGGGCGCGGTTAAATTGATAGCGGCCATCTTTGGCTAGACGAAGTAAGCGTTCTCGCCGGTCCTCGCCACGGCGCTCTGCGATCCACCCCTCCCGGCGCATGATTCGCAGCGTGCGTGTGAGAGTCGTGCTATCCATGGCAAGAATTTGTCCCAGTTCACCTTGGGACAGCTCTCCGGTTCGAGATAACGCTTGCAGGATGGTGAATTGGGTGGCTCGCAGACCCAGAGGGCGGAGAGTCTCGTCGTACAACTGAGTGAGGGCCCGCGACGCCCGGCGAACAGTCGCGCACATGCAAACCAGGTCCGGGATTCCACGAAAAGTATCGTTCATAGGAATAATAGATGTATATACATCTAACAGGGATTCAAAGAACTAGTCCGCGTGCGAGCTAGCTCTTTGTTTCTCTGAGAAGGGTCAGTCCGACAAAGTTTGGAGCCTCAAGCTACCGGGATAACACCGTCCGCTTGCAATTGGAGGCCGCGCGCGACAGACAATCTTGCCTCGAAGAACTCTTCTACGCGGGACAGGATCTCCGGTGCACTCTTCGATTCGTAGATTGCTTTGCGCAACCCTGCCCCGCCGGGCACACCGTGTGTGAACCAGGAGGCGAATTGCTTCATCTTGCCTTCGGCACCGAGCATTTCTTCTTCGATCAACATCTGGAAATATGTGCGGATCATCTGGTACCGGTCATCCTCGGCGGGTTCCTCATAATTTCCGGTCGCCGCGTATTCAGCGATCTGCCGGAAGATCCACGGATTCGATGGTGCCGTCCGCCCGATCATCACCGCATCGCAGCCGGTTTGACTCACCATGGCGCAAGTGTCCTCGGGTGAGCGGATGTCGCCATTGCCGATTACTGGAATCTTCACTGCCTGCTTTACCGAGGCGATCCAGTCCCATCGCGCCTGGCCGCTGTAGCCTTGTTCACGGGTGCGAGCGTGGAGCGCCACGGCACACAGGCCGCAATCCTCGGCCATCTTCGCCAGCTCCACGCAGACGATCTCCTGTTCGTCCCATCCAGCGCGGAACTTCACGGTAAAAGGAATCTTTACGGCGGCGCGCACTGCCTCGAAAATCCGCCGGATCGCAGGCAAGTCGCGCAATAAGCCGGAACCTCCGTTGCACTTCACGACTTTCTTGGCCGGACATCCGAGATTCAGGTCAACCAGGTCAAAGCCGAGACCTTCAACCATGCGGGAGGCTTCGGCCATCACCTGGGGATCGCTGCCGAAAAGCTGCGCCGAGATGGGATGCTCATCTTCGTAAAAATGCAGGTAGCGTCGCGCTTTCTTATCCTTGGCGCGAAGGACGCCGTCGGCTGAGGTGAACTCGGTCATGATCAGGCCGCAGCCGCCGAGATTGCGAATGAAGCGCCGGAAGACGGTGTCAGTGACGCCGGCCATGGGAGCGAGAACCGTAGCCGGAGCGATCTCCACACCTCCAATCCGCACCCGCGCAGGCACAGCGCTACCGCCTCGTGTAGTGCGGGCGCCCTCGCCCGCGGCCTTGCCCGGATTGTCCCAATACTTGCGCACAGCCTTATTCTATCCAGCTTGGCCGGTGTAGTCCGCAGGAATCTAAGGAGTGAGTCTCCGAAGCAAATGAACCCGGAAAAGAGAAAAGCCTCCAACGGAGGCTTTCAACTCAAAAATCCCTTTGTGAAACTTACTTCTTTTCCGTTTCCTTCTTCGCGTATTTGCGGCGGAAACGCTCCACGCGGCCAGCGGTATCCAGCAACTTCTGCTTGCCGGTAAAGAAGGGGTGGCAATTGGAGCAGATTTCTACGTGGATATCGCCCTTGTGGGTGGAGCGCGTGGTGAAACCATGTCCACACGCGCACTGCACCCGTATTTCGTGATATGCGGGATGAATAGCTGCCTTCATGGGTCTCCAAATCTTGACGCGAGTCATTAGATTCTATAAGACCCGCGCCGGATTCAGCAAACCTCAACCCTTTATTGCCCAATGAAAAACGGCAGGGCCGACCCCCTGCCGTTGCCAACGCTAGAATTTGTACCCTACTTGCGGTTTACCGCTTTCTTTAGGTCGGCGCCAGCGGAAAATTTTGCTACTTTCCGGGCAGCGATCTTGATGGTGGCGCCCGTCTGCGGATTACGTCCATTGCGGGCTTTTCTCTGCGAGACCGAGAACGTGCCAAAACCAATCAACGCCACCCGATCTCCTTTTCTCAAGGCAGAAGTAATGCTGTCCACGCTGGTATCAATCGCGGTGGATGCCTGGGCTTTGCTGATATGGCAACTGGATGCAATTCGGTCAATTAGATCGGCTTTGTTCATCTTCTCTCCTGGCAGGTTTCCTTGATCCCAACGCGTAAATGGGAACGAGCACTCGCTGAGTTGGAAACCCGGAGGAATTATTTAGCTCCCGCAACTCTCGAATGTCAACTGTGGAAATCCGCGCTGGATGCCGGATTTGGCTCTCCCTCCCCGGCAAGGCCTCGACGGGTGGGGTTTTTGCTATGAAAGAAGGCCACTCCCCGCCACCAGAAAGGGCGGAGGAAGGAGTGGCTCTTTCGGCCGAAAAGTCGTTAAATGCGGGGACGCGACTTCCCACGTCCCAAGTTTTCCTCAACTACTTGCGATGGACACTCACTCAGGATGGACCGGTCAGCCTCATCCAGAGCGGTTTCCGGTTTGCCGGCGAACTGCTCCGCTTCCGTGGAACCGGCTAATGCGGTCGTCGACGCAGCTCCTCCCGCGATCACCTGGGTCACAAAATCGAAATAGCCTGTACCCACGAACCGCTGATGCTTGACCGCCTCGTATCCGTACTCGCGTTCCTGGCTAAACTCGTTCTCCTGCAATTGGGAATACGCCGACATTCCGCTCTGCTTGTAGCATCGCGCCAGATCAAACATGCTCAGATTCAGCGAGTGAAATCCCGCCAGCGTAATGAACTGGAATTTGTATCCCATGGCCGCAAGCTCTGTCTGGAAACTTGCGATGGCAGTATCGTCCAATTTTTTCTTCCAGTTGAACGAAGGCGAGCAGTTATAAGCCAGCAACTTGCCGGGATACTTGGCATGCACCGCTTCAGCGAAGCGTCGGGCTTCTTCCAGATTTGGCTCGGATGTCTCGCACCATATCAAGTCGGCGTAGGGTGCATACGCAATCCCGCGGGCAATCGCGGATTCCAACCCGCCGCGAATACAGAAAAAGCCTTCCGCAGTTCGGTTGCCGGTAAGAAACTCACGATCTCGGGGATCAATGTCGCTGGTCAGCAGATGCGCGCTGTTGGCATCGGTTCGGGCCATGATGAGTGTCGGAACTCCCATCACGTCCGCCGCCAGTCGCGCTGCCACCAGTTTTTGAATTGCCTCCCCCGTCGATACCAGCACCTTGCCACCCAGGTGTCCGCATTTCTTCGCGGAAGAAAGCTGATCTTCGAAATGGACGCAGGCTGCTCCTGCCTCAATCATCGCCTTCATTAATTCGAATGCGTTCAAGTTTCCGCCGAACCCCGCCTCGGCATCGGCGATCAATGGAGCCAACCACTGAATCCCGTTTCTGCCTTCCGCATGGTGGATCTGGTCCGCCCGGATCAGCGCCTGGTTGATGTGCCGCACCAGATTGGGCACGCTGTCGGCCGGATACAAGCTTTGATCGGGATACATCTGTCCCGCATCATTGGCATCCGCAGCCACTTGCCATCCGCTGACATAGATTGCCAGCAATCCGGCCTTCACCTGCTGGATTGCCTGGTTGCCAGTCATTGCGCCCAGTGCCGGGACATAAGGCTCGCTCTGAAGCAGGTTCCAAAGCCGCTCCGCACCGCGGTGCGCTAATGTGTATTCAATCCGAATCGATCCCCGCAGGCGCTCCACTTCCTCCACGCTGTAGGGCCGAGTCACTCCCGCCCAGCGTGAATTCGAGCTCCACTCTTTATCCAACCCATTAGATTTCCCGTTCGCCTTGCCGTTAGTTTTTCCGTTTGATTTACCGTTGGTTGCCATAGTTGTTGTAGCGCCGGCGTTCCGCCGGCTCTCCCATTCCCCTAAATCGGATCGAATTCCCCATTCATAATCATTGCTTCGCTAATACGCCTGGCTTCGCGAAACGTTTCTACTGTGCCCAGGTCGCGGCCCGGATTGGCCAGCAACTTCTCCAACTCCTCATCAAATAGTTGCGTAATAAATTCCGGAGTATGGGCCACGACCTTCCCCGCATCATCCAAGACGAAGTTGTGCCGCATTCGCTGCGCGATCATCAGCCGGTAAATGCGGTCCGTCGCGAGATCCTCCATATAACCGTCAAGCAGACTAGCTCCCTTCCCATTCAAAACCCCGTTGCGATAACGGATCACCGTTCTCACCGCCGCCCGGGTACCCGCAAGGGTCCGCGCTCCAACACCAGTCGGTGCCGGCCGCAAGTCCGGATACCGCTCAGCCTGTGGCCGCCGTGCTTGCAGCTGATTGGGAAACGGGAACTGGTCGATCGCGATTTGGTTTTGATCGGGATGTCCAGTCCAGGCGCCATCCATCAGGCAGTCAGCTTCGTTCTTTTTATCTTTCTCAAGAATGGCGAGGGCCCGCGCGTTCAACTCAGAATCCTCGCGGCTGGGATACAGCGCCGTCATTCCGCCGATGGCCAGCATTCCGCGTTTGTGACAGACTTCCGGCATCAGCTCGCGCAGATTTTGAAAGAAAGGCACATTGTGCGGAATGGTGTTGCGGTCAGGCAGCACCCACTCAGGATCATAGAGATTGAAGTGGATCAGGCTGGCCATGTAATCCCACCGGCCGAGGTTCAGGCCCAGAATGTGACCGCGCAGGTTGTACAAGAATTCTTCCATCTGAAATGCCAGCGGGTGAGATTCCACCAGCGCCATGCACTTGATGTATTCGCGCGGCCACCCACGTTTCTCCGCCACTGCCCGGAACAGATCGCGCCACCATAGCGCCTCTTCCGCAGACTCTGACTTCGGAATGTAGAACGATAACGGATGCTTCAATTCCGCCGGATCAACCCGGTACACAATGCTGGCTACATCGAACAGCGACGCGGAAGTCAATTCTTTGGCACAAATGCCGCCCTGATGGATGTGCAATCCGCGCGGACGGATCCAAATCACCGTCGGACTCGCCTGGATGCCGACTAACTTGTCCCGCTTCTTGTCGAAGTAAGTCAAAGTGCCGCGCAGCGCCTGCAGAATGTTTTCCACTCCCAGCCGCTGATGCTCCCACTCGTTTACTATGGAATCTTCCAGGTCAAGCATCACTCCCGGTGCTCCCGAGTTGAGCATTTTGACTACAAGGTCGGCGTCGTCCGCCGGCCCTGTCATCTGATTTCGCTGATCCTGGCACCACTCCGGTAACTCAATTCCCCAGCCGTTTCTTACCGCTTCCCGGGGATAAAAATGTGTCGGTTTGTTGTCATCGTGCGACTCCGCCAGAACTCGCTTTCGATCCTCAATCAGTTGCTGCTGCCACGGAGCAAAGCGTTCATGCAGCGGAGTGAGAAATTCCAGCAAACCTTGTGGCAGGTCACGCTCCGGAACGAATCCGGCCGGCGGACGATTAGTACGGAATCCAATCAGCGAATCAGCGTTCACGGATGAGGTAGCCATAACTCCCCAGATCTCCCCGAATCCCATCGATTCTGGGCCTGCCGTGAGATGCTGAAATCGAGGGAAAGGTCGATATCAAGCCGGTTTCACGGCACAGTCAGCCATATAAGCGGCAATCGTTGGGCCAACCGCCCACTGGGTTATCTGGCTGGAAAGTGTTCGGGTTGCAGTGCGCTAGCGTGTTTGTTAGCCAAAGGTGGTAAGGATTTTCCTCATTTTGCACGGGAAGATTGCATATGGCACGAAAGTGGTGTTTAGGAGTGTTCGGCTAAGTTGCGCGTATTTCGCATGCCTTCGGTTTTGCCCCCACTTATCTCGTTTTCCTCGCTCCTCCACAAGCTGGCTTACATCTCCACAACATGTACACAGAGGCATTGCCTTTTGCACTTGCGCAATCTCCATCTTCGGGTGCAAAGTCAAAACAGGGAAGTCTCCACGTCATGAAGGTCTCCGCAGAAATTTGTCCTCAATGTGACGGCACCGGCTGGAAATCCGTTTCCATGGATTCCGAGCGGCGGGTTACACGATGTGATTGCCGGCTGCAAGCTCGCGGGCGCGCGTTGCTCACAGGAGCTCGCATTCCCAAACGTTACGAACACTGCGAGCTTTCTAACTTCGAGTTCGATGGTCCGCACCGTTTGCTGGCAAATGCCCGTATGGCCGCGTGCAGGTTCGTCGAAGAATATCCGGTGGAAAATACAGGACTGCTGATCATTGGCAGCATTGGCGTGGGCAAAACACACCTTGCAGTCGGAATTATCAAGGAACTCATCCTCAGCAAAGGCATCGCGTGTCTCTTTTATGACTACCGTGAACTGCTCAAACAGATTCAGAACTCTTACAACGATTCCGTGAAGGCTACCGAGTTGGACGTGCTGCGTCCGGTCTTTGAAACTGAAGTGTTGGTGCTCGACGAACTCGGTGCTGTGAAACCCACGGAATGGGTCTGGGACACGGTCAGCCTTATTTTGAATACCCGCTATAACGACAACCGCACCACCATCATCACTACGAATTTCCCCAACCTCCCCGCAGCGAAGTTCAAGAGCAACCTGGGCTCCCGGCACCGCGAAGCAGCCGATTACGCGACCGCTGAAGAAACACTCGGCCAGCGCATTGGGGATCGAATGCGCTCCCGGTTGCAGGAGATGTGCCGCATCATCGAGATGGATGGCGAAGACTTCAGGCAGAAGTACCGCAGCGCCAGCTTCCGGTAGGTTTTCCAACCGTCAATCGTAAATCGTCAATCGCAAATTCCTTCTACAATGAACTCGTGCTTTCCGCCCGCCTCGAGTTCGTTCCTGCCCAGGACTCCGAGCTCTTCTCTGCTGTTCCGCCGGCCCCGGCTGTATTTTTGCTTCGCGGAGACGATCCTCAATCCGAGCCGTACGTCAGCAAGACGGCGAATCTGCGACGTCGACTGCAGCGACTTCTCGGTTCGCCGGTAGAGCACAGCAAGAAACTAAATTTGCGTGACCGCGTCCACTGGATCGAATACGCGCCCACCGGCTCTGACTTCGAGTCCGGCTTCTTGTTGTACCGGTTATTGTGTTTAACTTTTCCCAAAACATATGCGCTGCGGCTCCGGTTTCGGTTCCCGCCCTTGATCAAGTTACATCTGGAAAATGAATACCCGCGAGCTTCGGTAACCACGCGCCTAGGCCGCTTGAACAGGCATTCCGATTATTACGGACCATTTCTCTCCCGCACCGCGGCAGAAAAGTTCGCCAACGACTCCCTCGACTTCTTCAAAATGCGCCGCTGTGTGGACGACCTTCACCCCGATCCCAGCTTCCCCGGCTGTATCTATTCCGAAATGAAGATGTGCCTGGCTCCCTGTTTCAAAGGCTGCAGCGACGATGAGTACCGTGCCGAGGTAGCCCGTGTTCAGGCTTATTTCGACACTGGCGGTGAATCTCTGGTTAGAGAAATTTCCACCCAACGCGATCAAGCTTCGTCGAACCTCGATTTCGAGAATGCCGCCACTCTGCACACTCGCCTGGAGAAGTTACAGCCGTTGCTCAGCCAGCTCCCCGAAATTGTCCATCGTATCGACCGCCTCGCGGGCGTGATGGTACAGCCCAGCGTTACGCCTGAGTCCGTTACTTTTTTCCGAATCGATGCCGGACACATATCCGGCCCGCTGTCATTTCCGATCCAATCCGGAGAACATACCAAATCGCAATCCATGGAATCGCGGGTGGAGGAAGCGCTCGCTAGTCTTCCCGCGGCAAATTCAAAAACTGCTCTGGAATTGATGGAGCATCTGGCCATCCTGAAGCGCTGGTACTACCGCAGCAGCCGCGCCGGCGAAATCTTCTTCGCCGACCATAAAGGCGCGCTCCCGCTGCGCAGAATCGTGCGTGGCATCGCGCGAGTCTACCGGGACGAGAAGTCAGTCCCACCGCCCTCGGCACATGCCGCAGGTGTGACCAGCGCCGAGCCGGAGGCAAAACCACAGCCATGATGTCGAGCACGGGACTCAATTCAGCAGAATCCTAGCCCGGAGGGCGGAATAATTTATCCCAGGGCGTAAGCCCTGGGTTAGCTGCACCAAAGTCGAGTCCCGAAGGGACGAAAGAAACATCTGAAGGCGGCACTCGAAAGGCAATTATGAAAAAAGAATCCTACCGCGCCTTGCGTCAACATCTCATCTATCTTCTGACCGACGGCGGCGCCCACGCGAAATTTGACGACGGCATCGCCGCTATCCCCCCGAAACTCCGCGGACAAAAACCCGCCGGCATGCCGCATTCACCCTGGATGCTGCTGGAACACATGCGCATCGCCCAATGGGACATCCTGGAATTCAGCCGCAACCCGAAATACAAATCTCCCACCTGGCCCCAGGACTATTGGCCGCCAACCGAAGCTCCACCCAACGCCGCAGCTTGGAACGAAAGCGTCACAAACTTCCGTGAAGATTTGAAGTTCCTGGAGAACCTGATCGCGAATCCCAACACCGATTTATTCGCCAAAATCCCTTGGGGCGACGGCCAGACCATCCTTCGCGAAGCCCTGCTGGTGGCCGATCACAACGCCTATCACCTCGGACAGCTAGTGGTTGTACTCCGGCTCCTGGGCGCATGGTCTAAAACATGACCGCAAGCTGATTTCCAAATCGTCAATCGTCAATCGTCAATCGAAAATCCCTCACCGCTCGTTTTCTGAACACCACCTTCACTTCCTTCCTCCACCTCTCGTCAATACCAACTAATGTCCACCGCACGGCCGGCGAGATGTAGTGGAGCAACGTATCGGTCGCTGGATGAACATGCAGCGCCGGCGACACCAGGAACAGTAACGGCTCCTCTGTTGAAAGTTCCTTTCCCGGGAAATATCCGAATCGTTGGAATTCGCCTCGTGCCTGGTCCACGCAACCCGCGACCAGTAATCCAACCCCTGCAAGGGCAGGTGGATGTCCTCATCCGCCTTGAGTTCAACCACCGCCAGCCGCCCTTCGCGAGTAACTGTCAACACATCAATCATGGCGCGACCAGAAGCCGAAAATGCCGGCACCTGCGAATACAGGCACGATGCATAAAGCCGCTCGTCTACTGCACCCACATCTTGAACCACCAGCGATTCCAGCCAGCTCTCCGGATGTAATCGCCATAAAGGATGATCACGCGGACCTTCAGCATGGCGGACCTCCCCAACGCTTCGCAGCAACGTTATGAAGAGTGCGTTGTTTTCTTCTGACAGCACCCTTTCCTCCGCTCCCACTCCAAACACGATCTGCGCGTAGAGCGAAATGATCCATGTTCCTGCACTAATCGGGCGCGCGCAAACTCCAAACCGTGACAACGGAAGCCAATCTCGGCGGCGGAAATGATGGCTATCTCTACTTCCCCCATCAGCGAACAGACATAAGCAATGGAATCCGCAAAACGTTCCCGCACAGCCCGCTCATCGGTCCAGTGCACCAACCGCGTTGCAATATTCCCCCGATCAGAAACATCAATTTTCTTCAATCGATCTTCGCGTTCATCGAATTCATATAAACGCCACTTTGCTGCCTCGCGATGCAACTGGGACATCCGTTCTCGAACCAGTGCAGAAGTTCCAGGAGGCACAAAAAGACTCAGTCCCTCGACAACCAGCTTCCCCGCCTGTTCCTGGCGGCAAGAATCCAGCCACAAAATGCCGAAGGTCAACGCCGCATCAATGGAAGCCTGGGTCTCCTCGCAGTTCACGCCCAGCACGGCAATGGCAGACTGGCCCTGTCGTAAAAGTCCCCGTGTATAGATGGACCAAAGGAACGCTCCAAATCCATTGCAGTGGTGAGCTTCGCCACGGAATGCCGCGAAGGTTTTTCTCCAGTACGCGTTGCAATACTCGCGCGTATGTCAATCGCGCAGCCCGCTTCGCAGTGGGAGTACGCCGGTCGCGTTCGCGACAGATTTCCAACTTGCTGGGATGCGCCTGTCCCAGCCGCTGCACCTCCAAACGCAGCACTTCGTTCTTCACTTCCGCTTCGATCACCCGCCGCACCACATTGCGCTCGGACGACCACAAATGCAGCACGCACTTGTTGCGCTCCCCGGAGATGGAATACTTGGACTGTGCCAAATCAAATGCCACCGCGCCATCTTCCATCACCACGGCGTTTCGCGCCCCGACGAGAAAGTCTTCGACTGTTCTGACCAGAGTTTCTGGGTTCACATCAAGATTCTTGCAGGAGAATATTTATTCGTCTGTGATGAGTGACCATTCTCTGGTGTGGGATAATGAAATCATCGTTTAGCAGCTTTTTCTGCTCGAGTGACATCTAATAAACGTGGACAAAAATAGGTTCTTTTTCCAGCATTACGGCCTGAACGAACGCGACCTCGAACGCTATTTAGCGGCTGCCCTTTCGGCGGGCGGCGATTATGCCGACCTTTACTTCGAATATTTATCTTCCACTTCGTTGATGGTCGACGAATCCATGGTGAAGTCCGCTTCCCAGGGAATCTCCGCTGGATGCGGTGTTCGTGTCATTGCGGGCGAGCGCACCGGCTATGCCTACACCGACGATCTTTCGCGGGAGCGCATTTTGCACGCTGCTCACACCGCCGCTCTCATTGCCAGCGGCCCGGCTAAGACTCCGACGGTAGGCTTTCAGGAAAAACCTGCGCGCAGTTTGTATCCCGTAACGCTTCCCTCCGTGGATGCCGAGATTACCGCCAAGGTCGAACTTGTGATGCGCGCTGACAGCGCAGCTCGGGCCTACGATCGACGTATTAAGGAAGTTCGTGCCAGCTATGCCGACGAATTGCGCCACATTCTCGTAGTTGCTTCTGACGGTACTTTCGCGGAAGATTCGCAACCGCTCGCGCGTATGAACGTCTCCTGCATCGCGAAGACAGACGCTAGTTCCGCTCGCGGCAGTTCTGGCGGTGGTGGACGCGTTGCTCTGGATTTCTTCTTCGGCGAGAAGACGCCAGAATACTTCGCCAATGAATCAGCTCGCCAGGCAATCCTTCAGCTCGATGCCCGCGAAGCCCCCGCTGGAGAAATGGAAGTCGTACTCGGCCCCGGCTGGCCGGGTGTGCTTCTGCATGAAGCTATCGGCCACGGCCTTGAAGCTGATTTCAACCGCAAGCAGACTTCTGCATTCACAGGACTGATAGGCAAACGTGTTGCCAGTGAAAAGTGCACCGTGGTCGACAATGGGACCATGCCCTGGCGTCGCGGTTCGCTCAATGTAGATGACGAAGGTCAGCCTACGCAGAACACGATGCTCATCGAAAAAGGAATACTAAAAGGTTATCTGAGCGACAAGCTTTCCGCCCGCCTAATGGGAGTCTCCGACACCGGCAATGGACGTCGCGAAAGTTACGAGCACATTCCCATGCCGCGCATGACCAACACCTACATGCTTGCTGGTGAGGAGGATCCGCAGGACATCATCCATTCAGTCAAGCGTGGCGTCTATGCCGTGAATTTCGGCGGCGGCCAGGTCGACATCACTAACGGCAAATTCGTTTTTTCAGCGTCCGAAGCGTATCTCATCGAAGATGGCCAGATTACTGCGCCGATTAAGGGCGCCACACTAATCGGCAATGGCCCGGACGTGCTGACTCGAGTTTCCATGGTGGGCAACGACCTGAAACTCGATGAAGGTGTAGGCACCTGCGGCAAGGACGGTCAAGCGGTCCCGGTCGGAGTTGGAATTCCGACCATCAAAATTGATCGTCTCACCGTAGGCGGCACGGCGAAAAAGGATGTAGGCAGCTTCATGCAATAGTCCGAAATCCGCAATCAACAATCAAAAATGTTCTTCTATGTCTACCACCCAACTGGAAACCGGAAACCCGAAACTCGCTACTGACTTAAAAGATCTTGCCCAGGATATCGTCCGCCGCGCCATATCCGGGGGCGCTACCGCGGCGGAGTGTGTGATCCGCGAAGGCGACGAGTTTTCAACCCTCGTGCGGCTTGGACAAGTCGAGACGCTGAAAGAATCAGGCTCCAAGGCCGTTGGCGTTCGAGTTTTTTACGGTAAGCGTGCGGCCAGCACGTATTCGAGTGACTTCTCTCGCGCAGGCATCGATCGCATGCTGAGTTCCGCCCTGGAACTGGCAAAGATTACGTCCGAAGATCCTTACGCCGGAATACCCGACCCATCGCAGTTCGGCGCTCTACCAGGCGATCTTGATCTTTACTTTCCAGATGTCTATTCCCTGCCGGGAACAGAACGCATCAGCTACGCGCGGCGAACAGAAAAAGCCGCACTCGATTACGATCCGCGCATTAAGAATTCCGAAGGGGGCTCGTTCGATGCTGCCACCGGTCACAAGATCCTCGCCAACTCACATGGTTTCGTAGGCGAATGCCGGCGTTCTTATTGCTCGATTGCCGCCGTGCCCATTGCGCAAACCGAGAGCGGCGCCATGCAGCGCGATTACTGGTTTTCCGTGGCACGAAGTCTGAGCCGCTTGGAATCTCCAGAAAAGGTCGGGACGATAGCTGCCCAGCGCACGTTACGCCGGCTAGGCGCGCGCAAAGTGAAAACTGCTCACGTCCCCGTAGTCTTCGATCCTATGGTTGCCAACTCTATCCTCGACCACATTTTCGAGGGAGTGAATGGAGACTCGGTCTATCGCGGCGCTTCTTTCCTGGCCGGCAAGTTAGGACAGAAGATTGCCGGCGACTCAGTGAACGTGATCGATGACGGGACCATGCCTGGCGGTTTCGGTACAAGTCCGTTCGATGGCGAGGGCGTACCAACCCGTCGCACTGTGGTCATTGAGAATGGCGTGCTCAAGTCGTATCTCTTGAATTCATATAGCGCCAGGACAGGGATTCCCGAAGGCTTGTACGTCACCGAGTTTCTCGGCCATGGCGTAAACCTGGTGACTGGCGACTACTCCCGTGGCGCTTCCGGTCTCTGGATTTCCGGTGGTGAACTCGCTTACCCAGTAGAAGAAATCACGGTGGCAGGTAACTTGAAAGAAATCTTCTTCAATATTTCCGAAATCGGTAACGATCTAGAATTTCGCGGCGCAGTCGCTTGCCCTACCATCCGAATTGATGGCCTGACCGTCGGCGGCGAGTAAGTTCCGCATAAATCGACAATCGGAAACTGACAATCTACAATCCCACCATGGGCGGCTTCATCGAACCTTCTCCTTCGATACAACAGCGCGATTCGAATCGGATCCCCATTTTGGTGGGGATGGTGCTGGTGATTGTGATCGTGGGAATCATCGCGTTGTTTTCCCGAGGACAATCGAAAGGTAGCGCAGCTCCACATCCGTACGCTGCTAACCTTAAAATCTCTGATTTGAAAATGAGCGCGGCAGAGAACTTCGTCGGCGCAACCGTAACTTATCTCGATGGTATGGTCACCAACACCGGTGATAAGACCGTCACTCACGTTGCAGTCCATGTCGTTTTCAAGGACTCTCTTGGACAGATCGCACAGGCGGAAGATGTTCCGCTTCATGTTCTGCAGACTGGCGGCCCTTATCCCGATGCGGTCGATCTCAGCACATCGCCGCTGGCGCCCGACCAGAGCAAACCATTCCGCCTCACCTTCGAGCACGTTACCGAGGAATGGAACCATGAATTTCCTGAATTGCGCGTAATGGATGTTTCCCTGAAGTAGTCGACCTGAACGTCTCGCTCTGCAATCGTCAATCGAAAATCGTAATTCCATTACAATTGCCGGATGTCCGAAACAAAGCCATTCCGGCTGACGGAATCAGTTAAAGCCGCGGGTTGAGCGTCCAAGCTGAGTCCGGCGGCGCTGGACACAGTGCTTGGGAAATTAGCCCGGCAACATGACCCCAACGTTCTTGTCGGTTTCGACCGGGCCGACGACGCCGGGGTGTATCAAATCGGACCCGCGACCGCGCTGGTGCAGACCGTTGATTTCTTCACGCCCATCGTCGACGATCCCTACACCTTCGGCCAGATTGCCGCCACCAACGCACTAAGCGATGTTTACGCCATGGGTGGGCGTCCCTTGACTGCCCTGGCGCTGGTTTGTTTCCCGGAGAAAGGCGACCTCGATATTCTGGAACGCATTCTCGCCGGCGGCCTTTCGAAAATGATGGAAGCAAAGTGCACGGTCGTGGGCGGCCATAGCATTCGTGATGAGGAAACCAAGTTTGGATATTCCGTCACCGGTCTTATCCATCCCAGCCAGGTGCTTACCAACGCAGGCGCGAAACCGGGCAATCGACTGCTGCTGACTAAGGCTCTCGGCACCGGTGTGATTTCCACCGCGATTAAAAAGGGAGTCGCAAAGCAGTCCTGGATCGACGCCGCAGTCGCTTCCATGACGACGCTGAACAAGACGGCTGCAGAGATCGTTATCAATAACCTGGAAAGCCGTTCAGCAACCGACGACCAACAACGAACGACCAACGACCCATCTTCCAACGACCCATCTCGCGTCCACGCGATGACTGATGTAACCGGCTTCGGCTTGATTGGTCACGCCCGCGAAATGGCGCTCGCTTCAAATGTCGCTCTACGCCTGCGTGCCAGCAGGATTCCGGTACTCGAAGGCGCGCTGGATTGTATTCGCGCGGGACACATTCCTGGAGGCCTGAAAGCTAACCGCGATTTCGCGGAGTGCGTGGTGGGATACGAAAAGGGAATTCCCGATGATCTCAAGACGCTACTGTTCGATCCGCAGACTGCTGGAGGACTATTGATTTCGATCGCGCCAGAAGCATCACTCGACCTTGTTCATGCGCTGCATGCTGCGAGCGTCGAAGCCGTCGAAATCGGTGAGGTAGAGCATGCCTCAAAGCCCGTCATTTTTGTGGCAGCCTGAACAGCACCTTAAAGACGTCCTCGCATATCTGAGCATCCAATTCCAAAGAAATCCAAATGTTGAATCGCTCCTGCATTCGTTGGCCCGGTGTCTTCTTTGCATGCGCCGTTTGGCTCGTCATACCGGTATTTGGCTCTCCGAAAAGCCCTGCCGACGAACACGTACAGCTGGAGCTGATTTCAGAACAGAACGCAGTTGTGCCCGGAAAGGAACTCTGGTTTGGCATCCGCATTGATTTGCAGGACGGGTGGCACACTTACTGGACTAATCCTGGAGACTCCGGTGAAGCGGCTCGTATCGACTGGCACCTGCCAGCGGGGTATGAAGCAGGAGCGATTCAGTGGCCCTACCCCGAGCGCCTTTCCTCACCTCCTTTTGCAGACTACGGCTATCAGCATCAGGTTTTGCTAATGGTTCCGGTTCGGCCGCCGGCGGAATTAAAGGAAGGGCAAACACAGAAGATTGGTGCGCTGGTGCGCTATCTTGTATGTCGCGAGGTCTGTATTCCTGGACGGAAGGAGCTTGAGTTGTCGCTCCCCGTTCAGACTCATGCTGCGTCGGAGTCGCGCGAACTGTTTGACGCTGCCCGTTCGAGGCTTCCTCGACCAGCACCACGCGGTTGGAGGATCTCGGCAGTTTCGAGAGGAGACGAGGTTCTGCTGAATCTAAGGATCGGAAAGTTGGACAAAGAGCCTGAATTCTTTCCCTTGGAAGCGGAACAAATCGAAAATGCCGCCCCGCAGGAAGCGACCGCGATTCCTGGTGGCATCCGTCTGCATCTGAAAAAATCGAAGCACCTGTTGAAGCCTGCTTCGCGTCTAAAAGGCGTCATTGTTATTAGTCCAGGCGGGGGATATCTGTTAGACGTTCCCGTATTACAAAGTGGCAGAGACTACACGCAAACAAGAGATTAATGGAGGACACATGAATCGGAACCTGATACACGGTCTGATGGTCACACTCTTATTGATTTCCTCTGCATACGCGGTGAAGGTAGGCGAGCCTGCACCGGACTTTCAAGCCACCGACAGCAATGGCCAGATGCACAAGCTCTCCAGCGAGCATGGAAAATTCGTGGTGCTTGAATGGCACAACAACGGCTGTCCGTATACCCGGAAACATTACGAAAGCGGCAACATGCAGCGCCTGCAGAAAGACTGGACAAGCAAGGGCGTGGTCTGGTTTACGGTTATCTCTTCTGCGCCGGGCCAGCCGGGATACGTGACTGCCCAGCAGGAGAATGAGTACCTGAAGCAGATGAACGCTTCGCCCACGGCGGCGCTACTCGATCCTCAAGGAGAGGTGGGACGACTCTATTCTGCGAAGACCACTCCGCACATGTTTATCATCAATCCCGCGGGTGTGCTGATATACGACGGGGCCATTGACGACAAAGCGACAACTGAGCAGGCCGACATCGCAGGAGCAAAAAACTACGTCTCTCAGGCGCTGGAGGAAACTGCCGCTGGCAAACCAGTGGGTATGCCGACTAGTCGTCCATACGGCTGTTCGGTCAAGTATGCCCACTGAGAATTAGCCGGAGTTCACTGTCCTGGCACATCCAGCTTTGCCCGCTTACCGGTCTCCGTCGGGCAGGTGGCTCCGGCGGCTTGCCATTGTTTTACCTTCGCCGCAAACTCTTCGTGCGGCATGGGAATAGGAGTCCGGCCTTCGCCAGGGTTCCAGCCCCACATCACTAGTTTGTCTTCCGTGAGGTGTTCCACCAGTTGGTCGAGGTTGCGATTCTTGTTTTGCTTTGGATCTTTGATGGACCGGCAGATCTGCGCGTCGGTCAGGCCCTGCCAGATCATGGGAGTGGCGGGTGGCGGGAGTGCCCAATTTGGCGCTCCGGGAGGCAAGTGTGCGCCGACGAGATTGTGATCCTGATGGCAGGTGCTGCACTTTTCTGCGGTTACGCCGTGGCCTTCCGGGCCGCGCCGCACGTTCATCGCGTGGGGATGGCCATCATCAACCTGGCGGGGGAAGTCGCCGCGCGAATGACAATTCATACAGCGGGGATGGCGTAAGACGGAGACGAAGGCGGTGAATAGTGCTCCGTCTCCTGTCGATGGAGCTGCAAAAGCGGTCGTCTCAGCGGAGGGCTTTTCCGCCGCGCTGATTGAAACTGAGAACGAGATCGCTGCGGCGAAGATCAGGACCGCTATGCCGACCGCAGGGAATCGGAATGACGCTCGCAATGGCTTCATACGGCCTCCGTCATGCGGATGGGCAGTTTGCGGATACGCTTTCCGGTGGCGGCGAACACCGCGTTCGCGATCGCAGGGGCGGTGCAGGGGACGCCGGGCTCGCCAATCCCGCCGGACTTTTCATTGTTCTCGACAATGTGAGTTTCTATTTCTGGACATTCATTCATGCGCATCATTGGGAAAGTGTGGAAATTCGTCTGCTGCAAGCGGCCATTCTCAAATGTGAACTCTTGAAAGAGTGCGGCCGATGCGCCGAAGATTGCGCCGCCTTCCAGTTGAGCGGCGATGATGCCTGGGTTGACGTAACGTCCACAATCCACCGCGCTCACAATTCGATGCACGCGGATTTTTCCGTCGTCGACCGAGACTTCGGCTACTTGCGCGTTATAGCTTTCAAAGGCGAAGTGCACTGCGATTCCCCGGGCGCGGCCTTTCGGCAGCGGCTTACCCCATCCAGCTTTTTGAGCAGCGAGGTCGAGAACGGCAAGATGGCGAGGATGTTTGGGCAGTAAAGCACGCCTGAATTGATAAGGATCCTTCTGGGCGAGCACCGCTAGTTCGTCAATAAAGCATTCGGTCGCGAAGCCGGTATGGGAGTGCCCCACAGAGCGCCACCACTGAACCGGAACTTTGACGTCAGCCTTATGAGACTCGACGGCTAGATTCGGGATGGCGTAGGGGAGATCGTCAACTCCCTCGACGGATGCGGGATCGTACTCCTTCCCTTTCATCATGGCTTCGAACATTGTTCCCGCAAAAATCGATTGACCTACGAGACGCGATCTCCAGCTCACCGGATTTCCGTTGGAATCGATGCTGCCGGCGATGGCGTGCAGAAACGCGGGGCGATACCAGCCACCTTGCATATCGTCTTCGCGCGTCCAGACGACTTTCACCGGGGCACCGGCTACTTTTGCTACATGAACGGCTTCGACTACGAAATCGGACTGCGGGTTGGCACGACGGCCGAAGCCGCCGCCCAAGTAAGTCGTGTGGATTTGCACCTTTTCGGGCGGCAGGCCGGCAATCTTGGCTGCATTCGCACGATCCACGGTTTGGAACTGAGTTCCGGTCCAGATCTCGCAAGTATCGGCGCGCAAATCGACGGCACAGTTCAAAGGTTCCATCATGGCATGCGGGAGATAAGGGACCTCATAAACAGCTTCGATCTTTTTTGCCGCTTGGGCGAAGGCTGCGTCGGGATCGCCTTCGCGACGCACGTTTGTACCGGGCGACTTTGCCTGCTCGCGAAATTGCTGCATCATTTGATTGGTGCTGAAGGTGCGCATCGCACTGTCGTCCCAATCGATGTGAAGGGCTTCTCGCGCCATTTTTGCCTGCCAGAAAGAATCCGCGATGACGGCGACGCCGGACGGCACGGCAGCGATCTTGCGAACGCCGGGCATGGTGCGGGCGCGGGAATCGTCGAAACTCTTCATGGTTGCGCCAAAAATCGGAGGGCGGGCGACGACTGCCGTCAGCATGCCCGGCATTTTGACGTCGAGTCCGAAAACGGCTTTACCATTTATCTTCTCTGAGGTATCAAGCCGTTTCACCGGCTTGCCGATCAGCTTGAATGTCTTGGGATCTTTCAGCGTCACTTCAGCGGGCGGGTTCAATTTCGCTGCAGCTTCGGCCAGTTGGCCATAAGTCAGCTTGCGATTTGTGCCGTCGAATACGGCTCCGGAGTCGGTTCGCAGCGTCGCGGGATTCACGTTCCATTGTTGCGCTGCGGCAGCGATCAGCATGCCGCGCGCGGCCGCGCCGGCTTTGCGGTATTGCTCGAAGGCGGACCATACGCTGGAGCTCCCGCCTGTAATTTGCATACCGAAGACGGGATGGTTGTACTTCGGATCGACGGGCGCGGATTCGAATCCGATTTTGTTCCAGTCCGCATCGAGCTCTTCGGCAAGCAGCATCGGCAATGCGGTATAGACACCCTGGCCCATTTCCGAGTGATTGACGATGACGGTGACTCGATCATCCGTCCCGATTCGCAGGAACGCGTTGGGCATGAAGACAGTTATGGATTGAGCTTGCGCAGTCGCGAACATGTCTGCCCCGGGAAGTGAAAAGCCGATCAGCAAACCGCCACCGGCGGCCAGCGAGAACTTCAGGAATTCACGACGTTCTATCTGGGGAGCGCTCATCGGGCTTCTCCTTTCGTCATCATGCCGGCGGCGCGGTGAATCGCCTTGCGAATACGGGGATAGGTGCCGCAACGGCAGATATTTCCCGTCATCGCCTCGTCGATGTCCTCATCCGTAGGTTGTGGCTTTTCGCGCAGCAACACGGCTGCACTCATCAGTTGACCCGACTGACAGTAGCCGCACTGGGGCACGTCTTCAGCGATCCAGGCGCGCTGCAATGGATGGCTCAAGTCGGGAGAGAGACCTTCGATGGTTGTCACTTCCTTGCCTGCGGCCCTCGATACCGGTGCTACGCAGGACCGTACCGCCTCGCCATTGAGGTGCACGGTACACGCTCCGCACTGAGCCATGCCGCAACCATATTTAGTTCCGGTGAGACCGAGGTTTTCGCGCAGAACCCAGAGCAAAGGAGTGGAAGGATCCACGTCCAGATTTACGCGCTGCTTGTTCACGATGAAGGAAAGCATCAGAACCACCTCCGTGGATGAATAGAGGTTGCCGTTGTTGAAGGAGAATATTTTACTCCTATCCGTTCACCCGCGTTCGCGGATGCTACTGGGTGGAGTTTCGAGGCAGCCGGCTCAAACCCCGGGCTAAAGCCCCAATCGTTGAAGTTCTTTCCGCACGGCTGAAGCCGTGCCCTTTCAAATTTCACCTCCCTAGCATTTTTCTACTATTGCCGTTCTCCTAAGATCACGATTCAATCCCAACGACGAAGCTGCAATTCAAACTTCTAGTCCATGGAAATTTGCGGAGGTAGGTCTTGGTCAAGACGTTGCTGTTCTGTGTTTTCTTGTTTTCCCTGACAGCTCTTGCCCAGAGCAACTATGCGGTATTGAGTGGGACGATAATGGATCCGCAAGGCCATCCTTTTACGGGCGCGACTGTCCGGCTTACCGCGTCGAACACGGGCGCCGAACGCCACGTCGGCAGCAATGAGCAGGGGATCTTCCAGGTGCCAGGCTTAATGCCAGGCGACTATACCCTCGAAGTGCAAGCGGCCCACTTCGCCACGCTGAACCGGGGCTTGCGTCTGGAGGTTGGCCAGGAACTCTCGCTGAATCTGACACTCAAGGTTGCCACCGTGCAGAACGTAGTGGAGGTGGCTGACCAGGCTCCAGTGCTGCACACCTCCGATGCTGCGGTGGGTGAGGTAGTGGAACCAGTTTCTATTAAGGAACTGCCTCTTAACGGGCGCATGCTGATCGACCTGGTGCTTACTGTTCCTGGCGCGCATGAGTCTCATGGTGCGCAAACGGGCAACATGAATCCTCTGTATTGGCGGCCGGGGCAGCGCTCGGCGGTAAGCATCGGCGGCAACCGTCCAAACGCAAACTATTATCTCCTCGATGGCACCACGAACACGGATCCGACGTTCAATACACTCAATCTGAGCCCATCCCCTGATGCGGTGCAGGAATTCAAAGTACAAACCGGAAGCTATTCCGCGGAAATGGGCGGGGCGGGTGGGGGGCAGATCAATATCGTGACTCGCTCCGGCTCCAACAAGTTTCACGGCACGGCATACGAATTTTTGCGCAATGGGGCGCTTGATGCCACAACGTTCAATTCCATGGGCAACAACCATCTGGTACAGAATAATTTCGGCGCAGCCTTCGGGGGACCAATAGCGCACAACAAGACTTTCTTCTTTGTGAACTATGAAGGCTTCCGCCATGCCATGGCTCACACCATGATCGACACCGTACCGACGCTGGCGGAAGTCAACGGAGACTTCACGCAGAGTGGAATCAATATCTACAATCCGTTTAGCTCGAATCCTAATCCGGCGTTCGATCCAACCAAGCCGGTAAGTCCGAGTAATCCGCAGTTCATTCGTGATCGGTTTCAAGACAACAACGTCAATAACGTCATCCCCGCAAATCTGATCAATCCAGTAGCGCAGGCCTTCCTGATGAATCATGTGCCCATGCCCAACGCCGACATGATGATGGATATGGGTACGATGCCTTGCGGCAGCGCCATGATGGGAGCGCCGACGGTGGTTGGCGCGGGCAATGATTGCAATAATTACATTGACGTTCGAAACGCTTACAACGCCAACGATCAAGGCACGATTCGCATTGACCACATATTCGATCGTGGGGATAGCTTGTCGGCTCGTTACTCGGCGAGCAGCGAACACGGGTTTACTCCGGGAGAGATGGTTTCCGGACTCGGATCTTTGCTGCCAGGCTTCGGCTCCTTTCACGACAACTTTTCGCAACAGGGCAGCATTGCGTGGAACCGGGTCGTCAATCCGCGCGTCCTGAACACGGCGTCGATCACGATTTCGCGGCTTGCGATGCACCGCTCCTCCGAAAACAGCGACAACAATGACATTGTTTCCGAACTCGGAATCGTGGGAGTTGGCTTTGGTGGCAAAGGAGCTTTTGGGTCCCCGTTCTTCAACGTGCAGGGGTTCTCGCCCATGGGAGACAACTATGCAGCGACGCCGATGAAGGCCTGGGACACCGTCATTGAGGGCCGTGATGTGCTTAGTTGGCAGCACGGTCGTCACAGTCTGAAGTTCGGGGGAAGTTACCGCGACTTCATTTGGCCGATGTGGGGCTTCTTCCAGAACCGGGGCTACTACCAATTCACCAGCGGCTTTACTACGCGGACGGCCACCAACGACGGCACTGGCTCAGCTCTGGCCAGCTTCTTGCTCGGTTTGCCGGCGGTGAAGCAGCGCCAGGCCGGCATCCCACAGATGCAGCTTCGGCAATGGTATGCGGATGGGTTTGCGCAGGACAGCTTTCAGCTCACTCACACCACCACGATTGAGATGGGACTGCGCTACGAGTACATGAATCCGTTGGTAGACATCGCTTTTACCAATTCAAACCTGACTTTCGACAGCGGTACTCCTTCAGCGTTTATCGGTGGGCAGAACGGATTTCCCGAGGGTCTGAAGTATCCAAATAGGCATAATTTCGCGCCACGCTTTGGTATTTCGCAGGCGATTCCGCGCTACGGGCTGGTGTTGCATTCGGCGTTCGGCATCTTCTATACGCCCGTGGACATGAATACATGGTGCAACCAGCGCCACAATGTCCCCTATGTCTTTCCTGAAACGCAGCAGAGCGACAACTTCACTCCGTCTGGCGGCATCGTGAGTTCTCATTTCAACTTCGGCAATCCGGTTCTCGGGCAAACTACCGTGAGCTTCGGATCGATGGATCCACGAGCGCCCTCGCAGTACATCGAGCAATGGAGCTTGTCAGTGGAAAAGAGCCTGGGCCAGCAGACTACTCTCGAGGTGGGATACTTGGGCTCACACGGAGTGCATCTGCAGCGCGCCCACCTTATTAATAATGCCCCGCCGGGACCGGGAGCTATCGGGCCGCGCCGTCCCTTCCCTCGCATCAGCTTTGTGCCGGACACCGTGCTGTCGGCCAATGTAACTTACACTGCGCCAGTGGTTGGTTGTCCCAACGGCACCATCTGCTTCCCAGTGAGCACGATTAACCTGCTGGAGAATACCGCGCAAAGTTGGTACGACGCCGGGTATGTCAACGTGCGCCGGCGCTATGCGCGCGGTCTCACGTTTCTGGGCAATTACACTTGGGCAAAAAACCTCAGTGACGCTCCTGATTTTCGTTCTCCGATGTTCGAGTCCGCGATTCCGCAGAACAATAACGATCTGGCCGCGGAGAAAGGACCAGCTTGCGATGTCAAGCACCGTTTCGCGCTAAGCGCTGTGTACGAATTGCCCGGGCTTAAGCAATCTGGCTTACTGGATAAACTGACACATAACTGGCAAGTTTCGACCGTGTATCAAATTCAGTCTGGCTTTCCCTTCACTGTCTCTGTGTTCGGAGATACCGCTAACTCTGGCACGGTACTGGGTGAAAACCCGATTCGCGCCAATGTTACCGGCCAGCCTGTCTTCCCCTCGGGCACGCGTACTGCGGCAGCGTGGTTTAACACAGCCGCATTCGCTGCGCCAGCAGCTTTCACTTTTGGAAACTCTGGTCGCAACTCGATCTATGGGCCGGGCAGGCAGACGCTGGACTTCGCCGTAATTCGCAATTTTTCCATCACGGAGAGCACCCGGTTTCAGTTTCGCGCCGAGTTTTTCAATGCACTCAACCACACCAACCTGGGGATGCCTGACCGGTTTGTGAACACACCGCAGGTGGGGACGATCACAGAAGCGGCGACACCGGGGCGGGAGATTCAGTTGAGCGCGCGGTTGTCGTTCTAGCTTGGTGGTTGAACTTTGCGCATGGATGCCGGGGCTAAAGCCCCAATTCCTGGAGAGACTCTATCGGCACGGCTGAAGCCGTGCCCTTTCAAATCACGAAAGCTAGACCTACGCACGGTTCGTGCTGCGGAATGCTTTTTGAATCAAGGTGTAGCGGGCCGCGCCAATGATTCCGGAGTCGTCATTAAGCACGATTTTTACCGGCATCTGCTGAAGCAATGAGGTCATGCGACCCTTGTCGAGAAAGGATTTGATGAACGCCGGATCTTTCATTTTGGGGACATTTTTGGCGGCGATGCTGCCGCCGATGAAAATGCCTCCCGTGGACATGAAGTGCAGGGCACAATTGCCAGTCTCAGCTCCGTAAATCGTGACAAAAAGTGACATGGTCTGATCGCAGATCGGGGTTTTGCCTTCTGCAGCAAGTTTTGAGATCAGGGCTGGAGGATCGGGAGCTTGACTCATCTGCTCTTGCAACTCCTTGGGCTCATCGACTTTCTTGGTGTCGCGAAGAAAATCATAAATGTTCTTGATTCCTGGTCCGGAGAGAATCCGTTCGCAACTTACGCGGCGATGTTTTCCCTGGAGATAGGCCAACAACTCCATTTCCAGTTTATTTCTGGGCGCGAAGTCGGCGTGACCGCCCTCGCAAGCGAAGGGATGATGCCGAAATCCATCCCAATACATGCCGGCTACTCCGAGCCCGGTGCGCGCGGAGATGACGGCACGATTGCCTTCGGCATCTTCGGCGCCTTCACTTAGTGTGATGAAGTCTTTGGACTCGAGGGCATCGATACCGTAGGCGTAGGCTTCGAGGTCATTGATCAATCCAACCGAATTCAATTTGAGCTGGCTGGCGAGTTCGCGCGAGTCTATGGTCCAGGGAAGATTAGAAATCTTGCTGCGTCCGGCGGTGACTGGTCCGGCGACGCCGAAGCACGCGCTTTGCACCGGTATGCCTTCCGTCTTGATGAACGTGGTGATGATTTCAGGCAAGCCGCCGTGTTCCTGGCTCAGATAGGTCTTTTCGACTACGAGTTGAAGTTTGTTGCCGTCAGCATCGAATGCGGCCAGCCGGGTGCGAGTCGCGCCGATTTCTCCTGCAAGAATCATGGGTCGATTTTCCTCCATTGACGCTGGTCGCGTTCCATCAATTCATCGGCGTCCCGCGGCCCCCAGGTTCCGGCCGCGTAATTAGGGAAGCGCCGCGGCGGCAGAGCTTTCCATACATCGAGGACGGGATCCACGACTGTCCAACCGGCCTCGACCATGTCGGCGCGCTGAAACAGCGTAGCGTCTCCAATCATGCAGTCGTAAAGTAGAACCTCGTAACCGGTGTAGGCGTCGGCTCCGAAATAGCGCGAATATTCGAAACTCATGTCGACAGGTCCAACCCGCAGAACCGGGCCCGGAATCTTGGCGCCAAAGCTCAAGGATATTCCTTCTACCGGTTGGATCTGTATGACCAGCGTATTGGTCTGGTGCTTGTGATGAGGAGAGTTGCGAAAGAGTTCGAACGGAGTACGCCGGAATTGAATGCTGATCTCTGTATGACGTTTGGCAAGACGCTTGCCGGTACGTAAATAAAATGGAACACCAGCCCATCGCCAATTGTCTATGTTCAATTTCAGCGCGATGAAGGTTTCTGTCCTCGATTCCGGAGAAACGCCGGGTTCGGTGCGATAGCCGGGCACGGGCGCCCCGTCGACACCGCCTTCGCCGTACTGGCCGCGCACGGTGCGGTGCAGCACATCTTCTGAATCCAGCGGCTGGATGGAATGCAGAACCTTGGCCTGCTCATTGCGGACGGCATCGGCATAAAAAGAGACAGGAGACTCCATGGCGGTGAGGCTGAGCAACTGCATCATGTGGTTGGGAACCATGTCACGCAGGGTGCCGGCGTTATCGAAATATCCGCCGCGCTGTTCGACGCCGACAGTTTCGGCATTGGTGATCTGAACGTGATCGATGTAACGGCGGTTCCAGATAGGCTCAAAGATGGCGTTATCGAAGCGGAAGACCATGATGTTCTGAACGGTCTCCTTACCAAGATAGTGATCGATGCGGTAAATCTGATTTTCGTGCAAGACCGCCTTGATCTCACGATTCAAGGCCTTGGCGGATTCGACATCGTGTCCGAAAGGCTTTTCGATTACGACCCGGCGCCAGTGATCGTTCTCCTGGTTTGACAAGCCGACCTTTCCCAACTGTTGCACAATTGGCGCGAAGAACTTAGGCGCCGTGGCCAGATAAAACAAGTAATTGCCCTCGGTGTGGTGTTCGCGGTCGACATCGGCAAGGCGACGGGCGAGGGTTGAATATGTATTCGGATCAGAAAAATCTCCACGTTCGTAGTAGAGGCGTTCGGTGAACCAATTCCAAGCTTCGATTTCATGATCCTCGGGCGGAAGAAATCCGGTGACCTGGCTGCGAAACTGTTCGAGGCTTAGATCGTCGACAGAAACCCCCAAGACCGCGAAGTTCTGGGGCAGCAGTTTTGCCTTGGCCAGATTGAAAAGTGCGGGGACTAGCTTGCGCTTCGTGAGGTCTCCGGCGGCGCCGAACAACACCATCACACAAGGTCCGGCGGCTTTGCCGGCAGGCTGGCTTTCTTGCTCGCGATTTGTTGTGGCTGCAGTTGCCATTAAACGTCCGGTGCGTCAGACCTGTGGTACCCGTGCCGAGCATTGTAGGCCACTGAAGTTTGGATTTCATAACGGCGCGCCCGGGGTGCCGTCGGCAACCAGGCAAAACCCCTTACCGATTCGTCATGCCGACCGCTGCCGGAAATGCCGGCGCTACACGTGCTGACAGTGCGTCATACAAGGGTCTTGTGTTGTCCGACACAGTTCAACGTGAGAGCTCACCATCTGCAATGAACCTTCAATGTTCATGCTGTTCTGTTACATGAAATGCAGCCTCCAGCAGCGAAAAATCTATGGCGCTTCGGATATCGGAGGCGTGGCGAAATTCAAAAAATCATTTCCCGTCAAACTTCCTTCAATCCGGCTCACGCAAATCTAAGAAAACAGTTGCAACTCGGTTAGCGCCAAGAATGGTCAGAGGTGTGCCTTTCCAATAAGTGCTGTGATTTGGCGAATTCTATACAGCACAAAACACTCGACACATGAAAAGGCGACGGCGGAAAGCCGCGCTGTGAGCCGAGTGTCAAGGGAGCACATGACATTTGAGAAAGATAGAAATGGAGCTTCGAGCGACCAGCAGCGACGTGTTGTTCGGATCTGGCTTGGATTGCTCCTCGCGGTTGTGGCATTGGCGTTGTGCAATTCCGCGTTGGCGCAACGGACAACTGGTTCACTTCGCGGACAAGTATTGGATCCACAAGGCGCCGCGGTGGCAAATGCCAAGGTAACGGTGACCAATCAGGCCACGGGCGTCGTGCAAACTACCCAGACGACTTCTGCGGGAACGTGGAACCTTCCCAGCATCCTGCCCGGCAAATACACAGTTTCGGTGGAAGGCCCGGGATTCAAAGGCTTTGTGAAGAAGGACGTCACAGTGTTGGCGGACCAGGAAAACGTTGCCGACGCGCAACTACAACTCGGCGTCGCGTCAGAAACGATTGAGGTGATGGCGGGGACGGAGCAAGTGCAAACCACGTCCTCCTCGCTGAACAATAACTTCGATTCGCAGGCACTGCTAAGCCTCCCGGTAGTTGGCGGCGCGTTGTCCAGTCCGCTGAATCTGGCGATTCTGGCTCCCAACGTAACGGCCCAACCCGGTGGTGTAACCGGAATCGGCGGCTCCGTAGGTGGAACGCGGCCCAGGGACAATAACTTCACGGTAGACGGGGTGGATGACAACAATCTGGGCGTGACCGGTCCCAACTCGACCGTGATCCAGGATGCGGTGTCAGAATTTACGCTGCAAACAAATCAGTTCAGTGCGGAATACGGACACTCCGCCGGGGGGCAGTTCAATCTGGTGACCAAGACCGGAACCAACGCCTGGCATGGAACCGGCGAGTGGTACACGCAAAACCGCAACTTCAATTCGATCGATAATCTCACCAAGCAAGCAATCGAGGCGGGAACGATTTCGGGACAGCCTGCTTACGACAACAACCGCTACGGGGGCACGATTGGCGGTCCGCTGGTCAAGGACAAGTGGTTTATCTTTGGCGCGTACGAGCGTACATATCTTCATGGTCAAGGCACGCCAACGCCACTATTGGCTCCAACCGCGGGAGGCCTGAGTTCACTCATTGGGATGGCGGCGAATCCAACCGTGGCCTCTATCCTGCAGAACTATCCGGTAGCGCCGGCCCAGTCACTCGATCCGGGGACGGGGCAGCCATCGACGACCACGGTAAATGGCCAGAACATTCCCATTGGGAATCTGATCATTATCAGTCCGGTCGGTACAAACGAGCACGATGCCCAGGTAAACAGCGACTATAGCGTTGGACACCATCAACTGGGCGCGCGATTCAACTTCAGTCAGGCGACATTCGTTTTCCCGGTGAATTCCACCCAAGAGCTGTTCAACCAAAGCCAGCTTTATCGCAACCGCAAGTTCACGATAAACGATGTGTGGAGCATCAACAGCAATTGGGTGAATGACCTGCGATTGCAGTATGCGTACTACAGTCTGGCCAATCAGAATCCATGTTCGACGTGTCCTCAGGATGTAACGATCGTAGATCTGGGGCAGGTGACTGTGGGTCCCGGCGACAACCAGTATCAAAAACAGAATACCTACTCGGTTGTAGACAATCTGTCGTGGGCGCATGGCAAACATACGTTTAAATTCGGCGGCCAGTATATGCACTTCATTTATCCGCAGTTCTTCCTGTCGCGGAGCAATGGAGACAATTGGTATAAGACGATGCAAACATTGGTGAACGACCTGGAACCCGATGTTCGTGGCAGGACCCTGCGTAATGCCGGATCGGGATTCTTCCTGGGCACGCAAAGCGCCATGTATGGATTTCTCCAGGATGACATCAAAGTGACGCCGAGACTGACCTTGAACCTTGGGTTACGCTACGAATACTGGACCAATCCGGTAGGCGACGAGACTCAGGCGTTAAATGCAATTTCCAGCGTTCCCGGTGTGATCAACTTCGGGATTCCGAAAACTGACAAGAATAATATCGCCCCGCGGGTTGGTTTCGCATTTGACCCGACTGGGAGCGGAAAGACCGCGATTCGCGCCGGATTTGGAATCTACTACGATGTGAAATTCCAGAACTTTGCTTCGATCACCTTACCGCCGCAGCTTCAGAGTGAATTGGATCCGGCGTCGGCGTGTACCCTAACCCCACAGCCGTCATGGTGCGCAACTCATACCAATTTCCTGGCCGGCGGCGGCTTGCCGGCAACCTATATACCTCCCGCGACTCAAGCTGATGCGCGGGCACTCACGACCAGCTACATCGACGATACTGTTATGCCGAAAGTGCTGAGCTGGAGTCTTAGCGTGCAGCGCGAGCTATACCACAACTCATCCTTAGAAGTGCGTTACCTGGGCACCCGCGGGGTCTCGTTACCGGTGCAGTATCGCCGCAATCGCACCAGTTACTTCGATGCGGGAGGAGCGGTTTTGCCCACCTTCCTTAACCCTTCCTCAATTCCGGCGACGTGGAACGCTAATACTCCAACGGACGTTGGTTATTACAACTTCGATTCGAACATCTATGCTCCCTTCGGATTTGCCGCTAACGTGACCTCGGATCCACCGTACGGCAGCAGCACCTATCACGGCGGTTCAATCAGTTTCACGCAACGCGCCTTCCGTGGGCTGACCCTAAACACCAACTATACCTACGCTCACGCTATCGACAATTCGACCAATGAATTCTTCACCAGTTTGCTCAATCCCCGTCGCGCAGAAGATACCAACCGACTGGTGAACGATCGCGCGAATTCCGACCTGGATGTGCGCCATAAGTTCGTCCTGTCGTTGATCTACGAGCTGCCTAAAACCACAACCGGTAACCGCTTCTTGAAGGCATTGTTGAACGGTTATCAAATCAGTCCTGTGCTCCTGGCGCAATCGGGGCAGCCGGTAACGATCCAGTCAGCGGTTGACTCCAACGGCAATGGGGATACCGCGGGCGACCGGGCCGTGTTCAATCCATCGGGCACCGGGCAGGTTTCAGGAGATGTGTTTCCGGTTTGCGAAGCGCCCGGTGGCACCACTTACGTAGGCACCACCTCTTTCTTGAGCGCTAAATTGAACGGATGCAATGTCAATTCTAGCCCTGCTCTTCTTGGTTTCGATCCAGCGATCGGTTACACGCCGGTTAATCCCGGCGATCGGTATGTGATTGCTGGAGGAGCGGCGAGGTCTACGATAGGCCGCAACAGCATCACAACTCCGGGTTTCGGAGTCCTCAATCTGTCGGTATTTAAGAACACGCACATCTCGGAGACCAAATACCTGCAATTGCAGGCGCAGGTGTTCAACATCCTCAACCATCCCAATTACAGTCTGAGCAACGGCAACGTGTTCAGTAATGCCGGGGTGGTGACTGCGACGACTACCCAGAGCTACGTTTTGCCCTTCGATCCGAATTTCTTGAACCCGAAAGTGTTCAGCGGCGGGATTCGGAGCATTACGCTGGGAGTGAAGTTGTTTTTCTGAGGTGAGGCTGAGTAGTTGTAGTGTGGCCCGGTCGCTGAGATCGGGCCATTTTTTATTTAACGTTGCGAGAAGTGGGGCACTCTTAAGCTTCTTAAAAGACTGGGGTTGGCGGGCATGCGGCGAGAAAAACGTGGCGATTTTCCGAGTTGCTGGGGTACAATCAGGCTGCGTTTGATCTTTGCGGTTTTTTTGCTTCAGCAACTCCCGCTCTACAGCGTGACCTGCCTGCAGAAGTCCTGCGAGGAATTCAGCGCTACATCAAAAAAGGAACAAAGCAACAATATGGAAACAGGAACAGTAAAGTGGTTTAACGATGCCAAGGGCTATGGTTTTATTAGCCGCCAGAACGGGGAGGACGTTTTCGTGCACTTCTCGGCCATTCAGGCCAGCGGATTCCGCAGCCTGCAAGAAGGCCAGCAAGTACAGTTCGATGTGGTCAAAGGCCCGAAGGGCTGGCAAGCGGAGAACGTAAAGCCGGCTTAAACCACGCATACAAATTGATTGTTAACAGGGCGGCCGATTTGGCCGCCCTAGTTTTTTGCTCGACCCACCGGTGCCGGCGCGATGCCGGCGCTACTTTCGAGTGGGCTAATAGCGGAAGCGGTATTTGAGTTGGATTGAGAGCTCTCGCGGGTTAGCGAAGTGGGTGCCGCCGAAGCTGTTGGCATTATCCAACAGATAATGATGGTTGGAGAGGTTTAGGCCGGTCAGGCGGACGTTCCAATTCTCTCCGAAAGATTTCCCTAACGACAAATCGAAAGTTGTGTGAGGGGGAAGATGCGTGGGTTCCTCGTCGCCTTCGCCATTTAGAAAGCCCGAACCGTACTTCAGGTTGAAGTCAGCCCAAGCATGCCAAGGCAATACCAAGTTGACCCCGGCGGCGAGTGTGTTGCGCTGATCGTGGTCGAGGAGAAAGTACCCTTGTTTGTCGCAAGTACCAATGAATCCCCCGGTAATGGGACATGCTCCCTGCACAGTTAGGTTCGAATAGACCAGGTGAGCATTGGCGCGCTTCGCGATGCGGGGTGAATTGACGCTGACCTCGGTTCCACGGATGCGGGCATGGCCGATCGTAAGCGGGATGAAGATGTTGTTCTCGAGCGCGTCGTGGTCGAAGAAATTCCTGGCGCCGGTGCGGAAGTTGGAGAGATCGAGCGTCCAGCCGGCAATGGGAATTGCCAGGCCGAACTCGCGTTGTTCATCGCGTTCACCGCGGAGGGGAGCGAGATCGAAACCCAGGAGCGATCCTGAGACCGTCAACAAGGGAGGAGCCTGATAATAACGGCCATAGAAGGCTCGAGCCACCCAATTTAGCTTCGGAATGCGAATGGCGGCGCCGACGCGAGGATCGGCGGCGTTCTCACTGACCGTGGATTCTCCGAAATGAGTGAGCCGAACGCCGGCGTTGAGGGTGAGCCAGCTAGTGAGCTTGTATTGATCTTCGAGGAACAGCGTCTGCACGTTTCCCCAGATTCTCTGCCGCTGCGATTGCGGGTTGCTGCCGTCCCCTTGCACAGTGGCAAAGAGCTGATTGTCACGAGCAGCCCACAGTTGAATTCCTGCGTGGGCGTTGTGTTTTCCCCGCCTGATGGCAATAGAGGTGACTCCGCCCAAATAGTTGGAGCCTCGGTCGTCCTCGGGAATGGTGAGGTTCGGATCAGGCTGGCCGACGGAGCTGCCGCTATAGTGGGCACGATTAAAGTGATAGAAGGGCGAGACGGTCAATACTGTGCCGCTGCCTATAGTGTGCAGCCACGAGAAGTTCACGAAAGCATCGCGCTCATTTTGGACGTCGCGTATGCCGGAGCTTAGTTGGTCCGGAGTATTGGGGATCTGATAGTGATCGCCGCGCAGGGATGTCACCAGACGAAGCTGGTCGGCGGGGGTCTTATTAAAGATGAACGAGGCAAATCCTCCCAAACCAGCCGCTTGGTCATTCAAGACGCGAGTGCTCGGAGTTTCCAGTCCAAGATCGGTGCGGTATCCCGACAGGCTCCCGTAGTAGGCGAAGCGTTCGCCGTGGTCGCCGAAGCTGAGCTGGTCGTCGGTGCTGTTAAAACTGCCGTAGCTGGTGACCAGTTCGGCCTGGCGGTTGCGCTCGAAGCCGGAACGAGTAACTACGTTGAAGACCCCGAAGGTGCGGTCGCCATATTCGGCGGAGTAGCCGCCGCGCTGGACCTCGAGATAATCGATGTCCTTGGGATCGAACTGAGGACCGACGTTGGAAGCGATATTTGTGTTGGGAACGGGAACGCCGTCGAGCAGCCATGTGACCTGGTGTCCACCCCGGATGTGAAGCTGGTCGTGGACCACGTAGGCGCTGGGAACATAATTCGTGATCATGGCCAGACTGTTGGTCTGGTCGGCGGCTGGAGTTTGGGAAATCTGTTCGCGGCTGACTACGCTCGTGGTAGTGGAAGATTCGGGATTGATCGTCGCCGGAGTGTCAACGACCTCGACGGTTTCTTTGCTTTTGGCGATAGCGAGCGAGAAGTGCAAGCGGGCATCGCGGCCAGAAGTAAGCGCGAGTCGTTGCTCCTGGGGAGCGAATCCGGGGACCTCGACTGTGACTGTGTAAGCGCCGAGAGGCACGGCGTCGAAGTGGAATTCGCCGGAGCTGTCAGAGGTGGTGGTTTGAGTCCAATCGGAAGCTTCAGCCCGGAGGATGACCCGGCTACCTTGGACGGGACGGTGTTGAGGATCGTGGATCAGGCCGCGGACGGTGCCGAAGATGGTGGCGCTCGCCGCGATTGCGAGCAAGAGAATTCCGAGTAAGCGTGCGACACGATGGGACGTCATCGTTCCTCCGAACATTGCCGGTTTGGGGTCGATTGTTCCTGTACACAAATGTCGGGCACTGCGGAATGATTCAGAAACCCGCCTGCACGTGCAGCGGGAGTCTGGACGCAGCCTTGAGACACTTATTTTTGGAATGTCAGGCGATGGACAATATTGGAGGGGCGCGGGCAGAGCGGGAATCGCTGAAATCGATGATGCAATAGCTCGGACCAGCTTCTTGGAGTAGAGTCCCGGATGGTTCGCTAACGGAGCCGCTGATTGGTGGGCGGGGCTGAGCCCGCTGGGAAATGGTTAACGGTCGGCAACAATCATGGTTGGCCGAGTCAGGAGCTCGGACTTCAGAGCTGTCGCTGCCGTGATCGTGCAAGGGTTTTCGCTTGCAACAAGCGTGAGGGGATTCGGCGGAGATGGCCAGAGCTGCCGGAGCAAAAGTGCCCGAGAGCATCAAGATCAACAGCAATCTGACGGTCAGGCGGTGCATAGGGGCTGGAGCAGATCCTCTGCAAGAATAGGTTACGGTGAGCAAGGATGCAAGTTTGTCGCTGCGCGCAGTTGTCTTTGCGCCGCGCTGTGTTATTGCTTGCAGCTGGATGATTTTGCACACTAATCCGGAACAATTGTCAGCATCTCTGTCGTACATTCTATTGTGCCCATTACTTTTCGTCGGCGCGTCATCAATAGCATAATTTTTGCCATCTCGCTGTACGTCATTGGTTCGGTGGTGTCCGCGGTTTTCCTGGCAGAGATCACGCTGCACGTTAATCATCGCCCAATCCAACACCGCTCCGAGATCGAGAGGGTTGCGCTCCAAGAATTCCACGCCCCACTCTTGGATGTACACATCGTCGCGAGCGATGGTGCGGACCTGAAAGCTTGGTATATACAGCCCAAAGTTTCCAATGGCGCATCAGTTATCCTTTTTCACGGCGTTAGTGATAACCGAGAGGGAGTCGCGGGATACGGTCGGATGTTCTTGCATAACGGCTATTCAGTTCTTCTACCCGATTCTCGGGCTCACGGGGAAAGTGGCGGCGACATTGCAACCTATGGAATAAAAGAACGCCAGGATGTGCATCTGTGGGCCGATTGGCTGCGACAGCGTGCACCTGGATGCGTGTACCTGTTTGGTGAGTCAATGGGAGCGGCGATCGCACTGCAAGCGAGTGCTGTGACCCAGCAACTCTGTGCGGTTGCTGTTGAATCGCCGTACTCGACGTTCCGAGAGGTCGCAGACGACAGGTTTTCGCGGCACAGTGGACTTGGATTATGGTTTGCTCGGACGATTGCGAGACCAACGCTTGAGTTTGCGCTAATTTACTCTCGGGCTCGCTACCATGTGGACCTCACCGAATCCGCTCCAGCGTCCGCGATTGCCCATTCGCGAGTGCCGACTCTACTCATTCACGGCACTGCTGATAGAAATATTCCGCTTCGTCACTCGGTGGCCTTGATGCAGGCAGGTAGCACACACAGCGAACTTTGGGTCGTGCAAGGCGCGGACCACGGTGGTGCGGTCAACATTAACCGTACGGACTTTGAGCGAAGGATTCTCGATTGGTTCCATTCGCATGGGAAGCCAGTTGAAAATCACATGAAGGAGGCTATCAATCCTGAGAACGGGCCATTCATGCATATCTTCTAGTTCAGCAATTTGAAACGCCCGCCGTCGGTGAAGATTATGACCAGATTCATCACGATGAGCATCAAGTCGTAATGCCAGCCATAGGTTTTCTCTCCCCAAAAACTGATATGCCATTCGAAAATCTTTTTATAGATTGCACCGAACAGAATCAGGATCAGGCCGAAAGCGGCTAGTTGGGTCAGAACGCCGAACATGCCCCCCAAACTGCCCAGGACTTCGCCGGCACCGAGAAAAATGGTGAAATTCTTGCTGATGCCAATGCTTTTGCTGCGAATCTCAGGATCTTTGAGGTGTCTCCAGCCACTGGTGATGAAGACTACTCCAACCATCAATCTGAGCAGAAGGATTCCAAAATCGGTGAACTGAGTCAGGCGGGGGACCATGAATACTCTGCTTTCCGACGCGGCAACAACTTACGCTTGAGGACGTGTTAATGCAATGGCGTGTGAGCTCAACCTGCGGGGACCTGCGAGCTTCGCTCGCTACACAGGCGAGGTCGCCGGTGTCGACGTGGGCGGATACGGGTTCAGGCAGTTGAGTGGGCAAATTCTGCTGTGTTAGCATCCAAGGTTTCGGCAGGCTGTTCGATGCTGGCCTATATCTTCCTCTTCAATTATGGGCCCGCCGTAGCGTTCGCTGTCGATCCGCCGAGCTTCGCTCGGGTGCACAGGCGAGTCGCCTGTGCCTACGTGAGCAGGGGTAAGCGTCAGCCGGATTTTTGTGAGTATGGTTAAGGAGCGAACCCGTGAAAGTCTATGAAGGCGCGAATATCCGCAATGTTGTGATGATGGGTCACGGGCACGCGGGAAAGACCTCGCTGGTGTCGGCGATGCTTTATACCGCAGGAGCCACGCAGCGGCTGGGCCGCGTGGACGACGGCACCGCTCCTACCGATTATGACGACGAAGAGATCGCGCGCAAGATGTCGATTGGGAGCGGCCTGGCTCATGTGGAGTGGGGCAAGACCAAGATTAATGTGGTGGATACGCCAGGGTTCAGCATGTTCGTCCACGAAGCCAAGATGGTGCTGCCGGTCGTGGAGGCGGCGATCGTCGTGGTCGACGGAGTAGCCGGTGTGGAAGTGGTGACACAGCGAATCTGGAGCTATTGCGAAGAGTTTCAAACGCCGCGGCTGATCGTTGCTAGCCGTATGGATCGCGAGCGCGCCGACGCGGAGAGAGTACTGCAATCCTTGACCAGAGTTTTCGGACGAACCGTTATTCCCCTGGAGTTACCGATTGGCAGAGAGAAGAACCTGAGCGGGGTGGTGGACCTGGTCCGCATGAAGGCGTACACATACGAACTGGGCGGGAACGGGAAGGGCAAAGAAACGGAGATCCCTGCGAATCTCAAAGATCAGGCGCAGGAAGCACACGAAAAGCTAGTGGAGATGATCGCTGAGGGCAACGACACTTTGATGGAAGAATTCTTCGACAAGGGGACCATCCCTGAGGAGGATCTGATTCCAGCGCTCCATGATGCTATCCGCGAGGACCGGATTTTCCCGGTGATCTTCAGTTCAGGCCTGGGCAATATCGGCGCCGACCGGGTGATGGATTTTATTGTGGACTACACTCCCGCTCCGACCGAGCGCGAGTCGGTGCAGGGGGAAGTGACGTCAGGGAATGGCGAGCCGCCGGGTCGTAAGGTGGCGGATTCGGAACCGACTTCACTCTACGTGTTTAAGACGGTCTCCGATCCCTTTGCAGGACGGATTTCTTATTTCAAAGTCTTCTCTGGTGTCGTGAAAAACGACGCCGTCTTGCAGAACTTCACTCGAGGGTCTCAGGAGAAACTGGCGCATATTTCCATCATGCAGGGAAAGACCGCAGTGCCGGTTCCAGAGCTGCACGCAGGAGATATTGGAGCCGTGGCCAAGCTGCGCGAGACGCTGACGGGAGATACACTGGGCGACAAGTCGGCACCTATCCGGTATCCCAAGGTGAGTTTGCCGGAGCCGGCGATTACGTTTGCCATTGAACCCAAGAGCCGGGCAGATGAAGACAAGCTGGGCGTCGGCATCCATAAGCTGATGGAGGAAGACGCCATGCTGCGTTTCTTCCGCGATGCCCAGACCAAGGAGTTTTTGATTGCGGGAACAGGGCAACAGCATATCGAAGTGGCTGTCGCCAAGATGAAGAAGCGCTATCACACCGAAGTCAATTTGAAAGCGCCCAAGGTGCCCTACCGGGAGACCATCCGCGGCAGGGCCGATGTGCAAGGCCGTCACAAGAAGCAGACCGGCGGACACGGGCAGTATGGCGACTGCAAGATCAAGATGGAGCCGCTACCGCGAGGCGGAGAGTTCGAGTTCGTCAATGACATTTTCGGCGGAGCGATTCCTAAGAACTTTATCCCCGCGGTCGAAAAGGGTATTAAAGATGCGGCGGCGCGCGGCTATCTGGCTGGATTTCCGATGACAGATTTTAAAGTCATCCTCTATGACGGGTCATATCACGACGTCGATTCGAACGATCTCTCATTCCAGATGGCGGGCCGAATCGCATTCAAAAAAGCCATGGAGCAAGCTAAACCCACGCTGCTGGAACCAGTGATGGGCGTGGAAATTACTGTCCCGGACGAGTTTGCCGGCACGATCATGGGGGATCTCAACAGCCGGCGCGGACGCATTCAAGGCATGGACAATAAGGGCGGCAACACAGTGGTGAAAGCGGAAGTGCCGATGGCTGAGATGCTGACCTATGGGGCAGATCTGACCTCGATGACACAGGGGCGGGGCAGCTTCAATATGGAAATGCATCACTACGATGTTGTGCCCTCTCAGTTGCAGGAGAAGATCATCGATAAGGCGAAGGCGGAGCGCGCAGAGGTGAAAGATGAGGAAGAGTAGACAAGCAGCAGGACAGAACGGAAATCACAGTAATCACAAGAAACAGGAAACCGGAAACTGGACACCAGTTCTTAGTTTTGAGTTCTCGGTTCTTAGTGAGTAAATGCTTCTTTGATAGGGGGCTGGTACAAATACCAAACGATCATCGCACGCACCATCACACCCAAGCCTCCCCAAACCAGCTGCGCAATTCGAAAATCAAGGACCGCGCTGGACACCGACGGTAGCAGTAACACCATCCCAAGTAAGGCTGCAAGAATAGCCAGGCGGCGTGCCCAGTTATACAGCCGCAGAACTCCCACCCCGATTGCCGTGGCGACCACGGCGATGAGCAAGAACATGTACGGCCCGGCGACCTCGAGTCCGCCCAGCAAGTCAGCGCCTGCTGACATGGAAACGTTACCGGGGGTGAGTAGCATGACCGCACCAACCGCAATCAGGTAAGCAGCAGCTAATAGAAAAAGAATGGCAATCAGGCTAACGCCGATGGGGCGAGGCATCCGAATCTGATTTCATTTTTTGGGCTGTGCGGTGGGCGGCAACAGGCCATTGAGACGCAGATACATGGCGGCAGCACCGTAGTGGTCGGCCCAGTCGTTAGTCAGAGCGATCAGCGCCCATGCGCGAGGCTCTTTGCGGCTACCCCAGGCTTCGATAGTGTCGCCGAGCTTGGAGTCATCCACTTTCGCTAGAGCCGTGTTGCAGAAATCGAATGAGGATTTGAGTGCCGCCAGCAGCTTGTCCTTGCCATCGGCATCTTTCAGTTCGTCGTGCTTCGGCTGCGGCATGTCACTGGCTTTGGCGCAGAGAGCATAGTTCGACTCGGTCATATGCAACACGAGATGGGCGAAGCTCATTTGCGGCGGCGTAGGTTTGTAGCCGAACTTGTCGGCAGGCATCGCCTCGACGGCCGCGACCAGGTTCTTCTGCTGTTTGGGCACGATCCCTTTGACGACAGTCGTGACTGGATTTTTGGTTTGGGCAGACAGGTTCACGCTTGATACCAGCAGCGTGATAATCGTAATCGCGCGTTTCATCTTACCTCCGCGTAAATTCCGGAATGTTTACGAGAACGCCGCGCCCAGGCCAGTGCTGGCAAGAACAAAGATCAAGTACCAGCCAAAGACGATGAGCAGGGCAGTGGATCGCTTGACCTTATTGACGCTACTGAATCCAATGGCGGTGAGCACGAGCGTCCAGATCATGAAAATGTCCAGCGCGGTGCCTAAGCCGTAAAGCCAATGTGAGTCAGCAGGGTTGATAAAGTATCCGGGATTACTTGCAATCGGATTTTGAAAGGTGAATGAATCGGCGCTCGCCCCAACTCCCACGGAAAGCAGGGCGAGCAAGGACTTGATCAGAAGTGGCAGGCTGGCGTACATCACGATGGCAAGTGCGACCTTGAACTTCACGTCTGCACTAGCGGCAAACTTGAAGGTGGCGAACAGAATGGCCGCGATCAGGACGTTCCAGATCAAAATTACCGCCGGATAGCCATAGGAGAAATAGCGGAAAAAGCTCGCCTGTTGCTGCATTTGCCGGTTGCGATCCTCGGGAGGTAGTTGTTCCATGCGTGCGGCGTTCTTGGGCGACATCTGCAACTGGTTCTCGGCCACTTTGCGAAAGCCAATCTTCTGGTCCACCACGTAGACAAAAAGCAAGGAGACCAGCGACATCAGCAGGAATGGAAGCCACCAACTTGCACTTCGCTTCAGATCCGCGAAGGTTTTGCTGGGTGCGACAAAGGTGTTGATAATCCGCTGGCCCTGAGAGAGCGGAGGCGCTGCTTGCGGTGCAGGAGTAACGGGGGTAGAAGTCATGCGGCCTCCTGAGAAGATGGACGCGGCGGATTGTAGACCTTGGGTAACCGGTAGGCAAGGCAGCGCACGGAAAGCGTCCTAGACGGCGATTTCGGGCGTGGCCCGGAGCAGGCTCCGTGTGTAGGCATGTTGTGGCCGCTCGGTGATCTGCTGGGTGTAGCCGGCCTCGACAATTCTTCCATGATGCATCACCGCAATGCGGGTGGCCAGATATCGGACCAGGGGCATGGAGTGTGAGATGAAGAGATAAGTTAATTTGAACTCCTGCTGAAGTTTTGCCAGCAAGTTTACGATCTGCGCGCCTACGCTGACGTCGAGGGCGGATACAGGTTCATCGGCGACGATGAATTTCGGGCGCAAGGCCAGAGCCCGAGCGATTCCGATCCGCTGCCGCTGACCGCCGCTGAATTCGTGAGGGAAGCGGCGTAGTGAAGATTCGTCAAGGCCTACGGAGCGCAGCAGCTCTGTGACTCGAGCCCGCCGTGAGGACGGGCTCATCCGCTCGTGGACGATAAGCGGCTCGGTAATGACGTCTTCCACTCTCATGCGAGGATCGAGCGAGCCGAAGGGATCCTGAAAGATGATTTGCATATCGCGGCGCAGACGGCGCATTTCGTTATGGTTGGCGGCGAGCAGGTCTCGCCCCTCGAAGAGCACGCTGCCTGACGTCGGCTGAATCAAACGCAGCACCAGCCGGCCCAAGGTGCTCTTGCCTGAACCCGACTCACCGACCAGGCCGAGAGTTTCGCCTGGCTCAATGTCGAGCGAGACATCGTCAACAGCCCGTACTTCACCTTTCGCGCCACCGCCAAAAATGGATTCTCCCAGCGGGAAGACCTTGGTGAGATTGCGAATCTCAAGCAGGGGCATGAGCGGATAGTAGCAGAGCCCCCCAGTTCTTCCAGTGACGGAGGAGTGGCGAAGCTAAGTTTGTTCCTTAGCCGTCCCATTGACTTTGCGAAGAATCGCGGCCTAACATGGGCGACCATTCCCTCCGGCGAAAAACCCCATGATCGGCCAAGTCGTCTCCCATTATCGGATTACTCAAAAGCTGGGCGGCGGCGGCATGGGAGTGGTATACGAGGCCGAGGATCTTCGCTTAGGACGTCAAGTCGCCCTCAAATTCCTGCCTGATGAACTTGCGCAGGATCCGCAGGCGCGGGACCGCTTTCAGCGCGAGGCCCGAGCGGCGTCTGCTCTCAACCATCCCAACATTTGCACGATTTACGACATTGGCGAGGATGAAGGCCGTCACTTTATCGTGATGGAATATCTCGAAGGGACAACCCTGAAATACCGCATCGAGGGCAGGCCAATCTCGGTCGAGCAAGTTGTGGACTTCGGAGCCCAAATCGCGGATGCGCTCGATGTGGCGCACACAGCGGGGATCATTCATCGCGATCTGAAGCCGGCGAATTTGTTTTCCACCAAGCGCGGGCAAGCCAAGATTCTCGATTTCGGATTAGCCAAGGTCGCCGCCAGACCGTTGCCGCGACTGGAACCGGTAGGCGCATCGTTGCCGACCATGGGAGTGGATGACGCGCACCTGACCAGTCCGGGAAGCACGGTGGGCACAGTGGCTTACATGTCCCCGGAGCAGGCGAGGGGCGAAGAACTCGATACCCGCACCGACCTGTTTTCTTTTGGAGCAGTGTTGTACGAGATGGCGACGGGACGTCAGCCCTTCACCGGAAATACGTCAGCAGTTATTTTCGACGCCATCTTGAACCGGGCACCCACGGCTCCCGTGCGGCTGAATCCGAATTTGCCGGCGGAGCTGGAACGAATCATTAATAAAGCACTGGAGAAAGACCGCGATCTGCGTTACCAGGTTGCCTCCGAAATGCGCGCCGATCTGAAACGGCTCAAGCGGGAGATTGATTCTGGCAAGAGCGCGTCGGTGAGTTCGGTAGAGTCCGCGATAACACCGGTTTCGGGACCAAGTGCCATAACTCCCACTCCATCCGCGTCCGCAATTCAGCCAGTAGATCGTGCTTCCTCGGGCACGATCGCAACCCCGGACAGACGCAAGCGATGGTATGTGGTGGGTGCCCTCGCGGCGATCGTGGCGGTTACCCTGATAGGTGTTTTGTACACGCGTAAAGCGCGAGCGCTAACCGAGAAAGACTCCATCCTGCTTTCCGATTTTGTGAATACAACTGGTGACCCGGTTTTCGACGGAACACTGAAGCAAGCACTGGCGGTGAAGCTACGCGAATCACCTTTCTTGAATCTGGTTCCAGAATCGCAGATTGCGGAAACCATGCGGTTCATGGGTCGATCGCCGGAAGAACGCCTGACCGGTGCAGTGGCGCGAGAGGTGTGCCAGCGCGGGGGCATCAAAGCCATGCTGGTTGGCAATATTGATCCTCTGGGCAGCCATTACGTAATCAATCTGAACGCGGTCAACTGCCAGAATGGCGACTCCATTGCGAGCGAGCAGGTAGAGGCGACGCAGAAAGAAGAAGTGCTCAACGCGCTGGGAAAGGCTGCGGCCGGGTTGCGGCGGAGGCTTGGCGAATCTCTTAGCTCGATTCAGAAATTTGATGCGCCCATCGAACATGCAACTACGCCTTCACTAGAAGCTTTGAAGGCCTTCACCGAGGCGATGGCCGAGCGATCTAAGGGAGGGGAGGCGGAGTCGATTCCCTTGTTCAAACGTGCGATTGAGCTCGATCCCAACTTCGCTCTGGCTTACGCACAAATGGGTACCGCTTACTCCAACCTGGGGGAAAACAATATTTCGGATGAAAACACAAAGAAGGCGTTCGAGCTGCGGGAGCGGGTGAGCGAACGCGAGCGTTTGTACATTACGGCGCATTATTATGATTTCGTGACGGGAGAGCTAGATAAGACTTTGGCCACATATGAACTCTTTCACCGAACCTACCCTCGCGATAATGTCCCGACCAACAACCTGGCCCTCCAGTATGAGCAACTGGGTCAATCGGAGAAAGCTCTGTCGTGGGCGCAGTTGAACATGCAACTAGCGCCACACGACGCAAACTCATACGCAAATCTCGCCGGAACGTATATGAGTCTCAATCGCTTTGAGGAGGCAAAAGCCATATGCGAAAAGGCAGCCGCTGCGAAGCTCGACGTCTCGATTATTCATGGTTTTCTAATGGGGATTGCAAGTATCCAAAACGATCGTGCCGGACTACAGCGTGAAGTAGCGTGGTTCGCGGACAAGCCGGCGGAAGTGGATTTCGGTTTTTGGGAAACCGATGCAGGGTATGCCGGCAGAGTTGGGGAGTTGAGAAACCTCGTCCGCCGTTCGGTGGACGCAAAACGGTCTCGAGGATTTAACGAAGCTGCCGCAGGTTCGGTGGCGCAGGCAGCGTTATTCGAAGCCGAGATTGGAAATTTCCCACAAGCTCGCGAACAGGCTGCTGCGGCGCCGCCAGTTTCGGGCGGATTTTGGCCGGCGTCGACTGCCGCGATCGCTTTCGGTCTCGCCGGTGACAGGGCTCGCGCCGAGAAAATTGCCCAGGATCTTTCCCAGCGCTATCCGTTATCCACATGGGCGAATCATATTTATGTGCCGCTAATTCGCGCCGCGGTCGAACTTTCCCACAACAATCCGGCTCGTGCCGTCGAACTGCTTCAGCCGGTCACAGTTTATGAGTTTGGTATTATGGCCGGGGATGTCCCTCCCTATTTACGTGGCTTGGCGTATCTCCGGCTTTCTGATGGACGGCGGGCGGCAGCGGAATTTCAGAAGATCCTGGATCATCGCGCGAACCCGCTTCAGCCGCGCCAGACGCTATCCCATCTCGGCTTGGCTCGTGCCTATGCGCTTTCTGGCGATACGGCAAAGAGCCGAACCGCGTACCAGGACTTTTTCTCCATCTGGAAAGATGCGGACCCTGACATCCCCATTCTGAAGCAGGCAAAAGCAGAGTACGCGAAGCTGCAGTGACTCTGCTTAGTCGCTGATCGGCCCACCATCCACGTGGTAGAATTTCTGCAAGCATTCTGTCGCGTGAGAGCCCAGGTTTGATCGAACTTGCACCTTCCATTCTGTCCGCGGATTTTGCTCATCTAGCGGAGCAGGTACGCGCCGCGTCTGAAGGCGGCGGCACGGTCATCCATGTGGACGTGATGGATGGACACTTCGTGCCGAATCTCACTGTAGGCCCTCCGTTGGTCAAGTCGCTGCGCAAGGCGACGGATTTGCCGCTCGATTGTCATTTGATGATCGAGAACCCCGACCAGTTCATTCCGGAGTTCGTGGATACGGGAGCGGATTGGATTTCTGTTCATCAGGAGGCCTGTCGGCACCTGAACCGGACCTTGCACTTGATCCGTAACCACGACGCACAGGCGGGGGTGGTGATTAATCCTGCTACTCCAGTGGACACGCTAAGCGAAGTACTTGAGATCGTAGATTACGTGCTGGTGATGTCGGTGAATCCGGGTTTCGGCGGGCAGAAATTCATTCCAGAGACAGTACGCAAAATCCGGCGTTTGGCCGATCTGCGGTTACAGCGAGGGCTTAACTATCGCATAGAAGTGGATGGCGGGATCGCCCTCGACACGGTGGCGGAAGTGGTGAGGGCAGGCGCAGAAATCCTGGTGGCAGGCAACGCGGTGTTCGGTCAAGGCGATCCAAAGACTAACGCCCAAAAATTGCTGAAAGCAGCTACCGAAGCCACACTACTGAAAGTTTAACGCACTTAAACATTTCTGAGGTGTTATGTCACGTCGTATTCTAGTTGTGATCCTGCTCTGCGTTTTGGCCTTGGCAGTTGGCTGCACAAATAAGAAAGTCTCCAATCCGCTGGCGAACGTCGGCTCTAAACAGCCGGACAAGGTCTTGTTCGATCGCGCTATGGACGCCATGAAGCACAACCGCTTCGACGTGGCGAGGTTGACCCTAGAGACCATGATCAACACCTATCCTGACTCTGAGTACATCGCACGCGCCAAACTGGCGGTGGCCGATTCCTGGTATGCGGAAGGTGGTTCCACGTCGTTATCGCAGGCGGAGATTCAATACAAGGATTTCATAACCTTCTTTCCCAATATGCCCGAAGCGGCCGAGGCGCAGTTAAAGATCGCCAATATCCATTATCAGCAAATGGAGAAGCCTGACCGCGACTATACGCATGCCAGGCGCGCGGAAGATGAATACCGCCAGCTTATTATGCAGTTTCCCGATAGCAAGCTCCTGCCCGAGGCCAAGCAACGTCTATTGGAAGTGCAGGAAGTGCTGGCGGAGCGTGAGTTTCGTGTCGGACGTTTCTACTACCTGCGCGAATCCTATCCAGCGGCGATCGCTCGGCTGCGCTCGGTTGTGGATCGCTACCCACTGTACAGCCAGGCGGACGAAGCGCTGTATCTACTTGGACAGGCCTACGAAGGCGAAATTGCGATGGTGCGCAGCCGCAAGGGAAATGAAGTTGCCAAAGCGCGGATGATTCAGGAATTTACCAACGGGGCCGCCGAATCTTATTCCCGGATTGTGACCAGATATCCGCTGATGAACCGGATGGAGGACGCAAAAGCCCGGCTGGAAGCTTTGCACCAGCCAGTACCCAAGCCGACCAAGACTGCGGTAGCACAGAACAAAGCCGAAGAAGACAGCCGCCGCGAAACCGGGATGTTCGGAAAAGTCATGAGAAATTTCCAGAAGCATCCCGACGTGGCCCAGGCAACCAAGGTTGGCGATCCCACGTTAGTCGATCCCCAGATGGTAAGTGCCACGGAAGTAGTGCAGAAGGCGGCCAATGCCATGAGGGGAACTTCGACTCCTGCGGACAACAATGCAGTTTCCATAGAGACTGTTGGCAAAGGCGCACCGCCGGCAAATCAGGCCGCCCCACGTTCAGATACCGTTAATCCCGAGAGGCCAGTCGATAATTCTGCCGCACCTCCGCCTGCTCCGGACCCGAATGAACTGAAACCCAATGTCGCGCCCGATCCCAATGAACTCAAGCCCAACGTGGCCGACGAAAGTGGCCAGGCGTTGCCGCCCCCACAGCAAGTGAACGAGCTCGCCCCGGGCGCGAATCAAGCCATACCGGACGCGGCGAAAACGGGCGATGGAAAGACCAGCGATACGGCTTCGTCGGCAAACGAGCCGGCGGACGACGCCGCAGTCTCTTCCAGCAAACGCAAGAAAAAGAAGGGTCTGCGGAAGATTGTGCCTTTCTAAGGGGAGATGTGCCCGAAGCCAACGCGACGACTGGTCGTCAGTCAGTGCACCCACTCGTGGCTGTCCGGTCGTAACCTGCTTACTATCCCATTCTCATTGACTTAGGGTAACGGACCAGTTAACTTCGCCCTATCTCCCCCTTTCACCAAAGGATTCCCCTTGGCACGGAAAATACTGCTCGCCGACGATAGTGTGACAGCTCAAAACATGGGCCGGAAAATCCTCTCTGAGGCCGGCTACGAGGTGATCACTGTCAATAACGGGTCGGCGGCGCTGAAGAAAATCGCCGAGCAAAAGCCCGACCTCATCGTTCTCGATGTGTACATGCCAGGCTATGGCGGGCTGGAAGTATGCCAGCGCATTAAAGACACACGAGAGACGGCGCGCATTCCGGTTCTGTTAACTGTCGGCAAACTCGAACCCTTCAAACCTGAAGAAGCCCGCCGGGTGCATGCCGATGGCTTCCTCGTCAAGCCATTCGAAGTGAGCGAACTGCTTGCCGCTCTCACCAAGCTGGAAGACAAGATCATTCCTCAGCCCGAGACTTACAAGCCGGGCCGTTTCGCCAAAGCTATCGCAGCCGTCGAAAATTCTGACGCTGGAGACCGATTCGGCAATGCTGAAACCGGTTGGAAAAACCGGATAATTATCCCCTTGCCCGGAGCCAAACCAGAAGAAGCTGAGCTCATACCACACGTCACCAGCACCGGCACAGCGTTCCGCGACTTGGGGCGCGGGGAAGACTTCAAACCGATGGAAGTGAAATCAGGATTTGAGCGACCGATTCCCATTGGCCTGCCGCCGGACATCACGCCCGAGGAAATCGCGGCCATTACGGCCGCGGCTGCGGCCTTTGAAAACCCGGTTGCTAAAACTATCACCACAGAAGAGACGGCCGGGAGGATTCAACCTACGCTAGGCGAGCGTAGAAAGGGCGAACGCAGGGAGCGCAGGGAAGTGACGCCCGAAAATACTTACGGGCGTACCCAGAGCGTTGCACCGGAACCCCGAATCGACGTGAGCGCCCCCACTAACGGAGTTCCTTCCGTCGCCCCGGCAGATCAGTCGGGCAATAATTTCGAACAAGCGAGGCACCAGCAAGCCGATCAGCCTGTCGCACCGGACGCAGAGGTTGCGGCTGCGCTGGAATTTCTGGCCCCGACAGAGCTTGCGGGTGAGGTTGTTAACCCCGGACCGGCATCCCAGGTTGAACAGGAACATTGGGCCTCTTACGCCAGTACGGGTCCGAGATGGGTTGCGGAGCAGATTCCACTCGGCGAGCAGGAAGCCACTGTGTCCCTCGATGGCGAGGTGCAGAAGACTCATGCGGCTTTCGCGGCAGCATTGGCCAATGTAGATGTCAGGACAGCGGCGGGCAAGGACTCGTTGCCACCTTGCGAGGAGTCGAAAAATAATTCGACGGAAGAATGGGTTTCTCCCGCGGCAGGGACCGCAACGGCCGCGGGACCGATCTCAAACATTCAGACGGATGCACCGTTCTATTCTGCCCCCATAGCAGAGACCAAGGAACTCACCCCTGTCGCCGATACGACGCCGGTCGCAGAGCGCGAAGAGCTCGCGTCATCTCACAAACAGGAAGCCCCAGCCGCTTATGCTGCAGCAGCCTCAGCAGGGGCGAGTGGGTCCGAACCGGAAAACAACAGAGAAATAAAACTGCTGCCGTCCACCACAGAAGGTCCGTCCAATAGCGCGATACCCGAGCCAGGCGATCGACACGGCGAATCTGAAATGACGGCGGCCTGGGCGAATTGGCGGCAAATCCGCGAGTCCATCGTGGGATCCGATTCGACCACCCACGTGGAAGATGCAAATGCCGGGTATCGGGACAGCGGGGGGGAAGACCCGCCGTCCTCTCCAATGTCTAATGAAGATATCTCTTCTTCCGAACCTGTTCAGACTGAAGCTTCAGAAATCGCCAGTATCGTGGATACGATGCTAGCCGAATTAAAACCGAAGCTGATGGAAGAGATCGCCAAGAAGATGGATACCGAGAAAAAAGGTAAGAAGAAGAAAAAAGAGTAAGTGGACGGATTTCGTTGACCGCCAGTTTTGATCCCCGTATAAGATTTTCCACCACGATCCAATGGCTGTGACGCCCAGACTTCACCGGTCGCCTCGACTCATCTCCCGAAAATGCTAACGCCACAACGACTGGTCGTTGCCGGAAAGCACTCTATCCAGATATGTTGCGGTACTGATCAACGCCAAATGTGTAAATGCCTGTGGGAAGTTCCCAAGGTGTTGCCCGCTTGGACCAATTTGCTCCGAGTAGAGCCCAAGATGGTTGGCGTATCCCAAGAGTTTTTCAAACAACAATTGAGCTTTTTCCAACTCCCCAGCGCGCGCCAGGCATTCGATGTACCAAAACGAGCATGCGGTGAAGCTACCCTCTCCGCCTGGAAGCCCGTCCACATGCGTTTTTTCGGGCTCATAGCGACGGACAAGGGTATCCTCAACTAAGCGGCCTTCAATCGCTCTCATGGTCGAGCGCCACATCGGATCGACCGGGCTGATAAATCGCATCAATGGCATTAGCAGGACCGACGCATCCAGGTCCTTCGTCCCCTTCGACTGCACAAAAGAATGCAGATCGTCATCCCAGAAGTTGGTGAAGATATCCTCTCGAATGGCGTCGCGCGTATGCAGCCAAGCCTCGAATGGCGCCGAAAGGGAGCGTTTCTCCGCAAGCCGCAGTGCTCGATCGAAAGCCACCCAGCACATCAAACGGGAGTGCAGGAATTCTCGCGGGCCGCCACGGACCTCCCAAATGCCTTCATCGGGCCGTTGCCAGTTTTTGCCCAGCCACTCCAACGTGCGCTGAACATCCTGCCACCCGGCATGGGAAATTGAGTCCCCGTATTTATTCGCGAGATAGATGGCATCCATCATTTCGCCGTAAATGTCCAACTGAAGCTGCTGATAGGCTGCGTTTCCGATACGCACGGGCCGCGACTGTTCATATCCCCGCAAATGATCAAGCGTCAACTCATCGAGCTTCTGCCGGCCGTCAATCCCATACATCACCTGTAACGGTCCGCGCTCCGCATCGCCCCCGAGCCGCCCCTTCAGCCAGTTAATGAACGCCTGAGTTTCATCGACAAAACCGAGTCGAATCAGCGCGTACAGTGTGAATGTCGCATCACGCAACCAGGTGAAACGATAGTCCCAATTACGCACTCCGCCAATTTCTTCTGGCAGGGAAAACGTCGGCGCTGCAATCAGCGATCCATGCTCCCGGCTGATCAGCAACTTCAACATCAGGGCCGAACGGTTGACCATCTCGCGCCACCGGCCCTTGTACTTTGATTTCGCGATCCATCCTTTCCAGAAACGTGCCGTCTCCTTGAAGCGCTGCTCTACGAACTCCATCTCGGGTTGTTGTCCTTGGGGTCGAACTCCGCCAAAGACAAACGTAACCCTTTCGCCAGCTCGAAGTTTAAATTCGGAGGTCACATCCTGGGATTCTCGTTTCAGGGGAATAGTGGTGTACAGCGCTAACGGAGGACAAGCATCGCTTACCGGCGAAAAAATCGCGTACTGGTCTTCGATGTTCACCGTGTGCGCACACATTCCATAGTTAAACCGTGGCCGGCATCGCATCTTGAAGTCGACTTCGCCTCTGATCACCGCCAGGGTGCGGATAATTTCATTCGGTTGCTCCCCGTCTGTCCCAATGGGCATGTAGTCAGTGAGCTCGGCCACACCCTCCTCCGCAAGAAATCGGGTGAGAAGAATGTTCGTGTCTGGCAGATACATCTGTCGTACGCGTCTCTTTTTGAATTGAGGTTGAATCTGAAAACAGCCTCCTCTCTCATCATCGAGCAGGGCTGCAAACACGGTAGGAGAATCGAAATTTGGGTAGCAGAGAAAGTCGATGGAACCGTTTACGCCCACGAGGGCAATCGATCGCATATTGCCAATGACGCCGTAGTTCTCAATCGGTTCGAAGCTCATGGGTGTGGGTTATTTGGAACGTGAATTCTAGCTGATTCGAGGGCAAGCTGCTCAAACGGTGAAATTCATCGGCGCAAGTGGCCACTGCCGGTTTGACGGGATAGGAGATAGAGAGCTTCAAAAGTGCACCCCCCTCCTTTATTAGGTCTGGCCGGGACGCGCAGCGCTTACTGGTGAAATCTATTCAAACCTGACACATGGAAACAATTGACTGGATTTGTGCGAATCATTCCTGCTGGCGACATCCTGCCTTCGCGTGTGCAATACAACATTGAAACAAACGATCAACGCCAAATTCCCGCAATCTATTGCTAGGACGAAGGAGCATTCGCGATGACATCTAGTCACCAGTTTGTCAACAGTCGTGCAGTGCAGCTAATCCTTATGCTCGAACATATATTCCATATTGGTCATCGGGTTCGTTGAGCTAGCCTTCATGTTTCTGGTTGTTTTCCTTACTGGAGGTCGCGCGAGTCTTAAAGGGGGACCTAAGGGACCCGACACGGACTGACTGGTATGGCACTGGTGCCCCGCTTCTCGTGATTTTCGTAGAATCACCACTTCACCAATACTCCGACAGCCGCCGCCCGCACTGACACCTTCGCCCCACCGGGTGTAGCAAAATCCCCTCAGCTCCATATACCCCCCGGCCGGTTTGACGGGAGAAGGGAACTGGACATCCTTAGAGCGCCCCCTGCTGGATGAGCAAATAAAAGTGGAAGCTCTGTTTGTTGAGCGAGTGCGGGTGAGTGGCAGGCGTGGCGTGCTGCTTTGTTGCCGGACCAATCTTCAGCCACTCGCTACGCCTTCACCAATCCGTTCTTCAACCTCAAGAGCTGAACGATAATGCGCGAGCGCACAAACAAAAACCCGAACCAGGAATGCTCCGGCTCGGGTTATTTTGTTCGCTTTTAGGAATTACTTCCCGCTTACTTCCCGCTTAGTCCTAGATCGCTTCCCACACCGGTGACGAAGTCATATCCCGCTTTGGCGCTGAAGCTTCCCGCAGTTCCCGAGAGGATGTCCCGGAAATCGGCAGTGTTCGTGCGGTTTGCGTAAATCGTACCCAATTCGCTGACAGTGTTAGCCGCGAAGTTTCCCGCCAGATTCACGATTCCAGCCAGCGACGGCGAAGAGACGCTAGTTCCACCGAAAACTAACCAGCCGCTCAGGCCTTGGCATCGGGTGCTGTCATAGACCGATACACCCGAACTCGGATCGGCATCAAAGGAAAAATCTGGAGCCGAACGCTGGGTGGGATCAGTACCGGCAACGTTGTTCTGGTATGACAGCTTGGTCTCGTACTTGCTAGGGCCACCGCCGCTGCCACTCCATCCGGTCTCGCTGGTGAAATTACCGAAACCATCGCGATGAATCGTAGTTCCGCCGGCTGAAAGAACGTAAGGTGAAACCGAAGGATAGCCGTTCACCCCGCCAGTATCTCCGCTGGAAGCAAAGTACACGACATTGTTGTTCTGGAAATGCCCATCATTGCTGGATTCAGTCGAAAACTCGCTGCCGCTCCAGCTCATCGAGACTTCGCCCTTTCCGCCACCGGTTGTGACCTGACTGGTGGCTACATCGACCGCCGAAAAGAGGTTGGCGAAGCTGTTGCTGCCAGCTTCAACCAGAATGATCTTGGCATTGGGCGACATGGCATGTGCCCATTCAATATCTAACGCTGCTTCCTGCGCCCATCCACAGTTCGCTCGGGGTTTCGTGCCATTTGCATAAACCTTCTTGAAACAGCCATTTGCTGTCGTGCATGCAGGCAGGCCAAATTGGGTCGAGAAAACGTTTAGATCATTTTCGGCAGTCGGGTAATCGAAGGCATCGACAATGGCGATGGTTTGTGACCCGCCCGTCGAAGGCAGGTTGTACACGGGCCGAATCGTCTGCGGTGTTTCCCCGGAGGGCGAGATGGCATTGGGTGTGGGATTTGCCTGGAGTCGAATCAGGTGATTGGTATGAGCACGGATACCTTTATCTTGTGCATGCTCAACGGTGCTATCAGGCACCAGCACAGCGGCGTGTTGCGGGCCCTGGCTCTGGGCAAGCACGCCGGAACTAACGACTGTTACAAAAACGAGGGTTGCATTAACCAAGAAAATAGACCAATACCATTTCCGCATAGGGGAATCCTCCATGAATGTGGGAGTTAACAACGGATTGGACGACAAGCTTACCAACACGCTCCCGCGCACCCGTACGGAGGGATTATTTCCCGCGTGAGATCGCTCTGTCAAGCCAAAACCCGCCAGAGTAGAGGCTTTTGGTGAAAATAAAGGCAGCCTTTGAGCGGGAGCTGTTTGCCCTTCCGAGTTTGACAGTCGCTCTCGCCCTTACTAAAATCGTGTGCAACTTTGCCATTCACTTCGTCTGCGCTACGTGCTTGCACGCGTGAAACGCGTAATTCCGCTAGTCTGAATCTCAAAACAATGTGAGGAGTAGATTGATGAGCACAAAACTCGCAAAACTATTGGTACTAGCGGTTCTTCTTGGTGGCTTTTTTGCTTCCACCAGTTTCGCCGCAACCGTCGCAACAGCCGCAGTCACGCCGTCGATCACAGTGCCGGGCGGAAAGGTATTCATTCATAGTGCGGTGAGCAATCTCACGCTCAGTAATCAGGCAGTGAGCGTGACGCTCAACATCACGAATCCTGGAACGTGCGTGACAGGACATCTGCCTTCACCAACAGGCACTTTCGCGTTCGGCCTGAAGCGCAGTGAGACTCGTCTCGCCGATCTCTCGCTGGACATACCTGCTTCCGCGTGTTCCGGCACCTATGGTGTGACCGTTGTGGTGAAGAACAGTGCCGGAACGGTTTTGGCGACTCACACCGCGAAATTTACCGTGACAATTCCGACGCCGTAAGGTGGACAGTAAAACAACAAAGCAGAAAGGTGAAAAAAGAGAGAAGGCCGGGAAATCAATTCCCGGCCTTTCCCGTTAACCCAATGGTGGAAAATAGCCTTGTTTGGTGGGCACTGTGGCTGTAACTTGCGTGGCTGAGTTAAATCGTAAACGTGGTTGCCGCCACCCTCCCCAAAGGTACTTCGCTTGTCTGCGTCAGTCCAGTCGGCGATGATCGCCTGCGACCCGACATTGCCGAATCGTTGGGTTGAAGCTCGAAATGATGGGTAGGCCCACGAGATCAGCAGGTTGAACGTGCTCTGGATGTCTGCTAGAGTCGCGACCGGTAAGCCGAGGCGATATCGCGCGGCTTAGAGGAGAGCCGGTTTTAACAAAGAAGAGGGAGTATGAAGGGACAGTCCGTTCGGTTGGGCTCGCGCGAAACACAAATCGTGAAACTACTCATGCGAGGTTGTGATAACGCAGAAATTGCACGTCAACTAAAGATAGCGCGCAGAACCGTGAAGGCACACCTCGAGCGTTTATTTCGTCGTTTCCGAATTACCGGCGGAATCAAGCGAGTCAAACTGGCGACTCTGGTTGTATCGGACACCAAGATGCCAGCAAATGAAAGTTATCGGCGCCTTATTTCCAGCAAACGTGAACAGCAAGTTATCCAGCTTGTGGCTGAAGGGCTCAAGAACCGTGAGGTCGCGGACGCAATCGGCATCGAAGAGCATGTCGTGAAAAACTACCTTCGAGTTATCTACGACAAGCTTGGTCTTTGGAACCGGGTCGAGCTTGCGCTATGGTATCAGTCACGAAGGCTCGGACCCTCTTGGTCGATGCGGTAATACTTTTCGTTTCCAGTTTCCGAAAGATTCCATCCGCAAACACCTTTAGCGTCTTAGATTCGTTTTCCAGAGTGCAGCCAACGCATTGGCTGCGTCGCGTATGGATCGTGCCTCGCGAGTATCCACGGTATCAGAACGTCCGCTTCGCACGATTGGCATTTGCTTTGAAGTCTTATTCTCCTTTTCGGTACCAGCCTGTGCGACCGAAGCATCGTACATTGACTGCCAATCGACTGCGTTGGAATGTGTTGCCATGCATGGCTCCATTCTGGGCCGGTCT
>WNGJ01000146.1_pt1 | contig 64655 bp, 73 predicted proteins | sample 5400611 | NCBI WGS metagenome assembly WNGJ01 (sample SAMN13153375, study PRJNA577476) | soil metagenome | isolation source: 40 cm soil or saprolite under Garry oak tree replicate 1 | place: USA:California | collected 2016-06-15 | reverse complement strand
AGATGGTGATGCCGGGGGACAACACCAAGATGGCGATCGAGTTGATCACGCCGATCGCGATGGAAGAAGGCCTGCGCTTCGCGATCCGCGAAGGCGGCCGCACCGTCGGCGCCGGCGTCGCTACCAAAATCAAGAAATAGCTGAGGGCTGACCTATGGCTGGCAAGATCCGCATCCGTCTCAAGGCGTTCGACCACGCGCTGATCGATCAGGCGGCGGCCGACATCGTCCGCACGGCCGAGAAGACCGGGGCACAGGTGTCGGGCCCCATCCCGCTGCCCACCAAACGGCAGCTCTGGACGGTGCTGCGGAGCCCCCACATCGACAAGAAGAGCCGGGAGCAGTTCGAGCTGAAGACGCATAAGCGACTGATCGACATCCTCGACACGCGCTCACAGACTATCGATGCGTTGACGAAGCTGGATCTGCCCGCCGGCGTGGATGTCGAGATCAAGGTGCAGTGATGAACGCGTTGATCGGACGCAAGCTCGGGATGACGCGCCTCTTCAGCGAGGATGGGGCGCACGTGCCCGTGACGGTGATCGAGGCGGGGCCGTGCCCGGTGGTCCAGGTGCGCGACGGCGAGGTGCAGCTCGGGTTCGGCGCCCGCAAGGCGAAGCGGACGCCCAAGGCGCTCGCCGGGCACGTGAAGCGCGCGGGGCTCGAGGGCGCGCCGCGGCTGCTCCGCAGCTTTCCCACCACGGGCGAGGCCTCACCCTCCACCCCCCCCCCAACGGCGGGGGAGACGGTGACCGTGACGATCTTCGCCGCCGGCGACCGCGTCAAGGTGACAGGCGTCACCAAGGGTCGGGGGTTTCAGGGCGTCGTGCACCGCTATCACTTCGGCGGCGGCCCGGAGACGCACGGCAACACGCGGCACCGCAAGCCGGGCTCGATCGCCCCGGGAACTGATCCGTCGCGCATCATCAAGGGGAAGCGCATGCCGGGGCACATGGGCGCGCGGCGCTTCACGGAGCTCGGCCTCATGGTCGTCAAGGTGGACGCCGCCCGCAACCTGCTGTTCGTCCGCGGCGCCGTGCCGGGACCGATGAACGGGCTGCTCACACTGCGAAAGCAGGGGGGGCCCAGCCGCCATGATTGAGGCCCCCCATTTCTCGGCCGCCGGCGCCAAGAAGAAGGCCGTGCGCCTCCCCGAGGCCCTGTTCGACGGCACTGTGAACGAGGACGCCATGCACCGCGCGGTGGTGACCTTCCTGTCCAACCAGCGCCAGGGGACGCACGCGACCAAGACCCGCCACTTCGTCACGGGCGGGAACCAGAAGCCGTGGCGCCAGAAGGGCACCGGGCGCGCCCGTCAGGGATCGACCCGGGCGCCCCACTGGCGCCACGGCGGCATCGTGTTCGGCCCGCATCCACGGAGCTACCGCCTCGGGATCCCGAAAAAGCTGCGGCAGCTCGCGAAAAAGTCGGCGCTCAACGCGCGGGCGCGCGAGAGCGCGCTGTTCGTCGTGGACCCGCTCGAGTATGAGAAGCCGCGCACCAAGGTGCTGGCGGAGCTGCTCGACAAGGTCGGCGTGGCGGACCGCAAGGTGTTGCTGCTGACCGCGGGCCAGCCGGCGGCGCACAATGTGTACCTCTCGGGCCGCAACCTGCCGCGCGTGCGCGTGATGCGCTTCGCCGACGTGACGGCGTACGAGATCCTCTGGTCCGACGCCGTGCTCGTCGAGCTTCCCGCGCTGGGCGCCGGGAGCGCCGCGACGGAGGCCGCCGATGCCTGAGCTGCACCGCACGATCGTGGCGCCGGTCGTCACCGAGAAGTCGTCCGCCAGCTACGCGGCGCGCAAGGAATACGCGTTCCGGGTGCGGCCCGATGCGACCAAGCCGCAGATCAAGGCGGCGCTCGAGGCGCTGTTCAAGGTGACGGTGACCGACGTGCGCACGCTGGTGGTGCGTGCCAAGCGCCGCACGCTGGGGCGCCACGCCGGCCGGCGACCATCCTGGAAAAAGGCCATCGTGACGCTCAAGGACGGCGACACGATCCCGATCTTCGAGGGCTGATATGGGCATCCGCCAGTTCAAGCCGGTGACGCCGGCGACCCGCTTCCGGTCGGTCTCGGACTTCTCCGACGTGACGCGACAGGAGCCCGAGCGCTCGCTCCTCGAGCCGCTGCGACGGACCGGCGGCCGAAACAACAAGGGCCACATCACCACCCGGCACCAGGGTGGGGGCCACAAGCGGCGGTTCCGCCGCATCGACTTCCGTCGCGACAAGTTCGGGGTGCCGGGGAAGGTGTCCGCCATCGAGTACGATCCCAACCGGACGGCGCGGATCGCCCTCGTCACGTATGCGGACGGCGAGAAGCGGTACATGCTCGCCCCCAGAGGGCTCGCCGTCGGCGACGCGGTCGTGTCGGGGCCGGGCTCGGACATCCGCCTCGGGAACGCGATGCCGCTGTTCGAGATCCCGCTCGGGACGACGGTCCATAACGTGGAGCTCAAGATCGGGCGCGGCGGCCAGCTGTGTCGCTCGGCCGGCACAGGCGTGCAGGTCGTCGCCAAGGAAGGCAACTACGTCACGCTCCGCCTCCGCTCGACCGAGATGCGGATGGTGCGCGGCGAGTGCCTGGCCACGATCGGCGAGGTCTCGAATCCCGAGCACGAGCTGTTGTCGGTGGGCAAGGCGGGCAAGACCCGCTGGCTCGGTCGCCGGCCACGGGTGCGGGGCGTGGCGATGAACCCGGTGGACCATCCCCTGGGCGGCGGCGAGGGCAAGAGCTCGGGCGGCCGGCCGCCCACATCGCCCTGGGGCAAGGTCGAAGGGAAGAAGACGCGCCACAAGAAGAAACCGTCGACGAAACTCATCGTGCGCGGCCGACGCCGCGGGAAGGCGACGCAGTAATGGGACGCTCGGTCAAGAAGGGCCCGTACGTCGAGCCTTCGTTGCTCGCGAAGATCGAGGCCCTGAACGCGAAGAACGAGAAGAAGGTCTTCAAGACCTGGTCGCGGCGGAGCACGATCACGCCGGACTTCGTAGGGCACACGCTGGCCGTGCACAACGGGAACAAGTTCATCCCTGTGTACGTGACGGAAAACATGGTCGGCCACAAGCTGGGTGAGTTCGCCGCTACGCGGCTGTTCCGCGGCCACAGCGCCAAAGGGTCGGCGCAAGAGCGCGAGGCCGCGGCGGCCGAGGCGGCCCAGGCGCCGCCGGCGTAAGCGATGGAAGCGCGCGCCATTCAGCGCACGGTCCGCCAGTCGGCGCGGAAGATGCGCCTCGTGATCGACCTGATCCGGGGTCGCGTCGTGCCGGAGGCGTACGCGATCCTGCGGTTCTCGAAGAAGCTCGCGGCCAAGCAGATCCACAAGGTGCTGAAGTCGGCCGTGGCGAATGCTGAGCAGCGGGCCCAGCGGGCGAACGAGGCGTTGGACGTCGACCGGCTGCGCGTGAAGTACGCGGTGGTGAACGAAGGCTCGACGCTCAAACGCTTCACGCCGGCGGCGATGGGGCGCGGCACGCCGATCCTCAAGCGCACCAGCCACGTGGAGATCCGCGTGGCGTCGGAGCCTGCGCCGGCGCCGAAGGCGGCTGCGCCGGCGGCCACGCCCCGGGGGAAGAAACCCAAGGGTAAGGCGAGGGCACGTAAACCGGCGGGCAAGGTGGCGGCGTCCGCCCGGAAAGGGAGCAGGTAACGTGGGCCAGAAGACGCACCCCTACGGGTTTCGGCTCGGGATCGTCAAACCGTGGCGGTCGCGCTACTACGCGCGCCGCAACTTCCCGGACCTCCTGAAAGAAGACGAGCTGATCCGCAAGTATCTGAAAACGCGGCTCGCGCACGCCGCCATCGCCGACGTGCACATCGAGCGCAAGCCGGGGAAGGTGACGGTGACGGTGCACACGGGCCGGCCCGGCGTGGTGATCGGGAAGCGCGGGGCGGAGGTGGACAAGCTGCGTGATGAGCTGACCCAGCTTACGGGCAAGGAAGTCGGGATCAACGTCGAGGAGATCAAGCGGCCGGAGCTCGACGCCCAGCTCGTGGCGGACAGCGTGGCGCACCAGCTGACGCAGCGCATCTCCTTCCGCCGGGCGATGAAGCGGGCAGTGCAGAGCGCGATGCGGATGGGGGCGCAGGGGATCAAGCTCAAGACCGCCGGCCGGCTGGGGGGCGCGGAAATCGCGCGCACCGAAGGGTACCACGAGGGCCGCGTCCCGCTGCACACCCTACGCGCCGATGTGGACTACGCCCTCTCGACGGCGAAGACGACGTACGGCACGATCGGGGTCAAGGTTTGGATCTTCAAGGGAGAGCGCACCGAGGAGATTCAGGGGCGCACCTACTCGACCGGAGTCTGATCGATGCTGGCGCCGAAGCGGGTCAAGTTCCGCAAGCGGTTCAAGGGGCGCACCAAGGGGATGGCGACGAGCGCCAACACGGTCGCGTTCGGGCATTACGGCCTGATGTCGCTCGAGCCGGGGTGGATCAGCAACCGCCAGATCGAGGCGGCGCGCGTCGCGCTCACGCGGGAAATGAAGCGGGGCGGCAAGGTCTGGATCCGGCTGTTTCCCGACAAGCCGATCACCAAGAAGCCGGCCGAGACGCGGATGGGGAAGGGGAAGGGGAACCCCGAGGGGTGGGTGGCGGTGGTGAAGCCCGGCCGCGTGCTGTTCGAGCTCGAGGGCATCGAGGAGCTCCCGGCCCGCCAGGCGCTGGCGCTGGCGGCGGCCAAGCTGCCGATCAAGTCCAAGTTCGTGAGGCGGGAGGAGCGCTGACATGGCGAAGCTGAAACCCGAGGCGCTGCGGGAGCTCAAGACCGAGGAGCTCGAACAGAAGCTGGCGGTGCTGCAGGAGGAGCGGTTCCGGCTGGCGTTCCGCCGCGGCACCGAGGCCGTCGCGAACCCGCTGCAGTTCCGCACCATGCGCCGCGACATCGCGCGCATCGAAACCATTTTGCGCGAGAGGAAGTCCGCATGAGGACGCGCCGCAAGGTTCGCACGGGCGTGGTGGTGAGTGACAAGGCGCAGAAGACCGTCTCCGTGTCCCTGACGCGGCGATTCCCGCACGGCTTCTACGGCAAGCAGGTGGTGCGTACCAAGTGGGTCCACGCGCACGACGAGCAGGGCGCGAAGGTGGGCGACACCGTACGCATCATGGAGACGCGGCCGCTCTCGAAGACGAAGCGGTGGCGGGTGGTCGATATTGTCGAGCGGGCGCGCTGAGGAAGGGACGGTACCGTGGTGCAGCAGGAGTCGATCCTCAAGATCGCGGACAACTCGGGCGCCCGAAAGGCGCTCGTGATCCGCGTCCTGGGCGGCTCGAAGCGCCGCTACGCGGGGCTGGGCGACATCGTGGTCGTCACGATCAAGGACGCCATCGCCACCGGCCAGGTCAAGAAGGGCGAGGTGGCGAGGGCGGTGATCGTGCGGACCGCCAAGGAAACGAAGCGGAAGGACGGCTCCTACATCCGCTTCGACGAGAACGCCGCCGTGCTCATCACGGATCAGGGCGAGCCGCGGGCCACGCGCATCTTCGGCCCCGTGGGACGCGAGCTGCGCGAGAAGCGATTCATGAAGATCGTGTCGCTCGCCCCGGAGGTCATCTGACATGAGACGGCTGGTCTATCGCAAGAGTCGCCGCACCCGCGGCGCAGAGCCGCCGCGCCACAAGCTGCACGTGGCGAAGGGCGACACCGTGCGGGTCATCCGAGGCGAGCATCGCGGCCGGGAGGGGAAGGTGCTGGAGGTCCACCCCAAGCGCTTCCGCATCGTGGTGGAGGGGGTCAACATCGTCAAGAAGCACAAGCGCGCCACCACGGCCCAGGGAGAGAGTGGGATCATCGATATTCCAGCGCCGATCGCGGCGTCGAACGTCATGCTCCTCGACCCAAAGTCTGGGGAGCCCACGCGCGTGCGGCGCCGCCGGGACAAGGATGGGACGGTGGAGCGGGTCGCTGTCCGGTCCGGCCAGCCGATCCCGCGGGTGAGGTAGGGATGGCGGACGAACCCAAAGACCAAGAGACCACCACCCCCCGGGCCGCGCCCGGGGGCGACGCCCCGGCGCAGCCCGAGGCCGCGCCCAGCGGCAAGGGCAAGGGCAAGGACAAGGGCAAGGACAAGGGCAAGGACAAGGGCACCCCCACCCCCGGGGCGGCGCCCCGGGGGAAGGCCCAGAAGGCGCCCAAAGGCAAGCCGGAAGCCGCGCCCGAGCCCGCGGGCCCGCCGCCCGAGCCGGCGCCGCGGCCGCGCCTGCGGGAGCAGTACGAGCAGCGGGTGCGGGCCAAGCTGCAGCAGCAGTTCGGCTTCACGAATCCGCACCAGATTCCGCGGCTCGTGAAGATCGTGCTGAACGTGGGGATGGGCGACGCCCCGAAGAACCCCAAGGGGCTGGACGCGGCGGTCGCCGAGCTGGCGGCCATCACCGGGCAGCGTCCCGTGGTGACGCGCGCCAAGAAGGCGATCGCAAATTTCAACCTGCGCGAGGGCGTGCCGATCGGCTGCGCGGTCACGCTGCGCGGCGCCCGGATGTACGAGTTCCTGGATCGGTTCGTCAGCATCGCCGTGCCGCGCATGCGCGACTTCCGCGGGCTCCCGGCGGACAGCTTCGACGGCCGGGGCAATTACACGGTGGGCATCAAGGAGCAGATGATCTTCCCCGAGATCGACTACGACAAAGTGGAGCGGATCCACGGCATGGACATCACGATCGTCACGAGCGCGGGCCGCGACGACGCGGCCCTGGCGTTGCTGCGCGAGCTGGGGATGCCCTTCCGGGGTGAAGCCCCGGTCGCGGCCGCTTAGGAGGGAGGCAAAGCATGGCAAAGCAGTGTTGGATCGAGAAGGTCAAGCGCAAGCCGAAGTTCAAGGTCCGCGCTTACTACCGCTGCCAGCGCTGCGGCCGGAGCCGAGGCACGCTGCGGAAGTTCGGACTGTGCCGCATCTGTTTCCGCGACCTGGCGCTGCGCGGGGAGATTCCCGGCGTGCGCAAGGCCAGCTGGTAAAGGACGGAAGAACGCGAATGAACGTGACTGATCCCGTCGCCGACATGCTCACGCGGGTGCGCAACGCCTGCCAGGCGGGCCACCGGCGGGTTGACATGCCGGTGTCGAAGCTGAAGGTGGAGATCGCGCGCATCCTGCGCGACAACCATTATCTCCACGACTACCAGGTGCTGGATGACGGCCGGCAGGGGCTGCTGCGCGTCCATCTCAAGTACCACAACGACGCGCCGGTCATCCGCGAGCTGCAGCGGGTCTCCGCCCCGGGCCTGCGCCGCTATGTGAAGGCGCGCGAGATCCCGCGCGTGAAGAACGGCCTCGGCATGGCGATCCTGTCCACGCCCCGGGGCCTGATGTCGGACCGTGAGGCCCGCACCGCCCGCGTGGGCGGCGAGCTGCTCGCGGTGGTCTGGTAGGAGGCGTCATGTCGCGCATCGGCAGACGACCCGTGCCGCTCCCTGCGGGCGTCACGGTCCACATCGAGGGCCTGAAGGTCACCGTCAAGGGGCCGAAGGGCGAACTCAGCCGCACCATTCACGCGGAGCTCAGCGTCGCCGTCGAGGACGGCACGGTCGTCGTGCGGCGGCCGTCCGACGAGAGCCGCCACAAGGCGCTCCACGGGCTCACGCGCACGCTCGTGGCCAACATGGTCGAGGGCGTCACCAAGGGCTTCAGCAAAGCGCTGGAGATTCAGGGCGTGGGCTACAAGGCGGAGCCCAAGCCGTTCGGCGTGCAGCTCGTCGTCGGGTTCTCGCACCCCGTTCCGTACCACGCACCCCAGGGGATCAAGATCACGGTGGACAACAACGTGCTCGTCAAGATCGAGGGTGTGGACAAGGAGCTGGTCGGCCAAGTGGCGGCCGAGCTCCGCAACGTGCGGCCGCCGGAGCCGTACAAGGGCAAGGGCATCCGCTACGTCGGGGAGCAGGTGCGACGCAAGGCCGGCAAGACCGCGCAGGCGGCGACCAAGTAGCCATGCGATCGATCCGCAAGATCAAGACGCGGCAGCAGCGCCGTGCGTGGCGGCACCTCCGCGTGCGTAAGAAGGTGCGCGGCACCGCGACGCTGCCGCGGCTGGTCGTGTTCCGCTCGTCCAAGCACATCTACGCCCACCTCGTCGACGACGAGCGCGGCGTCCCTTTGCTCGGCGGGTCCGATCGCTCCGAGGGGCTGCAGGTCGAGGGCAAGGGCAAGACGGCGAAGAGCTTCGCCCTGGGGCAGCTGGTGGCGGTTCGGGCCAAGAGCCAGGGCATCACGAAGGTCGTATTCGATCGGGCGGGCTATCGATATCACGGGCGCGTCAAAGCGGTGGCCGACGGCGCGCGCAAGGGCGGACTGGAGTTCTGATGATCGACGACACGCAGCAGCCCGGCGCAGCGGCGTCGCCGGAGACAGCGGGGACGCAGCAGCCCGCTCCGAGCGGCCCGGCAGCCGCTCCCCCTCCCCCTCCCCCGCGGGCGGGGTGGGGGGGGGGGGGGAGGGGGAGGGGGGGGGGGGGGGGGGCGCGGCCGTGGGCGGGGTGACGGGGGGCGCCGCGACACAGGTGAGCGCCAGCGGGAAGGCGACGGGCTGATCGAGAACGTGATCGCCATCAACCGCGTCGCCAAGGTGGTCAAGGGGGGCCGCCGCTTCGGCTTCAATGCCTTGGTGGCCGTGGGCGATGGCCAAGGGCGCGTCGGGATCGCAACCGGGAAGGCCAACGAGGTCAGCGAGGCGGTGCGCAAGGCGGTCGAAGCCGCGCGCCGCAAGTTGCTGGAGATCCCCCTCACCGGCGGCACGATCCCGCACGAGGTGATCGGCCATCACGGGGCCGGTCGGGTGCTCTTGAAGCCGGCCGCCACCGGCACGGGCGTCATCGCGGGAGGACCGGTGCGGGCGGTGCTCGAGTGCGTCGGCGTGCGGGACATCTTGACCAAGAGCCTGGGCTCGACCAATCCGCACAACATGGTGCGGGCGACGCTGGACGGGCTGCTGCTTCTGACGACGCCGCGGCGGGTGGCCCGCGAGCGCGGCATCGAACCCGAGTCGATTCCGTACAAGCCGCGTCAGGGGGCCACCCGTGAGTAGGCATCCGCCCACCAGGAAATACCGCAAGCGCAAGCCGGGTCGCGACCGCCTCCTGCCGCCTCCCGGAAAGGCCAAGCTGCGGATCCGGCAGCGCCGCTCCGGGATCGGCCGGCCCGCGGTGGAGCGGCGGACACTCGAGGCGCTGGGGCTGAGACACCACCAGGATGTGATCGTCAAGGCGGATCACCCGGCATTGCGCGGCATGCTCGACCGGGTGCGCCACCTCGTCGAGGTAACGCCGGCGAAGGCCGGGGAGTGATCGATGGCGAAGGCGCCCCGGAAGACGCAACGGAAACCGAAAGCACCGAGGCGGGCCAAGCCGAAGGCTGCCGCGCCGGCAGTGCGACGGATCACGCTGCAGACCCTCAAGGCCCCGGCGGGCTCGCACCGCGCCCGGATCCGCAAGGGCCGCGGGCCGGGCTCCGGGATCGGCAAGACGGCCGGCCGCGGGGGCAAGGGTCAGACGGCTCGCAGCGGCGGTCAGACCCGCCCGGGGTTCGAAGGCGGACAGATGCCGCTGATCCGCCGCATCCCCAAGCGGGGGTTCACGAACCCGTTCAAGCAGGCGGCCCAGGTCGTGAACGTGAGATACTTGGCGAAGCTCGCCAACGGGGTGGAGGTCACTCCCGAGACCCTCTTCGGCGCAGGCCTCGTGCGGCGGCCCGACCACCCGGTCAAGCTGCTCGGCATGGGTGACGTGGGCCGGAAGTTCCTCGTGAAGGGCGTCGCCGTCTCCGCCTCCGCGCGCGCGAAGATCGAGCAAGCGGGCGGCACCATCGAGGCCTGAGTCGCCCATGGCATTCCGGTTACCCGCCTGGCTGAACGTCTTCAAGCTCCCGGACGATCTCTGGGAGAAGTTCTCCATCACGTTCTTGTGCCTGTTGGTGTACCGCGCCGGCGCCCACATCGCGACGCCAGGGGTGAACGTGCAGGCGCTCGCCGACTTCCTGCGGAACCAGGGGCAGGGGACGCTGTTCAGCCTCTACGACCTGTTTGCGGGGGGTGGGTTCTCGCGGGCCACGGTGTTCGCGCTGGGGATCATGCCCTACATCTCGGCGAGCATCGTCTTCCAGCTCGCGGCCCCCGTGTTCCCGGTCGTCGAGAAGATGCAACGGGACGAGGAAGGACGGAAAAAGCTCACGCAGTGGACGCGCTACCTCACGGTCCTCCTCTGTGTCTTCCAAGCCTATGGATACGCGGTCTTCACGGCGCAGCTCCCCGGCGCCGTGGCGGATCCGGGGTGGGGCTTCCGCATGACCACCGTGCTCACGCTGTCCACGGGCGGGATTTTCGTGATGTGGCTCGGGGAGCAGATCACGGAGCGCGGGATCGGCAACGGGGCGAGCCTGCTGATCTTCTTCTCGATCATCGAGCGGATCTGGCCCGAGACGTTGCGAACGGTCGAGGCGCTCAAGGCGCACTCGCTCACGTTTCCGGTGCTCCTGGTGGTCCTCGGCGTGATGGTCCTCGTCGTCGCCGGGACGGTGGCGGTGACGGTGGCCGCGCGGCGTATCCCCATCCAGATCCCGCGCAAGGTGATCGGCCGGGGCCGCATCCGCGAAGGCCAGAAGACCTTCATCCCGCTGCGCATCAATTCGTCGGGCGTGATGCCGATCATCTTCGCGCAGTCGCTGATCATCGTGCCCGGCACGCTCGCGACGTTCAGCGGCAACACGCTGCTCAAGCGGGTGGCGGAGTATTTCAGTGTGACGTCGTGGGTGTACGTCATCTCGAGCGCGGTGCTGATCGTGTTCTTCGCCTACTTCTACACCTCGATCATCTTCAACCCGGTGGACCTGGCGGAGAACCTCAAGAAGCAGGGCGGCTTCATCCCCGGCGTGAAACCGGGTGCGGCGACCGCCGACTACATCGACGAGGTGCTGTCCCGGATCACCTTTCCCGGCGCCCTGTTTCTCACTTTGGTGGCGATGCTGCCGATCGTCGTCTCCAACGTGCTCAACATGCCGTTCGGCTTCGGCGGCACGGCGCTGCTGATCGTCGTGGGCGTCGCCCTCGATACCGTACAGCAAGTGCAGCAGCACCTCCTGCTCCGACATTACGACGGATTCATGAAGGAAGGTCGCGTCAAGTTCCGCGGGCGCCGCGGCGCCATGTAGCCAGGCGTGTTCATCCTGCTGCTCGGCGCACCCGGCGCGGGCAAGGGCACCCAGGGGAAGCTGCTGGCGGAGCGGCTGGGCCTCCCCAAGATCACGACCGGCGACCTCCTGCGCGCCGCCGTGCGCAACGAGACGCCCCTCGGACAGGAAGCGAAGCGCTACATGGACCAGGGGAAGCTCGTCCCCGACGCCGTCATCCTCGGCCTCATCAAGGACGAACTGGCGAAGCCGGAAGCCGCCCGGGGCGCGATCCTCGACGGATTTCCGCGGACCGCCGCGCAGGCCGAGCTGGTGGACCGGACTCTGGCCGAGCGCGGGCAGCGCCTCAACCACATCATCCTGCTCGACGTCGCCGAGGACGAGCTGGTGCGGCGCCTGCAGGGGCGCGCCGGGATCGAGGGGCGCTCCGACGATACCCCGGAAGCGATCCGCACGCGGCTCCAGGTGTACCAGCGCGACACGGCCCCCCTGATCGCCCACTATGCGCAGCGCGGCAACGTGCGGCGCGTGCCGGCGACGGGCCCGATCGAGGAGATCGCGACCGAGATCAAGCGCGGCATCGGGCGATGATCACCATCAAGTCGCCGCGCGAGATCGACACGATGGCTGCAGCCGGGCGCATCGTGGCGGAGACACTCGCGGTCGTGGCGAAAGCAGTCCGGCCGGGCGTCTCGACCGCGGCGCTCGACCGGATCGCTGAGGACTTCATTCGCAGCCATCCCGGAGCGCGCCCCTCGTTCAAAGGGTTGTACGACTTTCCGGCCACGCTCTGCACGTCCATCAACCAGGAAGTGGTGCACGGCATCCCGTCGCCCAAGCGGGTGCTCAAGGAGGGCGACCTCTTGAGCGTGGATGTGGGCGTGTGGCTCGAAGGGTTGCACGCCGATTCGGCGGCGACCTTCCCTGTCGGTCCGGTGCAACCCGAGGCGGAGCGGTTGCTCCAGGTCACCCAGCAGGCGCTTGCCGCGGGGGTGGCTGAGGCGCGCGCCGGCAATCATGTCGGTGACATCGGCCATGCGGTGCAGGGCGTGGCCGAGGCGGCGGGCTATTCAGTCGTGCGGGAGCTCGTAGGCCACGGGATCGGCGCCAGCTTCCACGAGGAGCCCCAGGTCCCTAACTACGGCAAGCCCAAGCGGGGTCCCAGGCTCGTGGCCGGGATGACGATCGCGATCGAGCCGATGGTGAACGCGGGAGGCCCCGAGATCCGCACCCTCGACGACAAGTGGACCGTGGTGACCGAGGACGGCTCGCTCTCGGCGCACTTCGAGCACACGGTCGCGGTCGACGAGAACGGCGGCCCGCCCCGGATTCTGACGAAGGCGGGGTGAGGTCGGTTCAGATGAAGACGCTGATCGTGGCCTTGTGCGCGCTGCCACTGTTGCAGCAACGGGCCGACGAGTTGCGGATCTTCAAGACGTGGCTCGATCGCGAGCATCCAGGCTACTCGAGCGACGAGGGGCCCGCCCAGTTTCAGAACCGCACCGTGGATGCGGCGTATCCAGGACGGCGCTTCTACTACGTCCTCACCTACCCGAGGGGCATAGGCATTCTCCCGAATGCCCTATCGCTCGTCGCTCAGATTGACGAGCATGGCACCGTGATGCCCCTCAGTCTCTCCTCCCCGGCGACGTATCGTCCCGGCCTTCGCAGAGTCGCGACGCCGCAGCACGCCCGGCAGGCGGCAGCCGCAGTCCTGATCCTCGCCCTGGGTGATCCGGGGCAGCGGCGCTGGAAGTTCCAGGAGGATCGGTTCACGGTCGCGCGAAACAAGAACGGTTGGGTTTGCACCTATTCGTACGGGGCCACGTATCAGTCACGGGTCACGTTCGATCGGAACGGCGCGCTGACCACCATCGACCCGAGAACGCCACCCGTTCCGTAGCCCTAGCGCTGCTCTGCACCTGGCTGAAACTTTCATCCCCCCACTTCCACGCCGAGCCGAGCATGCCTCAGCACAAGTTCCTCCTCGACGAGTCGCGCCTTCCCAAGGCCTGGTACAACATCAACGCGGACATGCCGGTCGCGCCGGCGCCGGTGCTTCACCCCGGCACGAAAGAGCCGGTGACGCCCGACTTTCTCTCCGTGCTCTTCCCCATGGGGCTCATCATGCAGGAGGTGAGCTCGGAGCGGTGGATCGAGATCCCCGAGCCGGTGCGCGACGTGTACCGCTTGTGGCGCCCCACGCCGCTGCACCGCGCCGTACGCCTGGAGCGCGCGCTCGATACGCCGGCGCACATCTACTACAAGTACGAGGGCGTGTCTCCGGTGGGCTCGCACAAGCCGAACACCGCCGTCGCCCAGGCCTTCTACAACAAGCAGGAAGGCGTGAAGGCCCTCACCACCGAGACGGGGGCGGGGCAGTGGGGCAGTGCGCTCGCCATGGCCTGCAGCTTCTTCGGCATCGATCTCGAAGTCTTCATGGTGAAGGTGTCGTATCAGCAGAAGCCGTACCGCCGGATCATCATGGAGAACTACGGGGCGAGCGTGTACGCGAGCCCGACGGACCGCACCCAGTACGGTCGCCGCGTGCTCGCAGAGGACCCAGAGTCCAACGGCTCCCTCGGGATCGCCATCTCGGAGGCCGTGGAGACGGCCGCGACGAGCGGGGGGCGCAAGAAATACAGCCTCGGCTCGGTGCTGGGCTTCGTGCTGATGCACCAAACGGTGATCGGGCTCGAGGCGCTCGAGCAGTTGGAGATGGCCGGGGAGTATCCCGACGTCGTGATCGGCTGCGCGGGCGGCGGCTCCAACTTCGGCGGCTTCGCGTACCCCTTCCTGCACAAGAACCTGACGGAGCGGAAGGGGACCAAGGTCGTCGCGGTGGAGCCGGCGTCGTGCCCGTCCCTGACCAAGGGCAAATACACCTTCGATTACGGCGACACCGCGGCCATGGCCCCAATCGTCAAGATGTACACCCTCGGCCACACGTTCATGCCGCCGGGGATCCACGCCGGCGGGTTGCGCTACCACGGCATGGCGCCGAGCCTCAGCGCCCTGGTCGCGCACGGCGACATCGTAGCGCTCGCGGTGAAGCAGCTGGCGACGTTCGACGCGGCGGTGCAGTTCTCGAAGGCCGAGGGGATCATCCCCGCCCCCGAATCGGCGCACGCGATCCGCGTGGCGATCGACGAGGCGCTGGCGTGCAAGCGTGAGGGCAAGCGGCGCGTGATCGCCTTCAACCTGTCGGGCCATGGGCACTTCGACATGGGGGCCTACGAGGCCTACCACCAGGGGAAACTCGAGGACTACGAATACCCGGCAGCGCGGGTCGAGGAGGCGATGCAGCAGCTGCCGCAGGTGCCGGCGGGCGTGGCCTAGGGGAGCGAGCGGGCGAGCGTCTCGACCTCCGACAGGAGGCTCGTCCCCGCCGCGGGGTCCGAGAGCGCCGCGACGTTGGCCCGGACGTTTTCCAGGGCGCCCGCCAGCGCGGCCCGGGCGAGGGCCTCGGCAACGCGCGCGTCCGAGCGCGCGCTCTGGTTGCCAGTCTCGCCGATCTCGCCGGCCAACGCGATCAGCCGAACCGCCGCCCGCGCCGTCGTGAGGGGTGGCTGGGCGGCGCCCAGGAGCGCGTCGTCGATCGCCCGCCCGCGCCCCGGCGCGTCTTTGGGCTGCCGGTAGGCCTCCCTCACGCGCGTGTAGGCGGCCGCGTCATCGTCCACCAGCCGCCGCAGCTCCGCGCGCAGGGCGTCCGCTTCAGCCTGAATCTCGCGGGTCCTCCCCTCCACCGCCGCGTACGCCGCGCGGCCGACCGTCAGGCGCGTCACCATCGCCACCAGCGCTCCCGCTAGCGCGCCGGCGAGCGCCGCCGCGCTGCCCCCGCCAGGCACCGGGGCCGCGCCCGCGAGCTCCTCGAGCCAGCCGTCGAGCGACGGCCCATCGGCCGCCCGGATCTTCGCTTCGAGCAGGTGGGCAGCGGGATCGCCCGCGAGCTTGAGACGATCCGCCGCCGCGCTCAGCACGGCCCGCTCCGGGATCAACCCGACGATCTCGCTCTTCACGATTGTCACTCGACGTTTCTCTGCTTGACGCTCTATTTCCTCGACCACTTTGGTTAGTGGAGTCTCATCGATGTCCAGCAGGTTCATGGACACCTGAGCCAGCCCGTCCACCAGGAAGCCGGACGCCTGCACCGCGGGGAGGCCGCCGCTCGACTCGCGGATCTGCCGGGCGATCTCCTTGGCGGCGGTCACGTCCGGCGTGTCGAGGTAGACGTTGAAGGCGACGAGGAACGGACGCGCGCCGATCGCCGTCGCGCCCGCGGACGGATGGATGCGCCGCGGGCCGTAGTCGGGATCGGCTGTGGGATCGCGACCGATCCGATCGCGCAGCCCTTCGAACTCGCCTTTGCGGATGTCGGGCAGCCGCTCGCGCTCCGGGCGCCGCGCCGCCCGTGCATACAGGTACACGGGGATTTGGAGCTCGCGTCCCACGCGCTCGGCCAGCTGCGTGGCGAGGGCGACGCAATCGTCCATGGTGACGTCCCGCACGGGTACGAACGGCACCACGTCGGTGGCGCCCATGCGCGGGTGCTCCCCGCGGTGCTTCGTCAGGTCGATGCGCTCGGTCGCGACTCGCATGGCGCCGAACGCGGCGTCCACCACCGCCTGGGGCGGAGCAACCAATGTGAAGACGGAGCGGTGATGGGAGGCGTCGGTCTGCACGTCGAGCAGGTGCACGCCCGGCACGGCGACGATCGCCGCTCGCAGCGCAGCGAGCACGGCTGGCTCCCGACCCTCCGAGAAATTGGGGACGCATTCGACGAGCGGGTTCATGACTGGTTGAGCAGCTCCAGCAGCCAGCGATGCATCGCCGGGTTGCCCGCGACGATGGATTCCCCGCCCAGCACGTCCGCACCGCCTTCGATTGTGGTCACGACTCCGCCTGCTTCGCGGATGAGCACCACGCCGGCCGCCACGTCCCACGGCGCGAGGCTGAGCTCCCAGAACGCGTCGAACCGGCCGGCCGCTACGTCGGCGAGGTCGAGGGCGGCGGAGCCGGCGCGCCGGATCCCGCTCGAGCCGCGCATCACGGCGCTGAATTGCCTCAGATAGCGCTCTAGGCCGTCCAGCCGCTTGAACGGGAATCCCGTGCCCACGAGGGCGAGCCGCGGCTCCGCTACGGCGGACACGGCCAGCCGCTCCGCACCCACCCATGCGCCCTGGCCCGTCCCCGCGCGATACACGAGATCGCGTGCGACGTCATGGATGACGCCCACGGACAACACACCACGCACGACGCCACCGATCGAAACGGCGTACTGGGGATAGCCGTGCAGGTAGTTGGTCGTGCCGTCCAGCGGATCGACGATCCACACGACGTCGCCTGCGCGCGCTGCTGAGGGCGACAGCTCCTCACCGACCACCGTCGAGCCGGGCACCCGCTCGGTCAGCATGTCCGCGATCAGCCGCTCGGCTCGACGGTCCATCTCGGTCACGAAATCGTGCCGGCTCTTTTCCGTCCAGTCGCTGGGCGCTGGTGGACGCGCGCTGCGCAGCAGCTCTGCGGCGCGCCCCGCGGCCGCCATCGCCACGTCAACTAAGTCTATGATTTCTCGCACCTTGCGGCACCCCACCCCGGACTCGTACGTTGTCAGCCCATGGCACGCGTCTTCTCCGGCATCCAGCCCTCGGGCGAGCTGCACATCGGGAACTATCTCGGCGCGGTGCAGAACTGGGTCAAGCTGCAGCTGCAGCACGAATGTTTGTTCTCGGTCGTGGACCTACACGCGATCACGCAACCCTACGACGTCGCGACGCTGGGGTCGCGCACGGTCGAGATGGCGGTCGGGCTGCTCGCGGTCGGCCTCGACCCCGAGCGCTGCATCGTGTTCGTGCAGTCGCACGTCCCCGAGCACAGTGAGCTGAACTGGCTCCTGAACACCGTGACGCCGCTCGGGGAGCTCGAGCGGCAGACGCAGTTCAAGGATAAGGCGCAGCGCCAGGAAAGCGTACCGGCCGGTCTGCTGAATTATCCGGTCCTCCAGGCGGCCGACGTGCTGCTGTATGTCGCCACGCTCGTGCCGGTGGGTGAAGACCAGCTGCAGCACCTCGAGCTGATGCGGGAAATCGCGCGACGCTGGAACGGTCGCTTCGGCAACGGGTTCGCGTTCCCCGAGCCCCAGCCGCTGCTCTCGACCGCCAAGCGGGTGCTCGGGTTGGACGGCCGGGCGAAGATGTCGAAGAGCCTGGGCAACACCATCAGCCTGTTCGACCCACCCGAGGTCATTTGGGAAAAGCTCAGGCCGGCGGCCACGGATCCCGCTCGGGTCACGCGCAAGGATCCGGGGAACCCGGACATCTGCAACATCTTCACGATTCATCAGGGCTTTTCCCCGCCGCAGACTCAGGCGCTGGTGGCGCACAACTGCCGCACCGCGGGGTGGGGATGTCTCGACTGCAAACGGGTTCTCGCGGACAATATGATAGCGGCGCTCACCCCCATCCGCGAGCGGGCGCAGGACCTCCGGGGCCGCCCCGAGCGTGTCCGAGAGGTGCTTCGCGCCGGGGCCGCCAAGGCGGGGGCGCTGGCGCGTCGCACGATCGCCCAAGTGCGACAGCGCATGGGATTGCTCGACAAGGCGGAGGCCTGATGGATCAGGTCATGCAGCAGGTCGTCGAGATATTCAATCTCCAGCTCCTGCTGCAATTGGGCCTCGCGGTCCTGCTCGGCGGCGCGATCGGGCTCGAGCGCGAGTTCGCCGGCAAACCCGCCGGCCTGCGTACCAACATCCTCATCTGTCTAGGCGCGATGCTGTTCACTCTGATGTCCGTCCAGCTCTCGGTCGAAGGCCCGGGCCACGGCGACCCCACACGCGTGGCCGCGCAAATCGCTACGGGCGTCGGGTTCATCGGTGCGGGTACGATCCTCCATGCTCGCGGTGCCGTGAGCGGTCTGACCAGCGCGGCGACGATCTGGGTGGTGGCCGCGATCGGCATCGCCGTGGGTGCGGCGGCCTATCTCCAGGCCCTCTGGACGACGCTGTTCGTCGTGGTGGTTTTGTACGGCCTGGGTTCCGTGGAGCGCATGTTGGCGCGCCACACCAGCCAGACGCACCTCGTGATTCACGCCAAGCCTGAGCCGCAAGCGCTCGAGGAGCTGGAAACCCTCGTGCGCGGTACCGGCCTCGAGATCGTGACGGTCGAGTCCCGTCGCGAGAACGTCGATTTCGTGGTGGAGCTGGACCTGCGCGGGCCCCGGCGGCTGCACGATCAAGCCATGATCTCCATCCTCCATCACCCGCTGGTCCGCACCGTGTCGACGGGGGAGTGACGCGGCGGCTGGTGCGCCGAGAACATCCGGGGCCTATCTTGCGGAGTGCCCTGCTGAACGTGGTGGACCAGGAGGCCGCTTACTGATGGACGAGGCGAAGTCCCGACCCCCGCGCGCGAGCGGTGCGATCGCGTCGCCGCCGGGGGTGGTGGGGGGAATCGAAAAGATCATCAAGGCTGCGGTGGACCGCGGCGCCTCCGACCTCCACATCAAGGCCGGGGATGTGTTCCGCGCGCGCATCGACGGCAAGCTCGTCCCCCTGACGAAGCAGCGCCTGACCCCAGAGCAAACTAGAGCCATCGCTATGCGCCTGATCTCCAACGAAGAGGACCAGGCGAAGATCGACCGCCTCCGCGACTACGACTGCTCCTGGGGCATGCCCGGCGTGGGGCGCTTCCGCGTCAACGTCCTGCGCCAGCGTTCTTCCTTCATGATCGTGATGCGCGTCGTCCCGTTCGACGTGCCCTCGTTCGAGTCGCTTGGCTTGCCCGCGGTGCTGCGCACGGTTGCCTTGAGCGAGCGCGGTCTCGTGCTCGTCACGGGGCCGGCCGGGTCGGGGAAGAGCTCGACGATGGCGGCAATGGTGAATCACATCAACCAGCATGAGCAACGCCACATCGTGACCCTCGAGAACCCGATCGAGTTCCTGCATCGCGACGTCAACTCCTCGATCACGCAGCGCGAAATCGGGGTGGATACGGATGATTACCGGCGCGGCCTGCGTGCCGCGCTGCGGCAGGACCCCGACGTCGTGCTCGTCGGCGAGGTCCGGGACGCCCCTGTCCTGGACACCGCGCTCCGTGCCGCAGAGACGGGGCACCTGGTCATCTCCGCGCTCGACACGTCCGACGCCGTCACGACGATCGCGCGCGTCATCGCCATGTATCCGGCCGAGGAGCAGGACGCGTTGCGCCTGCGCCTCTCCGAGTCGCTTCAGGCCGTCGTCTCCCAGCGGCTCCTCCCCCGCGCCGATGGCCGCGGCCGCGTGGCCGCGGTCGAAGTGCTGATCTGTACCGCCGCCGCGGGGGAGATCATCCGGGGCGGGCGGCCGAGCCCCGAGCTGCAAGCGTACATCCGGACCTCGCGCGAGCGGCACGGTACGCAGACGCTGGACCAACACCTGTTCGATCTCGTCGCCGAAGGCGTGGTCACTCACGAGGCCGCCATCGCCGCGGCGCCGGCGCCGGCGCAGTTCGCGCAGCTGATCCGTGGGCTCGACCGCCGGCCCCCTCCCCCGCCGGTCTCGCCGCGACCGGCGGCCGCCGCCCGAGAAGCCCCGATCCCCGACGACCTGTCGAGCCCGCTGCCGGGTCAGTGAGCGCGCAGCGCCCCTCCGGGGTGCTCGCCCCGATCACCACGCCCTTCGATGCCGCCACCGGCGACGTGGCGCCGGCACAGTTGCGACGCAACGTCGCGAGCTTGGTCGCCGCCGGCCTCGACGGCATCGTGGTCGCGGGGTCAACCGGCGAGGCGGCCGCGCTCGATCCCGAGGAGCAGCGCCTCCTGATCGGCGCGGCGCGGGGAGCGCTGCCGGATGGCCGCTGGCTGGTGGCCGGCACCGGCGGCGAGTCCACGCGGCAGACTGTCGGCCTGACGCGGGCGGCCGCAGACGCGGGCGCCGACGCCGTGCTGGTGCGGCCCCCGGCCTACTTCGCTGCCGCGACGACCCCGGCGACCCTTGTGGCGCACTACCGGGCCGTGGCCGACGCGAGTCCGGTGCCGGTCCTGATCTACAACATCCCCAAGTACACGCACCTCCCCCTCGCCGCCGGGCTGCTGCAGCAGCTCGCCGGACACGAGAACATCGTCGGGGTGAAGGATTCCTCGGGAGATGCGAAGAACCTCGCCGCCTATCGGGACGCGGTCCCCGGGTGGTCGGTGCTCGTTGGGTCGGCGTCGCTGTTGTACGAGGCCCTCGAGATGGGGTGCGACGGTGGGATCCTCGCTGCGGCGTGCTTCGCCGCGGCCCTCTGCGTCGAGGTGCACGCGGCGTTCCGGGGCGGCGACCGGGAGCGGGCGGGGCGGCTGCAGGAGCGGCTCGCTCCCCTCGACAAGGAGGTGGTAGGCAGGCTCGGCCCCGCCGGCGTGAAAGCGGCGATGGATGCCGTGGGGCTGTACGGTGGTCCGTGCCGGCCGCCGCTCGCGCCGGTGGCGCCGGCCGACCGCGAGCGACTGGCGCGCCTGCTGGCGGCGTGAGCGCCTACCGAGGATTGCTCGACGAGCTTGCGGCCCCGCGCCTCGTCGGCTCGCCCAACCATGCGCGCGTGCGGGAGCTGCTGCGGGGGGAGCTCGCCCGGCGGGGGTACGTCGTCCTCGAACACCAGTTTCCCGTGGTGCCGCCGGGGCGGTTGGGGGGCCTGGTCAGCGCCGGCGGCGTATTGATCTGGGCGTCGCTCGGAGTGGCGCTCCTCGGCACGGCGTCGGCCCCGGCGGCGGTGACAGGAGCCTGCGTCGTGGCGCTGCTCGTGTTCGGCGTCGTGCACCGCCTGCGGGGACGAGGAGCCCCGGCGATCGGGATCAACTTGATTGCTGTACGGCCGCGCAGCCGGGTGACGGTCTGGCTTGCGGCGCACTACGATTCGAAGGGACAGCCGTTGTCCATGCTGACGCGCCTCGCCGCGGTGGCGCTGGGGGTGGTCGGGGTGTTCGGGCTGGCCGCGGTCGCGGCGGCACGCGCAACGGCGGCGCCATGGAGCCGCGCCGCGGAGCTGCTCCTCGCGGCGCCCGCGCTGCTGGGCGGCCTGCTGCTGCTCCAGAACCGGGCCACGAACGGCTCCCCAGGCGCCGTGGATAACGCGTCGGCGCTCGTCACGGTGCTGGCGATTCTCGACCGCTTGCCCGCCGCGGCCGCGGTCGGGGTCCTGTTGCCGGACGCCGAGGAGTACGGGTTGCTGGGAGCCAGGGCGCTCGCTCGGGAGCGGGCCAACCTGTTCGAGGGGACCGCCGTGCTCAACTTCGACGGGATCGACGACGGCGGGCCGACGCGGTGCATCACCCACCGGGCCGGTCCCACCGTCGATGCGGTGCGTGCTGCCCTCGGCGCGCGCCGGCGGCGTTTCCTGCCGGTGGTGGTGGACGGATCGGCGCTGGCCCCGGTCGCCCGCGAGTGCGCCACGATCATGCGCGGCGACTGGCGCACGGCGGCGCTGGTGCACACGCCGCGCGACACCGCCGCGCGGCTCACGCTCGAAGGGGTCGGAAGCGTCGCCATGGCGGTGGGCGATGTCTTGGGCTCGGCACCGAGCGTTGACGGGGCGTGGTCCCAGGTCTAGCTTGTTACAGAGGATGCTCGAACGCCCCGCCCGTCGGGGCGTTTTTGCTGGGGTGGAGGTGCCATGTTCGGACCGAAGACCCACTGCGTGGTCGTCGTGGGAGCCCAGTGGGGTGACGAAGGGAAAGGGAAGATCGTCGACGTGCTCGCCGAGCGCGCCGACCTGGTGGTGCGCTATCAGGGTGGCGCGAATGCGGGCCATACCGTCGACACGGGCGCTGGCGAGTTCGTGCTGCACCAGATTCCCTCCGGGATCATCCAGGGTGCCGTATGCCTCGTCGGGAACGGCGTCGTGCTCGATCCAGAGACGTTCTTCACGGAGCTCGACGCGCTGGCGTCGCGCGGGGTGCGGACCGAGCACAAGCTGTACGTCTCCGACCGGGCGCACCTCACCCTCCCGTATCACAAGCTGCTGGATCGCGCCCGCGAGCGCCGCGAACAGATCGGGACCACGGGGCGCGGGATCGGGCCGACCTACGAAGACAAGTACGGCCGCCGCGGGATCCGGGTCGGCGATCTCCGCCACCTGAGCCGCGCGCGCGAAATCGTGTGCACCCGGGTGCAGGCGGCGAACGAATTCCTGGGCCTGCTCGGCGGCGGCGAGCGGGCGGACCCCGCAGAGCACGTGCAGCTGCTCGAGCGACTGGCGCCGCGGCTGCTGCCGCTGGCGGTGGACGCCGGGCGCGTGGTCTACGAGGCGCTGCAACGGGGCGAGTCCGTGCTGCTCGAGGGGGCGCAAGGGGCGCTGCTCGACGTGGACCATGGGACGTATCCCTATGTCACGTCGTCCAACACGACGGCGGGGGGGGCGGCGGTGGGGGCGGGGATCGGACCGACGGCAATCGACGCCGTGGTCGGCGTCGTGAAGGCCTATACGACACGGGTCGGGAACGGGCCGCTGCCCACGGAGGCCGAGCCGGCGGTGGCCGCGCGCCTCCGGGACCTGGGCGGTGAGTTCGGGGCCACCACGGGGCGCCCGCGGCGCTGCGGCTGGTTCGACGCCGTGGTGGTGCGGTACGCGGTGCGGGTGAACGGACTCACGGGGCTCGCCGTGACCAAGCTCGACGTGCTCGACTCCTTCTCCGAGATCCCGGTGTGCGTCGGTTACCGGCTCGACGGCCAGCCGCTCGACAGCATGCCCGCCGAGGTCGAGCGGCTGGGTCGTGTGGAGCCCGTGTACGAGTCGCTCCCGGGCTGGCAACATTCACTCAGCTGCATCCGCCGCCTCGCCGACCTTCCCCCTGCCGCCCGGGCCTACCTGGACCGGCTACAGGACTTGGCCGGCGCGCCGATCCAGTACGTCAGCGTCGGGACCCGGCGGGACCAGATCGTAGAAGTGGCGTGACCCCAGGGTACTCCGCCGATGCTTGACCTCGCGGTGATTGGAGCCGGCCCGTGCGGCCTCGCGGCGGGCGTGGCGGCCAAACGAGCGGGGCTCGGGGCCGTGCTCTTCGACAAGGGCGCCATCGTGTCGAGCCTGCTCCGCTATCCCCTGTACATGACGTTCTTCTCCACGCCGGAGCGGCTGGAAATCGCCGGCGTACCCTTCGTTACCAGCGGCGAAAAACCCACCCGCCGCGAGGCCCTCACCTATTACCGAAAAGTGGCGGAGTACTTCCAGCTGGATGTGCGGCAGTATCACGAAGTGGTGCAGGTCCGGCGTTCGGGGAGCGGCTTCGCGCTCGACGTCACGCACGGCGGCCAGCCCGAGCCCGAGACCATCAGCGCGCGGCAGCTGGTGTATGCGACGGGATATTTCGAGTCGCCGAATCTGCTCGGCGTACCGGGCGAGGACCTACCGCACGTGTCCCACTTCTTCGTTGAAGCCCACCCCTACTGGCGGCAAAGTGTCGCGGTGGTGGGCGGTGGCAACAGCGCCGTCGAAGCGGCGCTCGAGCTCCACCGCGTGGGCGCGCGCGTGACGATCGTCCACTTCCTCGAGCAGTTCGATCGGGGGGTCAAGTCGTGGGTGCTGCCCGACATCACCAACCGCGTGAAGGACGGCAGCGTCGCCGTCCGGTGGCGCAGCCGCGTGGTCCGGATCGAGCGGGGGAGCGTCGTCATTCGCTCGGAGCGTGACGGCTCCACGGAGACCTTGCCCGCGGATTTCGTGCTGGCGCTCACCGGCTACCGCGCCGATCAGCGCTTGCTGCGCGCCGTCGGCGTGCAGATCGACGAGGCGACGGGGGTGCCCCAGCACGACCCCGCGACGATGGAGACGAACGTCGCCGGGGTCTACGTCGCCGGCGTGCTGTCCTGCGGCTACGACGCCAACCGCACCTTCATCGAGAACGGGCGGGGCCACGGCGACCTCATCTGCGCCCATATCAAAGCAAAACCCCCCAGAGTCGCCCCTGGGGGGTGATCGCCTGCCCGACATCGTGCGCCCTAGAACCCGATGTGAGCGAGACGAAACCAGTGCTCGAGGGGCCCTCACGCAAAATGGCCCCGCGCTCTTTCTCAAGGACGTGGGGCCGCTGCCGACTCTGGCAGCCGGGCTGTCTCACTCGCGAGCGAGACCCCTTGGCTTTGCGCCCCGCCGTCACCGACGGTTTGCCCTTGAACAGAGTGATGCTGCGGTGCGAAACGGCAAGAACGGTGCCATGTCCGTAACGCGAGTCACCACGCACACATTCCCTCCAGTCACATCCGTCCATGCATAGTAATTTGCACGAATCAGCGTATTTTGCACGATGAATCAAGTTATCCTAGTGGCACCAGCAGCCTTCAAGGGGTCCTTCGGCCCGCGGCAGGTAGCAGACGCGGTCGCTGCCGGCGTCCGACTCGCCCTCCCCGATGCCACCGTGCTCCAGTGTCCCATTTCGGACGGGGGTGACGGCCTCCTTGAAGCGGTGCTCCCGCGGGACGCCCTGCGCGAGCGGGTGGACGTGACTGGTCCATTGGGCCCTAAGGTCGGAGGCATCCTGGGGTGGCTCGACAGTGACACGGCGATCTTCGAGAGTGCCACCGCCTGCGGGATCGCGTTGTTGCGGCCCGAGCAGCTCGATCCCCTGCACGCGACGACGCGCGGCGTCGGCGAGCTGATCTGGGAGGCCGTGGACCGGGGTGCCAAGACGGTGGTGGTCGGCCTCGGCGGCTCGGCCACGGTGGATGGGGGCACAGGCGCGGCGCGGGGCTTGGGCTGGACGCTGCGGGATGCCTCCGGCGCTCCCCTGGCCGAGGGTGGCGGCTCCTTGCGTGCGCTCGCGAGCCTCGAAGGGGGGTGGGGAGTCGCGGCGCAGGTGATCGCGCTGACGGATGTGACGACGCCGCTCATCGGACCGGACGGAGCAGCCCCCGTCTTCGGCCCGCAGAAGGGGGCGACGCCCGAAGAGGTGAAGATCCTGGCAGCGGGTCTCGAAGTCCTGGCGGCGCACTTTGGGCGGCTCGGGCACCCCGACTTCGCGACGCTGCGGGGAGGTGGTGCGGCCGGCGGGCTCGGCGCCGGCCTCGCCTACTTCGCGAAAGCGCAGCTCGTTCGGGGGGCTGAATGGGTGCTCGATCGTGTGGGATTCGATGCCGCCCTCGCCAAGGCCGACCTGGTGATCACCGGCGAGGGATCGTTCGACCGGACGTCACTCGTGGGCAAGGCATCGGCCGAGGTGTTGCGGCGGGGTCAGGCCGCGCGCAAGAAGGTCGCCGTCGTGGCCGGCAGAGTGGCGGACCTGATCGGGGTTCATGCGCTGGGAGGCGACGGACGGATGCTCGACGCCGCCGGGATCGCCGGGCTCGCCGCGCGCGCCACGCGCGAGGCGTTCGGGTTGCCCGCGCCCTAGCGGCGTCCCTATCTTCCCGCCCTTATGCCCGCGGACAACAACGTGATGGAGAAGCTCGTGTCGCTGGCCAAGCGCCGCGGGTTCGTGTTCCAGTCTTCCGAGATCTACGGCGGTCTCGGCTCCGTGTGGGACTACGGGCCGCTCGGCGTCGAGCTCAAGAAGAACCTGAAGGAGCGGTGGTGGCGCTCGATGGTGCACGAGCGCGAAGACATTGAGGGCCTGGACGCAGCCATCCTCATGCACCCCAAGGTGTGGGAGGCGTCCGGCCACATCGCCGGCTTCACCGATCCGCTCGTCGACTGCAAGCATTGCAAGAACCGCTTCCGCGCGGATGACCCGCGCATCAAGGGCACCCCTGGCGAGCCGGACGCCCAATGCCCGGTCTGTGGCTCCCGGGGCACACTCACGGCGCCGCGGCTGTTCAACCTGATGTTCAAGACGTTCATGGGGCCGGTCGAAGAGGCGGCGGCCGTGGTGTACCTGCGCCCGGAGACGGCGCAGGGGATTTACGTCAACTACCTCAACGTGCTGCAGGCGTCGCGGCAGAAGATCCCGTTCGGCATCGCGCAGGTCGGGAAGGCATTTCGCAACGAGATCACGCCCGGCAACTTCACGTTCCGCACCCGAGAGTTCGAGCAGATGGAGATGCAGTTTTTCGTCAAGCCCGGCACGGACGGGGAGTGGTTCGAATTCTGGAAGGCGCAGCGCATGGAGTGGCATTACGGGCTGGGGATCCGGCGGGAGAAGCTGCGCTTTCACCAGCATACGAAGGAAGAGCTGGCGCACTACGCCAAAGACGCGTACGACTTGGAGTACGAGTTCCCGTTCGGCTGGCGTGAGTTTGAGGGCGTCCACAACCGCAGCGACTTCGACCTGTCGCGCCACCAGCAGTTCTCGGGGAAGAAGCTCGAGTACCTCGATCCGGCCACCAAGGAGCGCTTCATTCCCTACGTCGTGGAGACCTCGGTCGGCGCGGACCGGACCGCCCTGGTCGTCATGTGCGACGCCTATCGCGAGGAAACGGTGGAGGGCGAGACGCGCGTCGTCATGGGGTTCAATCCCGCGATCGCCCCGCTCAAGGCTGCGGTCTTCCCCCTGGTGAATAAGGACGGGATGCCGGAACTGGCGCGCCGCATCTTCGACGATCTGCGCCGGCACTTCAACGTCTTCTACGACGACTCCGGCTCGATCGGCAGGCGCTACCGCCGCCAGGACGAAGCGGGGACGCCGTATGGGATCACCGTGGACGGCCAGTCGGTCGGCGACGGCACGGTCACCGTGCGCGACCGCGATACGTTGCGCCAGGAGCGGGTCGCCGGCGATCGGCTGGTGAGTCATCTCGGCGACAAGCTCAAAATGTGACGTTCGACGACTTCCGCGCCCTGATCGACCGGCTGGCCCGTGAAGTGCCGCCCGAGTTCCGGAACGGCATCGTCACCATCGAAGTGAGTCCCAAGACGGTTCCGCACCCCGTGCGGGGCGACGCGTACACCCTGGGCGAGTGTATCCCTCTGGAGTGGAGCGGCGGCGGAGCGGACCTGCAATCCCGGGTCGTGCTGTACCACGGCTCGTTCGCGGCTCTCGCGCGCCTCGAGCGGGGCGACTTCGATTGGCGCCGCGAGGCCTGGGACACGCTGTCCCACGAGCTCCGCCATCACCTCGAGTGGCGGGCCAACGTCGCGGCCCTCGAGGCCTACGACGCGGCGGCCGAGCAGAACTTCGCGCGGCATGACGGAGAGCCGTTCGACCCGACGTTCTATCGCTCGGGAGAAGCGGTGGCCCCGGGCGTCTACAAGGTGGACGACGACGTGTTCATCGAATATGACGAGACGCCGCAGCGAGGCGAGGCGTACCATCTCACCTGGCACGGGCGCCGCTATCGCGTGCCCGCGGTCGCCGATCTCGCCCCTCCCTCGTTCCTCGTCCTCGCGGGCCTCGACGCGCCTCCCGTCGGTGAGGCGATTCTCGTGATCCCGTGGAAACCGTCCCTCTTCGATATTTGGCGGCGACCCCGCAGATTTGAGCAGCGCACGGTGCGCGCGGAGGCCGTCCTTGCCTAGACGGGTCTTCCTGGTCACGGCGGACCTGCTGTTCCGCTCTAAACTCGGCGCCGCCCTCGCCGCCCACGACGGGGAAGTAGTGCGCGACGAGGCGGCGCAGTGCGACCTCGCCGTCGTCGCATTAGAAGCCCCCGGCGCGGTGGACCGCGTCCGGGGGCTCGTAGCCCGTGGGATTCCCGTCCTGGCCTATGGCTCGCATGTGCGGGCGGAACTGCTACGCGCCGCCCGCGACGCCGGCGCGACCGCGGTTCCCAACTCCGAAGTCGAGCGCCGGCTCGTGCAACTGCTTACTTCGACTTGACTTGCACCTCGATGTGCCGAGGCCGCGCTTTCTCGACCTTCGGCAGGGTGACGGTCAGCACGCCATGCTCGTAGTCCGCCTTGATGTTGCCGGCGTCCACGGTCGTGGGCAGCGTGAAGCTGCGCTCGAACGTGCCGTAACTGCGTTCATACCGGTGCACCCGCTCGGTGCGCTCCTCGGCGACCTGCTGCTTGGTGCCCTGGATCGTGAGCACGTTGTTCTCGACCGAGATCTTCACGTCCTCCGGCTTCACCCCAGGGACCTCGGCCACGATGCGGATGGCATCGGCCTGCTCGAAAACGTCCACCGGCGGCACCCATTCAGCCAACGCGCTGTCCCGATACGGCCAATCCATGTTCCACAGGGCGTCGTTGAAGAACCGGCCGATCCGATTTTCGAGGTTGGACACCTCGCTGCTCGGTTGCCGGGTCAGGCTCCGTGTATTGCCAAACATGACCTTCACCTCCGTGTAATGTTGGCCATCCCTTTGTACCACCACACCACTGCGACCTCCGGGGCCTGCCAGCGCAACCAGCATGCCGCTTCTTCCCATCGTTTACTTGCCTTCTTGGCAACGGAGGGCGGCCACGTTGACCGTCGGCTGCCAGTCTGACAACGCGGCCCCCTCACCTGGGCGCGCCTGGGCGTCTATCTTTTTCGTCTCCCTATGACCCACACCGTCACCGTCGCGCTCGCTCCCGCGGAGATCTTCGCGCGAGCCAAGGCGTTCTTCGCGGAGCGCGTGCCCAACGCGAGCGCGTTCCTCGAAAAGGAAGGCCCGCAGTTTCTGGTGTTGCGGGGGCAGGGTGGTGAGGAGCTGGTGATGAGCGCGCGCCCGCTCGATGGCGCCGTCGCAAAGAGCCAGGTGCGGGCGTCCACGCTGTTCTTTGATCAGGCGCTGGATCGGTTCTTCTCCACGCTGCCGCTCGAATCAGGGGTGGATGTCGTGTGACTGGAGTGCGGGAGCGTTTCGCGGTGCGCGTGATGGTCACGGACGTGTGGGATCAGGTGGTGCTCGCCGTCGAGCCCACGACCACCGTGGCGGAGCTCAAGCGAGAAGCCCTGGCCGGCGCGCTCAAGCGCCCTGTGGTGTCGCCCGACGACTACGTGGTCAAGTTCCGGGGCGCGTTGCTCCTGGACGAGGCGGCGACGCTCGCCGCGGTCGGGGCCGGCGCGAACGCCCCGTTCATCGTTCTGCCGGCGCGGCGCCAGCCGGTGCGATGAAGCCGCCCAGCCGCACCCTGACCACGCTGGCGGTGGGATTCCTCTCCTTGGACGCCCTGCTGCTCGGCTACGCCGCCATCGCCTCGAGGCGGCCCCTGCTGGCGCTCGGCGGGGGTGCGTGTGCGCTGGCCGCGGCGCTCGTGGTCCTGGCGTGGCGCCGCTACCGGCGCACCCTGGTGGAGCTCGACGCCGCTCGGCGCGAGATGCGCCGCGAGGTGGAGTCGATTCGCGAGCTGCTGGGCCGCCACCACCTGAACAACTAGGTGACCACGACCGTCGTCTGGCACCCGGCGTGCCGGCTGCACGACGCCGGAGCGGGGCATCCCGAGCGCGCGGAGCGGATCGACGCAGTGCTCGAGGCGTTGCGAGCCCCCGCGTTGAGCCCCTTGGTACAGTGGTGTGAAGCGATGCCCGCGACGCGGCAGACCCTCGAGCTGGTCCACCCGGCGCGATACCTCGATCTGCTCGAGGGGCTGGCGGCCCAGGGCGGCGGCGTGCTGGACGCCGACACGATCATGGGGAGGCGCACCTGGGAGAGCGTGCTCGCTGCGGCGGGCGTGGCCGTCGCGGCGGTCGAGCGGGTGCTCGAGGAGGGGGGGGGGAACGGAGGCACGGCGTTCGGCGCCACACGCCCGCCCGGCCATCACGCGCTCGCCGCGCGCGCGATGGGGTTCTGCTTCGTCAACAACGCGGTGATCGCAGCGCGGCACGCGCAGCGGCTGGGCCGGTCCCGCGTGCTCATCGTCGATTGGGACGTGCATCATGGCAACGGGACGCAGGCGCTGGTGGAAGACGACCCGTCGATCCGCTACGTGTCGCTACACCAGTATCCTTGGTACCCGGGCACCGGCGCGGCCGAGGAGCGGGGGGTCGGGAACGTCTTCAACGTGCCGCGGCCACCGGGGCTGCCGCGCGACGTCTACGTGCGGGATCTCTTGGCGGCTGTGGATGCCGCGCTCGACGGGTGGCGCCCCGACCTGCTGCTTGTGTCCGCCGGGTTCGATTCGCTCGCCGGGGATCCCTTGGGCGGCTTCACGCTCGCGCCCGAGGACATGGCGCGCTGGACCACGGCGTTCCGCGACCGTGTCGCGCCGGCCCCGATGGTCGGCGTCCTGGAAGGGGGATACCGTCTCGACCTGCTCGCCGCTGGAGTCCAGGCGCACGTGCGCGCGCTTGCCTGACGGGATGCGCCCCCGGATACTTCCCGGCTGCGAGCGAGGATGCGCATGCCCCTGAAGCTGTCCGCCCAGGTCGTCACGCTTGAGACCAAGCACCCTTTCGTCATCGCCCGCGGCGGCTCGAGCGACCACCGCGTCGTGTGGGTGCGGCTCGCCGACGCCGATGGTGTGGAGGGGTGGGGTGAGGCGGATCCGTCGGCGTACTACGGCGAAACGGCCGACACGGTGCTCGCGGCTCTCGCCAAGCTCGAGCCGCACCTGCCTGAAGATCCGTTCGACCTGGAGCGGGCGGAAGACCGCTTCGCGCAGGTGACGCCGAACGGCGCGTCCGCCCGCGCCGCCCTCTCGGCGGCGCTGCACGACCTCGTGGGGAAGCGGCTGGGCCAGCCCCTGTGGCGGCTGTGGGGACTCGACCCGAGTCGCGCGCCGCAGTCCTCGTTCACGATCGGGCTCGATACCCCCGAGCGGATGCGCCAGAAGGTGGCCGAGGCCGCGTCTTATCCCATTCTCAAGATCAAGCTTGGGACGGAGCGCGACGAGGAGATCCTGCGGACGATTCGTGACGCCACCGACAAGCCGATCCGGGTGGACGCGAACGCCGGATGGACGCGCGAGCGCGCGCTCGCGATGCTCCCCGTGCTACGCGACTTCGGTGTGGAGTTCCTGGAGCAGCCGCTGGCGCCGGCGGATCTCGAGGGACTGGCGGGGCTGCGGCGCCAGGGGGTGCTGCCCGTCGTGGTGGACGAGAGCTGTATCGTGGCGAGCGACATTCCGCGCGTCGCCGCGGCAGGGGCGGCGGACGGCATCAACATCAAGCTTGCCAAGTGCGGCTCGTTGCGCGAGGCGCTGCGCATGATCGCCGCGGCCCGGGCGCACCGCATGCTCGTGATGGTGGGATGCATGATCGAGTCGTCGCTCGGGATCACCGCCGCCGCGCACTTCACGCCGCTGCTCGACGCGGCCGATCTGGACGGCGCCGCGCTGACCGCGAACGACCCGTTCCTGGGGGCGACGATCGACGGCGGACGGATCGCCCTGCCGACCGAGCCGGGGCTGGGTGTGCGCCGGCGATGAACCGCTCGCCGGCGGCCGAGGTCATCCTGCCGCTCCCGGTCGCCCGCCCCTACGCCTACCGCATTCCCGATGGTCTCGCCGCCCGCGCGGTCCCAGGCGCCCGCGTGGTGGTGCCCGTGCGGCGCCGGCGCATGATCGGCGTCGTCGCCGCCTTGCTCGAGCCCGAGTCCCCCGAGTCCCCTCCCCGCCGCGACCTCAAGGACATCCTCGCGACACCCGATGCCGAGCCCGCCCTCACCCCGGAGCTGTTGCGGCTGGTGCGCTGGATCTCCAATTACTACGGCGCTCCCCTTGGCCTCGCGCTCCGCGCGTTGCTCCCGGGATCGTTGTGGCAGCCCGCACGGCCCGCGGGGCCGCGCGAGGTGGGGGAGCGCGTCTTGACGCTCACGCGGGGTCTGCCGTCGCTCCTGGCGCGCGAGGGTGCCTTCCGACGCTCCCCCAAGCGGCGCGCCGCCTACGAAGCGGTCGAGGCACTCGGTGGCTCGGCCCCGCTGCGCCATCTCGTGACGCAGCTCCAGCTGTCGCCAGCGGTGCTCGACGGCCTCGTGAGCCAGGGGCTCGCTCGCCTGGACGTGGTGACGCAGCCGCGCGATCCGTTCGCCGGGCTGTCGTCCCCGCCGCCGCCCACCCTAACGGCCGATCAGCGACGCGTCGTGGAGGCGATCGCGGGCGCACCGCCCGAGGTGCCGGCCCTGATCCACGGCGTCACGGGCTCGGGAAAGACGCTCGCCTATCTCGAGGTCATGCGGCGTACGGTCGCCGACGGCCGCGGTGCGATCCTCCTCGTGCCGGAGATCGGTCTCACGCCACAGACCGTGGCCCGGGTCCGCGGTGTATTCGGCGATCAGGTCGCGGTCCTCCATTCCGGCTTGTCCGAGGGCGAGCGGGCGGACGCGTGGCGCGCGCTGCGGCGCGGCGACCGGCGAGTGGCGGTGGGCCCGCGGTCCGCGGTGTTCGCGCCGGTTCCCCGGCTGGGGATCATCGTCGTGGACGAGGAGCATGAGGCCAGCTACAAGCAGGGCACCGCCCCTCGCTACCACGCCCGCGACGTGGCGCGGGTGCGGGCGCAGCTCGAAGGCGCGCGGCTCGTCCTGGGCAGCGCAACCCCTTCGCTCGAGACGCTGCGCCTGGTGGAGACGGGCGCGGCGCGGCTCTTCCGGCTCCCCGAGCGCGTGGGGGCGCGGCCGCTCCCCCCGGTCGAGGTGGTGGATCTGCGCCACGCGCCGCGCGTCGCCGAGGCCCGCGCCGTGCCCTGGAGCGAGGCGCTGGACGCCGCCGTGCGCGGCGCCCTCGCGCAGGGCGACCAGGTGATCCTGTTGCTCAACCGCCGCGGCTTCGCGACGTACCTGCAGTGCCCGGCGTGCGGCGACGTCCATGACTGCCCCCGCTGCGCGATCGCGCTCACGGTGCATCAAACCCCGCCGGCGCTGCGCTGTCACTACTGCGCGCACGAGGAGCCGGTGCCGGCGGCGTGTCGGGTGTGCGGGCACGGGACCCAGCGGATGCGCGGCATCGGGACCCAGCAGCTCGAGCATTTCGTAGCGCGGCGGTTTCCCGCGGCGCGCATCGCCCGGATGGATCTCGACACGACGAGCACGAAGTGGGCGCATCACCACATCCTCGAGCGCGTGGCCCGGCGGGAGGTGGATGTGCTGCTGGGCACTCAGATGATCGCCAAGGGCCTGGATTTTCCGGGCGTCACCGTGGTCGGCGTGGTGGACGCCGACACGGGGCTGCATCTCCCCGACTTCCGAGCCGGGGAGCGGACCTTTCAGCTCGTGGCCCAGGTCGCCGGGCGGGCGGGGCGGGGGCCCAAAGGCGGGTCGGTGATCGTGCAGACGCGCGCGCCGGACCATCACGCGATCCAGGCGGCCCGCGAGCATTCGGTTGAGCGCTTCGCCGCCGTCGAGCTGCCGCTGCGAGCTGCCCCACACCCCGTGTATCCGCCGTACACCGGTCTCGTGCGCTTCGTCGCGGCCGCCTTGGCCCCGGCTCGGGCGGCGGGCGCAGCGGAGCAGATCGCCGCCTGGCTGCGGCGCGTCAGCGCGGAGCAGCTGGGGGACGCGCTCACGGTGCTCGGGCCCGCGCCGTGTCCCATCCCGCGCCTCAAGGGTCGCTGGCGCTGGCACGTGCTGGTCAAGTCGGCGGAGCCGCGCGCCATCGGCCGCGTGGTTCGTGCATGGGCGAGGAGGCCGGGCGCGCGCGGCGCCGTGGTCGTGGATCGCGATCCGGTCGCGCTGCTGTGAACGCGGAATTAGCTTTCTCCCTCTGTGACCGCCCGCTTCCAGTACCGACCACCCAACTTCGAGGCGCCACCTTTCTCGGGTGCGCCCGACGCGCGCTTCGAGCCCGCTCCAGCCGATGGGGTCCTCCCCGACGGTTTTTTTTCGACCACGAACCTGCCGACATACCTGAAGGTGGCCGGCGCGTGGCGGCGACCGCGCCTCCCCCGCATGGACTGCGTGGTGATGCGAGACGGTTGGGACGACCTCGTGGTCACCGAGCCCCGCAAGGTGCCGAAGGGCGGCCTCGTGGCGGTGGGCGCGACCGAGGACGGGAGCGGCGGGATCTACGTCCATGCCGAAGGGTTTCTCGGCGGCCGCCACAGCGCCAACGAGTTCGGGTTCATGCAGACCGAGGTGTCGCGCGAGCGGCCGGTGGACTACGCCGTGCTGGCGCAGCTCCTGGGGGAGGAGAAACAGCGCGGCGGCAAGATCGTCTGGGTCGTAGGGCCCGCCCTGGTGCACGCGCGCGCGCGCCAGGACATGATCTGGTTCATTCGCAACGGCTACGTCGGCGCGCTCCTGGGCGGCAACGCCGTCGCCGTGCACGACCTGGAAGCGGCGATCTTCGGTACGACGCTCGGGATGTCGAGCTCCGGGGAGGGTGTGGCAGGCGGTCACGCGCTCCACATGCGCGCCATCAACGCCGTCCGGCGCGTCGGCTCGATCGCGGCGGCGGTGGAGCGCGGGCTCGTCACCGAGGGGATCATGCACGCCCTCGTGACCCAGCGCGTGCCGTTCGTGCTGGCCGGCTCGATCCGTGACGACGGGCCCCTCCCCGAGGTCGTCACCGACACCCAGCAAGCCCAGGACGCCATGCGGGTCTACACGACGCAGGCGACCTTCGCGGTGTTCGTGGCGACGGCCCTGCACGCTATTGCCGTCGGGAACATGCTCCCGGCGTTCGTCGACGGGCCTGGGCAGGAGCTGCGCCCCCTGACCACGATCTGCGTCGATCAGACGGAGTTCGTGGTGACCAAGTTGCGGGACCGCGGTACGCACCAGGCGTTCGGCGTGGTCACCAACGCCCAGGATTTCATGCACGTCCTCCGCTTCTACCTGGAGCGATGGGAGCAGGCCCAGACGCCCGCTTCGGTCACCCGTTAGGGATCGGACGGGGCCCCGGTTGGACCGAGCTGGCGGCCGCCGTGGCCGCCGCCATGCCGCCGACCGAGATCGAGACGATCTACCTGTTTCGGCCCCTGAAGCGCGAGGGCCGCGAGTGGGGGACGGCCGTCGTGACACGCTGCGTCCCGGACGGGGGGGCGGGCGGGGGGCGGTTGCGGGTCTACACGGCCCGCTACATGCTGGTCGTTCGCGGTAAGGAGCGGGGGCGCTCCAAGGTCGAGGTCGAAGAGGTCGCCCTGTCTCCTGCGGACGTGGTGACGCAGGTCATGCAAGCCGCAGCCGATCGCACCGGCGAAGCCGAGCCCCCGGTGGCCGTCGGTCGGTCGGCGTGGTACGAGGGCTGAGCCCACTCTTGAGCCAGGCGAGGGAGCCAGGTTGATCGACTCACGCATGTTCCTGCCGACCAAGGCGTTCCTGACGAAGGGCGTGGGTCGGCACAAGGAGAAGCTGACGAGTTTCGAGATGGCGCTGCGCGACGCGCATCTCGCCAATTTCAACCTCGTGCGCGTGAGCTCGATCTTCCCCCCCCACTGCGAGCTGGTGGATCGCGAGGAGGGACTCTCTCTCCTCAAGCCCGGGCAGATCGTGTTCGCGGTGATCGCGGAATCGTCCACCAACGAACCGAGTCGGCTCGTGGCCGCGTCCATCGGGGTCGCGATGCCGGCGGACGTGAGCCATCACGGCTACATCTCCGAGCACCACAGCTACGGTCAAAACGAGGTCGCCGCGGGCGACTACGCGGAGGATCTCGCCGCGTCGATGCTCGCTACGGTGCTGGGCGTCCCCTTCGATTCCGAGCAGGCGTGGGATCAGCGCCGCGAGCAGTGGATGCTGTCGGGCGAGATCGTGCGGACGATGAACGTCACCTCCACCGCCGAATGCGCGGACGACGGCCGCTGGACCACGGTCGTGTCGGCGGTGTGTTTCTGCGGCTGACCGAACCCTGACCGCGCCGAGCCTCTCGTTCGCAGTCGCCTTCACGGCGGGCCTGTTGAGCTTCCTCTCGCCTTGCGTCCTGCCGTTGATTCCAAGCTACGTCGGGTTCATCACCGGATTGACCCTCGAGGAGCTCGACGTGCGGCGCGGGACGGCGCTCGTCCACGCGCTCTGGTTCGTCGCGGGATTTTCCATCATCTTCGTCGCGCTTGGTGCGACGGCATCGGCGCTGGGCGTGCTGCTGCTCCAGTCGCAGGTGTGGCTCGCTCGCGTCGGGGGGGTCGTGGTGGTCTTGTTCGGTCTCTATCTGCTCGGCGCCCTGCGACCGGGATTCCTGATGCGCGAGCGGAAGCTGCAGCTCGCCCGCAAGCCGCTCGGGTACCTGGGATCGACCTTCGTGGGCATGACGTTTGGCGCGGCATGGACCCCGTGCATCGGCCCGATTCTGGGTGCCATCCTCACGCTGGCGGCCGCGCAGGCCAGCGTGGCGCACGGCTCGGCTCTGCTCGCCGTCTACTCCCTGGGACTCGCCATCCCATTCGTGGCCACGGCGCTCCTGCTCGACCGGTTCCTCGTGTGGTTCCAGCGGTTCCGGTCCTACCTGGCATGGGTGGAGCGGATCACGGGGATCCTGCTCATCCTCCTCGGGGTGCTGCTTCTCACCGACCGCTTTACCTTGATCGCAGGCTGGCTGCAGGGGCTCACGCCCGAGTCCTTGAAGCGCCGGTTATAGGGTGAATAAACTCCGGACGCGGATTCGCTATACTTACACCCCGTTGCTCCTCCTGGAGAGGTGACATCATGACGGATACGAAGCGGTGGATGCGACTCGGCGCCGCAGTCGGCGTGGCGGCGCTGCTCGGCTGCGCCAAGGGCGAGCAGGCGAGCCAGTCGGCCGACAGCACGGCGCGGAACCTGACCCTCGCCCCGACGGAGTCGACGGCGGCGATGAAGGACGTGCCCACGACGGGCGAGAAAGCCCCGCCGCCCCCTCCGGCGAAGAAGGCGCCCGCCGCGCCCACGTCGTTCACGCTCCGGGCAGGGACCGCCTTCTCCGCGAGCGCCGGTGACAGCATTACGACGCGGTCCGCGAAGGCAGGCGATCCGTTCACCGCGACGGTAAGCGAAGCCGTCAAGGATGCGACCGGCCACGTCGTGATCCCGGCGGGCTCGAGCGTGTCGGGGACGATCGTGCACGCGGACCCCGCCCCCAACCCCCGCGCGAGCGGCCAGCTCGAGCTGAGCGTGACGAGCGTGACTGTGCGCGGCAAGAGCTATTCCCTGGCGGCGACGGTCGAGTCCAAGGACACCGTGATGCAGGGCCGGGGCGTGACGGCGGCCGACGCCGCCAAGGTCGGCGGGGGCGCGGCGGTCGGGGCCCTCGCAGGCAAGCTGCTCGGCAAGAACGCCAAGGGGGCCATCATCGGCGGTGTCGCGGGCGCGGCTGCGGGCGCGGCGGCGGCCTCCCGCTCGCGCGACGTCGACGTCGTGCTGCCCAAAGGCGCGGCCATCCACCTCAGGCTGACCGAGGCGCTCACCGTCAAGGCGCGCTGAACGCGGACTTCAGTACCCCGCCGCCCCTCCGCCGCGGCGGGGATCCGCCACGCCTACCCAACCGTTGCCGAGCCGTCCGACGGCGTTCACCTCCGTCTTGTAGTTCCACACGTTGACTTTGTGGCCCATCGCTTCGAGCGAATCGACTGACGCTTGCACGAAGCCGTCGTGCTCCAGATAGATGATGTCGGGCAACGCCTGATGGTGCAGCCGCGGCGCCGCCACCGCGGTCCCGAGCGGCATCCCCTGGTCGATCACGTCGCTCAGCACCTGGTAGACGGCCGTGGGGATGCGGGAGCCGCCGGGGGATCCCAGGACCATGGAGAGGTGGTGGCCGGGGTCCACGACGATTGCGGGAGTCATCGCCGACAGCATGCGCTTGCCCGGGGCGATCGCGTTCGCCGCGCCCTGGACCAGGCCGTAGAGATTCGGCTTCCCCGGGGCCGAGGTAAAGTCGTCCATCTCGTCGTTGAGCAGGAAGCCGGCGCCAGCGACGGTGACCGCGCTGCCGAAGTCGTTGTTCAACGTCGTCGTGCAGGATACGGCGTCCCCGTCGGCGTCCACGACGGAGTAGTGGGTCGTCTCCGTGCCCTCCACGCGCGGGCCGGCCGCTGGCGTCGGCGTCGCGTGGCGGGCATCGATCCCCGTGCGCCGCTCCGCGGCATAGGCCTTGCTCAGCAGCCGCTCGAGCGGCATGTGCACGAAGTCGGGATCGCCCAAGTAGGTGTTCCGGTCGGCGTACGCGCGGCGCATCGCCTCGGCCTGGAGGTGCATGAGCGTTGCGCTCCCGAACGGCGGCAGCGGCGCGTAGCCCTCCATCACGTTGAGGACCTCCGCGAGCGTCACGCCGCCGCCCGAGGGTGGGGGCATGGTGTAGATGATGTAGCCGCGATACGCGATCTGGATCGGGGTACGCCACTTGGCGCGGTACCGCGCCAGGTCCTGTTTCGTGATGAGCCCGCCGCCTCGCTGCATCTCCCGCACGATCAGGTCGGCGATCCAGCCGCGGTAGAACACCTTCGGCCCGCTGTCCGCGATCGCCGCCAGGGTGCGCGCGAGATCGGGCTGCACCAAGCGCGTGCCGGCCGGCGGTGCAGCGCCATCCACCAGGAATTGGGCGCGCGAGGCCGGGAACAACGCCAGGCGCTCGGCTTCGAGCCCGATCTGCCGGCTGCGTACGGCGTCGAGGAGGAAGCCATCGCGCGCCAGCTGGATCGCGGGCGCGATGACGTCCTTCCACGGCAAGCGACCGTACTTGTGATGCGCCGCGAACAGGCCGGCGACGCTCCCGGGCACGCCCACCGAGAGATGTCCGGTAAGCGAGGTCGGCGTCACGTTCCCCGCCGAATCGACGTACATGTCGCGGGAGGCTCGCTCCGGCGCCGCCTCACGGTAGTCGAGCGCGCGCACCGTTCCGTCGCGCAGGCGGATGATCATGAACCCGCCACCTCCGATGTTCCCGGCGACCGGATGGACGACCGCCAGGGCGAACCCGACCGCGACGGCGGCGTCCACCGCGTTGCCACCCCGGCGCAGCACGTCCACGCCTACTTCGCTCGCGACCTGGTGCGAGGAGACGACGATGGCGTGTTCCGCCGCCACGGGTCGCACTCGCTCGGGGAGCGGCCAGCCTGCGGCAATGAGCAGCCCTGTGGAGGGGGCCGCGGCGCTCGGTGCCGCCGCCCCCGGGGCCGCTGTCGGGGGTGGAGGAGCGGGTGCCGCGCCGGCCGCGGGTGGTGGGGGGGGGGCTGGGACGACGCTCGGAGGCCGGCCGCTGCCGGAGCAAGCGATGAGGAGCGCGAGGGCGATGGGGAGCGATCGTCGCATGCCCAATTGTGCACGTTGACCCGAGTTCGGGTCAACGCCTAAGTTGGGGCCAACCCTCGCCTCCATGACCGCTCCCGACTTTCAGGATCCCCGTCTCACCGAGCAGCGCAACCCCCGGACGGGGCGCATCGACGTCGCCTCGAGTCTCGAGATCGTGGACCTGATCAACGCGGAGGACGCGCTCGTCGCGCCGGCCGTGCGGGCGGAGCGCGAGCGGATCGCGCGCGCCATCGATCTCGCGGTCGCGGCGTTCGAGCGCGGCGGCCGGCTGCTCTACGCCGGCGCCGGGACCTCGGGCCGCCTCGGCGTGCTCGACGCGAGCGAGTGCCCGCCCACCTTCGGGACGCCACCCGAGATGGTCGTCGGCATCATCGCCGGCGGCTACGAGGCGCTGGTGCGGAGCGTCGAGCGGGCGGAGGACGACGTCAACGCGGCGGCTGCTGCGATCGACAAAGCCGGCGTGGGTGCGAAGGACTTCGTGCTCGGCATCGCGGCGAGCGGCACGACGCCATTCGTGCGGGCCGCACTCGGCCGCGCCCAGACCCTCGGAGCAGCGACCGGCCTCCTCTCGTGCACGGACCCTCCCCGCGTCCTGGCGGACACGTGCGACGTCCTCATTCTGCCCAAGGTCGGCGCGGAGGTGGTCACCGGGTCCACACGGATGAAGGCCGGCACGGCGACCAAGCTGGTGCTCAACACCATTACGACCGGCGCGATGATCCGGCTCGGCAAAGTCTACGGCAATCTCATGGTCGATCTGATGGCGACGAGCGACAAGCTGCGGGACCGGGGGGAGCGGATCGTGATGGAGTGCTGCGCCGTGGACCGGGCGCGTGCCCGCGCCGTGATCGCGGAGGCGGCAGGGAGCGTCAAACTGGCGATCGTGATGGCGCGACTCGGCGTGGACGCCGAGGAGGCGCGGCGGGCGCTCGCGGCGGCGGGGGGGCTCGTCCGCCGAGCGATCGGCGATCCACCGCCCGTGACGCAACCGGTACCCCGCGGGTGAGCCCGACCCTCGGCGTCGGGGTCATGTCCGGGACGTCGCTCGACGGCGTCTCCACGGCGCTCGTGAGCCTGACTGACGCGCCGCTCGACGCCCGGCTCGTGGCGTTCCGACAGGAGCCGTACACCAGGGCGGAGCGCGGCCAGATCATCGACGCGTTGATGCGCGGCGGCGCCCGCGACCTGGCGCTGCTGCATGTGGCGCTGGGCGAGCGCTTCGCCGCCGCCGTGCTGCAGCTGCTCGCGCAGGCGAAGGTCGCGCCCCGCGACGTGGCGTTCGTCGCCTGCCACGGCCAGACCGTCTGGCACGAGCCGGGCCGGGCCACGCTGCAGCTGGGCGATGCCGCGGTCCTGGCGGAGCGGGTCGGTGTGCGCGTGGTGAGTGATTTCCGCGCCCGCGACGTCGCGGCGGGGGGGCAGGGGGCGCCGCTCGTGGCGCTGGCCGACGTCATGCTGTTCGGGGATCCGGAGCGGGGACGCCTGCTCCTCAATCTCGGGGGCATGGCCAATGTCACGTGGGTGCCGCGCCGCGGCGTCGCCGCGGGGGCCATCGCGTTCGACACGGGGCCGGGGGTGGCGGTGATCGACGCGGTCGCGCGCCGCCTCGATCCAGACGCCGCCTTCGACAAGGACGGCGAGCGCGCCCGTCGCGGCCGACCGATCCCCCCAGTCCTCGACACCCTTCTGGCCGATGGCTATTTCGCCGAGCCACCCCCGAAGAGCACGGGGCGGGAGCGCTTCGGGCTCGAGTTCGCCGGCCGGCTCATCGAGCTGGTCCGCCAAGCGGGCGGCTCCGACGACGATGTCGTCGCGACGGCCACCGCGCTCACGGCGGAGTCCGTCGCCCGCGCCGTCGAGCGGTGGACCCCGGCGGGGGCGGGCGACGAGCTCGTGATCTCGGGAGGCGGGGCGCGCAATCCGGCCCTCGTCGAGCAGCTCGCGACGCGGGTCCAGCCGCGTCCCGTCGCGCCCTTCGACCGGTTGTTCTTTGACGGCGAAGCGAAGGAGGCGTTGGTCTTCGCGTTTCTCGGGTACCTCACGTTGAACGCCAAGCCCGGCAATCTCCCGGGCGCGACCGGCGCCCGGGGGCCTCGCGTCCTGGGCCACGTCACGCCGGCGTGAGCGCGTCGCTCGCGCGGCTGGTCTTCCCGTCGCTGCGCTCGCGTCCGGCGCACGGCGGGTTCGCGCACGAGCGCGCCAAGATCGACGCCGCGCTCGCCGCCGGTGTGGGGGGATTCATCATCTTCAGCGGCGACCGCGAGTCGGTCGCGGCGCTCGCGGCGGAGCTACGGCGCAGCGCCGGCCGCCCACTGCTGATCGGCGCGGACCTGGAGCGCGGACCCGCCCAGCAGATCGCCGGGCTCACCGAGCTGCCCCCGGCGGCGGCGCTCGGCGCGCTCGCGGAGGTCGAGACCACGAGCACCGCGGGTGCCATCACCGGGATGGAAGCCCGCTCCGTGGGCGTCAACTGGGCGTTCGCCCCGGTCTGCGACCTGGACTTGGAGCCCAGGAACCCGATCGTCCAGACGCGCTCCTTCGGGGCCGACCCCGCGACCGTCGGCGCGCAGGCCGCGGCCTGGGTGCAGGGCTGCCAGGAACACGGCGTCCTGGCGTGCGCCAAGCACTACCCCGGTCACGGCCGCACGCTCGAGGATTCGCACCTGACGCTGCCTCGCGTGGGAGCGACGCTGGAGCAGCTCGAGCGGCAGGACCTCGTGCCGTTCGCCGCCGCTGTCCACGTGGGCGTCGGCAGCGTGATGAGCGCCTTCGTGGCGTACCCCGCGTGGGACCCGAGCGCGCGCGCGGCGCCTTTCTCGCCGGTGATACTCGCGTACCTGCGCGATTCGATCGGCTTCCCGGGCCTGGTCGTGACCGATGCGTTGATCATGGCGGCGGCCACCGCGAGCGAGGCGGAGGCGCCCGCCACCGTGGCAGCCGTGGCCGCGGGGTGCGACGCGCTCCTCTATCCCGAGGACTTCGCGTCAGTGGTGAAGGCGCTCGACCGCGCGGTCGGAGGTGTGATCCCCACGGCCCGGGCCGATGAAGCGCTGGCGCGCTGCGATCAGGCGGCGGCGGCGTGGGACCGCGGTCCCGACCAGGGGCCTCCCGACCTCGCGGGTCACGGGGCGTTCGCGGATGAGCTCGCAGACCGTGTGGTCCACGTGGTGCGCGGCGAGCCGCGCGTGGCCCGATCGCCGCTCACCGTGTCGATCGTGGACGACGACGTGGGCGGTCCGTACGTGGTGGGCCCGCGGGACATTTTTGAGCAGACGCTGCGTGCGGCGGGTGCGGCCGTCGGGGGACGTGCGACGCGCAACGGGCAACGTGTCGTGCTCGTTTACGCCGAGCCGCGATCGTGGAAGGGGCGCGCCGACCTCGGGCCCCGCTCGCTCCGCGCGCTCGGTCGCCTCGTGCCGCGGGCCGGGCTCGTCATCCTGTTCGCCCACCCCCGGCTCGCCGCGCAGATCCCGGGCGACGTGCCGGTGCTGTGTTGCTGGCACGGCCAGCCGTTGATGCAGCGCGCGGCGGCGCGGTGGCTGCTGCGGCGAATCGCTTAGGGGACGACCTGCAGCTGCTTCAAGTAATTCGTGACCAGGGTGGTCGGCACCGCGTAAATGATCTTGCCTTGCGACTCGCGCTCGCCGCCGTACAGCACGCCGACCACGCGGCCGGCGCGGTCGAAGATGGGACTTCCCGACGAGCCGGGCGCGCCGTACCCGTCCACTTGGATCACGTCACGTAGCACTTTGCTCACGGTGCCGACGGTGAGCGTCGGGTCGGCGATGGCGTGCTCCATCGGTAGGGCTTCACCCAGCGGATATCCAATGATCGCCACGGGGTCGCCGCGTTGCGGGCCCGCCGCGAGGCCCGCGAGCCCGACGACTTTGGGCGTGCCGCCCCGGATGTCCACCTTCAGCACCCCGACGTCGACCGAGTCCGAGACGCCGATCAGGCGGCCCCGGAACCACTGGTTGCTTCCCGAGAACTTGACCGCGACCCCGAGCGGCCGACGATCCCCGTCCTCGCCCACGAGCACGTGCTTGTTGGTGACGAGCGTCCCCTGCGAGTCCACCGCGAACGCCGTACCGCTCGTGACCTCGACGTCGGAAAACTTCACCGCAATGAGGGCGATGGCGTCGGCGTTGTGGTGGGCGATGGAGCGGTAGTCGACGGCGGCGGCGTCGCTGATGTCGCGCTGCCGCGTCTCGGCCGCCGCGAGCGCGCCGCGCAGCCGCTGTACCGTCGCGGCGTCGGCGCTGGTGCCGGCCGCGCCCAGCTCCCGGCGGAGGCGCGCCGTCTCCATCTGGGATTGCCCGAGCGCGTCGCGCAGGCTCCGGAGCTCGGACTGGAACGCGACGATCTGGCGCGCGCCGCGCGCGCTGCGCCACTGCAGCCACGCGAAGGCGGCCGCGCTCACGACCAGCAACACGAGCAGCACCTTGGTCGTGCGCCGGAGCGACGTGATCTGCCGGCGCGTTTCGGCCGCGACGCGTGCCGTGTCGCTCCGGCGGCCGGTGTCGTCGCGCGCGCCCGCTTCGAGGATGTGGAACTCGAGGGCCGGACCGGTCGGCCCAAAGCCGATCACGTCGCCGTCCTTCAGGGCGACGTCGCCGCTCGTGGCCTGCCCGTTGACGAGCGTGCCGTTCTTGCTGCCCAGGTCGCGGAGCAGAAAGGTCTCACCCTGTCGGATGATCGCGGCGTGACGGGAGGAGACGTCGAGATCGCTCTCCGCGTCGAAGCGCGCGTCAGAAAGGGGATGCCGGCCCAGCCCGATGTAGGCCTTACGAAACACCTCGACCTGGCCGGCGCGAGCGCCGGACAGGAACCGAAGCTGGGCTTTCACGGGCTCCGCACGAAGCGGTACAAGTAGAGGCCCAGGCCGACGAGCGCCGCCGCGACGAGCACGACCAGGACGGCGCGCCAGCGGGCGCGCTTGGCGGGCTCCGGCGGCCGGCTGCCCCGATACACGGGGACGGGCTCCGTGCTGGTCTCGGTGTCGATCAGGGGGTAGACCTGGTGGCCCACTTCCTCGCGCACGTCGGCTGCCCGTAGACCCTCGCCGTCGAAGCGCGCCACGATCACGGTGATGTTGTCCGGCCCCCCGCGCGAGTTCGCCAGCCCAATGAGGTGCTCGCACGCCGCCGGCAGGTCGGTCGCCGGGCCGGTGACCTCGGCGATCTCCTCCTTCTTCACCTGACCGGAAAGGCCGTCGGAACAGAGCACAAGCACATCCCCCCGGCGCAGCTCCTGGTGCGTCAGGTCCACTTTGACCTTGGCGTCGGGGCCGAGGGCCTGGAGAATAATGTTGCGGCGCTCGCTCTGTGCTGCCTCCTCTTCGGTCAGCTCTCCCGCCTCGACCAGACGCTGCATCAGCGATTGGTCTTTCGTCAGCTGGTGCGCCACGCCGTTGCGAATCAGATAGGCGCGGCTGTCGCCGACCTGGGTGAGGAAGACGTGGTCGCCCAGCACACCGACCGCCGTGGTCGTCGTGCCCATGCCGCGCACCTCGGGATGCGCTTTGGCGTAGGCGTGGATGTGGCTGTTCGCCACCTCGACAGCTTCCTTGAGGCGGTAGGCGAACCGCTGCGCCGTCGGTTCCGGCTCGGCCCCCCACATCTTGGTCATCTGGTCGTAGATGGTGGTGGCGGCCATCTCGCTCGCGAGCTCGCCCGCCGCGGCGCCGCCCATGCCGTCGGCGACGACGAGCAGCGAGCCGCGCTCGCCCACGTCGTGCTCCCGGATACGCGGCTGCAGCGACGCCTCGGGCCGGGTGAGGTCCGCGACGAGGAAGCGGTCCTCGTTGTGGTCGCGCGTGCGGCCCAGGTCCGTCTTAGCGAAGACCTGCATCTGGATGGCCTTGCGGTCGCGTCCGAACATGCGCGTCAGGGGCAGAGCGACTGGGCCAGCGCGTGGTAGGCCCGGTTGCCCGAGTCCGCGCTGTCGGCTCGCCGCGCCCATTGGCACCCCTCGGTGCGCCGCTCGAGCTTGGTGTACGCCGTGGCCGCGAGGTACGCGGCCAAGGCACGATCCTTGGGCCTCACCCCAGGCGCGTAGAACACCGCCGTGGCTGAATCACGGAGCGTCGCCCCGTCGAGGCTGTCGAGCTCGTTCGACCAGCGGTTCACGGCCGCCCCGGCTTGGGCGGGGTCGATCACCGGCTCTTTCCGTGGTGGCGGGGCGTGGGCCGGCCCGGGCACGGCCGCGGTGCGCGCGACCAGCGAATCCGCGCGCGCCGTGGGGGTTGCAGTCGCGCCACCGCGGCGTCCGAAGACCGCGTAGCCGCCCCCAGCGGCGGCGAGCGCGACGACGCCGGCGATCGCCGGCACGAGCGATCGGCGCCTCGCGGGCGGCGCCGCACTCCCTCGTGGCGTCGCTCGCGTGGACGGCAGGGCGGTCGTGCGACCCGCGTCGAGCAGTTGCGTCTGCCCGTCCGCCGCGCCGCGGTCCAGGCCCGTGACCGCCGCGACGTCGCTCGCGAATTTCGCGGCCGACTGGTAGCGCTCGGTCGGGTTGCGCGCGAGGGCGGCGTCCAACGTCGCCTGCAACCCGGCGGGGAATTGGAGATCGGGCCGGGCGGCGCCCAGCGTGAGTGGGCTGTCCGTGAGGCGTTTGATCATCGTCTCCTGCACGGTGGTCGCTTGGAACGGCAGCCTCTCGGTAAGCGCCTTGTAGAAGACGAGCGCCAGCGAGTAGATGTCGCTCCGGCCGTCGACCTTGTCGCCGGCCAGCTGCTCCGGGCTCATGAACTCAGGCGTCCCCACCACGAGTCCCGTCTTGGTGACTCTTTGGCTGTCGTCGCCGCCGACGGCCTTGGCGATGCCGAAATCCACGACCTTCACCACGTCACGGCCGTCGCGGCTGCGGGTGAGCATGATGTTGTCGGGCTTCAGGTCCCGGTGCACGATCCCGAGATCGTGTGCGGCTTGGAGAGCGTCGGCCACCTGGGCACAGATGTACGCGGCGCGCGGCGGCGGGAGCGCGCCCTCCCGCTCCACCAGAGCGGTGAGCGGCTCTCCCTCGATGAATTCCATCGCGAGGTAGATGATGCCGTCGCTCGTCTCGCCGAAGTCGTAGATCGCGCAGACGTTGGGATGGGTGATTCGACTCGCGTTCGCCGCTTCGCGATTGAAGCGCGACACGGCATCCGGGTCGTGCACCAGGGACGGATTCATCACCTTGATAGCGCTGCGCCGGCCCATCTTCACGTGCTCGGCGAGGTACACCCGACCCATCCCGCCCTCACCGAGCTTCTTCAGGACGTGGTAGCGATCGGCGATAACCTGGCCGACGAGATCGGTGGCGGGCGCCGCGGCCCGCAGCGTCTGCCCGTCGTTGGGGCAGAACTTCACGTCGTTCGGGTACTCGGTCGAGCAGACGGGGCAGATCTTCATGCGTCGGTCGCGGGAGGGACGGCCGGGAGCTCGACGCGCAGCAGCTTGTCGCCCACCAGGAGGCGCGACTCATGGCGCAGCGGCACGTCCCCGCGCGCTGCCACGGCAACACCGTTCCGGCTGTCGGCGTCGATCACCACGAAGTCGGCGTCCTCCGAACGGACGGTGGCGTGGACGCCGCTCATCGAGGGATCGTAGGGGAATGTCCAGTCTCCCCGCTCCCTCCCGATCTGGACGTCCCGGCCCGGCGACAGCTGAAGGATGTCGCGCGCGCTGCCGTCGGAGCGCAGCTGCGTGAGGCTCGCGATGTCCGCGCTGGGGATCAGGCTCCCCATCCGCTTGGTGGCATCCGCCTCAGGGGCGTGGGGCCCCGGGTAGCCGAGGCGGCGGAACCGGATAACCTGCGAGCCGATCAGCAGGAGGTCGCCGTCCGCCAGGCGGTGCGGCCCGTCGAGGAAGACCCAGGTTCCGTTGCGGCTCCCCAAGTCGCGGACCACCAGGCGATCGCGCTCCCAGGAAATCTTGGCGTGCAGCGGGGACAGGAAGGGGTCGTCGGGGAAGCGGAGGTCGCCCTCCTGGCGGCCGATCGTCACGTCGGGCACTCGGCCGTCGAAACGCTGCAGCACGGTGCCCGTTTCGTCGAGCAGCACGAGGGCGATGGCTCCTCCGCTCCGCGGCGCCGACGGCGAGGTCCGCGTCAGCGCCGGGGGCGGAGTCGCGAGCGGTGCGCCGCACGTGGCGCAGTAGCGCGCCCCCCCTCCCGGTGTCACCGGCGCGGCGCAACGCGCGCACACCGGCCCCGAGTGCGGAGCGGTGAGCCGGCGCCCGCACTGCGGGCAGAACGGCTGGCCGCCGTCGGCGAGCGCCCCGCAGAAGGGACAAGCCTGTTCAGTCGCGGGATCCTCCTGTGCCCCTGGGACGCCGCCGCGGGGGCTCGCCCCCGCCGTCGCCTTGATCCCCGCGGATCTCCCGAGGGGCTTCCCGCAGTCCATGCAAAACTGGGCGCCCACGTCGTTGGTGCGACCGCAGTAGGTGCATCCCGTCACTGACAGAGGTTGCTCCCAGGCGCAGAAGTTACGGTCTGCCAATCTATTGGGCAAAGGGACCGCTCGAAAGGCCCGTGCGCCCCTTGGTATAATGAATGGGATCGCCATGCTGCGCGTGTCCCGTGCGCTGATCGCGCTCGCCATCCTGGCGCTCGTCGCCCCCGTCGCCTCGGCGCGCGCGCAACAGCCCGGGGAGCGCGCGGCGCTCGACAGCCTGCGCGATTCCCTCGCCCGCGCGACGGACAGCCTCTCCCTCAGGCGGCTGGAAGGCGCCACCATCGAGATCGCCAAGCACAGTCGCGACGATCCGCTGATCCACCTGCGGCTCGGCGTCATCGCGTACCGGCTGGGTGAGCTCGGCGGCAAGTCGCACTTCGACGACGCGGCCGGCGAATTCGAATGGGCTGCCGCGCTGCGCCCCGACTGGCCCTATCCATGGTTCGGTGACGGGCTGGCGGAGCTGGCGCTCGGCGAGCACCCCGTCGTCGGCATCGAGAATCTCCGGCAGGTTCTGCGGAAGGACTACCTGTCCAAGGCGGCGCGAGCGTTCGCGAAGGCGGCCATCGCGGATCCGGCGTACGCCCAGGCGACGGTGGAGCTGGCGCGAACGGCGCTGGCGCAGCGCATCGCGCCGCGGCTCGATCTAGCGCTGCGCGCGGTGCGCGAGGCCGCGGCGTCTCCCGCGGGACGGACGCCCGTACTGCAGCTGGCGCGCGGCCGGGTGGAGCGGGCTGTGGGAGACGGCGATTCCGCCCTCGCCGCGTTTCGCGCCGTTCTCGCCTTAGGGGGCGACTCCGGGGTGGGCCTGTTGGAGGAGGCGCGCACGCAGTACGTCGCGCAGCGGCCGGCGGCGGGCGCTCGCGCGTACTTTGCCGGTGCGCGGGCCGGCGTGACGCCCGCCGCCACGGCGTTGTACCGGGAGGATCTCGCCTGGGTGGCGTCGCCGGGGGAGCTCGCGGCGTTCGACTCGCTGGGGAGCGCGGCCGCCCGCGCGGCCTGGCTCGCGGCCTTCTGGGAGCGGCGCGACGCGGCCGAGGCGCGCGAGCCCGGCGAGCGTCTGGCCGAGCACTACCGCCGCTGGTTCTACGCCGAGCGCAACTTCCGGCTGGTCAGCCGCCACCGGCACTATGATATCACGGAACGTTACCGCGCGGCGCAGGCCGAGTTGGATGATCGCGGGATCGTGTACATGCGGCACGGGCCGCCCGACCGGCGCGCGGCCTACGCCGCCTCCGACTCGGTGGAGCCGAACGAGTCCTGGCTGTATCATCGTGCCCCACCTGAGGGAGACCTCATCTTCCACTTCGTCGCCCGACGAGGCGTGCAGGACTACAAGCTGGTGGAGAGCCTCGCCGACGCCCTGACCTCGGGGCTCGGCGGGGCGCTGGCCCTTCAGGCGCGCGGCGGCCTGGGCCCGGCCGCGAGCGGGCTGTTCGCGTCGCGCTCGGACTTCGGCCCGGTGTATGCGCGATTGGGCGGCGTCCTCGCCACGTCCAACCTCGCCGGCGCGCTCAGCCAGGAGCGAGAGGCGGGCCGGCGCAGCATCGCCGTCGGCACGAGCAGCGATACCTACCGGCGATCCTACGACATGCCGCTGGATGTAATCACGTCCCAGTTCGTCGTCGGAGACTCGAGCAGCGTCGGCACCGCACTGCACGTCGTGTTCGCGATCCCGGCGCATCGACTAGCTCCGCTTCCCGCCGGCGACCGTGTGGTGTATCCGCTGGTGTTCCGGCTGCTCGTCAGCGACGGCGCCGATCGTGTCGTCGCGCGCCTCGACACCACGCGCGTGTTCGCCGCGCATGCGCCGTTGTCCGCGGGCTCGTATCTGAGCGGCCAGCTCGCCGTGCCCCTGCCCCCGGGCCGCTACACGTACCGGTTGCTCGTGGAGCCGTCGGGCGAGGGGGAGGGGAAGGGGAGGGGGGGAGGAGCCGGCAGCGCCGGGAGTCTCGTGACGCGGGATTCGGTGATCGTCGGCACGCTCACCGGCGGGCGCTTCGCGGTGAGCGACCTGGTGGTCGGGCGGGGCGGCTCGGGGCTGGTCTGGACCGACCGCGGTGACACGGTGTTCCTCGACCCACTGGAGCAGATCCCTCAGGGCGGCACGGCCGAGCTGTACTACGAAGTGTATGGCCTGCCGGTGGGCGCGCCGTACCACACGGTCATGCGGCTCGAGCGCGAGGGGAGCCGCTCGCTGTTCGGCGCTCTCCTCCATCTGTTCGGCGGGGCGCGCGCGCCGGTCGTGCTGGGCTTCGATGCGCCGAGCGACGGGCCTGTGACGCGCGTGCATCGGCGGCTCGAGCTGCGCGACGTCACGCGTGGCCAGTACGTCCTGAGTCTGCGGATTAGCGATCCGGCCACGGGCGTCGCGCTCACCCAGCGACGCCGCTTTACGGTGGTGCCGCGCTAGCGGCCGTTGTTGACACTGCCTCTCGGCCGGGCCTAAGTTTGACCGTCTCTCCCGGGATTATGGATGTACTGCTCCCGCTGTGGCACCCAGAACGACGACGCCAGCAAGTTCTGCCGGTCCTGCGGCCTGGACCTGGCGGCCACGCCACTCAAGGGTGAGCCGGAGGTCTCCGAGGTCGACCTGGTCCGCCAGGAGCTGAAGGAAGAATACGACATCGTCGAGGAGCTGGGCCGGGGCGGGATGGCCATCGTCTTCAAGGCCCGCGAGCACCAGCTCGAGCGCGATGTCGCGATCAAGGTGCTGCCGTTCTCTCTCGCCTTCGACAAGGAATTCGTCGAGCGCTTCCAGCGGGAAGCGCGCACGTCGGCCAAGCTCGAGCATCCCAACATCATTCCGATCTACCGCGTCGGCAAATCGGGGCGCGTCATCTACTTCGTGATGAAGTTCCTGCGCGGTAAGCCCCTCTCGTCCGTGCTCGCCGCGCGCGGCTCGCTGCCCCCCGGGGAGATCCGCCTGGTGCTCGCCCAGGTCGGCCGCGCCCTCGCCTACGCGCACAAGGGCGGGATCGTGCACCGCGACATCAAGCCGGACAACGTCATGTTCGACGAGCACGGCCACGCCGTCGTGACCGACTTCGGGATCGCCAAGGCCGCGACGGGCGGCAAGCTCACGGGCACGGGCATGTCCATCGGCACCCCGCACTACATGAGCCCGGAGCAGGCCCGCGCGCAAGCGCTCGACGGCCGCAGTGACCTCTACTCCCTGGGCGTGGTGGCCTTCCAGTGCCTCACCGGCTCGGTGCCGTTCGACGGTGAGGACTCCTTCTCGATCGGCTACAAGCACATCATGGAGGCGGTGCCCACGCCGCCGCTCCACTCGCCGGAGCAGCGCGAGCTGTTCGAGGTCGTCCGCAAGATGATGGCCAAGTCACCCGACGACCGTTTCCAGAGCGCCGATGAGCTGGTGCGGGTCCTGGAGGGCGCCGGCGGCTTCGCCGCCGTGACGCTGGCGACCGCGCCCACCAAGGCGATTCCCTCGCTCGGCGGACGCCTCCAGGCCCAGCCCACCACGCCACTGCCGCGCGCCGCGCCCCCCTCCCCTCCCTCGCCGGGGCGCGCAGCGGCGCCCAAGCACTCGGTCGCCGGCACGATCTTCCTCTGGTTGCTCATTGTCGGCTCGATCGCCGCCGGGGGCGGGTTCTACGCCTACAAGCGCGGCTGGTTGCTCGCCTCGCCCAATGCCCCCCCCCTGCGCCCCGATTCGACGGCCATCGCCTCCGCCCAGCGCGACACCGCCGGCCAAACGACGGACGCGAGCGGGCAGGCCGACAGCTCGACCGTCGTCACGCCGAGCGACACGTCGCGCGCCCGCCCGGTCTCCCCGACCACCCCCGGCAAGGTCTCGCTCCAGGGCGCCGTGCCCCCAGGCGCGCGGATCACGCTCAATAGTCAGCCGGTGAAGGGGAATGTGCTCGAGGTGCCGGCGGGGGTCTACAAGCTCGCCGTGCGCGCCCCCGGCTACGATCTGTTCGAGCGCCAAGTCGTCGTCGCCCCGGGGGCGTCGAGCACAGTCAGGATCGACATGCACGCGTCGTTGGTGGCGGGCCTGGAAGGGGGTGGCGGGGGCGGCCCCTGCGATCAGTACGGGCCCGCCTATAACCAGGACAACCTCTGCTTCGACACGCGTCCCGTGCCGCTGTCTCAGACGTACATCCCCGTGCCGGCCGACGCCCCGGTGATTCCCCGGGACGCCGTCCTCCTCTGCCACGTCTCGAGCTCCGGCGAGACGATCGAGGCCCGCCTCTTCTACCGCTCCAACGTGGAGACCTTCAACGACCAGGCGCTCGACATGGCGAAGAACCTGCGCTGGAACCCCGCCCAGAAGAACGGCGAGTCGGTAGAGGCGTGGGTGCAGGCCCTGTTCAAGCCTAAGCCGGTGAGTCAGTAATCAACATTCATCCGACGGCGTTCATCGCCCCTGGGGCGGTCGTGTTGGGGGACGTGACCCTGGGGCCACGCGCCAGCGTGTGGTACCAGGCGGTCCTGCGCGGGGACACCGCCCCCATCGTCGTGGGCGAAGCGTCGAACGTGCAGGACGGGACGATCATCCACGCCGACGAAGGGCTCCCGGCGACGATCGGCGCCCGCGTGGGGGTCGGCCACAGGGTCGTCCTCCACGGCTGCACCGTGGACGAAGACTGCCTCATCGGTATGGGGAGCGTGCTCCTGAACGGTGTGCACATCGGGGCGGGGAGCGTGGTGGCGGCAGGGGCGGTCGTGCCGGAAGGGCTCACCGTCCCGCCAGGCTCCGTCGTGATGGGTGTGCCGGCGCGAGTGACCAGGGCCGTGGACGACGCGCTCCGGGTGCGCATTCGCTCGACGTGGGAGCACTACGTGGCGCAGGCGGCGCACCACCGGGCCGGGACGTATCCAGTCGCGCGCACAGGTTTGTGATGTGCATATTGGAAGGTCGTGTAGGGCCGCAGCTTTACCGCGTCTTGCCCGGGTCTCGGGCCATTCCTACCTTGGCCTTCCCGTTATCTTTCAGGATCTTTCAAGCGACTCTCGCCGTGAGGGATGAGCCTGTATGACCGCTGCCGCCACCCCCCCCAAGGGTTCGCTCGCTCTGAGTCCCAACGCCGTGACGGTCCTGGAACGGCGCTATCTGGTCAAGGACGACGCCGGCCGCCCCAGCGAGGCCCCTGAGGACCTGTTCTGGCGCGTCGCGCGCACCATCGCCGCCCCGGACCAGGCCTACGGTGCTTCCGACAAGGGGCTCGAAGGGCTCGCCGAGACGTTCTTCGAGCTCATGGCCAGCCGCGTATGGATGCCCAACTCCCCCACGCTCATGAACGCCGGCCGGCCGCTGGGACAGCTCTCGGCGTGCTTCGTGCTTCCCATCGACGACTGCCTCTCCAACGGCCAGAGCGGCATCTACGACACGCTACGCGCCATGGCCCTGGTGCACCAGTCGGGCGGCGGCACCGGGTTCTCGTTCTCGCGGCTGCGGCCCCAGAACGACGTCGTGCGTTCCACGATGGGCGTCGCCTCGGGTCCGGTGTCGTTCATGAAGCTGTACGACGCCTCGACCGACGTGGTGAAGCAGGGCGGCACCCGGCGGGGTGCCAACATGGGGATTCTCCGGGTCGACCATCCGGACATCCTGGAGTTCATCAGTTGCAAGGACGACCTCACCCAGGTGACGAACTTCAACATCTCGGTGGCGGTGACCGACGCCTTCATGCAGGCCGTGGAAAGGGGGGAGGGCTACGCCCTCATCCACCCGCGCACCGGTCAGCCGGTGGCGCAGCTGGATGCGCGCGAGGTGTTCCGCAAGATCGTCCACGGTGCCTGGAAGACGGGGGAGCCGGGCGTCTTCTTCATCGACCGCGCCAACCAGCACAACCCGGTGCCGCGCCTGGGGAGCTACGAGGCCACGAACCCGTGCGGCGAGCAGCCGCTGCTCCCGTACGACGTCTGCAACCTCGGCTCGATCAACGTGGGGCTGTTCGTGCGGGACGGGAGCGTCGACTGGGACCGGCTCGCCACCGCCGTGCACCTCTGCACCCACTTCCTCGACAACGTCATCGACGCGAACCGCTACCCGCTCCGCGAGATCGAGAACCTGGCGCAACGGATCCGCCGCGTCGGGCTCGGCGTCATGGGCTGGGCGGATCTCCTGGTGCGCCTCGGCATCCCGTACGACTCGGACGAGGGTGTCGCGCTGGGGCGGAAGCTGATGGCCTTCGTGGACGAGGAAGCGAAGCGCGCCTCGGAAAGGCTGGCGGAGCAGCGCGGCGTGTTCCCCGAATGGGAGACGTCCATCTGGGGTCCGGACGCGACCTGCGCGCGCGATCCGCAGGGCGAGCGCATCAGGCCGATGCGCTCCCTGCGGAACTGCAACCTGACCACGGTCGCACCCACGGGGACGATCTCGATCATCGCGGGCTGCTCGTCGGGGATCGAGCCGTTGTTCGCCGTGGCATTCATGCGGAATCAGGCGGGCGTCCTGATGCCCGATGTGAACGAGGACTTCGTGGCGATCGCCCGGCAGGAGGGGTGGCACTCGGAGGGTTTGATCCAGCGGATCGCCGAGGTGGGGCACATCCACTTCCCCGAGGTGCCCGAGAAATGGCAGCGGGTGTTCGTGACCGCGCACGATGTGACCCCCGAATGGCACATCCGCATGCAGGCGGCGTTTCAGGAGTTCACCGATTCGGCGATCTCGAAGACCTGCAACTTCCCCCGCGAGGCCACCGAGGAGGACGTGGAGCAGATCTATCGCGTCGCCTTCACGCTGGGTTGCAAGGGCGTGACGGTGTATCGCGACGCGTCGCGCGAGAATCAGGTGCTGTCCACCGGCGCCACGGCGAAGCGGGTACAGGAGCAGGCGACGGGGCAGGAGCCGCGGGTCCTCGCCGAGGCGTTGGGACGGCTCGCCGAGCTCGAGGCTGAGCTGGCGCGCACGCGCGACCGGCTGCACGACGTCGAAGCGGAGAATCTGCAGCGGCGCGCCAAGCGCTCGCGGCCCGACCTCTTGAGCGGCACGACCCGCCGGGTCGAGACGCCGCTCGGCACGATGTACGTGACGATCACGGAGGACGACCGGGGCCAGCCGTTCGAGATGTTCATCTCGCTCGGCAAGGCGGGTGGCGCCCTCATGGCCGACGTCGAGGCGATCGGCCGCCTGATCTCGCTCGCCCTGCGCTCGGGGATCCCGATCAAGGAGATCTACCGCCAGCTCCGCGGCATCTCGAGTGATCGCGCGTTCGGGCTCGGGCCCCTGAAGGTGTCCTCCGTGCCCGACGCAATCGGGATCGCGATCGAGAAGTGGATGCAGGAAAAACAGGGCATCCAGCAGGAGCTGCTGGGCGAGGCCGGGGCGCCGGCGCTGGCCGCCCGCGAAGTGGTGACCGGAGCGGGGCCCGAGGTCGCCGCCCGCGACCGGCTCCCCGAGCAGGATTTCCTGGGCGCCTGTCCCGACTGTGGCTCGCAGCTCGCCTTCGCGGAGGGGTGCGCCAAGTGCCACGTGTGCGGATACTCGGAGTGCGGCTAGGTCAATCGTCACCTTCTTCGTGCCGCCGCGCCCGTGATCCGGGTCACGACTCCACAGGTGCCATCCCGTGTATCATACGACCGTGACCACACCTACCAGTCCCTCGCGTCCCATCACGCCGACCAGGCTCCAGGCCAAGGGCTGGGCGCGCGTCGGCAGAACCGGCGCGCACCTGCTGCGGCGGGGCGCGTGGTATCCGGTCGTCCGCATCTCGTCGAGCCACATCGTCGTGCTGGACGTGAACCGGCGCAATGTCCCCGTGGATCGGCGCTTCCTCGAGATCCGCTATCACCCGCCTGAGCGGTGGAGCGTCGTGCGGTGCGAGCCCCGGGAGCTGCAGCGGGTGCCGCGCACCTTCCCCCTGACCTACGCCGTCTGCCCGCGTTGCCGCCACCGGCAGGCGTTCTCCGCCGACGCCCGCGAGCTGACCTGCGACCGCTGTCACAATGGGGCAGGACTGGCATGGGATGAGCTGAGCTAGAAGCGCGGGATGCGTGAGGCGGGATGCGTGGGTCTCCGAGATGCCACGCATCCCGCTTCTCGCATCCCGGTCTTACAAGACCGCCACGTGGTCCCCCACCGACACGATTCCCGTCGCCTCCCCCGCGAGCCGGAACCCGCGCATGCCCCCGTCGAGGAATTGCAGGTGGCCCTTGAGGACGTCGCTCTCCACCACCCCGCCCAGCGCCCAGCCCGTGAAGGGGCGGCAGGGATGAGCGACATCCAGCACCGCGAGGCGCACCACCTCCGCGCCCTGGGGGGAGAGGATCACCACCCCGGCGGCGAGCTCGTCGAAGGTGAACCGTGTGCCTGCGTCCACGATGATGTTCTCACCGGCGCAGCCGACCGCGACGCGGCCGCCGAAGCGGGTCCGCATGGCGTCGTAGTGACCCGTGAACCCGATGGAGATGCCGTGCTGGCCATCGGGGTTCTTGGTCTCCGGGTGGGCGCGATGGTGGACGTCCACGATCCATCCCTGCGCGGGGTCGAGACCGAGCGTTCCGTCGGGCCCCACGGCCAGCCGCTCCACCGCGAGCAGCGGGGCAGGGTCGTACACCCGGTGCGGCGAGACGCCCGTCTTGAGCGAGGACCGCTGGATTTGCAGGCGCACGATCGCGCCGAGCGTGTGCATAACGAAATGTAGCGAGAAGTGATATCATGGGAAAAGCGCTCCATGGCGATATTCGGCTGGGCCCGGTGCACCGACAACGTGGCGGATGTCCTGCGTCGCGGGGCCTGGTATCCGATCGTCGAGGAGTCGGCGGACGGCCACGTGGTCGTAGAGGTGCGCGGCGAGCGTGTCCGGCTGAGCGTGGCCGACATCGGCCTGCGCCGCGAGCAGCCGCGGCACTGGAGCATCGTGGTTCGTACCGGCGTATTGCGTCCCACCCTGGGCGGGCAGGGGAAGGAAGTGGTGACCACCTACGCGGTCTGCCCCCAGTGCCACCACCGCCAGGACTTCGACGGCAAGCCCGCCACGATGGTGTGCGCGCGGTGCGGCCTCACCGTACCGATCGACTGGTCGGAGACGTGCTGATGAGTCCAGCGATCAGCTTGCGTCGCGCCAGGTTTCTAATTAGTATGTTAATCATCAATATGTTAACTTTTCACCGCTGACGGCTGATAGCTGAAAGCTGATGGCTGAAAGCTACCAGTGACCGACCGCTCCGAGCTGGCGCTGCAACTCGGTGAGGCCGTGGCTGCGGCGCACGGCGCCGTGGAGCGGTCGGCGGATCGCGCGTTCCGCTCCTACGGCCTGTCGCACCGGGCGCACCAAGCCCTGCGCGCGGTGGACGCAGGCGGCGCCGACGGAGCCCGGCCCAAGGATCTGGCGGAGCACCTGGGCGTGTCCCGCGCCGCGGCGACGACGTTCATCCAGCGGCTCGAAGCGAAGGGCTTCATCGAGACCACGCCCGACCCGGAGGACGACCGCGGCGTCCGGGTCACCCTCACGCACCGCGGGTTGGAGGTGCTGCTGCGCGTCGGGCAGCTGGAGCGGCGCCTCGCCGCACGGGCGATCGAAGGCATGCCCGCCTCGGGGATCGCCCGCGCCGTCCATCTGTTGCAGGCGTTCAAGCAGCGGCTCGACCAAAAGCAGATTCAGGTCGTGTCGTAGAGCCCTGGGCCACCATGCGGATGTGGGTATGTTTATGCGGCCCGGCGCCGAGACGCGGCGGCCCGCTCGACGCCACAGGTGTCACTTGAAGTGCGCGCGCTACGGAGCGCGCGGGCAAGCGCTTAAGTCTGCCCGGGCGGCCACGCTCGAGGCCCCGAGGCGGGTTCGTTCGAGCACCCTTGGCAGTCCGAGTTTTCCACATCTCGGCGGTTGTGTGCGAATGTGGATTATTCTCCCGCGACGCAACGGAGGGCCAGCGTGATTCGCCGCACCAAGATCGTCGCCACGATCGGCCCCGCTACCGGGTCGGACGACGCGATCGCCGCGTTGCTCGAGGCCGGGGCGAACGTCATCCGCATCAATGCCTCGCACGGCACGCCGGAGCTCCGCGCCCGCTGGATCGCGAGCGTGCGCTGCGCCGCCGACCGCGCGGGCCAGCCGGTCGCCGTGCTCGTGGACTTGCAGGGCCCCCGTATCCGCGTGGGGCAGCTCGCTGCGCCGCGGGAGCTCGCGCCCGGCCAGCCGGTCGTCTTCGCGCCCGAGGACGTCGCCCGGCCGGAGGAGCTCCCGACCACGTACGCCGATCTCGCCAAGGACGTGCGGGTCGGCGCTCGCATCCTGCTCGACGACGGCCTCCTGTCGGTGCAGGTGGTGCGCATCGCGCCGCCGCGCGTCGAGGGGCGCGTGGTGGACGGCGGCACGCTCACCTCGCACAAGGGGATGAACCTCCCCGGTCTGAACATCAGTGCACCGGCGCTCACGGACAAGGATCGGGAGGACGTGGCGCACGCCGTGGAGCAGGGGGCGGATTACCTGGCGCTGTCGTTCGTGCGGCGGGCGGACGACCTCGAGGGGCTGCGGCGGCTCGTGCCGCCCAGCGTCAAACTGGTCGCGAAGATCGAGAAGGCGAAGGCGCTCGAGGACCTGCCCCACATCCTCGCCGCGTGCGACGCCGTCATGGTCGCGCGCGGAGATCTGGGGGTGGAGCTGCCGTTCGAGCGGGTGCCGATCGTGCAGAAGCGGCTCATCCGCGAGGCCAACCAGCGTGGCAAGCCCGTCATCACGGCGACCCAAATGCTCGAGTCGATGGTGCACCATCCCCGTCCCACGCGGGCGGAAGCCTCGGACGTCGCCAATGCGATTCTCGACGGCACCGACGCAGTGATGCTCTCCGCGGAGACGGCGATCGGAGCCTATCCCACCGAGGCCGTGCGTGCCATGGATCGCATCATCCGCGAGATGGAGCGGGAGGGCGCCGACCGCCCGGAGCGGCGGCTCGCCACCACAACGGAGGACGTGTCCGTCGAGGACGCGATTGCCTTGGGCACGAGCGCGGTCGCCCGGATGCTCAAGACGCCGCTCATCGTCACCCTCACCAAGGGCGGGTTCACCGCCCGCAAGGTGGCGGCGCTGCGGCCGCCGCCGCCGATTCTCGCCGTCACGACGGAGGCGACGACCTACCGCCAGCTCGCGCTCGTGTGGGGGGTCACGCCGGTGCGCGTGGATCAGGTCCCGGGCTACGACGCGATGCTGGCGGTCGTCCGGGATCTGATCCTGAAGCGCGGTTACGCGAAGCCGCGCGACCGCATCGTGATGACGGCGGGAGTGCCGTGGGAGGTCTCGGGCACGACGAATCTGCTCAAAGTCGAAGAGGTATGACGTGCGGTTGATCTTTCTCGGCACCGGCACCTCGTTCGGGGTGCCGCAGGTGGGCTGCAGCTGCCGCACATGTACCTCGACCGACCCGCGCGACAAGCGCACCCGCAGCGCCGCCCTGGTCGAGGCGGGCGGCCGGCGCCTGCTGATCGACACACCGCCGGAGCTGCGCCTCCAGCTGGTCGCGGCTGGCGTGCCCTCGGTGGACGCCGTGCTGTTCACGCACGGGCACGCTGATCACGTGCACGGGATTGACGATCTGCGGGCCGTCTCCGTGAGACAGCCCGGTGGCCTCGCCGTCTACGGGTCCGCCCAAACCGTCACCGAGCTCGCGGGGCGGTTCGCATACATCTTCGACCCTGCGGTGCCTGCGCTTCCCGGGACCACGAAGCCCGAGCTCCACGCCCACGCGCTCGAGCCTGATCGCGAGACGGAGATCGCCGGGGTGGCGGTGCGTCCCCTGCAGCTGCCACACGGGCCGCACCCCGTGTTCGGCTATCGCGTCGGCCCGATCGCGTACCTCACGGACGCGAAGGCGATCCCCGACGCGGTGCGGGTCCAGCTCGGCGGGCTGGAGGTGCTCGTACTGAACGGTCTGTTGTCGCGGCCCCACCCGCTGCACCTCTCGATCCCCGAGGCCGTGACGGCCGCGCAGGAGATCGGCGCACGCCGCACCTTTCTCACGCACCTGACGCACGAGACGCCGCACGCCGAGCTCCAGGCGCGGCTGCCGGCGGGTATCGCGCCCGCCTACGACGGGCTGGCCATCGAGGTCGACGCGGCCTAAATTCGTCGCTATCCACCCTCATCACGACCCAGGAGCCTGCATGCCCGCTGCCGAGCAGACATTGCGCCTCTTCGACAACCCCGCCCAGCGCCAGAGCGCAGCCATGGACGCGCTGGTGCGTCGGGTGGCGTTGGGATCACCCGAGGAGCGCGAGGAAGCCCGCTGGCTGATCTGGGAGATCGGGCAGCGCGCCGGCGTGCGCCCGGCGTCGATCCACGAGCTCTATCTGGCGCAGGGCCGGGCCGAGATTCCGGTCTTCACGACCCCCGCCATCAACATCCGGGTGCTGGCGTACGACACCGCGCGCGCGGTGTACCGTGCGGCGCGCCGCCTCGACGTCGGGGCCGTCATCGTGGAGATCGCGCGCAGCGAGATCGGCTACACGGGCCAACGCCCCGCGGAATACGTCGCGGTGATGACCGCGGCGGCCATGCGCGAAGGCTTCGTCGGACCGCTGTTCGTGCAGGGAGACCACGTTCAGGCCAACGCCAAGAAATACGCCGCCGACCCGGAAGCGGAGCTCGCGGCGATGCGGGCCCTGATCGACGAAGAGCTGCATGCCGGCTTCTACAACATCGACATCGATACCTCCACCCTGGTCGATCTCTCCAAGCCCACGCTCGACGAGCAGCAGCGCGTGAACTACGAGCGGGCGGCCGAGCTGACGCAACACATCCGGGACCGCGAGCCGGAGGGGGTCACGGTTTCGGTCGGGGGCGAGATCGGGGAGGTCGGGGGGAAGAACAGCGACGTCCACGAGCTCCGGGCGTTCATGGACGGCTATCAACGCACCCTCAAGCGTCTCGGTCCCTACGCCGGACTCAGCAAGATCTCGGTGCAGACCGGCACGAGCCACGGCGGCGTCGTCATGCCCGACGGGTCGATCGCCCGCGTGCAGCTCGATCTCGAGGCCCTGAAGGCGCTGTCGCACGAGGCGCGCACCCGCTATGGCCTGGGCGGCGCCGTGCAGCACGGCGCTTCGACCCTGCCTGCGGACGCCTTCGGCAACTTCCCGGCCTGCCAAGCGGTGGAGGTCCACCTGGCGACCAACTACCAGAGCATGGTCTTCGATCACCCCAAGCTGCCGGCGGCGCTGCGCCGCGAGATCGTCGAGTGGGTGAAGCAGGAGTGCAAGGACGAGTGGAAGAAGGGTGACAGCGAGGAGCAGTTCTTCTACAAGAGCCGGAAGAAGGCGATCGGTCCCTTCAAGCAGCGGATGTGGGACCTCCCCGAAGAGGCGCGCGCCGCGATGGGGGCCGACCTCGAGAAGACCTTCGCGTTCCTGTTCGACAAGCTGCGGGTCGCCGGCACGCGTGCTACCGTGGACCGCTACGTCAAGCCGCCGCTCGTGTCGCACGCCGCGCCACGGCCCGTGGCCGTCGCGGCCCCGGACGACCTCGAGGCGGGGGAGTGAGCGAGCGCGAGCCCGGATTCGGCTCGTTCGTCCTGGGCGTGGCCGTGGGCGCCGTGCTGGGGCTCCTGTTCGCGCCGGAGCCCGGTGAGGACTTCCGCGACAAGCTCAGTCGCCGGCTCCGCACCCTGCGGGATCTCGCGGCCGAACGGCTGGGCGATCTGGAGGTCGGCGGCGAGCGCCGGCTGAGGCAGGGGGGAAGGGGGGGACGGCGCCGGCCTGGATCCGCGCGGGAGGACGAGCCGGAGGTGTGAACCGCGAAGGCGGCTGGCACAATTCGATCCTGGGGGTGGCGCGCCGCACGCTCGAAGCAGCCTTCGAGGACAACATCCCGTTTCTCGCGAGCGCCCTGTCGTTCGACCTGCTGCTCACGACCATCCCGTTCATTGTCCTGCTGCTCGCCGCCCTCGGCTACCTCGTGCAGCACCAGATCACGACGCACCAGGTCAGCCTGCACGAGCTGCTCGCGCGCCTGCTTCCGAGCGTTTCGGGCTCCAGCGCCGCGGGGGCGTTCCAGACCGTGGAGCGCGCGCTCGGCGACGTGCTGCGGCTGCGCACCCGCTTCACCGTATTCGGCCTGCCCTTGTTCCTGTGGTTCTCCACCCGGCTGTTCGGCGGGCTGCGGGCGGCGCTGAACGAGGTGTTCGACACGGATGAGCGGCGGCCCTGGCCCGTGGCGAAGGCCCTCGATCTCGCGATGGTGCTCGCAGCGGGCGTCGTCCTGGTCGCGAGCGGACTGCTCTCGGCCTATCAGGCGCGCAACGCCGACCTGGTGAGCCAGAGCTTCATCGTGTACTGGCTGTGGCGGTTCAGCATGGAGACGATCAGCTTCTCCCTCGGGATCGTCATGTTCTTCGTCGTGTTCAAGGTCCTCCCCAGCCGCCGCATCGACTGGCGCACCGCGTTCGTGGCGGCGGCGTTCTGCTCGCTGGGCTTCTCCGTCGCCCGGCGCCTGTACGCGCTGTATGTCGCGCGGTTCGTCACGTTCGATCGCCTGGCCTCGGACGCCAACGTCGTGGCGTTGTTCCTCTTTCTCCTCTGGATCTACTACACGGCGTACTTGTTCCTGCTGGGCGGCGAGGTCGCTGAGACGTTCGACCTGATCCGCATGCGGCGGGCGCAGCGCGTCCGCCTCGGATGACCGCCATTGACCTGCGCTCGGACACGGTCACCAAACCGTCGTCCGGGATGCGTCGCGCGATGGCGGAGGCCGAGGTGGGGGACGACGTCCTGGACGGAGACCCGACGACGCGGCGCCTCGAAGCCCGGGTCGCCGAGCTCCTGGGGATGGAGGATGCCCTGTTCTTTCCCTCCGGGACGCAGGCCAATCAGACCGGAGTGGCGCTGCTCACGCGTCCCGGGACCGAGCTGCTGGTCGAGGCGGACGCCCACCTGGTGCACTACGAGCTCGCCGGGGTCGCGGCCAATTGGGGAGTGCAGATCCGGCCGATCGCGACGACCGACGGGCTCCTCACCGCGGCCCTGGTGGGCGGCGCGCTCCGTCCCACGTCCCCGCACGTGCCCCGCGCGAGCGCCGTGGCAGCCGAGAACACGCACAATGCGGCCGGTGGCAGGGTCATGGGAGTCGACGTCATGGCCGGCATCGTCGTCGCCGCCGGGGCCGCTGGCCTGCCGCTGCACTTGGACGGCGCGCGGCTGTGGAACGCCGCCGCCGCGCTCGCCGTCCCCATCTCCCGCCTCGCAGCCGGGGCGGCCACCGTGATGGTGTCCTTCTCCAAGGGGCTGGGCTGTCCGGTCGGCTCCTGCCTCGGCTTGCGCGCAGCGGAGCGGCCGCGGGCGTGGGAGATCCGCAAGCGGCTCGGCGGGGGGATGCGGCAATCGGGCATCCTCGCCGCGGCGGCGCTGTGGGCGCTGGATCACAACATCACCCGGCTGGGAGAGGATCACGACAACGCGCGCCGGCTCGCCGATCTGCTGTCCGACTGTCCGGCCGTCCGAGCGTCCGTTCCTGAGACCAACATCGTCATGGTGGACCTCCTGCAGGAGCGCGATACTGCCGGCGCCGTCGTGCCGAAGCTCGCCGCAGCGGGCCTGCTCATGGTGCCGTTCGGCCCGCGGCGCCTCCGGGCCGTGACCCATTTGGACGTCACGCCCTCCGACGTGGAGCGGGCGGCGCAGATCGTGGCGCGCGCGCTGGCGTAACCCCTATCTTGGGGTATGCCCGAGGGGCCGGATCCGCTCCACCAGCCGCTCCCGCTGCACCGCTCGATCCTCTGGAAGCCCGCGACCGGGAGCGCGGCAATCACCGATCCTATCTTCGTGACCCAGACCGCGGTCGCCGCCCTGCGCGAGCACGCGGGGACGGCTCCCGAACAGAGCCTCCTGGGTTTCCTGGTCGGCGATCTGTGCGAGAGCCCGGACGCCGAAGCGCGCTTCATCGTGATCGGCACGACGATCCGGGCAACGCAACCGGTGCAGGGCGACCGCACAACGGTCGTCCTCAACGCACTGTGGGACCGCGTCCGCGCGGAGGTCAAGAAGAGCGGCAGCCGGCTGCTGGGGTGGTACCACACGCACCCGGGAAGCGGGCCCGGCATCGAGCTGTCGTCGTACGACGTTGAGACACACGAGCGCTATTTCAAGGACGCGTGGCAGGTCGCGCTCGTGATCGGTGCCATCGACGGGCAGCCTGCGGCGGGATTCTTCCGGGTGGGCGACGACGAGGGCTGGGCGAGCGCCTGTCTGCCATTCTACGAGGTGCTCAAGGAAGACTCGGCGGGCGAGGGCGCGAAGAAACGCTCCTACGTGGTGTGGAAGAACTACCGCGCCTATACCGCCACGGCGAGGGGAGGCCGAGCGTCGGGCAGCTTTCCCGCGCCGCCCCCGCCGGCCCCGCCGGCCGAGCCCCCCGAGCCCCCTGAGCCCCCCGAGCCCCCCGAGCGCGAGGCTGAGCCTGAGCCGGAGGATCCCCACGAGTTGCGCTTCTTGAGCGCGGCGGAGGACGCGCCGCCCCCGCCCCGGGCGCCGCCGCCGCGCTCACCCGGTCCGCCCCCGCTCCCCCCGCTCCCCCCGTCCCCGCCGTTGCGCCCGTCGATGCCCGGGCTCATCGGGGAGAGCGCCTTCGCCTCTGGCGAGACCGAACCCGCAGCCCAGGTGCGCCGGTCGCAGGCGGTTCCGCGGCTGAAGTCGGAAGAGGTATCCCGGCGGCGGGCGCCCCCGCGCACCCGGGCGACTCCCCGTGCCCGCAGGGGGCGCTGGCGGCGCATCGCCCTGGCGCTCATGGCCGGGCTGCTGCTCGCTGCCGGTGGCTGGGGGTACTGGCGGGGCTACTGGCAGGGCTACTGGCGGTTCGCGTCACAGCTGCTGCCTCGTCGCGCAGGTCCGGCGCCCCAACCGCGCGCCGCGCTGCCGCGGCACGCCATCCCTGCACCCCCGAGTCCGGTCGTCGCCCGGCTCGATCGGCTTGCCGACTCGCTCGACCAGGCGGTGCGCAACTACGATGACCGGGTACGCCTCTTCAGCAAGCGGCAGCTCGACTGCTTCGGGCTCAGCCGCGGTCTCACCGCGGTCGAGCGGGCCGGGGCGGCGTACCGTGCGGGGCGACAGAATGTGCGGACCGCGCTCGACGCCGGCCGCGCCACGCGCGATGCGGCGCTGCGTGCGTCGGTCGACTCGGTACAGCAGCGGTTCCGTCGCTCGAAATGCTGACGCGCGTGAGACGCGCGGGATGCGGGATGCGTGATGCGGGATGCGGGATGCGAGATGCGAGATGCGAGATGCGAGATGGGAGAGCGGGAGGGCGAGC
>WNGJ01001927.1_pt1 | contig 64811 bp, 57 predicted proteins | sample 5400611 | NCBI WGS metagenome assembly WNGJ01 (sample SAMN13153375, study PRJNA577476) | soil metagenome | isolation source: 40 cm soil or saprolite under Garry oak tree replicate 1 | place: USA:California | collected 2016-06-15 | reverse complement strand
CCTTCGCATCCATGAACGCCAGCAGTTTGCTCATGGTGACCAGGTCGCGCACCCTCGGAACATTTCGCACCACCACTTTGTCCGAAGTCAGCAGTGCCGCGGCCATCACCGGCAGCGCAGAGTTCTTCGCCCCGCTTACGGCCACGCTTCCCCGCAATGCCTTTCCGCCTTTGATCAGAAACTTATCCATTTTTCGTTCCGCGTTTTTTTCTCTCCACTCGCCGCACGCCACCGGCCACTTCGCTCATCTCACCAAGGGCAACCCGCAGATTCTGCCCCGCCGTTTGCAATCTCTTCTGTGCCTCCTTTGCCGCAACCCCCAGCTTCAGCATCACCAGCGCGACGCGCATATGGTGTCCCGCCGCCCGCAGAGCGTGTTCTGCCGCAGACACATTTCTTCCGCTCGCCTCGGCCAAAATCCGCAACGCCCGCTTCGCAACCTTTTCATTGGTCTGTACTACATCAATCATCAGGTTTTCATAAACATGTCCAAGCCGCGCCATCGTCGCGGTACTCAGCATGTTGAGTACCATTTTTTGCGCCGTCCCGGCCTTCATCCGTGTCGAACCGGTCAGCACCTCGGGCCCCACCTCCGCTGCGATTACGATTTTCGCCAGCCGCGCCACGGGCATTTTCCGGTTCGAAGTGATCGCTACCGTGGTCGCCCCGCGCCCACGCGCGAATCGCAACGCCGCTAGTACGTAGGGCGTCGTCCCGCTCGCCGTCACTCCGACAACCACGTCATTGCGCGTCAGTTTTCGCGTGCGCAACTCGCCCTCGGCGCGCCGCACATCATCCTCCGCCCCTTCCACGGCCCGCGTAATCGCTCGTCCTCCGCCCGCTATGAGCGCCTGCACCAGCTTCGGTGGGGTCCCAAACGTCGGCTGACACTCCGCCGCATCCAGCACTGCCATGCGCCCGCTCGAGCCCGCGCCCACATAGATCAGCCGCCCGCCGTTGCGAATCCCCGCCACGATTGCGTCAACCGCCCGGGCAATCGCAGGAATCTCCCGTTCCACCGCGAACGCCACCCTGCGGTCTTCGCGGTTCATCAGCGTGACAATTTCCCGCGCGTTCATGCGGTCAAGGTTTTGTGAAGCTTTGTTTCTCTGTTCGGTCCGTCGAGATTCTCTGGAAAAAGAAGTTCCGAAGGGCTTGGGCATGGCTACATTATAACGAGCCGTCAGAAAATACTCGGCGCGAACTGCCAATCTGTACTTCTAGGCACAACCACGGACACCGCACAGGCTTCCGATGTCAGAATGGGCTATGCTAGAGGCCGGCCGGCCGGATCCATCTCTCCCGAACGGATGGAAGGGAACCTATGTCCCTGGATGTTCTTAAAAGCCTCTTCGAGCAGCATTTCCACGCCTCGCCCACGCGGGTTCAGCCGTTGCAGGGTGAATTCGGCGGCTCCGGCCGCAAAATCATCCGCCTGGCCAACGACCGCATCACCGCGGTTGGCATTCTTTACGGCGGCCGCGAAGAAAATGTCGCCTTCCTCGCATTCTCCAAGCATTTTCGCCGGCACGGCCTGCCGGTTCCGGAAATCTACGCCGAGGATCTCGACCACGGCGCTTATCTTGAACAAGACCTTGGCGACACCACCCTGTTCGAATTTCTCTCCAAGAATCGCACCGGTGAGAACATCGCTCCCGCCGTGGTGGAAGCCTACCGCAAAGTCGTTGCTATCCTCCCGCGCTTCCAAATCGAAGCCGCCAGCGATTTGGACTACAGCGTCTGTTATCCCGCCGCGAGCTTCGATCGCCAATCCATCGCCTGGGACCTGAACTACTTCAAGTACTATTTTCTGCGCCTTGCGGGCATTCCTTTTAACGAGCATGCGCTCGAAAGCGACTTCAACCGTCTCACCGATTTACTTCTCGGCGCCCCGCGCGACTATTTCCTCTACCGTGACTTTCAGTCGCGCAACATCATGCTGTGCGACGGCCAGCCTTATTTCGTCGACTACCAGGGCGGCCGTACAGGCGCCCTGCAATACGACCTCGCTTCGCTGCTCTTCGACGCCAAGGCCGACCTCCCGCCCGAACTCCGTGACCACCTTCTCTATGATTATCTTCGCGCGCTCGCCAACTACATCCCCGTCGACCGCGAAGCTTTTCTGCACCACTTTTACGCCTACGTTTACGTCCGCATCATGCAGGCGCTGGGTGCGTACGGATACCGCGGTTTTTTCGAACGCCGAGCGCATTTCCTGCAAAGCGTGCCTTACGCCCTGAAAAACATTCGCTGGCTGGTCCATGGCCGTGGCCTCCCGAATCCGGGGAGGGAAGAACGCTTCAAGTCGCTCACGGGCAGGGACACGCCGGTCATAAACTATCTGCATCAACAGGAGAGCGTGCATCAGTTCCTTGCCAGCGTGTTTAGCCTGATCGATGCGACCGTCGAGAACTATCACGAGCGCGGCTTCAAAAACTTAATGGTGTCGTTTGGTTGCACCGGCGGGCAACACCGCTCCGTCTATCTCGCCGAACAACTCGCGAAGCATCTGCGCGGCCGAAACGGCGTCGAAGTCGTCGTGCGCCACCTCGAACTCGAAAAACTAGGCTTGTTGCACGCGGTGGTAGGAAATCTCGCTGAATGACGGTCACTTCTTCTTTTTTCTCGCCACGCGTCACTGGCCACTCGCCACAGGTTCTTCCGTGAAAGCCATGATCCTCGCCGCCGGCCTGGGCACGCGCCTCCGCCCGCTCACCGACTCACGCCCGAAGGCCCTCGTGGAAGTCGCCGGCCGCACCCTTCTTGAAATCGCCCTCATGCGCCTCCGCGCCTTCGGGATCAACGAAGTCATCACCAACGTCCATCATTTCGCGGATATGGTCGTCGACTACCTGAAATCCCACAACAACTTTGGCATGCGCATCGAGATTTCTCGCGAAGACGATCGGCTGCTCGACACCGGCGGCGGCCTCAAAAAAGCGGCCTGGTTCTTCCTCGAAGATTTTCGTCAGGCCACGGCTTCCCAGGCTCAAGGAATCAAGACCAGGAGTGTCATCCCAAGCGAAGGGAGTAATGCTGGAGCGGCAACGCGATCCAAGAGCGATCAGAAAGCGCCCCCTTCCGGCAGTCCTGACGACCCCTTTCTCCTTCACAATGTCGACGTCATCAGCACCATCGACTTTCGCCGTATGCGGCAATTCCACAACGAGCACGGCGCCCTCGCCACTCTCGCCGTCCAGTCCCGCGCCTCCTCCCGCCTCCTCCTCTTCGACGACAAAAACCAACTTGTCGGTCGCTGCAGCTCGGGTCAGGACACCTTCATCCCGGACCGAGCGGGGGATTCTGACGCCGCGTTAGCCCAAGCGAAAAACGATCAAGCAGCACCGGCCGTGCCACTGGAGTGTCATCCCGAGCACATGGAGGCATCTACTTTGTCTTCCCACCCGCCCCTCGCCATTCGCCAACCGCCACTTCCTCTTGCCTTCTCGGGCATTCACGTCATTTCCCCGCGCCTCCTCGACATGCTCAACGAGGAAGGCGCCTTCTCCATCATTGATGTCTATCTCCGTCTCGCCGCCGAGGGCCAGAAAATCCTCGCCTTCCGCGCCGACGAATACTACTGGCGCGACCTCGGCCGCCCCTCCGATCTTTCCCAAGCAGCCTTGCATCTTCAGCAAAGGATCGTCGAATAGAGACGCTTTTCTTTCGACTTTTTGGCCCAAAAGCACCCCGGCCCCTCACGCCACCGAGGTCCGTAAATTCGCTCCAGCTAACAAGCAGATGATTGACTCCTCCCCCTTTCTCACGCCATCGACAAGAATGGCTCTATCGATTTGCGGCCCGGACTCAACCAGAGTCTTCCTGGTCTTCCGTGCTTGACGCAGGTCAATTTCCTCTATATTGTAGAGGTAATGTCCAACCGCGACTATCTTGGCGAATTCGAACACATCGTGCTTCTCGCGGTTCTGCGTCTGGATGACCAAGCCTACGGCGTCACCGTTCGCCGCGAGATCGAGGTTCGCACGAAGCGAGAAGTTTCGATCGGCGCCATCTATGCCACTCTCGATCGGCTGGAAGCAAAAGGCTACGTGCAGTCTCGCCCTGGGGATCCCACGCCGGAACGGGGCGGGAGGTCGAAACGATTCTTCCGCGTCACCGCGCCAGGAGTCTCGGCAATCCATCGCACGCACCGCGCAATCCGGAGTCTCGCCGAGGGACTCGACCTGCTCGGGAGCCGTTTATGAGACGGCCGGCTCCGCATACTCGGCCACCCTCGATTGCCGCTTGGCTTGTCTCTCTATTCGGTTCCGCTGACCAGGCGGAATCGATACTTGGTGATCTCGAGGAAGAATTTTCTGACATCGCCTCGAAATCGGCAGCTGCCTCCGCCCGCCGGTGGTATTGGCGTCAGAGCTTGAAAACCATTGCGCAACTTGCCGGCGCCGGGGTCCGTAATGCGCCCTGGCCGCTCGCTGGTCTTGTGCTCGCGGGTTTCCTTCTGCAGTGGTTCAGCACCGGGCTCCCTGAGGGCGTGATTGTTGCGATTTTGCGCACCCAGCGGCCGTACTCCAACCTCCACTATGATTTCTATATCTCGTTTCTGACCTACGGTTTTCCCATCGCCGGCGACATCCAGTCGATCCTCTTGGGTTGCTTGGTCGCAGCCTTTGCCAGGCAAAGGGAGGTGATTGCCACGACGGCGCTCAGCTTCCTCGGTGGTGCGTCGATTGGCCTGCTTTTTTTCGACGCTTCCGGGCATTGGTCCCGGTTCGCTTATTCGTGGCCATTCCCGATCGTGCAGCTCATCAATCAGCTGGCGATTGTTCTCGGCGGTGTCATCGTTCGAGAGATTAGATTGGCCTTGAGAAAAGGTTGTCACGAACATGATTTCAATTGGACGGACAAGTAGGAGGTTCTTGCACATGCTGCGTCACATCGTTGCGCTGATCACTTTGCTGGCCACATCCTTGGCCCTAACCACCAGCGCTCCGGCGGATCTCACGCCTGCCGCATCCCGAAAGCCCCTTCCCGAGGTCGCTCTCAGTGATTCGAACGGCGCGTCGGTCGATCTCTCCGCGTACAAAGGCCGCGTTGTCTTACTCGATTTTTGGGCCACCTGGTGCGAAGGCTGCAAGGAAGAAATCCCCTGGTTCATGGAGTTTCAGAACAAATACAAGAAGACCGGCTTGACCGTTGTCGGGGCCTCGCTCGACGACGGTTGGAAATCGGTCACGCCCTACCTGCGCGAGCACAAGATCAATTACCGCATCGTCATGGGAACCTTCGAATCCGCAAAGCAATTCGGCGTTGACAAGGGAATGCCGATAACCTTGCTCATCGATCGCCACGGCAAGATCGCCGACGTGCATCCCGGCATGGTCGACAAAGCAGCCTTCGAGCGCGAAATCCAAACACTTCTTAACGAGAACACGACGAAAACGCCAAACTAATTGACCTGTCGAAACACTTCCGGCTTTCTACGGCTTGCCGGTTGAACTCATCTTGCTTCACCCGCTTCACTCGAACCTTAACGCTACCATCGGGTCCACTCTAGCAGCGTGCCGCGCTGGTATGGCGCAAGCAATCATGGCCGCAAGGCTCAATAAGAACGTTCCCCCGACCAGAATCATCGGGTCCCGCACGTTTCCACCCGCCCGACTCTCGACAACCCTGTTCATCGCCAACGTAAGCGCAAGTCCAGCCGCAATCCCGCTTCCGACGCTTACGACCGTCGACGCAAATACCATCCTCATGACCTGCCCGGGCTGTGCCCCGAGCGCCATGCGAATTCCAAACTCGTTGGTGCGTTGCGCCACGACGTAGGACACTACGCTATACAATCCCAGCGCAGCCAAAGCGAGTCCGAGCCATGCCAGAATCCCAAAAATCCATGCCGCCAGATGCTCCTGCTGCCATTCCGGCGCATCCGTGATCCAGGTTTCGAGGTCCCTGACGATGCTGTAGGTCTGCTGCTCCGGGTTGACCCGGGCTAGCTGTTCCTGTACCGCGTGCAACAGTGTTAGCGGCGGCACCTCGGATCTCACCAGAATCTGCGTTCCGCGACTCATGCTGAGCGTATAGGGTACATAGACCGCGGGCCTGCTGGGGTCCCTAAGCCCGGCGTTCCGCGCATCTTCCACCACGCCGACAATCGCTAGCCACGCGTCGGCTATCTTCTGCGCAGAGAGGATCGTCGGGGGATTGTCTTCAATTCCCGGCAACTTCAGGGAGTGTCCGACGGCATCGCCCTGCGGAAAATAACGCCGCGCCAAGGTTCGGTTGATGACCGCGAGGTGGGCCCCGTCATGGTTTTCCGTATCGGTCCATATGCGCCCTTCGAGAAGCGCAATGCGCAACTCTGCGAAATAGCCCGGGCTCACCAGATTGATGGACCCCAACTGTTCTTCCGCTGCGGGTTTGCCTAGAATCTCAAAACGCGAATTCCATCCGTTCCGCGGAGGGGTGGCATTGCTTGAAATCGCCGCCATGGTGACTCCGGGCGTCTCGGCTACCTTCGCCCGCAGTTGCTCGAAATAGGCGGCTCGCGAGGCCCATGTCGTGAAGGCGCCGTCGTGAAGCGGTATTCCTACGGACATCACGTTATGCGGATCGTACCCCAGCTGCCTATGCATCAGCCCGACAAAAGCCTCCATCGCTGCCCCCGCTCCCGCCAGCAACAACAGCGTCAGCGCAACCTGACCAGCGATCAGCACGCCGTTCGCTCTGCGTCCGGCGACGCTTCCGGTGAAACGGCGCACGTTCGACCCCATGAGTTGCCCTGCAGGGGTTCGCGACAGTTGCAACGCCGGCCACAATCCAAAGAGAACCCCGGTTGCAAGTCCCACTCCAATGCTGAAGAGGAGTACCGGAATATTGATGCGGATCACCACTTCCGGGGCGAACGCGTAGGGAGGCAGTAGTACCCGAATACCCGTCAAGATCCCGTACGATGCAAGCACACCCAGGCCTGCGCCGATCGCGGCCTGCAGCAGCGACTCCGTGAGCAGCTGTCGCATGATGCGGCCGCGCCCCGCCCCGATGGCTGCGCGCACCGCCAACTCAGGCTGCCGGGCCGTGCCCCGCGCCAGCAATAAAATGGACACGTTCCCGCACCCGATCGCCAGCAGCAGGGCGACGCCGCCGAACAGCAGATACAATGTTCCGCTGATGCTCCTCACCACCCACTCGTTCAATCCCTCCACGCGCACTCGGAAGTGCTCGGGAAAGTGGTTGGGCATTTCTTTGGCGAATTGGTCCAGCAAAGGTTCGAGCGCCGCGTCCGCCTGTTCGTGCGTTACCCCCTTCCGCAGGCGCAGATTGATGATGAACATGCGTCCTGGGTCTTGCGTGAGTTTCAGTGGCAGGTACACATCGGCGCTGTACCAGCGGAATCGTGGCGCGGCAACTCCCACAATCAAGTAGTTCTTGCGATCCAGTTGGATTGTCTTTCCCACTACATCCGGGTCCGAGAGGAAGTGAGTCTGCCAGAACTGGTACGACAACACCGTTACCGCTTGCGGGTCCTGCCCGTCGACCGCGTCGGAGGGCAAGAGTCCCCGCCCGAGTACTGGCGGGACTCCCAAGTCGGTGAAGCCGTTCGAGATCAGGCCGATCGCGTTGACGTTCTCCGGAAGCTCGTGGCCGGTCAAGATCATCGGGTGGTAATCCATGGCCAGCAGGCTTTCGATAATGCCCAGTTGCCGCACTTGCTGGATTTGCGGCCCATTCAGATTGGCCCAGTCTCCCTGGCCCGCCTTGCTTTGAATCGTAAGCCGCACAATCCGATCCGCCCCGACGAAGGGATATGGGTTGATCAGCGCCGCATAGATGACGCTGAACACCGCCGTTGTGGCTCCAATACCAAGTACCAGTGAAACTAACGCCGTCAGCGTGAGTCCCGGCCTGTTGACAAGCTGCCTTATGGAATGTCTGAGGTCTTCGAGTAGCGTCCCCATATTTCGCGCCTCGGGCCCTCGAGGAGCCAACTTCTAACTTCAATGTGCTGCCGTCGTTGCGAGTCCCAGCGCCTGCATCACCGCGTCGTGCACATCCCGCCGCACTTGTTGAATCTTTTGATTCTCGCGTGTCGGGTGCACGCGATTTGTCAGAAAGACCACAAACAGTTGCTGGTCGGGATCGACCCAGATGGAAGTTCCCGTGAAGCCCGTGTGTCCGAAACTATGCTCTGAAAAATAATGTCCGGCGAGCCCGCCCGGAGTCGGCACGGCCCAGCCCAGCGTGCGCGTCCCGCCCGAGAGCCGTTGCGGCGTGGTGAATAGCGTCACGGTCGCACGCCGCAAAATCCTCTGATGTGCGTAAACGCCACCGTTGAGCAGCATCTGGCAAAACGCCGCGAGATCCGGCGCCGTGCTGAAGACTCCCGCGTGCCCTGACACGCCGCCAATCGCATAAGCATTTTCGTCGTGCACTTCGCCTTGCATGAGCCGGTGTCGGTACTGGTTATCGATTTCCGTCGGCGCAATCGTCGGCCATATTTTTTTTGGCGGTTTGTACATCGAGTTCCTCATTCCTAGGGGCGAAAAAACAAAACTGTTCGCCAAGTCATCGAGCTTTCTTCCCGTCAATCGCTCGATGATCTCCGCCATCAAAATAATTCCCAGGTCTGAATAAACTTCTTTGCTTCCCGGCTCATATTCGAGCGGCTCGGTAAAAATCTTGGTCAGCGTATCTTGCTTGCCTTGCGAACTTCGCCAGTATTCCTTGAACGGCGGCAACCCTGAAGTGTGCGTCAACAAATGCCGCACCGTCACGCGATGCCGCCATTCCGGTTGCGGCCCGCCTGCCCATTCGGGAAGATACCGCTCGATCTTCGCCTCTAGGTCCAGGGGCACCGCGAAATCGCCTTCGGCTAGTTTGGCCACTAGCGTTGTGGTCACCACGACTTTTGTCAGTGACGCAATGTCGTACATCGTCGTCGGCAGGACCGCCCGTGACTTTGCGTCATAGCTCAGTTTCCCAAACGCGTGAACCGCCACCTTTCCGCGGAATCCCACCGCAAGCGTTGCTCCCGGAAACGCCTTGTCCTTCACTGCTCTCTCGACCGCTTCGTACGCGGGCCGCAGTTGCCCATCCTCGCGTACATCCATCGGCTGCAGGGCCATTGGATTTGCCGGCACGGCGATCCCGAATCCTGCCTGCAAGTTCACTCCGGGCACGGTCACCGGCAAATGCCCGCGCACCGGAATTTCTCCAAACAACGCGCGCGCTAGGGAAATCTGCGCGACATCGCTGATGCCAAACGCCGCCAACCACGTTTCCGCTTGCGGGAATCCTTCGATCAAGTACGGGCTCCCGAATGCCACGGTAATCACGGGCTTGCCCGTTTTGTAGATTTGTTCCGCGAGCCCGACTTGTTCCGGCGGCACGTCCACATTTCCCTTACGATCGCTCACGCGCACAAAGAACGCGACAATCGCGACATCATAAGCGTCCGGGGAAGGCAGCTTCAAAGTGCTGGCATTGACAAAGCGCGTGTCCGCCCGCAGCGTGGTCAGGGAATCAAAGCGCGAGCGCAGTTCGCGCTCGAGATCTTCTCCGGGATAGGGTTCCGGATCCGCATAAAACGCGAGCAGTAGCGCCCGCGAAGGCTTCGTGCCGTCGAGCGGCAGACGATGGGGCTTGTCTCGCAGCAACGTTACGCCGCGATCGGAAATCTCCTGGGCTTGCTGCTGCCAGGCGACGCTGCCGAATTTGTGATTCAGCACGTTCACATCCACTAGCCGGTTTTTGTTCAGGCCCAGCCGCGCTTTCGCCTGCAAAATACGCCGCACCGATTCATCCAACCGCCGCTTCGAAATCCGCCCCGACTTCACTGCGCCTTCGAGTGCTTCAAAGGCCGCGTCCGGAACCGGCGGCATCAGCAAGCAATCCACTCCTGCAACCACCGCTCGGACCGCCGCTTCTCCCGGCGCATACCGTACCGTGATCCCTCCCATGTCCATCGCGTCGGTAACGATGAGCCCTTGGAAACGGAGTTCTTTCCGCAAGAGACCCTCGAGAATCTTTGGCGAGAGCGTCGCCGGCGTGTTCGGATCGGGCTCGAGCGCGGGAACGGAGAGATGGCCGGTCATGACGGTGTCCGCTCCGGCCGCAATCGCCGCGCGAAACGGCACCAGCTCCAGGTGTTCCAAACGTTCGCGGCTCGCCGAAATCACCGCCAGGTCGATGTGGGAATCCGCCGCAGTGTCGCCGTGCCCCGGGAAATGCTTGGCCGTGGCCAGTGCACTGCCGTCCGCGACGCCCTTTACGAACGCGGACACAAACTCCCCGACGCGCTGCGGATTTTCTCCGAACGATCTCGTATTAATGATGGGATTGGCCGGGTTGTTGTTTACGTCTGAATCCGGGGCATAAACCCAGTGGACGCCGGTTGCGCGTGCTTCCGATGCGGTGATCTTTCCCATGGTGTAGGCATCTTTTGGATTGCCGCCCGCCGCCACGGCCATGGCCGTGGGAAAGGACGTGCCTTCGTCGTAGCGCATCGCCGTTCCGCGCTCGAAATCCGCGCCGATCAGCAGGGGAAGCTTGGATTTGGTCTGTAACTGGTTTGCCAGCACCGCCGTCGGATATGCCTGGCTCTTTACGATGCCAAGCGGCGAGCCGTGCGTGATGACAATGAATCCACCAACATGCAGATCCTGCACATCATGCAAGAGTTGTTGATAGGCGGGTGAGTCGGTAGCGGTAAAACCTCCGTGGTACGTGGTGAACAGAAGCTGCCCAATCTTTTCGTCCACGGTCATTTTGCCGAGCGTGGATTCCACCCAGGCGCTCGCCGCGGGCGACAGGCTCTTTGCCCTGCTTTTGCTGCCGCTTTGTGCTGCCGCGACTTTTTCCTCGGCTGGATTGTTTTTTTGGCTGCGTGTTTTTTGGGCCATAAAGGTGAGCAATAAGACGGGAATTAAGAACACAAAGCGGACACGGCGTCCTTCCATCAGTTACAATCCCCCGCGCAGCCCGCAGTCTGCATTTATTCATAGCACACGCATTCCGTGCTCTCAACGCAGCCGCGGTTGGCGTGTTCCAGAATATCATTCTATTCTCTGAACTGAGGGGGACCATTTTGACCTCGACGAACCGCGCGCTCACCGGACTCGCTCGATTCACTCTATTGGTTGCTTTGCTTGCGCCTTCCGCTTTCCCCAGGCGGTCTTCCTCCAAACGCTCCGGTCACGCTGCTCGGGTGCAGACCGGGCTCGACGTTCTTGAGGCGGAAAAGTTTGCCCCGCTCCGCGGCAAACACATCGGGCTGATTACCAATCATACGGGTTTCGATGCGCTGGGCCGCAGCAACATCGACCTGCTAGCTCGGGCAGCGGGCTTGCAACTCGTCGCGCTGTTCAGCCCCGAGCACGGGCTCGCCGGCCGCGCCAACGAAAACGTGGCGTCCTCGAAAGATCCCACGACGGGCCTTTCGATTTACAGCTTGTACGGCGATGCGCGCCGTCCAACCGATGAAATGCTGCAGGGCGTCGACGCGCTGGTCTTCGATATTCAGGACGCTGGCGTGCGTTTCTACACCTACACGGTCACCATGGCCTACTGCATGGAAGAAGCGGCCAAACGCCAAATTCCGTTTTTTGTTTTGGATCGTCCCAATCCTTTGGGCGGAGAGATCGTGGAAGGGCCGATGCTCGATCCTGACAAAACCAGCTTCGTGGCGTACTTTCCCATTCCGGTGCGCTACGGTTTGACCATTGGCGAGCTGGCCCAATTCTTCAACGCTGAGAATCACATCGGCGCCGAGCTGCACGTGATCGCCATGCGGAACTGGCACCGCAATTACTTTTTTGAAAGCACCGGCATCAACTGGGTTCCTCCTTCGCCGGCGCTGCGCACGACGAAAGGTTCGATTCTTTATCCGGGGATTGAAGTTTTGCAGGCTTCCGGCGTTTCCGTTGGCCGCGGCACGCAAGCGCCGTTTGAAGAGTTCGGCGCTCCCTGGATGGACGGGGAGGCCGTCGCCGCAGCGCTCGGCGAGCGCCATCTGCCGGGTCTGCATTTTGAATCGAAGTCCTTCATTCCCGTTGGCGGGCCCCATAGCGGCGAGCGATCGAGTGGTGTGTCCATCCGTGTGACGGATCGTTTTGTGGTGCGTTCCATGCGTCTCGGGCTGGAAATCGCCGAGATTCTCCAGAAGCTTTATCCAAAAGACTTTGACACCGACAAGCTCGTGGGGCTCCTCGGGAATGCCGAGACCGTCCGGCAAATAAAAGACGGCGTTAGTCCGGACGAAATTGTCTCGAGTTGGTCGGACGCGCTTCGGTCGTTTGACCAGGTTCGGCGCAAATACTATCTTTACAAGTAGCCCGGCTTTGCGTGAAAGTTCTTTCGGTCACTGGATTGTGCTGGGGTTGGGGTACGCTATGCGCATCGTTTCTTTGCTACCGTCGGCGACGGAAATTTTGTTCGCGCTGGGTCTGGACCGTGAGATCGTCGGCGTCAGCCATGAATGCGATTTTCCTGCGCAGGCCCGTAGCAAGCCCGTAGTGATTCACTCGCGCTTGCCGCAGGGAGCTTCTCCGGTCGAAATCGATCGGCTGGTTCGCGAATATGTTTCCCGCGGCGAAAGTTTGTACTCCGTGGACGTCGAGAAGCTCGAGAAACTTCATCCTGACCTAATCATCACCCAGGACTTGTGTCATGTTTGCGCCGCTTCGCCCGACGATCTCGCCACGGCCTTGACGCGCTTTGACCGGCGCCCGGAAGTGCTTACTCTCAACCCCCGGGATCTGGGCGATGTGTGGCGCGACATTCTGCTGGTTGGCGAGGCAGCTTGCCGAGGTTTGCAAGCCGAGGCTCTTGTGGCGGAAATCGGCAAGCGCCAGGGAATTTTGGGGAGACAGTTGAATCCTTCGGGGCGCCGCCCGCGCGTGGCCTTTCTCGAATGGCTCGAACCCATTTACGTCGGCGGCCACTGGGTGCCCGAGATGATCCGATGCGCCGGCGGGGAAGATGCGATTGGCGGTGCCCGAAAGCCGTCTTTCCGGGTTCATCTGCAGGATGTTGTCGAAGCTAAACCTGACTTCTTGCTGGTTGCCCCCTGCGGCTACTCGGGGAAGCAGGCGCGCCAGGAATACGAGTCGCTCGCTTTGCCCGACCAGTGGAACGCGATTCCGGCGGTGCAAAACAACCGGGTCTATGCGCTCGAAGCGAGCAGCTATTTTTCGCGTCCGGGACCGCGGCTGGTCACGGGCATCGAGATTCTGGCAAAGGTGTTCGATCCGTCTATCACGGTCTCTGCAGAAGCCGAATCTGCGATTCTTCGGATTCCCTCGGAGCGGGCCGCGAGGCGCGCGGCTTCCGTTTAGTTTTTGCCCTTCCGGTAAATCCCATGAGCACCCCTGTACGTCAGAACAGTTGACAATTGCCGTCATATATATAAGATTCCTATATGTAAGGGGGAAAGCTATGATTGGTTCCGGCATCAAACGAGGCACCGCCGAGCTGGCTGTGCTCAGCGTTCTCCAGGACGGGCCGCTTCACGGCTATGAGCTGGCTCGGCGCATCGAGCAGCAGACCAACGGCGCTCTGCGCTTCACTCTCGCGGCGCTGTATCCGATGCTCTACCGCATGGAGCAGCAACGCTGGATCCGCGGCAGCTGGGAGACAAGCACTAACGGCCGGCGGCGCCGGTGTTACCGTCTGACTCCGGCAGGGAAGAAGAAGCTGTCGCCGCTCCGGCGCGAATGGGCTGAGCTTTTTCGCGCACTAGAGCGACTCACGAACGTGGCGCATGCTTGATTGGCAAGGAATCGTTCGCCAGCGCCTCTCAGGTCTCGCGCTCGATCCCGCTGAGAAGGACGAAGTGCACGCGGAACTGGCAGCGCACCTGGAAGAATCGTACGCAGTGTTCTGCAAGCAGGGCTTGGGTAAAGAAGAATCGGCGCGGCGAACCATGGAGCAAGCTTCGGACTGGCAGGATTTGCAGCGCAGAATTATTGCAGCGAAGGAGAGAGGACATCTCATGAAGAAACGCGTGCAGCAGTTGTGGATTCCCGGATTCCTCACCTTCATCCTTTCGACGGTCTTTCTGATGACGCTCCAAAAACTGGGATTCCGGCCGCGCATCATCGGAGACGGCCCGAATACGATTCTTTTTTATGTGCCTTGGCTCGTGTCGCTTCCTTTCGTTGGCGCCCTGGGAGCTTACTTCTCGTCTCGTGCCAGAGCTTCACGGGCAACCGTGCTTCTCGCCAGCGTTTTCCCTGTGCTCGCGCTCACAGCGGCAGTCCTCCTCATGTTTCCGATAGACATGGTCGTTGAGCGGGTCATCGGAAACCATGTCGATTTCAGTATTGTGGCAACCGATCTCCTGAAGGAAGGGATTGGCTGGCTTTTGGTTCCGGGAGCTGCACTTTTGGCAGGCGGAGTACTGGCGCACCTTTTCTTTAGCCGGCGGCCATCGTCGCAACACATGGCAATCGGTAGCGAGACAACTCATGCCTGATTGGCAAGAACTCCTTCGCCAACGCCTCTCCGGCCTTGCCCTTGCTGCCGAAGAGAGGGGCGACGTCCACGCAGAACTCGCGGCGCACCTGGAAGAGTCGTACGAATTTCTGCGAACAAAAGGTCTACCGGAACAAGCAGCTATGCAGCAAACGCTTGCGCAAGTTGCAGATTGGCAGGATTTGCGCCGAAGGATTCAGACTGCCAGAACAAAGGAGAACAGTATGAACGACCGCGTCAAGCAACTCTGGCTTCCCGGATTTGTGACATTCTTGCTTTCGATGAGTCTTCTTGCGCTGAACGAGATTTTTGGTCCCAAGCCATTTGCTCTAATGAAAGTGGGCCAGCTTCCCATGGTATTGTTTTACATTCCCTGGTTGCTTTCATTGCCGCTTGTCGGAGCCCTGGGCGCTTATCTCTCCCATCGCGCAGTCGGCTCCCAACGCGCGATATTTTCTTCGATTGTCTTTCCCGTCCTGCCATTTCTCGCTTCGATTTTGCTGGTCCTTCCTGTCAGCCTGATCTTCGACCGCTTTATCGGCCACAACCCGTCGCCGATCGGTCTTGTTATGGCTCTGCTCGGCTGGGTGCTGGCTCCCGGAGTCGCTCTTCTTGCAGGCGGCTTAGTGGCACAATTCTTTCTTTCGCGCCGCTCAGCTTCCCGCCAAGCCATGAGCAACTGAGCTGGCTCGCCTCCAACGCCGATAGAAGGGGAGGCCCGCGAGAATCAGGAGCAGACCAATCGTGGATCGGACGGGGCGCTGGATGAACAGATTCACGGTGAGGGCGAAAGCCCCGGCTACGAAAATCCCCGGCACAATCGGATATCCCCACGCGCGATACGGACGCACTAAATCGGGTTCCTTGCGGCGCGAGCCGTAGACCGAGGCCACCGCGAGCGCGTAAAAAATCCACTGCGCGAAGATGAACAGCGAGAAGAGATCTTCGAACTGGCCGGTCAAGACCATGAGGCAGGAAATCACAGCTTGAAAGACGATCGCTCCTGCAGGCGTGCGGTAACGCGGATTGATTCCGTCGGCCACACGAAAGAACAAACCGTCTTGGGCCATGGCATACGGCACGCGCGAGCCCGTAAGTACTGACGAATTCAGCGTAGTGAATGCGGAGAGGACCATCGCCGCCGTGATCCACGCGGCGGCGCGCGGTCCGGCGAAGACGCGCACGGTTTCCGACGCGACGTTTTGCGCCGCGGCGACCGCTTCCATGGGCAGCACGCGAAAATACACGGCGTTCGCCAGCAGGTAAATCACACCAACGGTCATCGTGCCGCCCACCAAGGCTCGCGGAATGTTTTTTTGCGGATTGATGATCTCCGAGCCGGCAAACGTCAAATCCATCCATCCGTCATAGGCCCACAGGGCGCCCACCATCGCGGTCAGAAGCCCGGTGAGCAGGCTCATCTGAAACGAAGACGGAAACAGCGGCTGCGCGCTGGGCGGCCGTTTTCCCGCAAGCACGAAACCCAGAACCACGACCGCGAGAATCGCGCCGATTTTGAGCGCGGTCAGCACCACTTGCAGACGTCCCGCCAACCGCACGCCGAGATAATTGATAAAGCTCATGAACGCGATGGCGGCGGTGGCCACGGGCTGCGCCCACGTGAGCACGAAGTCGGAAGCATGGGTGGTAAATGGCACATGCAAGTGCAGGGTGAAGATGGGCGTGCGAAGCGCAGGCACAAAGAAGCCCAGGAAGATGAGAAAGCCTGCGGCGATCGTGGCAATCGAGGAGGGCTTGCCGACAAGGTTGTTCATCCAGCCGAAGAGAAACCCCCACACGGGTCCCAGGCCGCGCCTGAGGTAAACGTACGCCCCGCCGGCTTCGGGCATCGCCGCGCCCAATTCGGCGATGGTCAATGCGCCAAATAGAGAAAGTGCGCCGCCCACCACCCAAACCAGGAAGACCAGCCCCACCGAGCCGGTGGCGCGCGTCATCGCGCTCGGAACGAGAAACACACCCGTGCCGATGATGTGGCCGACCACCATGGCCATCGCGGCCGACGGGCCCAGTCCCTGTACGAGTCCCGGACGCTTTTCGTTCATGTTCCTCCGCCGCGAAAGCGGCTGTCTTCATGACGGCATTTGCGGCTCTGGGAGTAAGGCAAACAATAACGCAGAGACGCAGAGGGCGCAGAAGGGCCCAGCGCACTTCATAGCGGACTCCCCTTGTTCCACACGCGGCTGACGAGCGAGCCAATGAAGAACGTCACGCACGCGCCGATAAGGAAGTACCACGTATACGCTACATTCGTGAACTGCAATATGCTCAAGACGGCCGCCAGCCCGGCAAACATTCCGACGAGTGCGCCAAGAGCATTTGCGCCGCGGTCGAAAGTTCCCAGCAGGAACAAGCCGAGCAAGCTGCCAAAGGGAAGCGAGGCCACTGTTAGTCCTGCTTCGAGCAGGGGGCCCCATTTGACGAATCCAAAACCCATCAGCACGAAGCCCCATACCAGGGTCATGCCGCGCGACACGCGCAAGAATCGACGCGTGTCAATGCTGCGCCCCCAGACCTTTGCAAAATCCAGCACGCTCGAAGCGGCCAGCGAGTTCAGCGAGCCGCTGGCGTTAGACATAGCCACGGCCACGATCGAAGCGAGCAGCAGACCGGCCAGCCCCACGGGCATCTCGCGTACGAGGAAGAGCGGCAGGATGCGGTCCGTCCTGTCCCCCAGGGCGAGAAGTGGCGTGTGCTGAGCAAACACAAAGAGCAGGACGCCAATCAACAGGAAAACGATGAACTGAACGAGAACGATGACACCGCTGGTCAGAAGTGCGCGGCTGCTGTCACGTTGACTTTTTGCGGCGAGCAACCGCTGCACGATGGTTTGGTCGGTGCCATGCGTCGCCATGGTGAGAAACGAGCCGCCGATCACTCCGGACCAAAACGTATATTTGGTGGCGAGGTTCCAGGAAAAATCGAGGAACTGGAGTTTATGGTCCGCTGCCGCGGCGACTCGCGTCACTTCGCTCCAGCCGCCGGGAATCCGATGCAGCAGCACGGCAAGCGTAATCGCGCTGCCGGTCATGTAGACAAGCAGTTGCGCAACGTCGGTCCAGATCACCGCTTTCATGCCGCCTTCGAATGTGTAGAGTATGGTCAGCGAGATGACGATCACAACCGCGAGGCGTTCCGACGTTCCGAGCACCACGCTAACGACGAGCGCAATCGCGGAAACGCGCACGCCTTCGGCTATCGCGCGGGTAATGAGGAACGTGCTGGCAGCCACTGCACGCATCTTTTCGCCAAAGCGTTTCTCGATGAGCGCGTAGGCGGTGAAAAATTCTCCGCGAAAGTAGCCGGGCAACAGCAACAGCACAATCAGCACACGCCCGACGAGATAGCCGAACACCAGTTGAATGAACGTCAGATTATCGGCGTAAGAAATTGCTGGCGCGCCGATAATTGTGAGGGTCGAGGTTTCTGTGGCTACAATGGAAAAAGCCAGTGCCCACCACGGCGCGGTGCGGCCGCCAAGAAAGTATTCGCGGCCAGCGGATTGCGTGTCTCCCGCGGCGTCGGCCTGCTGCAGGCGCCGGAAGCGCATCCCAAGCGCCGTCACCCCGAGCAGGTAAGCGATGACAATCGTGAGGTCGAGGGGATGAATACGCATCGCGCAGAGATTATAAGTATGCCTGGTCCCTTCCTGGCGCTTTTTTCTTGCCGAATTTGAAGGAACGGAAGCTACTTCATCACTGCAAAAAGGCTGCTGTAAGAATCGGTCCAAAGTTTTACGTGGGTGCCGCCGCCGGCCGGCTTTCCCGCTTTCTCGATGTCGGGAAGGTCTGAAAAGACGCCGCGGTTCGCGAGCAAGACCCATCGGGACAAGAAGATTTCCTTCGCATCGTCATCCGGATTGACGACGAGCACGGCCTCCTTGCCAAGTTGCCGTGCCGCGGCGGCCACCACCGGTTCTAGATATAAATAGCGGTTTGAAACGTGGACCGCCAAGATTCCGTCCGCCCGCAGATGGTGAAAGTAGAGTTGAAAAGCCTCGACGGTCAGCAGGTGGACGGGAATGGAATCGCCAGAGAAAGCATCCACGGCCAAGAGATCAAAATGCTGCGGTGGCTGGCGTTCCAGCGTCAAACGCGCGTCGCCCAATTCAATCGCAACGTGCGCTCTCGAATCCCGCAGAAAACGGAAGTCCTGCTCTGCGAGGTTCACAACCAAGGGGTTGATATCGTAGAAAGTGTAGTTGTCCCCCGGCCGCCCGTACGCCGCGATGGTACCCACGCCGAGGCCAATGACACCGACGCGCAACGTGCGGCGCGTACGCAAGGACCGGAGCGCTACGCCAACTCCGGAATTCGTGGAGTAGTAGGAAGTCGGCTGATCCCGACGCGACGGCGCCAGAAACTGCAATCCATGGCTGATGGTTCCGTTGGTGAGCCGGCGGAAGCGAAGATCGTCGCGTTCCGCCTGGGAGTCGCCTTTGAGCAACACCACGTTCGGTGCAACTTCATCGCTCTCGCGCAGCACGCCATAGAAATTCCGCACCATCCGCTTGCTTTCCTTTGACTCGTCCCGCGCGAGAACGAAAACGCTAACGCTCAGCGCGGCCACCAGAGCGATCGTGACCCACCAAGCCGGCCGCCAACCAGCCTGGCGAAACGGGCTTGCTGGGTCGCGGCGATGAACCAGAATGACCAGCAAGGCGCAGAACGCCTGGCCGACGTGCAATTCGTAGAATCCCGAGAAGATTTGCGGAGCGAGGATGGCCACGAACGCCGCGCCGGCTACACTTCCGAGCGAACTCAGAAAATAAAATGACGTGAGCTCGGCGGGATCGGGCTTCAACCGCGCCAACTCTCCATGACAGAACATGCAACACACGAACAGGCCCACACAAAAGAGCGCGATCATCGGCCAAAAAGGAAGCCCGCCCAACGAGAGCGAGAGGGCATAGGCCATGCCACCCAAGGCCACGCCGAGCAAGCGCAGGAAAAAAGTCCGGGGATACCAGCGGCTGCTTTCGAAACACAGAATGAAGCTCAGCATATATAAACTTAACGGAATGACCCAAAGCAGTGGCACCGCAGCAATGTTTTGCGAAATGTGATTCGTTACGGCCAGCAATAGCGCCGAGCTGCACGCGGGGAGTGCCATCCAGAGCGCTCGCGTGTTCCAGTCAGAAGGCGTCGCGTTTGCTTCCGGCCGGCGTGCGAAGGCTCCGCGCTGCGAGACGGCAATCACTCCACATGCCACCGCGAAAGTGGTGTACCCCAACGACCAACCCCAGCCTTGCCGCACGGTAGACAGTCGTGGCTCAACCAGGGTGGGGTAACTTAACAGGCCCAGGAGCGAGCCGGCGTTCGAAAGCGCGTAGAAACGATAAACACCGCTCTCCTTTCTTGTGCTTAAGAGCCAAGCTTGCAAAAGCGGGCTGGTAGCGGAGAGTAAAAAGAATGGGAAACCCACGGTCAGCGCCAGCACCCATAAAATGTGCAACGCGGGGTGTTCGGGTCCCGGAGGTTTCAAAGAATCTTTCGGCAGAATCGGCAGCACCAGCAGGCTAGCGGCCAGAAGACCGGCGTGAAGCCAGCCCTGCGTCCGCGGTGCAATGTGGCGTGACAGCAAATGGGCGTAAAGATACCCAAGCAAGAGGACCAGTTGAAAGAATAAGAGGCAAACCATCCAGACGGCCGCGACGCCTCCGAACCAAGGGAGAATCAGTTTCGCAATCAGCGGTTCCACCTGAAACAGCAGAAGCGCGCTTACGAAAATCGTCAGCGCGTTAAGGAATTTCCATTTTGAGTTGCCAGCTACTTCGAGGGGTGTATGGTCAGCTGCGGCTTCGGCGGGCATTTTTCTGAAGAGAGAGTTTAGCCTCTAACTCGGCCTATTCTGCCTTCGCTTTCACACGAACCACTTGCGGGAGTTACCCATCCGGCTTCTCCGCGGTATGAGCGGACGCGAACGACGGTCTTCGAGAGTTCGGCTTCGCTCGAGACGTCTCTCGATCGCCGGAGACAAGCCCCTTTCCCTGTGGGGGTCATTAGACATCGCGAGCCGGGCATAACTTGTACTACTGCCCTCGGGTGAGGGCAAGTGTTTTTAACGCTGATTTCTCGCGCAACTCGACGATTATTCATAACGCAGCGCCACCATCGGATCGACCCGCATCGCGCGCCGAGCTGGGATATAGCAGGCGCACAGCGCCACGGCGGAGAGCAAAACAGCCCGAGAACCATGCGCAACACGTCTTCCCGCGAAGCGCCCAGCACGACGCGCACTCCGATCTCGTGCGTGCGCTGGCCGGTCAGGTAGGAAATCACTCCGTAGATTCCGATGGCGGAAAGCACCAGCGCCAGTCCGGAAAACACGCTTAGGAGAAGCATGGTGAGCCGCTGCGCGGAGATGGAACGCGCGACGATCTCTTCCATGGGACGAACCTCGTAGACGACTGCGCTTGAGTCCACTTTTTCCACCGCCTGACGAATGGACGTGGCGAGACCGGCAGGTGACCCAGAGGTGCGAGCAACATACTGCCCCCCGCCTGCAAGGAGCGTCCAGAACCTGTCCGGGATCTGCCAAACAGGAAGATAGAGTTGTGCGTCCAGGTTTTCATGCTCGCGAGCGCCCAGCCCCCAGTGCCGGACGTGCCCAACCACGCCCACGATTTCCGGCTGTATCTCGATCAGGCCGACATTAATCCGTTTGCCGATGGGATCTTCATTCGGAAAGAACTTGCGCGCAAAATTCGCATCAATTAAAGCGACGGCAGGTGCGTGTTCATTGTCCTGGTCGGTGAAAGAACGCCCGCGCGACACCGGAATGCGCATGGTGCGGTGATAGTCCGGGTTCACCAGATAGAATAGGGCGAACGTCATTTCGTTTTCATGCAGCGGACGCGGCCGTCCTTCACGCCAGAACGGCACCTCGGAATCCCCCGTCATGGGCAACGAGCCGCCAAGGAGAGACACGGATGCAACGCCGGGAACGCCTTCCAGTTGCCGCAGCGTCGCGCGGTATTTTGCGCGGAGCTGGTCCGCCGTGACGGATGGATCGGAAGTGGAAGAAATCTCAAACGTAAGAACATTGCTCGCATCAAAGCCGGGATTGACGTTCCATAGCGCCACGAGCGTGCGGATCATGAGCCCTGCGCCGATCAGCAATACCACGGCCATAGCCATCTCGACGGCAACAAACACGCTTTGCGTGCGGTGACGCGCGCCGCTGGCACCTCGCCCGCCTTCCTTTAGGGTTTCGTGCAGGTCGGGCCGCAAGGCTTTAAGGGCGGGGACCAGCCCGAAAGCCATTCCGGTAAGAAGCGAAATGCCAAACGTATACAGCACCACATGCGAGTCGAGGGAGATTTCTTCGGTCCGCGGCAGAGTGCCCGGCAATGCGGCAAGAATCACTTTTGTCCCCAATTTGGCCAGAGCAAGCCCGATCGAGCCGCCGGCAATGCCGAGCAACGCGCTCTCTATCAGCAGCTGGCGAACCACGCGGACGGGGCCGGCTCCCAGCGCGGAACGGATGGCGAACTCGCGGGCGCGACCGGTGGAGCGCGCAAGAAGCAGGTTGGCCACGTTGGCACAAGCGATCAGCAAGACAAAACTGACTGCGCCGAGCAGGACCAGCAGGATTCCGCGCACATCGCCGACCACATCCGTTTTGAGCGGAACCAGCGTAACGCCGGAGCCTTTATCGGCTTCGGGATAAGCGGCCGCGAGGTTTTCCGCAACGCGCGACATATCCGCGCTCGCTTGTTCGATGCTAACGCCTGATTTGAGCCGCCCGATGGAGTTCATGCCCATGCTTATGCGCCGGTCGCGAAACGTAGGATCGCTCCACTGGCCGATGGACACGTAGACGTCGCTGGGGCTCAACCCCGTGATGTGGCCGGGCGCAACGCCGATGATGGTGTAGACTTTGCCGTTCAGCGCGATGCTCCTTCCCAGGGCTTCGGGCGACGAGCTAAATTTGCGCTTCCAGATTCCGTCGCTGAGAATAGCCACCGGTCCCGCGCCCGCCCGGTCCTCCTCAGGGCGAAAATTGCGGCCGAGCAGCGGTTGGAGGCCCAGTGCCGGGAAAAATTCTGCGGAAATCATGTGCGCGTGCAGGCGCAGAGGTTCTCCCACGCCGGTCATATTGAAATCGTCCGACCGAAACGCGCTCAAGTAGGCAAAGGAATGATTGTCTTTTTGCCAGTCGAGAAAGTTCGGATAAGAGATCGAGCTTTCCTGGAAGGTCCCCGTTCGCGAATAGACGGCCACAAGTTCACGGGGATTCGGAAACGGCAGCGGATTCAAGAGCACGCCGTTGATCACAGAAAACAGGGCGCTGTTCGCGCCGATGCCCAGGGCAAGTGTCAGGACCGCAACCGCGGTGAATCCCGGGTTTTTCCGTAGCACGCGAAGCCCGTAGCGGACGTCTTGGCCAAAGCTGGTCATGATGAACCCCCGGATGGATGCACCTGTAAAAACAGGCTTTCATTCAAGAGATACGAAGGCTCTTCCTGTTATGTTCCTTGGGTGTCCAGGGGCGGAAAGGCGTTTTCCGACAAAAGGCGGGGGGGCAAACCAGGAAAGCATCCGGCGAACAGAGGGAGATGAAATACATCCCGTGAGAGCGAGCCGGACGTTCCATCAACGGGGATACCGACTTCTGTACCGGATTGTGGCTCGGCGAGACCGAATTTCACTCGTATCTCAGCGCCACCATCGGATCGACTTTCATCGCTCGTCGCGCGGGCACGGCGCAGCCCAGCGCAGCCGCAATCGTCAGAACCAATACAATTCCGACAAACGTCAACGGATCGCTGGGCGATACACCCACCAACACCACGCGCAACAGGCGCGTCACCCCCAACGCGAGGAGCAGCCCAATCGCCACGCCAGGCGCTAGCGGCCGAATTCCCTGGCCAAAGACTAGCCGGGCGACGTCGCTTCGCGAGGCACCCATGGCCATGTGCAACCCAATCTCTCGAGTTCGCTGGCTCACCGCGTGCGCATTCACGGCGTACAGACCAATCGCGGCCAGCACCGTCGCCACTCCCGCAAAGACGGTGCAGATCGCTCCAAAGAGACTTACCGTCAACCGGCTTTCCGCAACACGCTCTTCGAGTGAGCGCACATCATCCAGGGCGAGGTTCTCGTCAAGGCGCTGGACTTCCGAGCGAAACGCGTTGGCTAAAGTCGTCGGCGGAACCTGCGTACGCGCGATCAAGAACACGCGCCTCGCCGGCTGTTCCGCAAACGGCAAATAAATCAGCGGATCGTGCTGCAAGTGATGGCGGAAATTCTGAAGAATGTCCGGCACGACCCCAACCACAGTCAGCCACGGCCCGAGTATTTGCTCTTCCTTTACACGCAGGCGTTTCCCCAGAGGCTCTTCGCCCGGCCAATACTTTTCGGCAAAGCTTTGATTCACGACTACGATCGGGGTTCCCGCCAGGCCGTCGGAATCCGTGAACACTCGGCCGTGTTGCGGTTGCACTTGCATGGTTTGGAAATAATTGTTGCCAACCACCAGACCACCGGTTTCCGGCAGTTGTACTTCGTCGTTCTTGCGGCCCTCCAGTTCAAACGAGAGGGTCGTCCAGCCGCCAAAAGGTAGCTGCGAGGCCACGCTCGCTGACGCAACGCCCGGCAGCGCGCTCAGGCGTTTCTGCAAGTTTTCGTGGAAGGCCCTCCAGCTTTCCGGCGGGGCATACTTCTTTTCGGGCAGATGGATTCGCATCGTCAGCACTTGGGAGATGTTCACTCCGATAGGCGCACTGTACAGCTTCACCGCGCTACGAATCATCAACCCCGCTCCCGCTAACAGCACGACGCACAGGGCCATTTGAAAAGTCACCAGCAGGCTGGAAAGCCGGAGGCCAAACTTGCTGCCGGACATGCCCGAGCCGCCATCCTTAAGTGCCGCGTTCACGTCGGTTTTGGCTAGCCGCAGCGCCGGCGCTAATCCAAACAGGATTCCTGTGCCAACGGAGATCGCCGCCAGATAAATCAAGGCGTTTCGATCCAGCGAGAGATGCAGCCACAAGGGCTTCGCCGTGGAGCCCATTCCCCGATCGAACCAGCGCAGTCCGCCCACAGCCACCAACCATCCCAAAAATCCGCCCGCGATCGAGAGCACCACGCTTTCCAACAAAAGTTGGCGAATGATGGGAACTCTTCCTGCGCCGATGGCTACGCGAATCGAGACTTCCCGCGCTCTCTCTCCGGCACGCGCCAACAGCATGTTGGCCACGTCGGCGCAGGCAATCAGCAGCACAAATCCAACCGCTCCAAACAACGCAAAAAACAGCGGCTTGATGTAGTACAGGCCGCTGATTTCCACAATCGGCCGCACCTCGGCGGTAATGTCCTTGTTTGCGTCGGGGTATTGGACGGCAAGTCGCTCGGCCAGCGCGCGGAATTCCAACCGTGCCGACTCGAGCGACATGCGATCGCGAAGGCGCCCGAACAGCATCAACCCGCGAGCGTTGCGCCGCTCGAGGGTTGCATCGGGAACCAGTGGTACCCACAAATCCGTGTCTTCCGGAAACCGCCGCCCCGGAGGCATCACACTGATCACCACGCGCGGCACTTCGTCTACGCGTACGGTTTTGCCGAGGATCGCGGGATCTTGCGCATAGCGGTCGCGCCAAACGTGGTAGGCAAGGATGATCACCGCCGGCGCTCCCGGCCGTTCGTCCTCGGCGATAAAGTCCCGGCCCAGCATTGGCTTCTGCTGCACCACGGAAAATCCATTTGCTGACATTTGCACGCAGTAATAGCGTTCCGGAAGCGCACTGTGGTCGCTCAAATTCACCGCAGTGAGCTGATAGGCGGCCAGCCCAGCGAGAGACTTCACCTGCGTGCGAAAATCGCGAAAGTCCGGGTATGAAGCACCCCATTCCTGGCTGCGCCCCCTGTCGACGGAGTTCACCATCACGATGCGGTCGCGACAAGGCGCAGCGCCAGCGCGTCGCGGCACTCCTCCTTCGCCCGCTCGAGGCCGCCAAATTCGATGCGTGCGCGCCGCCAGGCTTCTTCGCGAGGAACGCCGCTGTGCACCAAATCCTCGGCGAATGCCTCGATATGGAGGCGCAACTCTGCATCCATGTCGCGTTCCATGCGCGAGCGCCGCAGCGCCGCGCGCAACCACGACCGCAACCTGCTCCACGACCTCATGCTCGCTCCGCTTTACCGCGCTAAGGATTCGCAATTCGTCCCGGGCCGTCTCGGCAATCACTCCTATGAAAATAGCTGCCTATCGCGTTGAAAACAAAGCATAGGCGCCTGGGTCCATTTTCATCCTTCGTTGTGGCTCTCCGAGAGCCATGAATTACTCGTACCTCAGGGCCGCCATCGGATCGACTTTCATCGCTCTCCGCGCGGGCAAATAGCACGCGAGCAATGCAACGAGGATGAGCAGGACGGCGACGGCGACAAACGTTACTGGATCGCTGGCCGCTACGCCAAACAGCAGGCTGGTCATCAATCGAGTCAATGCAAAAGCGCCGCCCAAGCCGATGACCACCCCGACCAGGGCCATCTTCGCGCCTTGCCTCAGAACCATCTTCAGCACGTTTCCGGGGTGCGCTCCTAGGGCCAAACGAATCCCGAATTCGCGCCGGCGTTGCGACACCGTGTAAGAAATCACGCCATAGATGCCTAGAATCCCCAGCACCAGAGCCATTCCGCCCGCGATCCCAAGCATTACCAACGTAAAGGAAGTCCGCATCACGGATTTGTCGTAGACTTCCTGCATCGTCCGTACCGAGGCCAGTGGCAGGGTCGCGTTCACCGACCACACTGCTTGGCGGACGTCTATGAGAAACCCTGCAGACCCCGCGCGCTCGCTTCGTATGACGAAAGTTACGGTCCTCACTGCGCCCAGGTTACCAGGCCCATAAAGGTCGCCCATCAGCGAAGGCCAATACACGGTTTCGGGCGCCTTCTCCTGGACGCCGTTTTCACGCACGTCCTCGATGACGCCGATTACCTCGTGCCACGGCATGGAAGGGAATTCCCTTAATTGCTTACCTATGGCCGCGGAGGGCGTGCCCCACATCTCGCGAGCCAGGTTCTCAGAAACCATCACTACCGGCCGAAGGCGGTACACTTCCGTCCATGTCAGTCCGCGGCCAGCTACGATGCGCGTGCCCGCGGTGCGAAAGAAATCGGGTGAAACCTGCTTGAATAGCCGGAGTGGCGGGATCGCGTCATCAGAGTAAACTTTGTCCCGCGCATAAATTGCGTCCCACGGCGCGTCGAACCCTTCCATGGGCATTTTGCTGATGAATCCCGCGGACATCACACCGGGGATCGCGGCAAGGTTGTCGACAATCCCGTTTTGTATTCGCGTGACCCGCTCCGGCTCCTTTACCAGGGAATCCGGAATGGAGACTCGCAGTACCTGAAGGTGCTTCGCGTCCGTGAATCCCGGTTCGACTCGGCGCAATGCCTGGAACGTGCGAATCATTAAACCGGCGCTCACGAGCAGCACGAACGCCGTCGCCACCTGGCCTGCCGCCAGAACGCTTCGCGCGCGGTGGCGCTCCCGGCTCATACTCATCGAACGCCCCGCGCTCCCGAGAGCCAACGAAGCCCGTGACCCGGAGTATTTCAACGCGGGAATTAGTCCGAACAACAAACCAGAGAGCAGCGAAAGAAGTACAGTGAATCCGAACGCCCGCGTATCCAGCGAAATCTCGCTTAGACGGGGCAAGTTGGCCGGACCCAGGGCTGAGAGCAGGCGCACGCCGCCATTGGCGAACGCCACACCAAGCGTGCCACCCAGCAGCCCAAGCATCAGGCTCTCGACGAGGAGTCCCCGGACGATGCGTCCTCGCCCCGCCCCGAGCGCCGCGCGTACCGCCAATTCCTGCTGTCGCGCCTCTACTTTTACCAGCAATAAATTCGCTACATTGGCGCAGGCGATCAGCATCACCAATCCGATCGTTCCCATCACGACCCACAGGACATCGCTCGCGTTGCCTATTACCTCTCGCTTCAACGGACGAATGTTGGGCGTGATTTTCCACGTCTCGTAAACATGCGGATCGGTGTGGGGCCCGTTCGACCAAGAGTCCATCCAGATCGGCAGCATGCGCGTCAGGTCTCGATCGGCTTGCGCCGGCGTGACGCCGGGCTTCAGCCGGGCGATCCCTTGATATCCGAAACCTGCCAGAATGAGTTTTCCGCGTTCGAAGGCGAGTGGCACGACTAGGTCGAATTCTGCGTCGACGAGACGAAACCCTTGCGGCATGACTCCCACGATTTCGCGAGGGCGCGAATCCGCCGTGAGATTCAGTCCCACCGCCGAGCGATCACCGCCGAACCGGCGCTGCCAATAACCGTAGCTCAGCATCACTCTTTCCGGCCCGCCCGGAATTTGGTCAGCCGGCGAGAGCCATCGGCCCATTTCGGGCGGAACGCCAAGCGCCTGAAGAACACCATCGCTGATCTCGACCGTGCGCACCTGCTCCGGCTCGGCAAGGCCGGTAACGTTCGCCGTGCCCGCGACCCAAACTCCCAACGACTGAAAGGCGTGGTTTTGTTCGGCGTAGGTGAAATACATGGAGGGCGAGAGAAGCAAGCCGGTTTCGAAGTCCGCCAGTCCCGCTGCGCCGGGCGCGACTTGGTGGAGCGCAACCAGCTCCTCGGCCTTCGGATAGTTCAGCGGCTTCAGTAACACGCTATTCACGACACCGAACACGGCGGTGTTGGCACCGATGCCAAGAGTCAAGGTAAGGGTCGCCACGACCGTAAAACCGGGCGTTTTGCCAAGCATGCGCAAGCCGAAGCGCAAATCCTCGAAAAGGCTGTCGATGAAATTTACGCCACGCGCCTCGCGGCATTCTTCCTTGGCGCGCTCGATGCCGCCGAACTCGATCCGCGCACGCCGCATCGCTTCTTCGCGGGGAACGCCCCTGCACACCGAGTCTTCGGTGAACGCCTCGATGTGAAAGCGCAACTCCGCATCCATCTCGCGCTCCATCCGCGAACGCCGCGCCACCGCTCGGGCCGACGACCAAATGCGATTCCAGAACCTCATACTTCCTCTGGTGTGCTTTGCAGGATTCCCGCGATGACGTCCGCCATGCGGTTCCACTTCTCCGCTTCCGTTTGCAATTTGCGCCGGCCCGCCGCGGTCAGCCGGTAGTATTTCGCTTTGCGCTTGTTTTCCGATTCGCCCCATTCGCTCGAGATCCAGCCCTGATGCTCCAGGCGATACAGCGCGGGATACAGCGAGCCTTGCTGAATCTCCAGCCGGTCTTTCGAAATCTGTTGGATGCGCAGCAAGATTCCGTAGCCGTGCAGCGGCCCCAGCGAGACCGCTTTGAGGATCAGCATGTCCAGCGTCCCCTGCAGCAGCTCCATTTGTTTTTTGTCCATCAAGAACTCTCCTAGACGGACTAGGAGGCTAGCGCGGCTTCCCCAGGCTGTCAAGGAGAAAAGAAAAGAAAGGATGAAGGTGCGTCTTCTTACCAGTTCGCGGAAATTCCCGCTATCTCTTTTTTGTTGCCCTCCATCTCGATCGAGTGACCGGACGCTCAAAAGCGAAATTTCCGCGAATCCCAAGGGCACGACATCCGTCCAACTAGATATCGGTCGGACTCTTTTTGCGATTCAGCGCGTCGTCACGCCGAAAGATCTCAGGCTGGCTGCTGTTCAACAACTGTCCGGTGACCACCAGCCGATTACGTGCTGGATGCCACTCAAGGCGCACGTCGAGTTCATAGGGCTCGGCGCGATAGAGCAGGTGCCTTTGACAATGTGCCGCCGACCGTACACCAGGTGTCGCGGCGGCCAAACTATGGAAGACTAACTCAACCCGCGCCCGTTCGTTGTGGCGGTGCGGCCCGCTTGCCGGACAACCCGGATTGGGACGGACCGCAAATTCAATCGACTTGGTGCGGGCCGGAAAGCGCAGAGGCTGGGAATAGCGCATCGATTGGGGTCCCGTTCATTCCTTTTCCGCGTAGTGTCCTCCAGTGCAGCATTCCTTCGAACGCTACAAACTTCAGACACTCGCGTAAATCGTCGAAATGCCAGATGGCCCTGGCGATTGGGGTGTTTGATAACCACTTAACTTGAGAAAGAGGACGGTGCCAAGCCAAGATTCGTTTTTTCGCAGAACAATACTTGGCATGCAGCTGAGGTATCCCCCTTCGAGGGCAGGCTGCTCTTTGCCATTTCATAGAGCACCACGCCAAACGAGAACAAATCCGTCGCTGCACCCAAGCTCTTGCCGAGGGCCTGCGCCTAGTACACCACAACAGATTGCGCATCCTTCGTTAAGATCAGCTCAAAATGTCGCCGTTCTCCTTTATTCTCTTCTCATGCGCTACGTCCTCGGATTTGATGGCGGCGGCACAAAGACGGAATGCGTGCTGATGGACGAAACCGGTGCGATTCTGGCTCGCTCGCGCTCCGGCGCATCCAACGCCGTCAACGTGGGAGCGGAAGCTTCCGCTGCGGCCCTCGCGGAGGCCGGCAAAGAGGCGCTCGGTTCGGCTGCGAAGTCGCCCTTCGATGTCGCTTGCCTTTTGGCTGGCATTTCTGGCGCAGGCGAGCCCTCGGTTCGCGCGGAGATTCAGGCGCATCTCAAAGTCGTCTTTCCCACGGCTACCCTTGTCGTTACCAGTGACTTAGTTCTTTCTCTCGCCGCCACCGCGGAAATTCCGAGCGTCGTAGTGATCGCCGGCACAGGCTCTGCCGTGCTCGGCCGAACGTCCCCACTCAAGGTTGCTCGCGCGGGCGGATTTGGACCCGTCATTGGCGATACGGGAAGTGCCAACGACATCGGCCGAACAGCCGTGGCGCGGTGCTTCCAGAAGTTCCTCAACAAAGAAACGTTTCTGCTGACCGACGAGATCTGCCGTACTTTCCATTGCACGTGGCCGCAATTCGTCGATCTCGCGCGCCAGCAACCCACGGTCATCTTCCCGAAAGTGTTTCCTATCGTGGCGAAGGCCGCAGAATCGGGCGACTTTTCTGCGCGGGCGATCCTTTCTATGGCCGCGGCAAATCTAATAGAACAGGTCCGCGAAGTCGTCGGCCATCTCGAGTTGCGGAACACAAACTTCTTCCTTGCCAAGACGGGAGGGGTTTTCGAGGGCAGTCCCTTTCTAGGTGAACAGTTCGACCTTCTGCTTGGGCAAATGGTCCACAACGCCCGTCCCGGCCCGCTCCCGCGGCCAGTTGCCGAATCGGCAGCGATGCTCGCGCGCGACGCCTTGACGAGCCCGCTCGAAATCCCGGAAAGTTAATTCATGCCCGAGTTTGTCGCCCCCGAACCTGTGGCCCAAGATCGCGAACGCGCGCGCGTCGCCACCGGCGATGAGCTGGCCGCGCTTCTGCATCATCCTTCCGCAGACGTGCTCCTGGCGCTGCTCGACAATCCCGCGCTCGACGAACCTCAGCTTTGTTTGCTGCTGGAACGAAAAGATCTTCCCGGCGAAGTTCTCGAAGAAGCGGGCAAGCGCAAGCCGCTCCTCAAAAGCTATCGGGTCAAGCGCGCTCTTTGTTTTCATCCCCGCGGACCGCGCCTGGCTACTCTCCGGCTGATTCGTGACCTCTATCTGATGGATCTCGTTCAACTGGCGCTTTCGCCCGCCGTCCCTGCGGAACTGAAGCGCAACGCCGAAGAACAACTGCTCATGCGCCTTCCGCAGATTCCGCTGGGTCAGAAGATCACGCTCGCGCGACGCGGTCCCGGTCGCGTTGCAGGCGCGCTGTTGACGGAAGGTCATCCTCAAGTGCTCGCGGTGGTCCTCGACAATCCTTATTTGACCGAAGCGCAAGTCCTGAAAGCTCTTTCCCGTCAGAAACTCCCGCCCGGGGTGGTCCCGGCGATCATTCATCACCGCAAGTGGTCCATCTCCTACAACATTCGAATCGCCGTGCTTCGACAGCCTAATGCGCCCCTGAACGCGATTCTTTCTTATCTGCCTCAGCTCACCGTCTCCGACCTACGCGAGCTGGCGGCCCCCGGTATTGTTCCCGAAACCCTGCGTCGCTATATCCAGGCCGAAGTCCAGCGCCGCCTCGGGGCCGCTGTTTCCAAAGGGCCTCCCGCATCCAGGGGCCAATGAACGCGGAGTCCGTTTGTCGGATTCTTAAGGCTTGACGAGCCGAATCCAGCCGCTCTGCCATTTCATTCGAATGACTTGACACTCTCGATAAGATTGACGGGAACAAAACGCCGCCTTTCGGCGTCGTATTCCCCGTGGCGATACTTAGCGTATTCTTGAACCATTCGTGCGGCGAGCGGGCTTGGGCGCCTTGGGATCTTAACCCTGGCAGGGGGTCGCAACCAGAATATGGGCTTGGGGGATTATTTATCCCGGCGCCTGGAACGCCGCTGGGCGCTGCGTTACCCGTTCCGCACCGGTCTCGAGATCGAGTGGGGCTCCGCCGTCCTGCGCGGCAATACCAGGGACATCAGTTCGAACGGAATGTTCATCGAAGTACCCGACACGTTGTGGGTCGGCGCCGGCTTTACCGTGCGCTTGCATCTGCCTCAGCCCGTCAAACTCGATTGTCAGGTGAAGCGCGTCGAACCCGGCCGCGGCATGGGTGTCTCCGTAGCCCTCTCCGAGAACGAAAGTCAGAAGGCCTATCACCAACTTTTGTCATCGCTCGCTCCCCCCGGGAATTGACGGCGGCTTATACTAGGGGGGGCCCTTACAGCCGGGTCCCGTGTGGGGAAGAATGACTCGCTGTCTGGATTGCGGTTCACCGCGAACCGCGGATCAGTGTCCCTCTTGCGGGCTCACTTCCGCGGCCGCCGAGGTGATGTTTCGCCGCAGATTCCTGAAGCGCACTGGGATATTTCTTGCCGGGTCGCTGGCATTTCCCTACGTCAGCCAGATTTATCCGCCGCTCGATGTGGATCTCATGCTGGTCGTATTCGGCGTGATTTTCTTTGTCGCTTTGGCCATCGCCGTGATTCTCGACCGGCGCGCGCGCAGGCACCAAGAACTCGAAGTGCTGAAGCACGTGTATGCGGGCTTCATCTTGTTGCCGTGGATTTTCGCGGCCTTTCTTTTTGTGAACGGCAGACTGGATTCCCCCAAAAACGTTGTGTATCACGCCGGGACCATTGCTGGATGCTACAACATGCCGGGCATCGTGCGCGGGTCGCGGCGGCTAATCGTGAACTCCTGGCGCGAAGGGCAAAAATACGAGCGCCTCGCCGTCGATGCAGACGACTTTGACCGCTTTAAGCCCGGGGACCAGGTCAATGTCGGCGTCGAGCCGGGCGCGCTCTGGATTCCCTGGTATTACGGCATCTACCGTCGGTGAAAAGAGTTGTTCAATCCCCAAAAAGCCAAGACTTAAGACGGCTTGTCAGTACGCGGGCTGGCCGTTGGCCTTCAGCGGGATTTGTAGTTGCAGGACGTAGCCGTTCTTGCCAAGGCGAAACGACACTTGCTCCATGGGGCCGACGTCGCGCGCTTTCCAATCGGGAGTTTCAAGGGGTTCGCTGGGTTTCTCGGAAAGCGACCACTCGACGTTGCCGCCAGCCGGCTTTACGGTCTGCGGATCGATTTCGTAGACCTCTTGGTCCTTCACGTTCACCAGCAAATAGCGCTTCCAAATTCGCACCAGCAACAGCCCCTTTTTCTCCGTGTGATACATGCTCCAGGATTTCGGCGCCTCGTCATTGAATTTCACGATTGCGAATTCTACCGATTTCCAAGTGATTTTCTTCTCGCTCGGCTGCTGCGCATGGACCGGACATGCCCAAGCCGCAAACACAATTCCAACAATGAAAGCTAATCCTAAGAACTTCATTCGCTTGATGCCGCCATAAACCATAGGAAGACCATCAAAGACGAAAGTTCGCGCGCAGGCCACCGCAGCTTTCCTTTGGCGCCAAAACTGACGAGAAGTCCGGCCAAGCCTGTTAAGAGACCCCAACGATAAAAACGCAAAAGCACTCGATCGTAAAAGGGAAATCCGCCGATGACTCTTGCGCCGAAGAAGTCGAGATACTTGTAGCCGTCGAGGTCCCAGAGGTACTGCATTTCGCCGCGGTCGGCGACCAGCGGCTGCTGGAAGTAATTGGCGACCGAAGGCCAGAGGTATTTCTTGTGCTTGGCGACGATTTCGTCGCCGCGCGCGCTGCGGGCGGGATTGGCAGCCAGAACAGAATGAGCGGGAGTGGTCATGGACGAATCCTTGCGTAAATTGGATACGTCGAGTGTACGACAGAGAGGAGGAAGTGGCGAGTGACGAGCGGCGAGAGAGGAGGCAAAGAAAGTAAAGGAGATAAAGGAGGTAGAAGATCGGACGCAGCACAAGAAACCGCATGAATGGGACGGGAAAATGGAACAGTGAAAATGGAAAATGGGAGAAGCCCCCCGCGCGCCGCATTCACCAAAGCGGTTCTAAACGGGTTAGAAGCGGGTTTAGGAAGAAACGGGAGGGCGACGAGATGAGCTGACCTCATCTCCTTTCGATCTCCTCGGATTCGTCTTACTTGTGGGTATCTGCCCACATCTTATGGAAATTCGCAGCAACTGGACCTCACCATCCCAGCCAGTCTGCTGGTTAATCCTGGGCTGCTGCCTATCAGTGTCTTCGATGCCAGCTCAAACCAATTTTCGACCGATTCCTTGACTTTCACTGTTACTTCCGCCGCCCCAACCAACGGTACACAGCTCAAGGCGATCGATCTAGCCGGCCTTGCAATGGCTTGGGATGCCAGCAGCGGACTGCTTTACGTGGGGACCGCGGATTACGATGGCGCCTATCCAAACTCGATCGTCGCGATAGATGGAAATACTGGGTCCGTGGTGAAGGTGCAGACCGTGAGCCCTGATCCTGATTTAGTGAACGTGAGCGCGAATGGTCAGTATCTCTATGCAGCATAAGTAGAAGGAACGGCAGGATTGTTCCGTGCGCCCGTCTGCGACTGGTAGCGTGATTATGGGCTACCGAGTTGCGGTGCTCTCCTTATGCGAACATGGCGAGGGCGGGTTTCTCCCGCTTAGAGACGAAGGACGCGGTGAGAAATTTCATGAAGGGAGCCATAACGCGGAAGCGGTCGACGATACCTTTGTAGAGCCCGGGCGAAGTGGCGAGGCGCGGCGAAAGTTCCTTGTACAGAATGTAGTATTTGTAGCGGAGCAAGCCGGCGGCGGGATGATCGGCAGGGAAGCCGCGAGGGACGCGCGAGAGCTGCTCGCCTTCCAAAGCGCCAAGGAGCTTGCGAACCGGCGGCGCGGCGAGGATGCGGCGGAACTCTTCGTGGCGCTCGGCGATGTGCTGGCGGATGGCGAGCAATTGCGGCGGCTCGGGCATGTACACGCCGCCACCGACGGCAACCGACTTGTGCGAGATGGCGACGTAGTAGCCGCCCTGGCCATGGCTCATGCTTCCATGCCGATGAAACGTGGCGGCGATTTGCTCTTTGTAAGGTTTTTTGTCCTTGCTGAAGCGAACGTCGCGGTAAATGCGAAAGATGGCCTTGTCCGGATCGGTTTCGTACTCGGGAGCGAAATCGTGCAAGGCGGCATTCAAGGCGTCGACTAATTGGCGCATGGGCTCTTTGACTTTCTTTTCGAAGAGCGGCTTGCGAGGCAAGAACCATTCGCGGCGGTTGTTGCGCGAGAGTCCACGAAAAAATTGAAGGGCTTCCGGTGGAAAGCCGCGGAACGGCGAGCTCATGAGGCGACTCCTTGACCGGTTTCTTTCTTAAACCTGGCAACAAGAGATTGAACGGGCTGCCACGTCCACAACATCACTCCAACGCCAGTTCCGAGCGTATTCGTGATGATATCCGTCATCCCCGACCTCCTGGTGATCAGATATTCCTGGAGGATTTCGATGGTGAGGCTGAGCAATCCGCCCAATATGACGGTGGAGAGTGCGGCTCGATCCCATCGGCGATTCCAGGTTAGGTAGCCGAAGTGGAAGAATCCAAAGGGCACGAATCCTGCAATGTTGATAAGCAGATCCGAAGCGTAGCTTAGATCGGGCGAAAACTCTTCCCAGGGCGGCGTCAGCATTTTCTTGCGGGGAACCCGAAAAATGCGCGGGATGTACAGGTCAGGCGAGGATGCGACACGATTGTGAACGACGCTGCCTGCGCGCTCGGAAAAGGAATAGAAGGCGAGCGGGTGATCGTTCGCAAGACTTTCGGGCGGGGCATTGTGAGTCCACATCGCGAAGTGTTGCGAGACCTGTTCGGGGGTGAGTTCCTGTCCGTAGATCGCGAGTCCCAGCAGCTTTCCGGGCCAACTGCGCGGCGAGGTAAGCGTGCCTCCCAAAATGAGTTCCCCCGAGAAATCCTTGCAGGACAAGCCGAAGCCGGGAAAGACTTTCTTCACTGAAGCGCCATCCTTGTAGGCCAAAATATCTTTTGGCCCTCTTGTGATGGTGAAGAACGTCGGCTGATCCTGACGCAAAGAATATTCAACATCGGCGGACAAGGTTTGCAGATGGTTCTCCCGATCGCGGGCATCTCGCCTTAGAAGCAGAATATCCAGGCTTTGCCTTACCCGGAATTGCAGCGGATTGTCCGGGGCGGTAAACAAAAGAATGGTCGCAGGGCCTTTCAGGGACCCGCCATCGGGCTGTAGCCACAACTCGAGGCTGCAAAACGAATCTTCCTTTGAGTCGGGGACCTCGAGATTTCGTGAACTGTACACCCTGGCCCTATCGCCAAACTGGAGGCCGTTTGAATTTTTCAGCCAAGCCACATCATTTCTCGGGAAGAAGTTAAAGGGCCAAAGTCCGGCAATGAGCATGCCGCATAGCACTAAGAGGCTGACGGCACCGAGGATTTTCTTCATTCTGCTAGGGTTTCTCAGCCGGTCTGGGTTGATGTTGAACGCCCTAGGTATTACCTCATCTATAGTCTACAGGAATCGCGTAACACGATTCGTGCTTGTATTTATCGTTGCCAACGTACCTAAATCAGGGTTAGCCGTTTATCGTACATCCCGCACGGGAGTAACGGCATCCGTAGAGACAGGTTGGTTCAATCGAGTGGCAAGTTCGCGGTTCGAGTGGCAACCTACTGGGTTCAACTCACCAGCAGAACCATCAAGCACATGGATGAGGGCATGAGGAGGGTCCTATGCGAGTGAGAACGGCCAAGCTGGCCGGCAGCGCCGCAGTCCTAACGGTCGTTTCTTTGCTCGCTCCCTGTCTGCGAGCGCAGGAGAGCGAGGCCACGCTGTCAGGCAAAGTCACGGACTCGTCGGGAGCCGTGGCCAACGCAAAGGTTTCGGTAAGGAATTTGGCTACGAGCCAGTCGATGGAGGCGCAGACCGATGCGGCGGGAACGTACAGCTTGGCAAAGCTGGCTCCGGGCGAATATGAAGTTACGGTTTCGGCCGAAGGCCTTGCGCCCAAAAAAGAGAACGTCATTCTGGCGGCAGGAGCTTCGCTGACCTTCAATGCAGAGCTGTCGCTGCTGCCTTCAGCTCCTCAAGCGCAACCGCAAACTCCTGCGAATAACGCTCCCAATGCGCCACCCGGCAACAAGGCTCCCTCTCTCGGGGACCTGGGCTTTTCTCCCGCCGACACCAAAAGCAATCCCAAGGAACAGGCGCTGCTGGATAAACGGACGCACATGCTGAAAATCCATCAGCGCTTGGGCTTGATTACAACGATCCCCATGATCGCTTCGGTGGCCACGTCGATTAATGCAGGCGGCAGGAACACCAGCAACACGGACCGCACCGTGCACATGATTCTGGGTTCCGCCACCGCGGGTTTATACTTTACGACCGCCTACTTTGCGATCCGCGCGCCGCGTGTGGAGGGAGCAAAGTCCCGCGGACCGATTCGCTTTCACAAAGCCATGGCATGGATTCACGGGCCAGGCATGATTCTCACACCCATTCTGGGAGCGTTGGCGTATTCGCAGAAGAACAACGGGGAAAGAGTCCACGGCATCGCCAAAGCGCACGGGCCGGTGGCTATCGTGACGGCGGGGGCTTTTGGAGCCGCGCTGCTGTCGGTATCGCTGAAGTTCTGAAGGTTTCCATGAACGGCAAATTTATGAATGCAAATCGGAGTGCGAAACCATTAGCGTGCATCTTCGCTTTGCTGCTTTTGATGCTGCCGCAATGTGCGTACGCTGCGGATGAAGAATGGGTGCTTGACCAATCCACGCTGACCTACCACGTTTCTCATCCCCTTCATCAAACGGAAGGCGTGAGCCACGCCACCAGAGGCAAAGGCGTTTGTCACGAAGGGCAGTGTGATTTCCTGATTGCGGTGCCGGTGAAGTCGTTCGATTCAGGTGACAGCAACCGCGATCTGCACATGCTTCAGGTCACGAAAGGCGCGGAGTTTCCCATGGTCACCGTGCGCACGCGATTGCCGGAAAGCGACTCGAAGTCGGCGACCATCTACGCCGATCTGGAGATCCAATTCGCGGGCCAGACGGCGCATTACAAACAGGTGCCCTTCCAACTGACGGTCGAGGGAAGCAAAAGCAAAATCACGGGAACGATTCCGGCTACGCTATCTGATTTCAAGATCGAGCCTCCGACGCTTTTGACGCTGCCGGTAAAGAATGAACTCCCGATTCGTGTGGAAATGACCTGGCATCGCCAGTGAGCGCGCCGTTTTGACTACGAACTAATTGCTTCTGTCTAGCCGGTAATCTGGGCGGCTGCAGTCGGGCGGGTGCAATTGATCCAGACTTCGGCGGCGATGGTTTGCAGGGTAAAGCCGATCCAGAACGCGGTGCCGAAGAATTGATGCAGGTCCGGAGCATGCCCGCGAATCACCGCGGCGGCGAAAAAGGTTCCCATGATCGGGCGGATGGTGGCGACAGCGAGCCCGATGGCGTAGCCGCGAATCATCCACTCGCGATGTTGCGCAAATTCGCGCCGCAGCGCGTGCCAAAGCGCCTTCGCAAGCGAAATCAAGAAGAAACTCCCGAACAGCGCAATGGCGGCCTTTTCATCGATGCCCCCGATGGTTTTTCCAAAGGCCAATCTCAATCCAGTGATTCCCACGACGGCGCTGGCGGCGAGAAAGACTCGTCCCGACCAGCGGTGAACCTGCGGAGAGCGCGAGCGCAAGCCGCGCACGAATTGCAGCGGGCCCAGCACCATGAAGAGCATCGCGGGCAGGATGTGCGTCAACACCAGCGCGCGTTCGCCCGCGAAATGCGCGTCCAAGTCGGCCGCTGGATTCCTCGACGAGCTCAGAGCGCCGGGTTTCAGCAGAACGATGGTTCGCCGCGTGGCGACCGCGTGCCCGATCAAAGCGAGAAAAATGACCGCGGTCCAAAGGAATCGCACGAACGGGCGATTCGGCTTCTTGGCTTGCGAAGTAGCCTGTGACACTGCCCGCGTTGCCTCCTCTTAGGCATACGCAAGCGCATGGCGATTTATAACCGCCTCGGGTTTTCTCTGGAATGTCCTTGACTGCGCCTAAAGCCAGGAATTTATGTTACTCTTCGTCCATTATTTCCGCCGATACCAGTTACTAGGAGTCCCGATGGGCAGACCACTCGACAAGAAGGAAGCTGTCCTCTACGGGCAGTTTGTCCATGCGGCGTACAACATGTTCAAACGCGATCCCACGCAACTGCGCCCGCAACCCGCGACCGGCGACATTCCGGATCCGTACGAGCTAGTGGCTTGGCTCAACATGTCGGATTATTTTTTCCCGGGAACAGAAGCACAATTTTGTACTCGCCATCCGCGGGACGGAAGGCGTGGTGGAGTGGCTGGACGATTTCATGGCGCGTTTGGTGCGTTTCCGCGAGGTTCCGAACACGGGGCGAGTGGAGAACGGCTACGCGGGGATTTACAGCACGCTGAAAGTGGTCAACCGCTACGGGGCCGCCGACCGGGAGGCTGTCGCCAAGGCCGCTCCCACACCGACACCGGCGCCCAAGGAAATCCAGAAAACCTTCGGCGAGCAATTGGAGGACCTCGCTGACAGCCTGGAAGAGCCTGCCGTGCAGGAACAGATTCGAACGGCTAAGGGACGGCCGCCAAGGCGGTCGTTTGTCGTGACCGGGCACAGCCTGGGGTCCGCGCTGGCCACGTTGTTTGTTATGAAGAACAAAGGGAAAAACAGGTTCGACATTACAACCGCCTGCACGTTTGCGTCGCCGCGCGTGGGGGAGACGGAGTTCGCAGAGCAATTCAATCAATTGGCGCTGACCTCGTGGCGCATCGTGAATACGCAGGATGTCGTGCCGAAGCTTCCCCTGCGTCTGCCATTTTTCGATTATCGGCATGTCGCGACGCCGTACGAGTTTTCCTCCGAGGGAGTCGTCAAACGGAAGATAGGCTGCTGGCACTCCATGGAAACTTACCTACATTGGCTCGACCCGAAGATTGACGTGGACCCTGAATGCAAACCGTAAGCGTTCTGACAGTTGTGCCAAAGCAAAGCCGCGAAAGGGTCCCACGAAAACCGCGAGGCAAGAAGCAACCAAACTTGCTTCCCGCATGAGGGGTTCACCTCAACTCGAGGCAGAAATCCACCGGATTGAAATTAGGGTCCGCCTTACGTAAGGCTCTGGGATTACTCCGCGTGGAAGGACCCATTCCGCCGCGCAACTAGGAGTCGACCATGCAGTACGCCCGAATCACTACGAAATGCCTACTTTTTGTCTTTACTGCGGCATCCTCAGCCGTAGCTCAAACCGCCCCGGAACAACCTGATGCCCTCGACTTGCTCAAGAGCGTCGAATTAACCTACGGCGCGATCATAAACACCACGGCGATGAATGGTTCCGACGCTCAAAGTAAAGCGAACGTGGAACAGTCCGTGACCGTCACCGCCGATTCCACGGGAAAGTTCCGCATGGAAAGCACCGATGTCATGGGCATGGTCGCGGTCTATGACGGCAACACCATGTGGAGGTACATGCCTGCAGCGAATGCCTACTGGAAACTTCCCCTCAATGGCGCATCTCGATCTGCCGAAGCCAGGGCGAGTGGAATGTCTGGCGGCGCCAATCCGCTGCAGGAGTACAAAAACATCACCAGGGGTGTAAAGGGGGCCAAGATCCTCGGCAGCGAGAAAGTCCACGCCAGCGATACGGATGCGGACTGCTGGGTGGTTTCTTTGGAATACGGACCTTTGGGAAGCGAGGCAAGCGCTCCCACGCAGGCGGCGGGTTTTGCGTTCAGCGATTTCGCTCACACCGAAACCCTCTGGGTGGACAAGAACCGTTACCTGGTGTATCGAGAGGATTCCACCACAAAAATGACCATGCCGAACACAAACACTCCAATAAATATGACGCAGACAAGCAGGGTGGAAACCTTCACCGTGAATGAACCTGTTTCACCGGATGTGTTCACCTTCACGCCGCCGCCGGGGGCGAGAGAAATAGACGAATCCAAATTCCTGCGCAAGACCGCCGAAGTGCCACAAAAGAAAAACTAATCAACCAAATAGAAGGGCGGACCGCGAAGAGCGGCCCCCAATAGGCGCCAACGGAATTAAAACCATCCAAGGTTTTGCCGGACGCGGTGGTGTGCGTGAAAGAGGTCTGGTTGGCGGGTTTACCACAACCGGACCTGCTGCACTGTCCTCACTGACCCACCGGAGGATTCGTGGGATCCGAGCTGATGGGATCGTCATCCAGGTTCGAGAAGACAGTGGCACCGTGTGGCCGCGGGGGAATGATGCAATTTTGCGTGCAGGGGCCGCGCGGAGATTTCTTCTTAAGGCGCGGTGCTGACCGTGTCAAGGGGTTCTTGTGTGAAAAATTTGCATGGAACGCGGGAACAGGACAACCGCTGGCCGTTTCTTGGACTTCGTGCCAGTTTTCCCGCAAATAACACAACGATATATTGAGACTACGCAAGCAAAGGTGCAGCCATGAACCAAACCATAGAGTGGATACAGAGCAATTGGTACGAATTGGGCAGCCTCATCGCTCAATTCACGTTTCTCTTTGCAGGTGTGTGGTTCGCGCAAGAAATCTTGAAAGCCATGCGGGCTTCGCAGCAGCAGTTCGGAGCGTTGCTCCGGCTGTCGATGTCTGAGGGGCCGGAAGAGCGCCCGAAAGAGTGCGAAGCGATCCACAACTCAACGCCAGGCGTGGTCGCGAGTGCCATGGCGAGCCCGGTTATCGACCGGCCAACGGCGCCAACCCCCAGTTCCACATCTTATGCGGCTTTTGAGAAGCCGCCGCGGAGTGAAGCGCCACCGCAACGGGATGAACTGAACGGCCGAGCCAAGGCGAACGCGCCAATGACGCCGGCCATGGCACCTACGGCAGAACCAAGCTACGAGCCAACGCCTTACGTGGCCGCCCCGCTGACATTGCCTGCGGACGAAAAGGGCGGAAGCCGTATCGCGGCTGCCGGGCGCGGCGTCGCTCAGTGGTTGCAAACGCCAATGGCCAGCAAGCGCAGCGGTAGTTCTCCCTGGCGAAAGGTCGTGCGTTGGCTACAGGCCCCCGTGCGAAGCTGAGCGAGGCCGGCTTCGACCGACCGCGCAGCGCTCTGGAGCCTTTTGAATGTGCTTCTAGGAACTCGCGTCTTTGATGTCGTCGCGAGCTTTCTTCAGGGCCTCGCGAGCGTCTGCCCTGACATCCGGCTTCGGCTTCAGCAGCTCGAGGGCACGGTCGAGCGGCATGGCTTTGCCGCCGGCGGGGCCGGCGCAGGAATCGGGCGCCTTCGGCTTCACCCCGGTAACGTTCCATTTCAAGCAGGTGAATTCGACAGGTACGCTGACGCTCAGGCGAAGGGCAGCAATGCAATTGGGCAGGTCTTTGAAGTCCGAGCAGACAGCCTGCAATTCTTTGTCTTCAGCCAGGATTCCCTGAATCCGCAGCTGTTTCGATAGCTTGTCCTCCAATTGTCCGTTCGATGCGAGTTGATCGTTTGCCGATTTGTAATGCTTGAACAGCTTCAGCGGGTTGTGTTTGACCGGATTGTACCAGGGGGTGGAGTTTCCGCGCGATTGCTCCTCGGTGTCTTTCTTCTGCGTATTTTGCTCCGGCGTATCCTGGGCTGTGACAACCGTGGCACCGAGGGCAAAAACGAGCGCCGCGACAACTGCATGGTTCCGATAGCCTCTCATTTCTGCCTTTCCGGAGGGCCTTGTATTCTTACATCAAAATGAGCGGCGGTGTCGAGAAGGAGGTTTTGTGGGCGTCAAGCACTCGTTGGCTTGGAGAATACCCGATCCGGAGCGTCTTGGAAGAGTGCGAACTGCCATCTCGCCCTGGGTGTTCTCGAAGCATCCCAAACCATGCGCGCGAGTCAACCGGCCACGGCATTAAGCGATGAGGGCGCGTCGACTGCGCCTGAGAAAATGGACCTTTGCGCAAGCTCGCGGACTTGCGTGCAGTCTGCCGATCGGCGAATAACCGGAGTCGAAATCCTTCAGCAGTCCTTCCACATGGCCCATTGCATCGGCACGGCTCAATACCCTGAGGCTGACTCAACACGGGGTGGCGCACGTAATCGGTCTTGTAGAATTCACGCATGCACTTTCTTGATTTGCTGCCCGCGCGGAGATGCTCCGCCTGATGATTGTGGTTTCCGCCGCAAGTGAAAACGATTCACCGAATTTCGACATGACGATTATATAAGGGAATGTACACTTCTGCCCGTTTTGTCGGCCAGCTTAACTCCAACAATCGGAGAACTATGATGCGGCCCGGCAGCGTTCCTTCTAGGAGATTCTCTTCGCGAGTTGAAGTGGCGGGAGACGTGTGGGTGTACTGGAAATGCGAGGGGCGCGACGATGTCTCGAGAGTAGGCAACATGAGCATGGGCGGACTGTTCATCGAGACGCCGCATGCTCGGCCTTCTGGCACGCTTACCCGGCTGGATTTTCTGGTGGCCGAGGGTCAGATCCGCGCGGACGCTATAGTTCGCCATGCCCGGGCCGGAGCCGGCTTGGGATTGAAGTTTACGGCGCTCACCGAGCAGGATCGACCCAAACTCGCGGCGTTGGTCACCCGACTACGCCGGGCGCAGCACGTCCTGGGCAGTGCGTGATTCGAAGTTGCGGGTCTAGGAATTCCGCCGCCTCCTTGGAACGGCGTGTCGGGACAAACTCAAATTCTACCAAATCCTTCCAGTAGGTGGCCCACTGCTCCAGAAGCGCGCGTCCTCACACTCCACCAGTTGAAAGCAGCGGTCAAAGTTGATTGCCACCCAGCTTTCCGCGTAGTCGAGACCCTCCGGCATCATCCGGCCTTTTCCCGGAAGCGCCGGTACACCGGGATCGCCTCGCGGTTCCTTGAATCGTTCGATCACCATTTGAACATCCTCCCCGCCGCAAGCGGCGAGAATTCCTACGGCCTCTCGGTTTGTTTTCCCGAGATGGCTTCGGTGGGTTCCTCGGCAACCGCCCTACTTCAGGGTGAGGACCACGAAGAGGCTTTACTTTTGGGCTGCCCGCCCATAGGTCGTTCGGACAGAGATATAGAGCGGTTCGGGAGGAAAAGAAAGAGGGGCCTTATATCCTCGCCCTAAAAAAGCCGAGGCTTTACGGCCCACATGGGCAAGCATTGATTTTCTCCTGGGCCAGCGTGCCAGGGAGTTTGCGGCAAGTCATACCATAGTTGGATTCTTTGGGCCGACGAATCAAAACCGCCAAGGGGCGCGAGGGGCGGTAGAATTCGCAGCGTGCCCGGGGGATGCGAAATGGCAGCGACAAGTGGAACTGAATTGATCGAAGCTTCCGCGCGTGGCTTGCAGACTGAGGACTACACTCCGGCGCAGATCGAAGGCGCACTGAAAACGGTTTTTGGGGTGGACAGCCAGCTCATTGCTGATGGCACGTACATCGTTGCAGAAGCGCCCCTTGATCAAAAGGGAAGTGGGCGGCGAACGGACGCGCAAGCGGAGTGGATGGTTGTTGGCTGCGGCGGCTGGAGCAAACGCAAAACGCTCTATGGCAGCGACCGCTGGACCGGCCGTGAGGATGTTTTGCTCGACCCGCGGCGCGATGCCGCCAAGATTCGTGCTTTCTTCATCCATCCGGCCTGGGCCCGGCAAGGCGTGGGGAGCATGATCCTTAAGGCTTGCGAAGAGGCAGCGCGCGCCGCAGGCTTCTCCCGTTATGAGATGGGCGCCACTTTGACAGGGGCCAAACTCTTCGGGGCGAGGGGCTACATGGCGGTCGAGCCAATCTCCATTCCTCTGATTAACGGGGAGACGCTCCCGGTGATTCACATGGAGAAGCGCGCCTTGTGACGGCCGCCACAAGCCCTCGGGACAGCCGTCCTGTTTCCCCTGCCTCACTCCCGGCGAGATAAGGTCTAATCGCGCCGAGTGCTTCGCCTCCCCGAAGCGGCTGCCGAACGTCGCTTCGGGTGTTCGGCGCGATTCGCCTCTTCTAGCAAAGGGTCCGGTTCCCGGCCCTGCCGCGCCTTGTTCAGTGTGAATCGTCTCGGCCGACGGCTCATTCCTCATAACTTACTGAAACAGAAAAGCTTGTCAGGGCTCCTGCCGCGCAATAAGATTCTCCAAACGCGCTTCGGACGGGGCGAACGCGCGGCGGGTATAATTCCCGGCTATGATTTCAGCCATGGAAATCGTGAAGCGGGGCTACAGCATGTTCACGCGGGTCTTCCCGCGCTGCAGCATGATTTCGCAGGCCATTGCGTTCAATTTTTTCCTGGCGTTTTTTCCCGCGCTCTTGATTGCAGTAGCTCTGGCCGGTACACGAATCGGCGGCAAAGCTAGCTTGCTCGAGATCGTCCAGGACCTGACGGAATTTCTTCCGCCTGGCAGCCGGGGCCTGGTCTCGGAGTTTCTGGTAAGCCACGGACCAGAGGCATGGAAAGTCGCGCTACTGGGGTGGTCGGGCACACTGCTGGCGGGTTCGCAGGTGATGAAGCTGGTGATGGAAGGAATTCACATTATCTATGGCGACGAAGAGAAGCCCGGATTCCTGCACCGGCAGCTTCGTGGCTTGCTGCTGTTGCTGATCACGTTTGCTCCTTTGCTCAGTGCGGCAGTTCTGGGAATTTTGGGCAAACCACTGCGGCACTGGATCGCGCACGCGGTCGGCAAGCACTCGATTTTGCAGGGCTGGTGGAGCATCTTTTTCCCGGTGGCTGCAATGGTCCTGGCCATGCTGTCGCTGACGGTGATTTACCGGGTGGCGCGCCCCAAAGAAGGCAGCCTGCGAAACGTGCTGCCAGGGGCGGCCGTCGCGACGCTGCTTTGGTGGGTTGCCGACGTTGGGTTTGGAGCCTACGTCCGGCGCGTGCCTTACAGCGTAGTTTACGGCGGATTGGCTGCCGTCATCGGCTTGATCATCTGGATGGAACTCTCCGCCGTGATCATTTTTCTGGGCGCAGCTTGGAACGCCGAATCAGCCGAGATCCGCAAATTCGAGCTAAGCCATGCCTGAGCGGCTCGTGCGGAGTGCGGTTTTCCTCGAGCGATTCTTGCCAAGGGCTGCTGCTTCTCTTTGCCACATGCCTTGCTTTATATTTAAGCGGAGGGGCAAGATCATGCGTGAACGGTTTGTAGGCGTGGAAACTTACTCGGGTTTCAAAGCGGACGAGCGTCCTCTGCGATTGCACCTCAATGACCGCACTTTGCAGGTTGTGGCCGTCGAAGATCGTTGGTATTCCCCGGGCGAGACATTTTTCCGCGTTGTTGTCGCCGGTGGCGACCGCTACGTGTTGCGCCATGTGGAGGCCCAGGACATCTGGACCCTCGCGGGGTACCGGGCCCATTCCATCTCCCGTGTTTAACTGACAACCCGACGAGCACCCGACAACCCGACGAGCACCAGACGAGCACCCGATTGACACCAAAATTAGCAGCAGCGTATAGTCGCTTGACCGCCTGTTTTGCGGTAGCCGCAAGCGCGGTCTGCCCTGCGACGAAGCCCAGACGTGAGGACGTGGTTTTCAGAAGGGCGTGGGATGTTTCGCTCAGTGTCATCACCGGGATCCAGGTGCCTTCCCCTCGCCGTTCTGGCTTGCTGGTCGTTAAGCTTTCCTCATGCACTTTTGGCGCAAAACCCTCCCTCTCCGACCCCAGCCGCCACTGCCCCGGCTGCGAATCCCGCTTCCACCGCCAAACCCGTCGCCGGTGCCGAGCAGGACGCCAAAGAGGTTTCCAGTCAGGATACTCCGGCAACCTTCAAGGTTCGCGTCAATAACGTGCTGGTGCGCGTCGTGGTGCGCGACTCGCACGGCAAAGTGGTGTCCAACTTGAAGAAAGAGGATTTCCAGCTCTACGACGGCAAGAAGCTTCAGACCATCACATCCTTTGCCACGGAGACTCCGACCAAGCATGCCATCCCGCTTAGCACTTCGCCAGTGCCTGGTAGTTCTTCGGCGGAAGCCGATCCCCTCGCGGTGAGAGCGGCCACGCTTCCGCAGCGCTTTGTTTCCATGGTTTTTGACGACGTGCATATGTCGATGCAGGACGCCGTGTTCGTGCGCGATTCGGCCACGCGGTTCTTTGGCGCATTGGCGCCCAGCGATCGCGTAGCCATGTACACCACCTCGGGTCAACTTACACAGGACTTCACCGACGACCGGTCTTTGCTCGCAAAGGCTCTTTTGGGAATTGTGGCGCGTCCCCTGACGCAGCACAATTCCTCCGATTGCCCGGACATGACCTACTACGAGGCGGACTTGATCGCCAATAAGAACGATTTGCAGGCCCTGGCCGTGGCTACCGATGAAACCCTGCAATGCGCGTTCAACGGTGACGCGAGAATGCAGGCTGCGGCGCAAAGCCTGGCGCAAGCGGCGGCTCAGCGAGCCGTTTCCGAAGGCGACAATGAAACACAGTACGCTTACCGGCATCTCGAAGAAATCGTCCGGCGCATGACCAGCCTGCCGGGTCAGCGCATCCTGGTTTTGGTTTCGCCGGGCTTCATCCCGAGCACGCTTCAATATGAGGCGTCGCAAATGGTGGATCGCGCGACGCGGGCCAATCTCGTCATCAACACCATCGATGCGCGCGGCCTCTACACGCCCGACATGATGGGGGACATAGCCAATCCACCCAACGACGGCGTGCGCACAGCCGGATATAAGTCAATGTATCGCGTCGTGGCACAGAGCGCCCAACAGGACGTCTTGGCGGAGTTGGCGGACGGTACCGGCGGCACGTTTTACCATAACCGCAATGACGTCGACGAAGCCATGCGCGAGGCGGGCGCGGCTCCGGCAGTTTCCTATGTGCTGGTCTTTTCCCCTCAGAATCTGAAGTTCGACGGGCGCTTTCACACCCTGAGAGTTGCCCTGACTGCGAAGGAAAAATTCAACATTCAGGCGCGGCACGGTTATTTTGCGCCGCGCTCCGCGGCCGATTCCGCCGAAGTGGCCAAAGAAGAGATTCAAGAAGCACTGTTTTCACAAGAGGAAGTTCACGACATTCCGGTGGACTTGCAGACGCAGTATTTCAAAAAGGACGAGGCCGAGGCTCGCCTGGCGGTATTGACCCACTTGGACGTGAAAGGCATCCGTTTTCGGAAGGCTTCGGACCGCAACAACGATCAATTGACCATTGTGACGGGAATTTTTGACGAGAACGGCCAATACGTGACAGGTGTGCAAAAAATCATCGACATGAAATTACGGGATACCACCTACGAGCGGCTCAGCCGTTCCGGGCTTACCGTGAAGTCCAGTTTTGACGTCAAACCCGGCACCTACTTGGTGAGGCTCGTGGTGCGCGACGCGGAAGGCGCGCAGATGGCCGCCAGGAATGGCGCGGTGGTGATTCCTTATTAGGGCTGAATTGGCACGGAAGAATCTGGTTTCGTTGGGGCTGGAGGTTCACATGGTTACACATCGCAACTGCTTGAGAACGATACAGTTTGCGGCGGCAATGACCGCCGCCTTGTTGTTTGGAAACGTCCCGTACGGGCGCGCGCAACAGCCGCCCGCTCCGCCTCCGCCACCGGCGGCCCAGGCGGCGCCTGCGGAGCCCTCCGGTGTGGTCATTAAGAAAGAAACCAAAATCGTGTTGGTGGATGCTGTAGTGACCGACAAAAAGGGCAACTATGTGCGCGACCTGAAGCAAAATGAATTTAAAGTCTATGAGGACAACAAGGCGCAGACTATTTCGAGCTTTTCTTCAGGGGCCGATGCCGCGCTGCAACCGAGCGGCCAGCGGCATTACCTGATCCTGTTCTTTGACAACTCAACGATGGCGGCGCCGGACCAGATTCAGGCGCGCGGCGCGGCGCAGAAATTCATCGAGGCCAACACGAGTCCTGACAGCCTGATGGCCGTCGTGGATTTCGGCGGCTCCCTACGCATCGTCCAGAACTTCACTGCCAGCTCGGTTCTCCTGCGCGCCGCCGTTTCCGGCGTGAAGGGTTCGGCGGTGGCTCCGAATGCGCCGCCAGCGGACGCCGCCGTCACGGTGGCCTCAACGGGCATGCCGACGATGGGCACGTCATCCCTCTTCAATGCGCAAGCGGATTTTGGCGCGCGCACGATGCTGCTGGCGGTGCGCAGCCTGGCGAAAAACCTGCGCACCATTCCGGGGCGCAAAATGTTGATTCTCTTCTCCGGCGGCTTCCCGCTATCGGTGGAAAACCAGTCGGAACTGACCGCCACGATCGATGCGTGCAACAAATCGAACGTGGCTATTTACGCCGTGGACGCGCGAGGTCTGGTTACGACCGCGCCCGCAGGAAGCTCACGGAACCGAGCGGTATCCAGTAAGGCGAGAGCGGTCGCAGCGTCGTTTCGAACGCCGGCTCCGAGATCCTCCTCGCGCGTCAGGCTCGTGCTCGCCGCCTACCCGGCGATGGGCATGCCTGATCCGCAGAGGCCCGGCGGAGGGGGAGGAGGCCCGCCGAGTGGCGGGGGCGGTGGGCGTCCGGGAGGTGGCGGAGGCGCGGGCGGCCCTAGCGGCGGCGGGGGTACAGGTGGTCGTGGTGGAACAGGCGGCACCGGGGGCAGCGGTGGCACTGGAGGTGCGGGCGGCGGAAAAGGTGGTGGAGGCACCGGCGGCGGAACGCGGGGTGGAGGCACCGGAGGCGGAACGCGGGGTGGAGGCACCGGAGGCGGAACGCACGGCGGCGGAATGCCGAACTCGAACCTCTACAATTCCACGTATGGTCAGCCGCGGACCATCGTTCCGACGTTTCCCCCGTCAGTAGCGACCAATCAGCAGGTTCTTGCGGCCTTGGCCGAAGGCACGGGCGGCTTTTCCATTTTCAACACCAACGATCTGCTTGCCGGACTCGAGAAAATCGGCCGCGAGCAAAACGAGTTCTACGTCCTCGGATACGCTCCGCTCGACACACCCGAAGGCAGCTGCCACACGCTCAAGGTGAAAATGAATGAAGGCGGGCTCCACGTGCGCTCGCGGAGCGGCTACTGCAATGTCAAGACGACCAACGTGCTCGAAGGCAAACCGCTCGAGAAACAACTCGAAGCGCGTGCGAGCGGTTCTCAGGCGGGGTCCATTCACGGCGTGCTCGAGGATCCCTACTTCTATACCGGACCGGACACCGCGCGCGTGAATTTGGCCATGGAAATTCCTTCCGATTCGTTTCAATTCAACAAGGAAAAAGGAAAGTATCATGCCAGCTTGAACGTGCTGGGGATCGCCTATCGCAGCGATGGAACCATCGGCGCGAAGTTTAGCGACACCGTAAACCTCGATTTGGAAAAAGACGACTGGAAGGACTTCACGAAATCGCCATATCAATACGAAAATCAGTTTGATGCCACGCCGGGAGATTACAAACTCACGGTGGTTTTGAGCACCGGGGGCGATGCCTTTGGGAAGTTCGAATCGCCGCTGTCGATCGACCCTTACGACGGCAAGCATTTCAGTCTCGGCGGCATCGCGCTCACGAATTCGCCGCAGAGGCTGAACGATCTTCCCGAAAGCCTCGATTCGGTGTTGCTCGAGGACCGCACCCCGCTGGTGGTGAAGGGCATGCAAATCATTCCTTCGCCAACGAACCGCTTCAAGCATACGGACAACGTGGTCGTTTACAGCGAAATCTATGAGCCCCTGCTGACCTCCGACCAGCCGCCGGTCGTGGGCATGGGTTACACCATTTTCGATCGTGGCAGCAACCAGAAGATTTTCTCGACCGGAACGGTGCGTGCGGATGAATTCATCCAAAAGGGAAATCCTGTTGTTCCCATCGGCATGAAGGTGAAAGTGGACGACCTGAAGCCCGGCTCTTATCGGCTGGTGCTGCAGGCGGTGGATTCCGCAAAGAACAATGCGCCAAATCGCGTGGTGGATTTCGACATCAGCGAGTAGTGGCCCTTGGCTGGCCCGCGCTTACCGAGCGCCTTCGATCAGCGAACTACAAATCCTGGGCGCGCGATCTATCCCCGGCGAGGCTCGCATCCATGCTGGCGATTAAATCCTGTCTTTTGAGTGGTTTTGGCGTGGTAAGGATTCGACATCCCGCGCCCGCGTTCAGGAACTTTTTCGCCCGCCGCGGGTTATTCTAGACCGTGAGTCCAGCTCGACGCTCGCCGGTTGGCCGGAGAAAGCGCAGGAGAACGCCATGAAGTCGAGGAATTTCCGCGCATCCAGCTTTCGTTTTCGCTTCCCGTCGATGGCCGCAACGCCCAGATCTTTCCTTGCTTTGATTCTCGCCTGCTCTTGCCTGCCGCTGGGAGTAGATTTCCCTGCGGTTGCGGCCACGCCCCCCGCCGCTAAAGATAAGAAACAGAAACCGGATCCCGCGCTCAAGGGCCTGCCGATTACCGAGCTCAGTCCCGACGAGGCCATCCTGCACGCGCTGAACCGGCTTGCCTATGGTCCGCGGCCCGGCGACGTCGAGCGCGTTCGCCAAATGGGCTTGGCAAAATGGATTGAGCGGCAGCTTAATCCCAATTCGATCGACGACAAAGGGGTGGAAGCGCGGCTGGAGGATTACCCGACGCTGCGAATGTCAACGGCAAAGTTGATTGTGGAATACCCTCAGCCGAAACCGGCGGTCCGCCAAGCGGAAAGACAGGCGAGAGAAAGAGCGCAAGACGAGCAGCGTCGTGCCGATGCCGCCCCCGCTTCAGAGCAACAGACGCAAGCCCGCGAAACGCAGGACGCGCAGAGTTCCTCGCCTAGCGGCGAGTCCGTTACGCAATCCGCAGCGGAGAACGCGCCTGCTCCGATGAAAGAACCAGCCATGGAGCTGGACCAAGCGGCGAGAGGAGCGCGTCGCCGTGAAGCGCTTGGCGGAGGCGACCCGAACAGCGTGCCGCGCGCAGTTGCGGACGACAGCAAGCGGCCGGCGCGCATCGCTGCGGAACTCGCCATGGCCAAGGTGACGCGCGCGATTTACAGCGAGCGACAGCTTCAGCAGGTGGTGGACGATTTCTGGTTCAACCACTTCAACGTGTTTGCGGGAAAAGGCGAGGACCGCTACTACCTCACTTCGTACGAGCGCGACGTCATCCAGCCGCACGCGCTCGCTAAATTCAAGGATTTGCTCACCGCGACAGCGAAGAGTCCTGCGATGCTTTTTTATTTGGACAATTTTCTCAGCGCCGATCCGCGCGCCCAGCAGCGTATCGCCATGGAACGCGCCATGCGCCAGCAAATGCGCTACGGAAGATTCGGGCGCCCTTGGCCGCCGCGTCCCCCGGTAAACCCGCAGCAGGCTGGCAAAAAGAATGAGCGCGGCTTGAACGAAAATTACGGCCGTGAGCTGATGGAGTTGCACACGCTGGGTGTGGATGGCGGCTACACGCAAAAAGACGTCACCGAAGTGGCGCGCGCCTTCACCGGCTGGACGATTGACAAGCCGCGCGTCTACGCCGATTTCAAGTTCGATGATCGTCTGCACGATCCCGATCCGAAAATCGTGCTCGGCAAAAGGATTCACGCTGGCGGCATGAAAGACGGCGAGCAAGTCATCGATTTGCTCGCGCATCATCCCAGCACCGCGAAATTCATTTCCACGGAGCTGGCGCGCCGCTTCGTTTCGGACCATCCGCCTTCCGCGCTGGTGAATCGCATGGCGGAAACTTTTCAATCAAGCGAGGGCGATATTCGCGCAGTGATGAAAACCATGATCTGGTCGCCGGAATTCTGGTCGCGCGAAGCGTACCGCGCAAAAATCAAAACGCCGTTCGAATTGGTGGTTTCCGCGGCGCGCGCGCTCGGCACCGACGTGGATACGCCGCTGCCGCTGGTGCAATGGATCGGCCGCATCGGCGAGCCGCTCTATCAATGTCAGCCGCCGACTGGTTATTCGGACAAGTCCGAAACGTGGGTCAACACGGGCGCGCTGCTGAATCGCCTGAATTTTTCGCTGGCTCTGGCGGGTAACCGCATACGCGGCGCGCGCAGCGATGTCGCCTCGCTGCTCAGCGTGGATTCTTCCGCCGATCCGAAAGCGGCGCTCGATCGCGCGGTGCAAGTTTTTCTCGGTGGCGAAGCAGCGCGAACGACCGCAGAGACGCTGGAGAAGCAGTTGGACAATCCGCAGGTGCTGCACGCCAAGCTCGACGATACCCGCCGAGAAGCGGACTTGGGCGTGATTGCGGGACTCGTCCTCGGCGCGCCGGAATTTCAGCGCCGTTAATGACAACGGTGTAAAGCCGCTGCTGCACATCGGAATTTGAGCGCCGGTAGGGTTTTTATGTAGCGCCGCCCTTTAGGGTGGCATCTTGGGCTACGGAAAATCATTCAACATGCCGCGCTGAAGCGCGGCGCTACAGAGGAACCTTTTGCTTGGGAGCACGAGTCACCAGTCACACGGGACATGCGAGGTAGCAGGGATGGCATACATATGTTGTGAAGGCGTGCGAGGGCTGAAATTCTCGCGGCGGTATTTTCTGAAGCAGGGCGGCGTGGCCATGGTGGGGCTGAGCGCCATGCCCGCGTTTCTTCAGCGCGCGGTCGCCGCGACAACGATGCCGAGCAAAAAGCAGCTGGTCGTGCTCTTCCAACGCGGCGCGGCCGATGGGCTGAACATCGTCGTGCCTTTTGGCGAATCCAATTACTACCGCATGCGCCCAACCATCGCGATTCCGCAACCGAAGCGCGGCGGCGCCGATGCGGCGATCGACCTCGACGGATTTTTCGGTCTGCATCCGAGCCTCGCGCCGCTCGATCCGCTGTTCCACAAGAATCAGCTCGCCATCGTGCATGCCGCAGGCTCGCCCGATCCCACGCGCTCGCATTTTGATGCGCAGGACTTTATGGAGTCCGGCACGCCGGGCCTAAAATCTACCGAAGCCGGCTGGCTGAATCGCGCGCTCGAAACGGTTCCCGAAGAAAACGCTTCGCCGTTCCGCGCTGTCGCGATGGGGCCGAATCTCCCGCGCACGCTGCAGGGCACCGCTCCCGCGATCGCGCTGCCGGACCTGCGGCAATTCAAAGTGATGGCGCAAGCGCCCGGAATGGGTCAGGTTGTTGAAGGCGGCTTCGAAGCCATGTACGCGCAGACCGTGGACAAAGCGCTGCAAGGCACGGGCACGGAAACATTTGAAGCCATCGACCTGCTGCGCAAGGCGGATCCCGGAAGGTATCAGCCCGAGAATGGCGCGCAGTATCCCACCAGCCGCCTTGGCAAGAGCCTCCAGGAAATCGGACAGCTCCTGAAAGCCGACATCGGCGTGGAAGTTTTATTCCTCGATTGCGGCGGCTGGGACAATCACGTCAACGAGGGCGGCGTACAGGGCCAGCTCTCGAATCTGCTGCGCGACCTGGGCCAGGGCCTCGCGGCGTTTCATCAGGACCTGGGCGACCGCATGGAGAACATCGTTTTCGTCAGCATGAGCGAATTCGGCCGCACCGGCCGCGAAAACGGCAACCGCGGCACGGACCACGGCCACGCCAATTGCATGTTCGTGATGGGCGGAGACGTGCGCGGCGGAGAAGTTTACGGTAAATGGCCCGGCTTGAACGATCATCAACTCAACGAAGGCCGCGACCTCGCCCTCACCACGGATTTTCGCAGCGTGCTCGGCGAAATTCTTACCAAACACATCGGCGTCGCCGACCTGAAGCCGGTCTTCCCCGGCTTCGACAACAGTCCGCGCAATTTCCCTGGGCTGATCAAGACTTAGCTGGATTACTGTTTCGCCTTGCTCTTTCGAACCGTTGCTTCAACTGGAGCTTGAACCTTCGGCGTCCAGAATTTCGGATCACCTGCCGCAAATTCTTTCGATACGTGCGACTTTTCGGGGCTGACGGCGTAAAGGTTGCTCTCCGTGTGAACGTACGCCTCGCGCGCGATTTGTTGCATGCGTTCGGCGGCGTCGCCTTCTGCTTCGCGCAACCGGTCTCGCCGGTTCAGCAAATCGTCGTTCTGCGCCAGAGTTTTCATAGGCACAAACGCAAAAAAGGTTGGCGAGGGCATCCCAACATTCACCTGATATACGACCCACGGCAAATCGGAATCGGTTTTTTCGTAGGCCGCGCCGAGTTTCTGAAAGGCTTCGGCGAATTGCCCCTCGTGGCCGGGGTGCAGGCGCACCTCGAGCACGCGCAGGAAGCGTGCCTTCGAAAGATCAATGCGATCCGGGCGGTAGCTCAGATCATCCCGCCTTACGGCGACGATCGTGCGCTGGCTCACCAGCGCGCCAGTGATCTGCGCCTGCGCTTTTCCAAGATCAGGATGACTGGCGTAAATGCCTCCCCACGCGGCAAAGGCTTTGTCGATGTGCGCGAAGGAATCGAATGGATCGAACGACAGCACTTCCTGCTCTCCAGTCACCGAACCCATCACGATCCACGAATTAGGCACGTCCAGGTTCGCGCACACGCGCGCCGCCGCCGCGAGCGCCTTGCCGCTTTCCGCCGTTTTGTTCGACGAAAATCTCTGATAAACGAGCATTACTAATTTTGGGGGAGCCGCCCCCGAATTTGTGGGATCCTTCGTCTGGCCGGTCGCTCTGGCAACACAGATCAGCGCGAAGACTGCCGCCATCGCAAGAGGGCCCGCCATGGTCATTCCTCCCAGGCCTCCTTGGCGGATTTGTTGAAAACACCGCTACGGGTCATCCCGCGCCAACCGCGCTTTGAAGCTTACCCCGGCTCGGTTGCGGCGCTCGGGAGTTTTTGGCGAGCGCGGGACGTCATTCTCGCACAAACTCAGGAAAAAGAAGATTCTCGTCGCCGATTTGAAGCCGGTCTTCCCCGGCTTCGAGAACGATTCCCGCAAATTCCTAGGACTCATCCGCGCTTAGTGAAAAAGTAGGCCAAGAGGAAGTATTTAGGAGGGACGATTCGTAACATGCGGTGAATGGCCTTCTCCGCATCGAAGGGTGGAGCGTAGTTTTGAAAGGCGACTACAATCCGCGGGTAAGCTTGCGATTCTTCGGCCATTACTCCGCTGAGCATGCCGGTCACCGGATGACGTGGATGCGCGCGCCGACCTTCAACTTCTTCCAGGACTTGTCCGCCGTGTAGACGGAAGCCTTCAACGCAAGCCCGAGCGCCAAACACGCCCGGTCTCCCAAAGACAAGCCAACGGGGCGGGTTTGTACGACGAGATCGCCTACGAGCCTGGCGTGCTCGGAGCTAAAGGGCACGGCTTCGCGGATGGGGCTCAGTGCGGCTTCCCACGCATCGTCAGGGCTGAGGCCCCGGCCGACAAGTTTGCCGTGCAGTTCGGCAAGATTGACGGTGCTGATAGCCGCGGTGCTCAAGAGCTCCGGCGTCAACTTTTCGGCTCCGGGTTCCTGATTGAGAATGGCGAGCAGGGCGGAAGCGTCCAGCACAACCCTACTCATTTCGGACGGCCTCGCGGCGTTCGGCGATCAATTCGTCCACGAGAGAGGTGCCCGGCTTCACATGTTTGCGGACCAGCCGCTGAGCCCGCTCCAGGTTGCGTTTCAAAGTGGTGATGCGTAATTCGTCGTCTTGAATCTGCAGAACGACTTCGTCACCAACACGGATGCCCAGCTGCTTGCGAAAGGAAGCAGGAATCACCACGCGGCCATTCTCGTTGACCCGCATGCGGGTTTTTGACTTCATGTCATTTCTCCCCACGTGACACTATTTTAGCATGTATCATATAAGATTAGAAATGACAGTTATGATCTACAGTGTCATTTATTTGTCAATTGGCACAGCTTGTTAGATTGGCGGGGCGGCCGTCACTCCGCTGTTTTCAATTCCCGAATCCAGATGTTGCGGCAACTCACAACCGGCTTGCCTCCAACTGTGGGCTGTCCGCTGTCCTGCTACTCCTAAATAGGGCTCTTGGTAGGGCTCGAAGTGGGATGACACCGGAATGGCGCGATAACCGTCTAGCCGGAAACGTGCAGTTACCCAACCCAGGTAGTCCCAGGCATGACACTCCGCGTTTTTGCGTTGCATAAGGCTTCGTAGCTCAAGCCCCTACATGTCCAAGCCGCAGCGGGGATTTGTGCAATGACTGTCCGGTGGAGTGATCTGTGCAACTTCCTTGCCGACTGCGCTGAAGTCAATAAGCCGCGGACCGTCAGCCTCCACACCCAGTAGCTGTCTTCGCGGAATTCATTTAGCTTCTCATTCAAGTAGGCCGCGACCTCCAAGATCTGAGACCTTTCGACGCTGTACAGGGAGGCCTTACTCTGGTTGCGATCAAACATTCCGTTGTTGGTGAGCGGGTACAACTCCCGGTACGCGTCTGGAGTGGATTCCATAACAATAGATTTCCACTGAATAGGGCCGGGTTCCTCGGGCGTTTGGGCAGGTGTGTCCTTATCGCGAAAAGACAGTATGATCTCGATAATTTTTCTTCCGAAAGATTCACCGAGAGGGTGCTGAGAGGTCTCCACTACAAAATCCTGCAGCGTGCGTTGCCTGCCGCCAGCTGCAACTGGGCATCCAAGGCACAGACTGTTAGCCGGATCGCGCTCGGGCGATGGCGTCAGATAGTACTGCAAAGGGTGTGGAGAGCTCCGCAGGATGCGCTCTCATCTGTTCCCGTTACCTCGACACTTTCCCATTGCGCGTACGAAGGAAGAGCGCCGAGGAGCAGCAGGGCGGCACAAACCAGAATTCTTGGTATGCTAGACCTCTGGTAGAGCTACGTCTGTGATGCTCATTCTACCGCTTGCAGCGGGCTGTGGTGAATCGGGTAACGACCCCAGCGGAAACTGAAGATCGTCATTCAGGTGACTTTCGGCTCGCGAGTCCGGTTCTGCGACAACTCTCATCCGGTTTTCTCACACCTGTTGACTGTTAGCTGTCGGCTGTCAGCTTTGCCGTTTCACTCTCCGGGCTTCAGCTCGCGGATCCAGATGTTGCGGTAGCGCACGGGGTGGTTATGATCCTGCAGCGCGAGCGGCAGTTTCTCCGGCGTCGGTTTGTACAGCGGGCGTTCGCCGTGCGCGGTGGGGCCGGTGAGCTGGACGTTGTCTTGTACCAGCACGCCGTTGTGAAAAACGGTCGCGCGTGCGGGACGCGTCAGCTTTCCTGCCGCGTCAAAACGCGGACCGTGAAAAACAATGTCGTAGGTTTGCCATTCGCCCGGCGGACGCGAGGCGTTCACCAGCGGCGGATATTGGCCATAAATCGCCGCGGCCTGGCCATCGGCATACGTCTTGCTTTGATAGGAATCGAGGACCTGAGTCTCGTAGAGTCCCTGCAGGAAAACGCCGCTGTTGCCGCGGTCCTGGTCTTCGCCTTTCGCGGGGGAAGGCTCGGCAAATTCCACGTGCAACTGGCAATCGCCAAACGCTTCGCGTGTTTGAATGTCCCCGGTTTTTGGCACAACCTCGAAGTAGCCGTTCTCGACTTTCCATTTGGCGGGGCTGCCGTCCTTTTTCTGGGTCCATTGCGAAAGATCTTTGCCGTCGAACAGCGCCACGGCGTCCGAAGGCGCGCGTCCCGGCGCCTCTTGCGTGCTGGCCGTGCCGGGCTCAATCACCGGCGGCACCGGCCGGCTCCGATCATGAATCTTCCATCGCGTATCTACTTGCGCCCGACAGACTGCGGGAACGCTCGCTAGCACAAACGCACAAACATAAAACAGCCGAATTTTTCTCATCGTTTAACCTCGTAGCTAGAGCGCCTGGATTTTACCGCGAATCCAGAAAATGCGGCATCCGGTATCCGCCCGATACACTTTGGAGTGCAGCGGCTTGCCGCCGCTTTTCTTGTCGCCGCGGTCGCTGGCAGGGCAATTTCAAGCCTTGACTCGTGTTTCGTGAGATGGAGGAAAAGCGGGAGTCCTTCGACTTCGCTCAGGACAGGCAAGCTCCCGCACTCCAAAACCCGGCAAGACCGTGACTTTCGACGCCGCCCATCGTCTAAAGTTTCGTGTGGCTCAGTGTGCGGTCCATTGACGAGTGGGGGTCTCATCGCATGAATCTGATTCGCGTGTGCTTGTTGCTGCTCTGCGGTTTTCTTCTCTTTGCTCCCGCCATTTCCACAAGCGCCCAGGAGGCGCCGCCGTCCCTCAGCCCGCGGCAGGGAGACGACGGCTGGGCCACCGCGACGGCGGCTTCCGCCGGGCTATCTCCCGTGCGTCTGCAAGCCATGGAGACCGCCATCCGGAATGGCGAATTCAAGAAAATCGGCAGCATCCTGATCGCGCGGCACGGCAAGCTGGTCTATGAAGGCTACTTCGACGCCTCCGACGCCTCAGCGTTTCGCGACACGCGCTCCGCTACCAAATCCGTGACGGACATGCTGGTCGGCATCGCCATCGACAAAGGCTTGCTCGCGGGCGTTGACGTCCCCATCCTTCCGTTCTTTCCCGACAAACAGCCGCTGCAAAATCCCGACCCGCGCAAGGCGAAAATCACCGTCGAAGATTTTCTCACCATGAGTTCGCTGCTCGAATGCGATGACTGGAACGATTTCTCTCGCGGCAACGAAGAGCGTATGTATGTGATCGAAGACTGGATTCAATTCACACTCGATCTGCCCATCAAAGGATTTCCTCCTTGGGTAAAGAAACCGAGCGAGGCTCCTTACGGCCGCAGTTTCAGCTATTGCACAGCAGGCGCTACCACACTCGGCGGGGTCCTCGACCGCGCCACAAAAACGGCTGTTCCGGAATTCGCGATGAAGAATCTGTTTGCGCCTCTAGGAATTCAAAAAGTGGCTTGGAAATTCTCGCCGCTTGGCTTGGCGCAGACCGGTGGCGGACTTGGCCTGAAGAGCCGCGACTTGCTGAAGCTCGGCCAGCTCTACTTGAACCGCGGGGTTTGGAACGGTTCGCGGATTGTCTCCGAGCGCTGGGTGAAAACATCGACGCAGCCTCACGCGCGCATCGATGACCAGACCGAGTACGGCTATTTCTGGTGGCTCAAGAGCTTCAAGTCCGGTGAAAAGTCCTATCCCGCTTTCTACATGAGCGGCAACGGTGGAAACAAGGTTGCGGTTTTTCCTACTCTCGACATGGTGGCGGTTCCCACCAGCACCAACTACAACACGCGTGGCATGCACGAACAAACCGACAAGCTCTTGACCGATTACATCCTGGCTTCTCTCGCGCAATAACGAGCGCTGCTCCGGCTTGGCGTGCAGTCTTTTGGAGCGCTGCGGCTTGCCGCCGCTTTCTCTGTGCCGAAGCTTGCTTCGGCGTTCCTCTCAATTGTCGCGACTGGAGCACGCCCCAGCAATGTAACTGTCGCGCAAAAGAAAACGGGCAGTCATGGACTGCCCCGCTTGATTTCCTTAACTGGTTACTGTCAGCTGTCGACGGCAAGCTTTCCGCTATGCCGCTTCGCCCTTGATGCGCATGCCGTAGAACGACTTGTAGACGAAGAAGAACGCCACGAGGAAAAACGCTGCCGCCAGAATGTGCGCCAACGCGCCGCCCTGGCTCGACGTAAGGCTCACGGCGAGCTCCACCGCGAGCAAGCCGAACAGGGTCGTAAATTTGATGATCGGGTTCAGCGCCACCGAAGAAGTGTCTTTGAACGGATCGCCCACCGTGTCGCCGATCACAGTGGCGTCATGCAGCGGCGTGCCTTTTTGCTTCAGTTCGACTTCGACGATTTTCTTGGCGTTGTCCCAAGCGCCGCCGGCGTTGGCCATGAAGATCGCTTGGTACAAGCCGAACGTGGCAATGGACATAAGGTAGCCAATGAAAAAGAACGGTTCGACGAACGCGAACGCCAGCGTGGAGAAGAACACGGCGATGAAAATGTTCAGCATGCCCTTTTGCGCGTAGCGCGTGCAGATTTCCACCACTTTCTTGCTGTCTGCGATGCTCGCTGCTGCAGCGCTTTCCAGTTTGATGTTGGCTTTAATGAACTCCACGGCGCGGTACGCGCCCGTGGTGACTGCTTGCGTGCTCGCGCCGGTGAACCAGTAGATTATCGCGCCGCCGGTGATGAGCCCGAGAACAAACGGCGCGTGGAGCAGCGAAAGCTTGTCCACGTTGGCGGTGAGGCCGTTGGTCAGCGCCATGATGATGGAAAAAATCATCGTGGTCGCGCCGACGACCGCCGTGCCGATGAGCACCGGCTTCGCTGTCGCTTTGAACGTGTTGCCCGCTCCGTCGTTGGCTTCGAGCATGTGTTTGGCGCGCTCGAAATTCACGTCGATACTGAAGTCCTTCTTGAGTTCCTGCTTGATGCCGGGAAGTTGCTCGATCAGGGAAAGCTCGAAAACGGATTGCGCGTTGTCGGTCACCGGACCGTAGGAGTCCACCGCGATCGTCACTGGGCCCATGCCGAGGAAGCCGAATGCGACGAGGCCGAACGCGAACACCGGCTCCGCGACCATCAAGCTGGCGAGCCCTCCTTGCGACATCAGGTAGCCGATGGACATCAGCAGCACCATCGAAAGGCCGAGGTAGTAGCCGGAGAAATTTCCCGCGACGAAGCCGGACAAAATTCCCAGCGACGGCCCGCCTTCTTGCGCTGAAGTCACAATTTCTTTGGTGTGGCGCGATTCCACCGAAGTGAAAACCTTCACGAGCTCCGGAATGATGGCGCCCGCCAACGTTCCGCACGTGATGATGGTCGCCAGCTTCCACCACTGCGTCGTGTCGCCGCCGAGCTCTGGAATGATGAGCCACGAAGCGAGATACGTCAGCCCGATGGAGACGAACGAGGTGATCCACACCAGCGAAGTCAGCGGCGCCTCGAAGTTCATATCATCTGCTTTGGCGTATTTCGCTTTGGAGAAAAAGCCGTTGATGAAATACGCGGCCGCGCTCGCCACCAGCATGATGATGCGCATCACGAAAATCCACACCAGCAACTGCACCTGAATCGTATTGGCGAGCGCCGTGGCTTTGGCGATAGCCGTGGCGGAGGCGGTTTGTAGAGTCAAACCCGCGGGAAGGAAGTGCTCCGGTGGAATGGCCAGCAAAATAAAAGTGATCAGCGCGACGCCGGTCACGCCGTACGTTTCAAATCCGTCGGCGGTCGGCCCCACCGAATCCCCCGCATTGTCCCCTGTGCAGTCGGCGATGACGCCGGGGTTGCGCGCGTCGTCTTCTTTAATTTTGAAAACAATCTTCATCAGGTCGGAGCCAATGTCGGCGATTTTCGTAAAAATTCCGCCGGCAATGCGCAGGGCGGCGGCGCCGAGGGATTCGCCGATGGCGAAGCCGATGAAGCACGCGCCGGCATAATCACCTGGTATAAACAACAAAATGATTAACATCATCAAGAGTTCGACGGAGATGAGCATCATGCCCACGCTCATGCCCGCTTCCAGCGGGATGTGGTTTATGGGATACGGCTTTCCGCGAAGAGCGGCGAAGGCGGTGCGGGAGTTTGCGAAGGTGTTCACGCGGATGCCGAACCACGCCACGCTGTAGCTGCCCGCCATACCCAGCAGGCTGAAAACCAAAATAATAAGAACGGCGTTGGGGATGGGCTTGCCAGGAATGGGATGCAGCCAGCCGAAGTACAGCACGATGACGATGGCGATAAAAACCCACAAAAGAAGAAGGAATTTGCCTTGTGTGGTGAGATAGGTTTTGCAGGTTTCGTAGATGAGTTCGGAAATGCCGCGCATGGATTTGTGGACGGGGAGATTTTTCAAGCGCGTGTAAATCACGAGTCCGAAAGCGAGTCCGAGCAAACAGAAGAGGATGCCGAAGAGAAGAAGTTTGTGGCCGTCCATGCCGTGGAAGCTGACCTGAGAAAGGTCGGGGAGCTTCAAATTGGCTTCGCCGCCCGCTTCGTCCGCGCGAGCGGAGGAGGCGGCGAGGAGCGCAACGGCGGCTCCTGCGCCAAAGATGGTGAGTCTCGAAACCTGGGACCGGGCCTTCGTTAGCCAGGTGCGCATTCAGAATCCTCCCTGATGGCAGGGTTGCGGAGCGATGGAACCTGTGAAAGTTCTTGGAACGGGCCGCTTACCGCCACCGTTCTGCTGCCAAGCGCTTTATGGCGCAGGCCGCGAATCATTGTGGCTCGCAAAGTATGGGCACCGGCTAGTAAGCGAGGATACGGCAGCAGGGCCGCCGCACTCCTAAATGACTCGTCCCAATAGTCTGCGAGCCTCGGTAGTTTTTTCTCATTCCACCGGCAAGGGGCCCCGACCGGAGTCGGGGTAAGCTCGCCGCGCGCCGGTCCGAGTTACCCCTCGATACCGCCGGCGAGGCGCCTGCAAGACCGGGCGCCAGGGCAAGTACGAATCGCAGTTTTATAACATTTTGGAGAAAGCCGGTCAAACCGCTCCGCCGCGCAAGCAGTTGTCCGTAGTGACTTGCCGTTTTCATCGCCCCTTGGATTGATATCGCTTCTCCCCTTCCCTGAGGGGCACATCATGAGCAGTTTTGCCAAGCGAGAGCCGCCCTCCGGTCCGAGTTACCCTTCGATGCCGGAGGCGCCTACAAGAAACTGGCCGAACTTTCAGCCCGGCGAGCGCACGCTCGGGAAAGGAGATCCCGCAGCTTCTCCTGCGTATGCGGGAACGCACCAAATTGCGGGCATGAGCAAGCTGACCGTCAGCACGAAAGACGGCAAGCTCTTCATCCTAGCGGAGCCGCTTGGCGCTGATCCGGAAGAACTGGTACCCGAATCCGATACGCAATTCTTCGTCCTGGCCGATGAGGTCACCTTCACGTTTGAATGAGACGAAAAAGGGACCGTTTCTAAGCTCACGATCAAGGCGGGGTCGCAGTCCTTCGAGGCCAAGAAACTGCCCTAAACGCGTACGCGAACTTCCTTCGGCCTCAATGAGTACTTTTTTGCACAGCCAGTGGCTGATGGTAAGATGCGAGATTCATCGCGAACCGACCAGCCTGGTTAGATGAGGGTCACGACAACCAAAGCGGTTACCGAAGCGGCCGAGAACATCGCAACGGGACATGTTGCTGCGAGTCGAGCAGCGTCAGCGGGACTGGCGGCGCGATTGGAAGCTCGACGAAGTCGAGGCCATTTGCCGAAACCGCGCTGGAAAATCACGCACAGGAGCGTTGCCGCAAGCTGATCGTTCCCGAGAGCGTCTTTAGCTTGCAAGATGATATCGCTCCGGTCACAAAAGAGTCTTGCGCTGGTGGAACGCGGGGCGGGTATTATTTTGGACGAAGCCCACGCGATCGGGGGCACAGGGGCCTGCAGGCCGCGGATTGCAGTTCGAGACGGAGTCGCGCAACATCTTGCCGCGGTGGTTCACACTTGCGGGAAAGCTCTCGCGAGCGCAAGCGCGTTTGCTTGCGGAACAGCCTTGTTTGAAGGAGCATCTTATCATTCACGTCCGGACGTTTCGCTTCACCACGGTCATCCCGCCCAATACGGCAGAGCAAATCGGCACGGCCTTGCCGCTCGCGCAGACGATGAACCGTGAGCGGAAGGCGCAGCGGCTCTCTAGCGGCTTGCTCCCGCGAGGATGGGACACCGCTCGATGCGCCGCGTACTTGCAAACCCAAGGATTTGCCCTGCGGGCCGTTCGTACGCCGGCAGTACCGCATGGAAGCGCGTGCCTGCGGTTTTCCTTGACGAGCGGAATCTCCGATGATGAACTGGTGCGCCTGGAGAGCCCCTTGAATAGCTGGCGCGAACAGAAAAGTCGGTCCGCAGCGGTGGGCCGCGCTTGAGACATCATTTCTTAATCACCGGAACCGATACGGGCGTCGGCAAAACCGTTCTTTCCTCGCTTCTTTGCGCGGCGTTGGACGCGGTTTACTGGAAGCCCATCCAAACCGGCACGCTTGAGGGCTCGGATCGCGTGACGGTCATGCGGCTGGCGGGGATCGGCACAGACCGCACACTCGATGAAATTTACAAATTCGTTCCGCCGGTATCCCCGGATCTGGCCGCGCGCTGGGCCGGCGTCGAAATCGACCTGGGCAAGATCAACATGCCCACCAGCCTGATGAATGATTGGCTGGTGGTCGAAGGGGCGGGCGGCGTGCTTGTGCCCGTCAATCAAAAGCAATTCATGCTGGACCTGATGGTGAAATTCAAATTGCCGGTGATTGTGGCGGCGCGGAGCAGCTTGGGAACCGTGAATCACACACTGCTTACACTCGCAGCGCTGCATGCGGCGGAGCTTCCGGTGCACGGCGTGGTGCTGATCGGCGACCAGAATCGCGAAAACCGCGAAACCATCGAGCGCTTCGGGCACGTGCGTGTGATCGGAGAGATTCCCAAATTGCCAAACCTGCACCGCACCGCACTGATGC
>WNGJ01000099.1_pt1 | contig 64909 bp, 62 predicted proteins | sample 5400611 | NCBI WGS metagenome assembly WNGJ01 (sample SAMN13153375, study PRJNA577476) | soil metagenome | isolation source: 40 cm soil or saprolite under Garry oak tree replicate 1 | place: USA:California | collected 2016-06-15 | reverse complement strand
ACGTATTGCAGGACCATGTTCATCGGCAAGCCGAACATCTCCCGGTGAAGAAACCTTCCGAGAATGTTCGCGACGACCGCCAGGGCGAGAATCGCGAACAGGTCTTCGGCTTCGAGGCCGAAAAACGTGACTCTCGTCCGGAGATTGCGGTACGCAGGTGTCACCTCAAGCGACATTGGTCCGTCCCTTCTTCTCAGGTAACTCCACCAGTGCCTCGTACTACAAAGAACTCCGCAAGCCTCACCAGCCCAGATAAAAGCAGGCAGAGGCCGGCCGCTACAAAGTGTCTCAGCCATCCTTCCGTGGGATGAATCCGCGTGACGATGCCCATGCGCAGCGCCCCTGCCGCCACCTGCAACCCTGCGTAGACCGGCATCAGCACGTTGCAAATCCAGTCCACCAAGCTCACCAAAGACATCCAATAGACGTCAGGGTCGTTCCACGCCCTTTGCGAGGCGAATGTTTCCATGGCGCGCAACAAGCCGGAAGCCATCAGGCAGAGAAATCCTCCATACATCGCGGCAGCGTAGAGCTCAGATCGAGCAAATTTCAGCACGGCGATCGCGAAGAACAGACCGGCCAGGGTAGGCAGAATCACGTTTCCCGCCCAATTCGTCAGGTTCAGAATCCCGTGGGTGAACGACATCGAAGTTCCTACGCCTCCATCGAAAGCACCAGTTTCCAAATTCCTGAAACGCACAGCATCGCCAGGGCGACAGCCACCAGGCGCATGGCCGGACGACGCGTGGCAAAATTGATGATCGCGCCCACAATCGCGAGTCCTGCTGCAATCGGCATGATCGTCCCAGCCAGGTAATTCCACAGGCTGTCCAAAACATCCGCGGCGGCAAACTGCGACCCGGTGTTGTAGCTCTGAATGAGGGAATATGTTGTTTGCGTACCGAGCAAGAACATCGCCGCTAGGATGGATGGCAGAGGGTGCCCGCCCGAGGCGGTGTCCAGAATTGCCCGCAGGACGAAATAGGCCGCGAGGGTGGTTGCCATCCGGCCCACTACAAAATTCGTAACAAAGCTGGACACATCCGACTGAAATGAGCTCAGCCACGAAGTTCCAATCCCTCCAGACGGCAACGGAGTTGCGACGCCAAACGATGTGAACCATCCGACGAGAGGCACGAGTGTCGCGAACACGACCACCCAAAACATCCATTTCGTGAAACCACCACCAATGAGGAACGCGGTTCCACCCTCACGCCTCAAGCTGATTCCCGCAAGAACCAGCGCAACCAGGGAAGCTGCGGGCGCGAGCTGTAAGAGGACTTGGATAATGTCGTTCAAGAGTTGTGGGACAGCCATTGCTCTGTCTTTCCTTTCTCTTCTACAAAGCGGTTCAAAGTGAGACCTTAACGGGGTGGGCAGGCAGCCGAGTTCTTTTCTCTCCTTTCCAGAACTGCCCGCCAGCCCCGCCGTGGATGCGTGCCGCCTCGGTTTTACGTCACGCCTCCGGTTCCATTGGTGATCCAGAACTCGATCAACCGGGTGATCCCTGAAACTGCCAGCAATCCCGCAGCTGCTGCGAGCCACCGGCCGACACCACGCCCGTGCAGCCAAGAGACAACTGCGCCGACGACAGCGCCTCCGGCCCCCACAGGGGCGATGACGTTGCCAATCCAGTTGATGAAGTTCAGGAAGGCGCCTTCCGGCTGCGCGCCTGTTTGGCCTTGTACCGCGACGTTAAATTGCGGTTGAGGGCCAAGGCTCTGCGCCCAGACGATCTGACTTCCTAAAATGAAGCAGACTGCGGACACAGCCAGTCCTCGCTTCCATGCCTCGCCCGCCTTCGCCTTCATTGGAGTTCGGTCCCCCTTTCTGCTTCGCTGCCTCTCCCCGGTTCAACAGATTCTGGAGAGAAAGGCGGAAGCGGAGGGAAACCTAAGACCAGTTCTTGGCTTTGTCAAAAAAGTGAAAGGCGTTGCAGTTGATGCCAAACGGAAGAAAAAGTGGGGACCGATTTAAGCGGGCATATATGCGGTGCATTCACGGGAGCGAATACAAGCAAGAAAGGGCTGGTTGAGGCAGCAAATACTGGAACTCTCTTCTTGGATGAAATTGGAGAACGGCCGAGAGACTTGCAAGCTAAACTTCTTCGCGCAATTCAGCCCGAATTGCGGTCGCTCCGCCGTCATGCGTATGCGACGGCAACGCCGGCGACGTAGCAGGCTAGCGCGAGTGCTACACCAACCAATGGCCGATGGAAAAAGTAGAGCTTCGCCAGGACGACATACCCGAGCAGAACGAGGGCACCCAGCACGACCAAGAAGGGCGACCGAATGAGGAAGTCGCGCTCGGCCAAGGCCAAGTAGCCGTAAATCAGGCCGAAGAAAATAATGCCCAGAGCATGGCTCGTGTGGAAACCGATCCAGGCTCGCCCCATCGTCATTTGGCCGCTGATGCGCGGTGACACCGACTTGAGCTTTTCTTCGAGAGCTGTATCGCGCGCAGCAAACGCCTGCGTGAAAAATGTAAGATAGATATGAACCAGCCCGAGGAAGAGAGCGATCGTGGCGCTGGTGGCTATGAGTACGCTGGCAAGCATAGAGTTTCTCCCTAGTCGGATTTAGTCGACAGTTATGCCCTTCGGGTCAGAAGTGCGCCGTCATAAAATCGTAATACTAACTGGGATTTCCATTTTGGCATTCTAGGCGCCAGGCAGCATACACCTTGTCGCATTTAAGACGCATTGTGGAGCATCGAAAAGCACCTAATCAGTTTGGGGCTATTGTCGAAATTGACCACCGACACAAGATATCCGCAGTTCCTGGCCTGGAACCGTGCACAGGGATTGAGGACGCTCTAGTTTATAGAGAGGTCTTTTGGCTGAATCTCAATGCGCTCGTGCGAAATGCCGGCCTTTTGCAACGCCTTTTTCTTTTGCTCGATGTAGGACACATCGTAGACACTTTTCAAAGTCTCCCCGAGTTGAGCGAGGACCGCTTCCACCTTTCCGAGTTGGGCGTCAAAATCGGCTTTCACGAAGCGTCCCTTCTCGCGGCACACGTAACACTGTCCCGAATCATCAAGGTTCAAATACTTCCGGGCAATGCCATGCTTGTACAAGTTGATCCCGTTCACTCGCCCCATGAACATGAAGCCGACGCAGCGCTCCGCGCCGAGCCTGTCTACGAGCGGTTTCCAATTGGGCTCCATTCCCCGATCAATCTCGCTACTGCTGGGGCACCTGCAGCGCAGTGTTTTGCGTGCCCGCTTGCTGAACCATTTCGCTTAGCTCCCGCCTGAGCTGCAAGAGCTGGCGGAGCTCCTCTGCCGTAGGGAGGGGTGCATTGTTCACCTGCTGCGTTGCGGCTGGTTGCACCTGTCCTCCGCCCGATGCAGCGCTTTTTTCAACTACGATGTAGAACCTCGTGTTTCCCGGCACGGTGACAACGATGTTTTGGTTGAAGGCCAGGCCGTTCAGTTCCTGGTCTCCCGCAATTCCGATATTTGTGGCGATGCGGTCGCGTAGAAGCGCGCTCTCCGAAAGCGGCCCGTTGAAACCGTTCCTGCCTCCCGCTCCCACGAGGTATGTCGCTACGGTCCCCAGGCCTGTGAAGGTTCGCACAAGGAAACCGGTACCCGTCCTTCTCCCACTAACATTCCCTTTGAGGGGTCCGTAAGTCAGGCTCATTGCTGCGGCGTCGATCTTTTCCGTGGTTCCGTCTGGCATTTGCATCATGTCGAACCGCATCGCCACGTACCCTGAGCGGTCTGCTTGCTGGAGGGTGCCGAGTACTTTTGCCCCTGCGGGCACAATGATTTGTCCATCCTTTTCATAGTTGTACTCGATGGCCGCCACAACCGGCGTTTTGATGGCACTATTCACAACGGACTGGAGTCGGGCCACCAATCTCGTCCCTGGTGGCAAATCCAGCATGACCGGATTTTCCTCCAGCGCGGCCGTAGCCGCTCTCGCGCCACCACTCGGGGAATTGCTTTGGACACTCCGAACGAACACCAGTGAAGGCTTACGAAGGTCATCCGACGCCGGCTGCACAGAGGAATTAGAAGGGGCGGGCGCTTGCTGGCTCGAAGCTGTATCCGAAAAATCAATTTTCCCTAGGGCGTACGGCCCCGGATTCCTAGTGACTGGCGTGGTTGAAGACTTTGGATACACTCCAATAGCCGACTGCGTAGGTCGTGCCGTTCTGCCCACATCTTCAGGAGTAACGCCTTGGCTCCCCGCGGCCTCTGGCTGGCCGGTCTGGGCGTTCAGCAGAGGCGTCACCGATCCCGTTTGGTCAGTCGCCTGCTGGCCTGGAGTTTCCCTGCGTCCCAAGTCCGGCGTTCCCACTCGCCTCGCGTCCGTCGATTTCCTCTCCGTGTTAGAGGAGGAAAACACTCCGAGGAACACGAGGAGTACCGCAACACCAGCCCCAGCGAGCAGAAAGAGCGAACGACTCCGGTCGCGCCCGAGTTCACGCCGGTTCGTGACTTGGTGTTCTCGCCGCGCCTTGTCGAAGGCTTGACGGAAGATTTCACGCCATCCCGGGCGAGAGGAAACCGTTGTTTCATCGATCGACGGCTCTTCTACAGGGCCGGCTTCTGCCGCTCCAATGGCCTTCCTCTCATTTTCCTCTGCCATTTTCGTCCTCCCGCGAGGTACTCACCCCGAACCCAATGGGCGCCAGGGCGGGCCGGTCCACAGCCCCCGACTCCGCCACCTGCAGCAAGACCATCTCGTTCGACTGCTTATATGGCGGACGCTCAAACACTACGACACCGTCAGCGCGTTCGGAAGGTCCCAACCGGCGTCTGTTCAACCGAAAATCCAGCACCGGTAACTGCTCGGCCGTTGTCCATTTTTCGTGCCGGATCAGCTTTCCCGAGATTGTTCTTCCTCCAAGTTGCACCTGCGGCGGCATCAACAGGATCGCGTGCTTCGTCGGATTTACGACCGAGAACAAGACAACCACTTTCTGACCTCCGTCGATCACGCGACTGACGCCGGCACGGACTCGGTTGCCACTCTCCGTTTCTTCGCCGACACGCTGCCCGTACAGGACAGGCAACGGCGCAAGTTCTTGCTGTTCTAGGAACTGGTCAAGGCCGCGACTTTGAATGTCCTCCATCGATGGGTCACTCCGAGGTGGCAGGGGATCTCCAACAGCTGAAATGACTGAACTTGCCCCGTCGCCGGGTTTCGAGAACTTCTTGATTTCTCGACCCTCGATCCCACGGGCTTCCGTCAACGGGACCGTCGCTCCAACCAAGGCGAAAGGGAATGCGGAGGGCGCGACGAAAAACCCCCTGGAAGCCTCATATTTCAGCAGGAAATCAACATGTGTCCGATTTGGAGAGTTACTCTCTCCTCGGCTGATCAACAGCAAGCTGACCTCGTGTCCGCCCGCCGTCGAAATCAGAAGGTTGGTTTCCGAGGGCTTGGTTGAGAGAGCCTTCACGAACACGAGTCTCGGCTCACGCTCTGAATGCTCGACTTGAAACGTGGAAGGATCCCCTACGACGACCGCGTTCACGATCTCTGGCAAGCGGATCGCACTGACATACCGGGCTGCCACCTCGACCACCGTGACTTTCCCTTCGAGGTCTGTCTCGGTAACGATCCGTGGCTCGACTTTGGGAACCTGTGCTGACGCCGCACCCGTCCCAAGAAAGAAGCACAAAACCCAAAGTCCGCGAAGCATCTTCATTGTCCACCTCTAGGCCCTGTCGGGGAGTTCTGCGCTGCGAGTTTCCGGGCGGTCTCGCTTCGCATGGCGCGGTAGAACTGCGCTACGCGACTCACGTAGAGAAAAACTTCCCGAGAAGAGTATGCTAGGCCCCGCGAAAGGATCTGGGACTCACCCACTTGATAGGCGGCAACGGCCAGTCGTAGATCGCCATTGAACAGTCGGATCAACCAAGCCAGGTAAGCCACCCCACCTCGAATGTTCTCTTCGATGTTGAATCGGTCTGGCACTCCGAACCGGCTCGCTGTCGTGGGCATAAGCTGCATAAGGCCCGCCGCTCCCTTCCTGGAAACCGCATAGGGGTTCCAGCCTGACTCCACCTGGATGACTGCTTCCACAAGTTCTACGGGGACCTCGAAGGCGGACGCGTAGGATGCCGCACATCGTTCGGAGAATTCGCGGACGCCTGCTGGCTCCGCAGCCCAAGCCGCTGGTGCGCTGAACCAGATTAGGAAAACAAGAGCTTTCGCCATCGTGTTCATCTGTTTGTTCTCAAACCACGGGACAAGCAACGGCACCTCTTCGATTGAGCTTGTCTCTGTACATCTTCGAATCCACAATGAGGCCCTCGAAGCCCTCGCGGAGCAGAAGTCTTCCTCGATCTCCCTCCGTTTTGGCCAGCATTGGCAATAGAACATCTCTGTGCTCCGGCATGATCTCTTTGACTCCGAGTATTTGAAGGGCATGCGCCAGGTCTAGCATTTCGGCGATCGATGGCGGTTTTTCCATATTCCAGCCGCGCAGCGCGTGGGCTAAGCCGGCCATCTGACCGAGTAGCGGAGTCTCCTGGTTTGCGCTCCGCACGGCCAGGATCTCGATTTCCCGCTCGACCGTGGGATAGTCGAACCGCAGATACAGGCATCTCCGGCGTAATGGGTCACCTAGGCGCCGCTCCTCGTTCGAACTCAATACAACAAACGGAAGATTCTCTCCTTTGATTGTCCCAAGTTTAGGAACGGTGACCTGCCATGCGCTCAGGATCTCCAAAAGTAGCGCCTCAAAAGCGTGGTCCACTTTGTCGAGCTCGTCGATCAACAACACGCAAGGCTTGAACTCGTGCCGGAGCGCCCGCAACAGCGGACCTTCTGCGAAGAAATCGAGAGAGTGCAGCCGGTTTCGGATTCCATCCCAGTCCTGGCCCAAGAAGTCCTTTTGCGTCTCCAGAAAGAGCCGCTGTAAGGACTCATCAAACTTGCCGATGGCCTTCTCTTCCGTGATTCCTTCGTAGCATTGCAGGCGCTCCACTGTGGTATCGGCGGCAGCCGCAACCGCATAGGCCAGTTCTGTTTTTCCGCACCCCGGCGGGCCTTCTACCAAGAGCGGTTTCTGCATCTTGGCGGCCAGGTACACCACCTGAAGCGTGACGGGATCGATCACGTAGCGTGCGTCACGCAGCCCTTCCGCGAGTTCTCCGACCGATCGAAACACGGTTCTCACCTCCGCTGCGGGGGCAGAACATACCGCAGAACCTTCGGACATGCACTCGACATGCCCCACCTGCGCGGGCTGTGAGGAAATACCAGGTTCCTTCGATTTTGTGCTGAGCCCAGAACTGGAGGGCCTATTACCCTTGCTTGGAAGCTCAACTCCGTTGGAAAAAAAGGTGATAGGCGCCTTAAGGAAGGTTTCTCAGAGATCCTCGGGCGAGGCCCTCTCGCTACTTACGAAATTTTTTAGCCAATTGAATCTTTCATGGCTACCTTCGATCATGGTCCCTCCGCACGGGCTTGGGAAAGACGCCATAGCAGGCGCTCTCGCGATGCCCACCACTCGAGTGCACGTGTGCGAAGGACGTGAAAATGATTTTCACCAATTGCACACTTCATGGCTAACTTTGCTGTGGTTTTTCGCTGTCATACGAGGTTTAGACGTGCCCGGGCGCAAACTCATTCCAAACCGCACTCCGAGGCAACAGATTTCACCAATGGCATATTTCGTGGCTAACAGTGTCGCGGACTTGCGATTCACACTCAACCGTCATCCCCTTGCCTGAAACTTGTCCGCGAAACTCGGCTCTGCCGCTACCACCTGCGCACCGCGAGGCGTTTCTTGGCAATCCCATACTTCATGACTAACTCTCTCGACCGTTTCTCTCCGCACTCTTTCAGGAGATTTGACAATCTTGTGGTTCTTCCCTAGAACCCAACGCGTGCACGACATGCAAGAGCTGAATCACGTTTGCGTTCAGGGCCTCATCGACCGCCAACTGCCTGAGGGAGGCTGGCCCTTCAGCTCACATACGACGCAGTCGGCCATCGAACCCACGGCCCTGGCCCTCCTGGCATTGCCGTCCAGCTCGGTCCGCGAACGGGACGCAGCCGTCCGGTTTCTACTCCGCAGTCAGAACGCAAACGGTAGTTGGCCAGCCTTCAGTGGTGACGACGCGGGAGGGTCTGGACTGACGGGGCTGGTTTTCTATGCTCTTAACCGCTGTTGTGCCCAAGAGATGGTCACCAACCGGGCGGTGCAGTGGCTGATAGAGTCCCGAGGATGGGAGTCACATTGGCTGTGGAAATGGAAGTTCCGAACCAGCGATCGTCACGTCCGCTTTGATCCTGACAAGTTTGGCTGGCCCTGGATGCCAGAGACAGCCAGCTGGGTGGTGCCGACTGCCTATTCACTCCTGGCCTTGCAGCATGCCCATGACTTTTCACAGCAGGACCTCGTACATCTCCGTATCCGGCGCGGCGTGGAAATGTTGTACGACCGAATTTGCCCTGAGGGAGGATGGAACGCGGGCAACGGCGTCGTCTACGGATTTCCGCTCGCTCCCCATGCCGATGCAACGGCCCTGGCTCTGCTCTCTCTACTGAGTGAACCTCCGAACCATTTCATAACTTCTAGCCTTAACTGGCTTGAGCGACGCGCCGACACATGCTTCGCCCCGTGGAGCCTTGCTTGGGCTACCCTCGCGCTCGACGCATTTGGACGCCCCACGGCACTTTTGACCGACCGCCTCTCCTCTGTTGTTGATCCCGCTGAGGTTGAAGATTGCGCAACTCTCGCCGTCGTTTCACTAGCGTTCGGTCGTGCCGCGGGGGACAACGCATTTCGAGTAGCTCATGAAACTTGATCGGCGGACTTTCTTGACGGCCTCGCTCGGCTTGGCTGCCGGCGCCTCCACCACCGCCCTGCTGAACCGTCCCAAGCACCACGTAACTCGGAGGCAGCCGCGCTCCCGGGTGGCAATTCTCAGGGCCGAATCTTATTCCCACGACCTCGAAAAAATCTTGCATTACGGGCTGGGGCTGTTTCACCTGGACGTTCGTGGAAAGACTGTCTTACTTAAACCGAACCTTGTCGATTACATCTCTGGAAGCCACATCAACACGCATCCTCTCCTGGTTGCCGCTGCGGTCGAATGCTTCCGCCGACTCGGTGCAAAGCACGTGCTGGTCGGCGAAGGACCCGGCCACCAGAGAGACACGGAGCTAGTTCTACTCGAGAGCGGCTTCACGGATGAACTCCGCCAACTAAAAGTTCCCTTTGTTGACCTAAATCGGGGCGAACTAGTTATGACGCCTCTGCTCGCAGGTTACACGGGCATGAACCGCCTGTGGTTGCCGCGCACTGTGCTAGAGGCCGATTTCGTCGTTTCCATGCCCAAAGTGAAGACGCATCACTGGTCGGGCGTCACCCTCAGCATGAAAAACATGTTCGGAGTTGTCCCTGGAGCGAAATACGGCTGGCCAAAGAACATTCTTCATTGGAAAGGCATTCAGGAAAGCATCCTCGACGTATGCGCCACGGTCCCGGTTCACTTTGTGATTGCCGATGCGATTGTGGCAATGGAAGGAAACGGACCACTAAATGGACATCCGCGGCCTCTTAACCGAATTGTCCTGGCCGATGATCCGGTTGCGGCCGATGCGACCTGCGCGAGGCTTATGGGACTTGACCCGAACCGAATCACGCACATCCGAATCGGATCGCAGTTTCTCGGCAACGCTTCTACCGAGCGAATCGGCCAAGTCGCAGAGTCAGTCTGCACACCAGCCAACCCTTTCGAGGTCGTCCCGGAATTTCAGCATCTACGCGTGACAGGTTCCGCCCAACGAGATTCCTGATATGAACGCCAAGACAAAGCAAGCAGCGGACTCTCCTTCGCGGGCGGCGACCCTTGCTGCAGAAATTGAAGGGGTGAGCGGCTCTGAACGAGCTAAGGTTGTCCTCGAAAAGCGCCCTCGCCAGACGCTTCCGTCTACGCTCGAAGGAAGCGCCGCTTTAAGTTACGCGGACATCGGCTTCTTTTTCGTTCTTGTCTTTTTCCTAGCCATGATGTTCCGCATTGGAGTTCACCTGCATGTACTCAGTCAGGCCAGACTCGGCAACCCGACTCTTCCTTTCCAGATCACGATTTCCGTGTCTATAATCGGTTCGTTGTACGCGATCATACGGCTCCGGCATGGACGCGGTGTCTGGACGCTTCTGGGATGGAGTTGGCCCTCTCGAATTAATCTTGTTGCCGCCTTGGTTGGCGGAATCGGCCTTGGGATTGGAGTTGACATCGTTGCCCGTGCTACGACTCCGACCACTCACGTGATTCACTTGTGGAACTTGATTCTACTCGACGGATTGCTCGGACCAGTTATCGAAGAATCCCTTTTTCGTGGCTGCTTGCTTCCGGTAGTTGCCCGCACGACTGGACCGATCATCGCCGTCTTAGCCACCGCTGTACTCTTCGCCACACTCCACCCAATCAGCACGTTCGTGCAGTGGCTTTGCTTCTTGGCCACGGGGACTGCGTTTGGATGGCTCCGAGTCAATTCGGGGTCCACCGCGGCATCGGCTCTGATGCACGCGATATACAATGCGACTCTGTTCTTGTGCCAAGCTTTGTAGACGCCAGAGGCGGGCCCGCATTGGTTCAGATAAATCCTCGAGTCGCGAGTTTGGCCGTGACGCGCACTCTTTGACCCACTTGAACCTGTGATCGATTCTCTGTAGCCTCGGGAAGCTTACGCCAGTCGTTGCCCGCTTTCCAGAGTTGGTCGGTGCAGAGTGCAAATCATCAGATGAAGACGGCGAAATTTACCAAGCTCGAGAGAAGAGTCGGGCAAATTGCCAGTCGCCGAGCCCGCCGGCAACTGATGCAGGTTCCCTGGGATCGCTTCCACAAGGCGTACGAGAAATACATCCGCTGGCAGGCCTTCGCGCTTTGGGTCCGAGCCGTTGTCGAATCGAAGGGCTGTGCTCCTTCCTGGCTCAAAGTAATTCTGCGAAAGCGTTGTCCAGGCTTCGCGGAAGAAGCGGCTCGTTCAAACAAGCCGGAACTGTGGGGTCTCCAGATGCTTTCATGGGTTCACAATCAAGTCTTCGGGTTTGCAAAAGAGGAGGGGTGGCTTGATGCGCTCGTGTTCTACGGATTCCGAGATGCTCGCTCACAGGGGAACTGGGAATATTGGGACCATAGCGAATGGAAGAGACGACGGCCAACGTCAGTTCCTACTTTTGTGCAATGGAGGCGTTCAGCCTTGAACTGGAAACTCCAGGGTGATGTCAGCTGCGCCGTAGTGACGAAGGCTGTTGAGAAGTACATCGACTTTGAGGCATTCGTCTATTGGTTGCGCCCATTCTTTCAAACGGCAAAGGTCCAACTGCCAGCACACATCGCCCTGGAATTGGGGCAAGAATGTCCAGGCTTGCTCGATTTTGTGAATACACACATTTCTGCCGCGCACAGAGATCAATCGAGGAGTTGGCGACGCATGTTCAATTGGGGTAAGGATCATGTTCTATCGCAGGAGAAAAAGGAAGGCTGGCTCCGCTGCGTTCTCCGCCAAGCAGAGATTCACCCGCGCCACGTGCGCCTGGCGAAGTTCAGTGCACTCTGTTCTAAATCTCGACTGGAGAATACTGCGCCTCCTTGTCCTTCGCTACGCCAATGGCGAAGCGCTGCAGAGAGTTATGTCCTAGCTAGTCGGAAGTGACGCTCCTCAGGCGGTTGTCCAGTTTGACCTTTGGACTGAGTCAAGACACCGGCAATTCAGAGCGGGCGATGGGGAGCGAACCCACGTCCGAAGCTTGGGAAGCTTCTATACTGCCATTGTACGACGCCCGCTCATTCCTCTAATTCGCTGATTATACACGGCTAAGCGACTGCGCGTACAGAACGTCCATTTTCCATATTTTCTAAAACTGCGTAAAAACCATGCTTTTCTCGCGAGAAGCGTCAGTTCTTCCGTTTGGGGCGAGTTTCGTAAGTCTTCTACAGCCAGCAACTTAACGAGATTCTTCGCAGATTCGATCCCTGGTCGTGGTCAAGACCCGAAGCTCGCGGGGCTTCGGATGTAGGACCCACTGGCGCGACCACATCTTGTTCAAGGTTTTACGCTAAGTTGTTCCGCGGTTGAGGACGTAGTTCAGCTGGTTAGAACGCTGCCCCGTCGCTTGTTAGAATCCTACACTGTCACGGCTGACGCCCCTCAAACGCTTCGGTAAGCAGCCTCTAGAGTAACTTTCTGAGTCATCACTCAAGGAATCCTCCGAGATTCGTCGCTGTCTCGCCGCTGCCCGTGGTGCGATCAACAGCCCGATGGCGGAACCCAGAGGAAGCCGCAGAGGACATGATCCAACGTTCGCACTTGCCTCAAATGAGTGCTGCCGCCCGTCCTCCAAAATCGCTCATCTCCCGGTGGCTCGCCGGAAACAACCCATGCATGTTTGAGCAACGTGAACAGCAACCCTTCCTCAATGGCGCCGCTCAGTTTTGGAAATTGTCCGCAGGTGGGCGCTTACCGCAGACATAGCGCAGGTAGAGTAAGCAGATCTGGACATTGGAACTCCTTTGCAGTAAAAACCTGGTTCTATTCCGTTCTGCATAACAGTGGCTCACAACTGTGGTAGCAATTCTCTGCCAAGTTCCGGCTGACAGGAATAGCGCTTAAGACTTGTGATAGTTCTCGACGCGGCGGCTACTCCGGGAACTGATGTCATTGCGACCTCGGCGTCGAGACGATTCAAGTAGACTGTTTCCGGGTTCACCGTAATAGCGCTTGCGTCGAAGGAGACTGGGACGCCAGTTAAAATATAGGCGTTGATGTGCACGCACGACGACAAATGTTTGCGATGTCGGATAAGAAAAGGGTGCGATATGCCGCAGAAGAGTATAGATGCCCACGCGGCTCCAGAACGCAGTGGAAGTAATCGGACTAAGTTACCGGCGTGAGGTGAGCTAAGTCCTTCTGAAGTTCAGGGAGGCCAACAAGTTGCCTCCCTGACGCTAGCGGTGCAAGCAGCCCTGCGACGGAGCAGTTGCTGGTCGGCCGGGTCGCGAAGTGAGATCCTGGAGATGAGGAAATCTTCCAAGCGCAGTGCGAGGTGGTCAGATACACTACTCTCCTGATCCGCCATTTAGCGAGCACAGTTTATGTGTAGCTGGAATGAAGCTTACAGACGCGGAGATTATCTCAGACATTGGGACTATCGAAATCCCTCTCAGGAGCTGGTGGCAACGGTAGCAGCTTTGAACCTGCCCACTGGATCGGTAGCGCTTGACATCGGTTGTGGTGCCGGTCGAGAGGCGATTTTTCTAGCCAAACACGGTTTTCGAGTTTATGGCGTAGATTTCAGCCGAGAAGCTCTGAAGATCGCGCGAAGAAGAGCTGCCATGGCAGGCGTCTCGGTACGCTGGGTTTGTACCGACGCGACACGTCTCCCTTTTCCCCGCGAATCTGTGGAATTCGTAAATGATCGTGGTTGCTTCCACATTATAGCTGAGAATCGGCGCCACAGATTCGCCCGGGAGGTGTGGCGTGTCATGAAACCAGGAGCACACATGCTCCTTCGCGGCAGTTGCCGGAGCGGACGCGAACGGTTTATTCCGGTGACCAAGAAAACTATCGGCGAATATTTTGATAGTGATCATTTTTCTAGGGGCCCAGTAGTTCCGATCCGAATGGTTGCCGACAGCGGGACCCTCATTGCAAACTTAGTTGTCCTGACTCGCAAATGATCCTGTTCTGGTTCGGATTATCGGACTCCTGAACAGGGCAATTATCGGGCGAATTAAATTACGCAGATGAGCGACAGCACGCGCATTCAGGGCTCGTCCCTTACGCGAATCTGATCAGCCAGTCGCTTGGGAGCGACAAGCCGATAACTGCCTATCAGTAGCTCCCTAATTTCGTTCCAGTCCAGCCGGGCGGCATGCACTCTCAGAGTCACCCATCCATGTTTGCCGATATATGGAGTGCGGAAAAATCTCTGGTCTTCGAGAAAGATGTCCTGCAACTCTAGTTCCACCTTGACGCAGATTCCCAGTTCTCCCTTGTATTCCTCCAAGACTGAAAAGATCTTTCCCCCAGCCGTGAAAGTGGGGTGCCCGAATGACACCGTCTCGACAGCTTCAGGCAGCGCCAAGCAGAGCTTTCTCAGCTTTTTTAAGACCGCCGCCTCGGTGATCAATCGACCTCTCTTGCGCGTTATGAATTTGATTGCCCTGGTGGTCCCGTCCGTCTCTCAGGGGTGCCCACGCTGCAACGCTGACCTTCAGAATCGAGCATTTCTACGGTGGTACCCCAAGGCTGTCGAGCCGGGGGAGTAACAAACTCAACGCCTCGGCGCTTTGCTTGCTCGTAGAATTTATGCACGTCGTCCACGATAAAATAAAGCTCTGTGGAGCCTGCAGGGAATACAGCAGATGCTGGGTGAAGAGCAAGAATTGTGTCGCCAGTCCCGAATTCCGTCCAATCAGAAGACTGGGATCGCAAGCACAAGTCGAGCACTTCACTGTAAAAGCGGACAGCCTTGCCCATGTTGTCCACGGACCTAATTACGAGCCTGAGCTTGCTTTGCATTTTCTCTCCTTAACTTTTAGCTTTCTCCACCTGAGTCAGCAGGAGGACGGTTGAACGTCCAGGCGGGCAAGGCTGACTCGGGTAGACAGTAAGTCGCTGATTTCTTTCAACCACAAGGCGTCCGTGTGGTTGGCCAAGTTGTCTGCGGCGAAGCGCGGAAGCACCTCCTCGTGACGGGCCGAGCGAGAACCTGACCAAAGATATACCCAAAAACGTTCGTTATGTGATTCGTGAGCGTGGAACCATGCTATGGGCGCCTTCACATGTCAGGCTTCTTCTCAATTGCCATTTTCCCATAGAAAGAGCCGTTCCAGCGCGAGAGCGCGTGGAGTTTGAAGAACAGTTTCAGGGATTTTTGGCGTAAGTCTAGCTGGCGCACCTCCCCGACCAGCGCAAGCCGAAATAAGTAAAGTCGACGTTCAAGACCGCTGGGCTATCAGAATTGTACGAGGTGAGTCGGCGGTAATAGGTCCACCGGAATAATCGCCTAGCACTTCCCTAACCTCGAATCTGCAGCTTTGCATCATGAGGAGAAGATCATTCAATTCAAATAATCGTACGCGCTCGTAGAAAGTCCTATCTGCGCCGATGATCGCTATCGCCTTCTGTACATAGCGACCATCGATTGAAATTTCGCGGTGCTGCTCGACTACCAAGGATCCGACTTGCTGTCGATCAAATCGTACCAGCCTTTCGCGGATGTGTACTGCGTTGAAGAAGTCCAACACAAACCAACCTGAGGGCGCTGTTACCCGCGCAATCTCGTCGAGCGCAGAGCGATTCTGGGCATCGTCGCTGAAATACCCAAAGCTCGTAAATAGATTTACAACTAAAGTAAACACTCCAGAGCGAAACGGAAGCGCACGCATATCTGCTTGCACAAGGAAGGCATGATGGTTGGTACTGCGGGCGACACGTAACAAAGGAGCTGAAAGGTCAATACCAACCACCCAAGAATAACCTTTCAGATAGCGCAGATGGCGCCCGGCCCCGCACGCTACATCGAGTGCTGGGCCGCACCAACCAGTAGCAGCACGTGAACGAATGAGGTTAGCCATTGTCTGAGCCTCACTCTCATCACGGTGTTGGTACAACAGGCGGTACTCTTCACCGAAGCTCTCTTGAAACCAACTAACCCCGTTAACTTCCACTTACCTCACCCCGAATGGGTTTCTCTTGAGCAAGCGACGGAAATTTCGCGCGGGAAGTAAAAGAGCAGCATCGGAAATGACGAGGATGGGCTAGCTCATCACTCTCGTCATCTGTGATGCGACAGCTTGCCAACGCCCTTGTAGCCGAACGAAGGTCACGGTGTACCTGTAAGCACCACTTATATCAAAGGTCTTATATCGACCCTTCACATTAGCCCGACCAGTCACCACGCCTGTGTCACCAAAAAGACGGACGTTAACATCATCTAAATAAAGCTTATCGTAAACTAAATCCCCGGAAGTTATTGTTTGTAGGTCTTGGGCCTTTGTTAGGATAGTGCCCTCCGGACTGGTGAACGTAAACTCATCAGCTTCTATCATCTGAAGCACTTCAATATTTCCCTGCACCAGTGCCCTGGCGCAGCCGCTGTCCAGTTCCTTAAGCGCCTCTTTGTCCGTAGAACGAGAGATAACTAGCTGACGAACCAGTTTAGTGAGTTGAGCCCTATCAGGGCGCGGATCGTCCACCTTTGGTTTACTGTCCTGACTAGTTGCGCTCAATACGAAAGCCATTAACAACAGACAAGACAAAGGAAATGGTCTCATGTCTGAAACATCCTTTCTGCTTCGGAATACAAACAATGCTCCCTCCCGTCAGGCAGCAAGTGTTCGACTTCCCCTACTGGACCTCTATACATAGGTACGGCTGCGGCTGTCTTCTCCGAGATTGCTCATCAGGTGAGTCGCCTATCTCAGCTTCCTGGCCAAAGACTCTCGTTCACCCTCGGGTTGCTAAGCACTTAAATGATCTCGGTAGCGCCGGGCAGGCGCGCCTTCGGACTAATCGGCGGGATAGGTCAGACTCACTGAGGTCTTGGGTGTCTCGATAGAATTCAATGAACAGCCGGGCAACGTGGTTTCACGGTCGAAACTACCGAGCATGGAAGTCATGCCCCGACACCGAGCGGTGTTACAGAGCGAACACAACGTCACCTAGGAACGAGAAAACGCCTCGGACCGAAGCCCTCGAGGCTCGCCATCACACCAGCATAGTCCCCCAAGGTAAAGTTGCGCATCGGCGCATCGACTACAACGACGCAATGTTCCCTCTCGAGCTATCCTTGCACGTGCCAGGGCTCAGTAACTCGCCGCGTCGTGATCAGGAATTGGCGCCAAAGCCGTTTCGCCGAGCGTCCCGTGCGCGTTTTGGAACTCGATAGCAGCAAAAGCGATAAAAAAACCTTCACGAATGAGACTCGCTACTCTAGATTTGAGAATATCGATCAGTCCAAAGTTTTCAAGAATGCTATCAGTGCTTCACGATCTGAATCCGACAAGGACAATCCATAACTGTGACCTGTGACGGCAAAGCTCGGCTCTTGCGGCGGCCGAAACCCTGTCGGAACATAGGCGGTCCCGGTTCGCTTGGGATCGAACCAGTCTTCAAGACTCCTGCTGTATCCGCTGTGGCCGAACATTTCTCGATACCATAAGCCCTGCAATGAAGGAACTTTATAGTATCCAGTTCCGCGACGCGTTTTCATCGTGAGACCAGGATCCGTGCCAATAGTGTGCGACATGATGCGATACTGCGCGTGGTGTTCCGCAGAAACCTCGAAGCCCTCAACTGGCATTAGCATGTTGTTCGTGTAAAGCGGCGGTGTGTGGCATCGCCCACACTTCAGCTCCGTGAAGAGCTGCTGCCCCTTCGCGGACAATTCATTAGGCTTGTTTGGATTAGGTGGCTGCTTCAGTGAATAAACATACAGGGCAACAGCGAAGAGTTCCGCGTCGCTGTATCGCTGCGCATGCAATTCGGACGGTAGCGGCACTTCCTGCGGATTCCCTTCACCATCAGGTATGAAAGAGCCATATCGGCTGGTAAAATCAAGACCCTGGGCAAGCGCCATATAGCGCATCAGGTCGCCTATATTCCTGTGCTGTACTTGGCCCGTGGCGTCAAGGTAGAGCCTATCTTTCACTCCGATCAAGGGGGGCACATGAGTAGGAAATAGCGGGCTAGTGCCGTTGCGGGCGATTACCCCGCCAGGCATGGCCTCCTCGAACTTACAAATCTCCTGCACCGAGGCAGAATAAAGACTATCGTGTGGATCCGGTTGCATCCACGGCGTGCCGTAGATCAGCTTAACATCTTGGTGAACAAACTCTGGGGAACCATGTATTCGGTAGGACCAAGCGATTGCTGCGTTGTATCGAAAATTTCCCTGGGCGCCGTCAACAACCTCTCCATCGGGCATGACGCGGGAATGACACGTCGCGCAAGAAAGAATGCCTACTTCGACTCGTCCGCCTTCTCGAATGCCATATCGTAGGAAGGGGATGGTACCGTCTTTCGCAACCGGCGGGCGAACCTGGTCATACCACTTTGGGTTACTGAGATCAGTTGGGTCAACCAGCGCGTTGTATGCGATCGGCGCATGAAATATCTCCCGACCGACATTGATCCAATCAGCGTAAGTATGAAGCCGCTCAATGTCAAAAAGGAGTTCCGGTTGCTGCCGTTGAAGCCACTCTTGATATCCAGGAGGCTGCCTGTTGGGAGCGTACACGGGATAGTTCTTGTACAGAGGACGGACTGGAATTCGATAATAGTAGTCGGACGAGACGTGCGCCTTTTTCTTGCCGCTCAAGCTCGGAACTGGAAGCTCAAGCGAAGCGATGCGATCATCGTCCCAAGTCCTTGGAATCGGCGGAAGAGAAACTCGAAAGAGTTCTGCCGCGCAGTCCTTGGAATAGCTACAACTCTTCTGCAAAGCCCGAAGGAAACCTACCCGCCACTCGAAAGCAGTTGTCAAGACGCAGGCGAGAACAAAAAACGATATCAGAAGAATCTTTCTTGAAACATACATTTTGTCGGACCTCCTGCTATTTCGGGGTGGATTGGCAATGCATAACCGCTGGCGTCAGGACTTGGTCCTCAGATCGTCACCTTTGTTCCATCGAACTTCGTCAGAGAGAAGCCGTCGAAACTTTCGTGGAGACAAGCACGTTCTTCCGCCAGATAGTGCAGTGCGACATGTTCGCCGAGCTTGAGTGACTCTTCTGCATCGGAACGCCAGTGAACTCCGGCCATGTTTCGCCCCATCGCGACGTTGTACGCCAATTTGTTCAGCTCACCGCCTACCGTCAATTCAGGACCCTCGTACGGAACCGTGGACAGACCGTCAGAGCTAACCTCCAGGGGCCAGCGGATCTGAAAGGATTCCTCGAAGAATGCCTTTAGGATCGTGGCGCACGCTCCTGCCGCAGTAGCGTGACCAGCACTGTAAGCAGGATGTGTCGGGGAACCCTCCGGGTATGCCTGTGGAAGCAGATAAGTCTGGTATTTGGCAAAGATTGCTTTGAGCGCGTCCGACTGAAGGATTTCAGAATGAATGGGATAGTCACCCCTGCGTTGGGCTTGGTTGTGAACCCATCCGGCAAATTCTTCCGGCCGGAGACGTCGATGCACAAACCACTTCTGAAACCAAGTTGCCTTGAGGGCCGGTTCGCAGACCGCGCACACAAGGGCTGCCACATGCGCACTTCCAAAAGTAACCAACCCCTGCTGAGTCCGGGAGTGGATGTAGGGGTCATGGATAGTTCGCCGGGCGCCAAGCTGAAAAAGCACCAGCAGAGCATCTAGGAAGGCCTGAAAAAGAACATCATAGTGGACCCATTGTCCAAGGTCGCGACCATTGCGAATGTAGCAGGAAAACGAATCATATTGGTCCGGCCAAGGCGTATTGCCATTCTGAGCCGAGAGCCACTCATCGAAGGTGATCATATAGTCTAAGCCAGGCATCACGGCGCGGACCTTGCGGTTCAGACGCTCGGTTCCGTAGCGAGCATCGGTGATCAGGAACTGAGAAAGGTATGGGCCAGAGCAGGTCCCGGGAGCATTCCCGCGGAAGAGACAATGTGGCGTTATCTTGTTTCCGACCTTGGGAGCTCGGAAGTCAGAAAATCGCGTGAGGTCGTCGCATGCCCTTTGAATAAGCGCATTCGTATCATAGTCGTTGAATGGGATATCGCGAGCTAGCGCCATCCAGTAGTTTTCAGCGATTTCAGCAGCTTCTTCAGCGCTGCCGAAGGCCGGGGCTGGCCTTATTGCCATTGCGTGCGAGTCCGGGCCACGCATGTCAAAGGCCAGGCCCGCTTGCGGATTTGTAAGTCGCCTATCGCCACCAAGAATTACGTTTTCGTATTCGAGGGGGGTGCCGCTCCGTAGGGCTCTGATCAGCGAGTCATACGCGGCCGCTTCGACCTCTCCCAACCGATTGTGTGGAAGTCCTTTACTGAAACTGCCGATCTTGTTGGGATATCTTTCCTCATCGCCGTTCGTTTCATGGTGGGCATGAAAAGCTGCGCACTCAGTGCGTGCCAATCTGGCCCTAATCCCGCAGGCCTCAGAAGCGCGCCTAGATTCCATGCCTGAGGCAGAAAGAAAGGAGCCTTCGCTGGCACGCATGGCACCGCCAAAACAGCGGGGCAGGACTGCGATCCCTGCCACCAGGGCTTGCCCCAGGAAGGCTCGTCTCGTGCCCAAACAAGAGGACAATGTGGCGCCTGGCTCGTTGGCACAGTCAGTTCTCTTTCTCGGACGCTTGTGCGGAGACTGATTCCGGTGCAAATCCATGGTCATACCCTCAGCTCGGGGCATCGGAAACTCTGTAATGAAGACTCTTAAGCGGTCGCTGTGGCCGGCGTCTCTAAGAACTGGTTAATCGTTTTGCCGCTGGGCCAACTCATCGCCTTCTCAGAAGGCTCATATAAATAAAACATGTGACCATCCGGGTCTTGGAACGGAACAGTAACGCCGATGATAGATTCTTTGGGGTGGGCGGAGAATCGCAAGTCCTTGTCCGCCAAGGTCTGATAGCACTCGCGCGCGTTTTTCACGTAGAACACGCAAGCAATGCTCTTAGGACGCAGTAGATCGTCGCGCTTTGCCCGAACGCCCTCTTCGCTATCAATGAGATGTGTAGCTAGAATTAAGCCGCCCGCGTCGTACTTGACTACCCCCGCGTAAGGGGCCTCTTCGAGAATCGGGAGCCCCAGTGTCTCGGCATAAAACTTGCGTGACTTATCCACGTCGCTAATAAAGAGAAACAGGTAGATGAGCTTGGTTTCGCTCAGGCCTTCGCCCGGAGCCCTTTCTTGGTCGGCGTTGCGGATCTTCTCGTTGCCCCGGACGCCGACTGGCTGTGAGTGAAGGACGGTGCGGATTTTTTGAGCACTGGGCCACTTCATGGCCATATCCGAAGGTTGGTATAAGGAATAACAATGACCATCCGGATCATAGAAAGCAGCTGCCTGGCCAATATCCATGCTTTGAGTGGGTCCGGAGAATTCGAGCCCGCGCTTCTCAAGTGCCGCGCGAAGAGCCTCAACGCCATAAGTGTGGAATACGTTGATCGACGTGTCGTCGGGACGGTTTGCTAGTGCCATGCCGTGGTCAGCCGCGCGATTGAGTGCCAGGATAACTTCGCCAGCATCGAATTTTACGCACGCTTCATCCTCTTCGATAACGCGCAATCCTAATATATCACGGTAGAACTTACAAGATACGGACATATCTCTGACGTAAACAAAAATGTAGATCCCTCTCAGCTCCTTGTGCATTGTTACCTCCCCCGTGCCGCAATGTTTCGTTCGACCGCTTTTTAAACCGCAATGCCGGTCCCAACAAAAATCGGGTTATAGACAAAGCTCCCCTGATCACGCAGGTAGTCACGCCACTGCCTGGCGACCTTGTGCAAGAGAGACACCGATGCCGCCGCGTCCAGACATGGGTGAATCAGCTGCTCCACATCGGCGCAAGCATGGTCGACTAGTGTCCGGGGGAGCCCCCCTTGCATGATGCGGCCCTCCGCTAGCGCCAGACGTACACCTGCGAATCCTGCTTTGGTTAGGTAGTCGTAGAGGCGCACTCCGCAGCGCCATTCGATGGTTTCAGAATCTCGATAAAAGTTCACAATGCGGGGTAGAACTGAGCGCAGCGGCTCGGGCGGTGGCGGGTATCGGTCTTGTCCAAAATTAATGTCTGCCTCGATGAGAGCTAGGACACCGCCCGGACGCAAAAGCTGTTTCATTGCAAAAAGAAACCGGCGGCTGGCCGCGGACGGCACGATCGACATCAGAACGTACTTTTCGCAGAGGAGATCGAAGCTTCCAGGCAGCTCCGCCGGTGGGGCAACGATGTCGCCAACAAGATACCGAACATTAGGCACTGCTTCGCGCTCTGCTGTTCTTGCGGCGTATTCGACATGGTCGGCCGACAAATCCAAGCCCCAGATTTCAACGTTTTGAGGAAGTCGACGGGCTAGCGCCCGCGTCATAGCGCCAGTCCCGCATCCGACGTCAAGCACAGTGCGCGCCTCCCGCAACGGGAGAAGCCGAAGGACGGCATCCAAATTCTCCCCCGCAGACTGCAATTCCAGTGTTTCATTATTTGACAACTCGCTTGACAAGGACCGGTATTGATTGCTGGCAGACATGTCGTTACTAGTGCACAGTTTCGTTACTGCAGTGCGTTTTCCCAGTACCTATGATTTCCATTAACTTGGGCCCGCTTCCCCATGTAAGGCACTCTTCGGAGGGCTGATACAAGCAATACACGTGTCCACTGGGGTCGACGAAGCGAGCAGTTCCGCCAATCTCGCTGAACCGAACGCGAGCCCGGAATTGGACACCTCGATCATGCAGGGCGTAGTAGGTTTTCAATATGTCAGGCGTGTGGAAGACGGTGAGAAATCCTCTCCTTGGTTCCGCCAATCTCCCGCAGGGTTTGTTATGGAGGACCAGTTTCAGATTATCTGACGTGAAAACTAGGCTTGACGCGTTCTTCTGCAGCAATTCAAGACCGAGTTGGTCACCGTAAAAGCACATAGACTGTTGCAAATCATTGACCTCCAAATGTAATTCGTCGACCGCAATGTCCGAAAGGCCCTCGGACAATGACCCGCGATGAATTGCGAACTGGTGATTGTCCCGGTCAGAGAACACCCCGCCCAGCTCTAGGGGTGCGGCGTAACCGTGAATCTGTAACTCGGCATAAATTTCAGCTTCTCGAACGGGGCTTCCTGCCAAAAGCGTCACAATGCGATCCGAGCTCGCCGACTCGAACCCACTATCACCTATGTTCAATGCGAAGATTGTGTTTCCCCCGTCGTATTTCACCACCCCGTGTCGATGATGTGGCGGATGGAAGTCGTTTTCGATGACCGCCATCTGCAGCACGTCTTCAAAGAAGGCTCTTTGGGACCAAATGTCACTCGTATCCAGAAAGATGTAGACCACCTTGGATGAACAAAGGCTTAGTGTGCTCACCGCGCACCCGCCACCTTCAACCATGCCACCGATTTCAATATGCGTTGCAGCTCAGGGAAATAATCGATTGCATCATGCTTGTCGGGTGGAACCCAGAGTCCGTATGAATACCCGTCGAGATCGGTGAAGTAAGCACCGAGACCGTGCACAGATTCCTCAATTCCCTTGGGGAACTTGACGCCCTTGCCCTTCAAAGCCTTTACGTCCTTCTCTATGTCCTTCACGTGGAAGACGACCCAATCTCCCTCTAGGCGCCTCCTCTTGTTGAGGGAACGGACTAGGCCTAAGGCAGGTTCACGCTTCAGCGTCAGGATCATCGTCCCGATGTCAAACGAAATGCTGTCCGTGACCCTGGCGAGCGCCCGAAGTCCTAAGACATTCCTGTAGAAGCGCGCAGACGCCTTCAAGTCAGTGACCAGCAAGGTGTACCCCACAAGAGGATTGGCGAGAGCTCGCCGAGCTTTTCCTACGCCCGAAACGCCGGTTTTCAAGAGTGCGGCTAATTTACGTGCTGCTTGCCCTTTGAGCAGTCCTTTGGAGCGAATTAGGGCAGTGTAGTTACCGTCTGGGTCGACGAAGGAGGTTGTACCGTTGGTCGGCGGAAGCATGGGCAGTTTGGTCACTGCTCGAATACTCGCGACGGCTGGGCCCATGCTTCGAGATGCAACCACAAGCTCCGAACCGGGATTGGAGACCAAGTCGAACTTATTGAAATCCAGTTTTGAACACCCGCCGGCAAGCAATGCCTGCACCCAGTGACCTAGAAGAACATTTCCAGTATCGCTGACAACGGCGTACTGGTTGGTGCCTACCCGAGGCCACGACATGGTTTTGGTGAAGAAGTTTTTCGCCGCGCCGAGATCAGATATTCGGCGCCAAATCATTACAGCAGGCGCACCTGTTAGCACTCCCATTTGTTCCCTCCGTTTGCAAAGGCATCGCTTTTAGGGTTCGAGAACTTTTTCAATAGTCTTTCTCTTTCTGGCGGCCTGGTCATGTGTACGGACCGCGTCAGCTTGCGGAATCTCGTTTCGCATGCACTTCGTTCAGCAAGCGTTTAAGCGCGGGGTTAAAGTCGATCATTTTTGTCTTGCCGGAGGGCTGCCAGAGAGCCAAAGAGTACCCATCAATATCGTTGAAATAAGCAACGTCCCCGATGACGCTTGTCTCAATACCGGCAGGGAACGCTACTCCGTTCGCTCGGAGAGCCTCGAGGGTTTCCTTGATGTTTCCCGTGTGGAATACGATCCAGTCACCCAACAGTCTGCCGCTCTTGCGCAGAAACTGCACAAGCATGCTCGTCGGTTCAACGCGAAGCGTCAGGATCAAACCTCCGACATCAAACTTCGCTTCCTCGGCCGAATTCTCCAGCAGACGGAAACCCAACACCTCGGTGTAGTACTTCTGCGATTTGGGTAGATCGGAAACAAGCAGGTCGAAGCCGATTACGGGATTGTGTACAATTGCATCATCCTCGGCATCGCCTTCAAAGGTGACTTCCACCAACCGCGCTCCGCTAGCCGGCCAGCGACTCTTCAATAGCGAGCTTAGTTTGGTGCCCGAAGGTCGCTGCAGCAACGCGGACCGCGACGGCCGGTAGAAACAAGAGAAGTTGCCGTCGTCATCGACGAACCGTAGGCATTCTCCGCTCCCCGATTTCTCTGGTGGGGTGATGAGATTTCGGTCGGTGTAGAGATTTCTTAAGGATGCCTTGAAATCCGTGGGAGCGAATACGATCGACGAGGCAGGATTGTTCTGGAGAAAGAAATCCTGCAGCCCTACCTCGGAACAGGCCGTCAGCACCGGCTCGTTCGAAGGCTGGACCTCTTGTATTGCAAAGCCCAAGATCACCCCGCCCCCGTCAAACATAACGGAAATCGGATCCTTTCCCAACACTGGCAATTGGAGAACTCGATTCGCGAATGTCTGACTGTTAGGGAGGCTGGAAACCCGCCGCCAAATCATTACCAGAGGCGAATCTCGCAGCGGCCCGGCCGGAACTGTTGGTTTTGAACCTTTGATGGAATCAGTCTGTATCGCAATCCCACCGAAGGCCGCAGTCGCGGAGATACCGACTCCCTTGATAAACTCACGCCGTCGCAGGGAACTCGATTGCGCCTGTTTTTTTTGCTCCATGTTGTTGGCCTCCATTTGAATTTTGTCTTTCATGTCGCGATTAGACTTTCTTGGTCCCTGATTTGAGAAGCCCTGACCAAGCATCCCAGGCGCGAAGGGTCGAACTGCTCGAGAACGCTGGAATAACTGCCTGTTAGGATGCTCTCCGCGACATGGCGACCGATCGAGAGTCCTAGGGGTATCCCGTGGCCGTTGAACCCGGTCACTGCCCATTCGTTGCGTCTTCCAGAAATTGGACCCACGATGGGCCTGCCGTCAGGGAGGCAGTCCATCACACCCGTCCACTGACGTCGGATTTGCAGTGCGGGAAGGCTAGGAAATGCAACAGCCAGAAACTCCTTCAATGCAGGGCTCGATGGCATCCAGGCCAGCGCACCTCCGTGGCCCCGAAGGAATGTGGTGCCATCACCGCCAATCACAATCGCTCCGTCGGACGTCTGACGCCAGTAGGTCGTTCCCCAGTCAACCGCCATTCCGGGCCGGAACTTCGCTGCGATGGGGGCTGTCGACTGGACTTGCACCGGAACCAGACGGATTTTCGCCCGAAGTTCGGGCACGATGTCGCCAATGTGTCCACTGCACGCATAGATCACAAATGTGGAGGCGACATCGCCGCGCGAGGTTCGGACGATGAGCTTCTTGCCCTGCCGACAAACCTGCTTTACAGGTGTTTGTGTTGAGATGCCCAGGCCACGCTTGACCGAGGCATGTGCAAGTCCATAGAGTAGCTTGAGCGGATGTACCAAGCGGCCCCCGGGGAACCATCGTCCGCCCAGGAATGCTTGAGAGATTGGCATCTTCAAGACGTCTTCACACTCAGAACGGTCCAGGACGTACAAATCGAAGGCACCCTTGTGTTCTTTGCGTCGGGTGGCCTCGACACAAAAGGCCTCCCAAACTTCCGTCGAGGTAGCAAGAGCCATATGTCCTGACACACTGTACTCAGCCTCGATGCCTTCCTCCCGGAGAACTGATTCAACGAGAACAGGGTCCTCGAGGGCGCAGCTCGCGGGCAGCATCAAGCCCGCGTTGGCCCCACTGGCGCCCGCGCCCAAATATGAAGACTCCAACAGCAACACATTCGTTCCTAACCTTGCCAACCAATATCCTGTGGCTACACCCAGGAGTCCGCCGCCTATTACGACGATCTCAACCTCTTCTGGGAGTTCACTTGGTCGGAAGAATTGATAAGCAATGCCTTCAAACCAATAAGACGATGCTTCCGACTGTCCACAGTTTTCCATAGCAAATCACCTGATCACGTTCCTCCGGCTACACGGCGGTCTTTTGTGCGCTTCATTGTCTACCGTGATGATGGGATCCGCAGGTTGCGTGCCTGAGGATCAGATGCCAGCTCGCACTTCGATATGCCGTGATGCGTACTCCTCCAGGTGGGCCGTGTGCTCACCGAGCACGGAAAAGATGTCCTTGGGAGCTGTGTTTAGCACGTCCGCGTAAATCTCGTCGTCTTTGGTCACCACAATGTCAAACGCAGTCAGTTCGCCAGGAGTCAGCGTGCCGATTCTTTGCCCCGTTGATTCCAACACTAGCTTTACTGGTCCTGTCGGCGAATGGAAATGTGTGCCAACTGGCGGGTAGTGGTTCACAATGGCAGGGCCAAAGATCAATGGCTGGTCCGGATCGGTGAGGACGCTTCCGAGAGCGGTGTGAATACGCCACGAGACTCGCCAAATCGCCGTTCCTGGGAAATCGTTGCCTCCCCCATCCGATTTCACGATACCGTCGTTAGGGCGATTGAAGTTTTGCTCCACGCGGATGGCGCCAAGTGCGCTTTGCACGATTTCGCCGCCATGCATCAATATTTTCAGGTACATCTCGTTGCGGCCGTCGCCATCCAGATCCGTCCGTGGGCTTCGATGCATGAGGACGATCCCATTCTTCACGCTCATCGGATAGTCCTGCACCATCCCGTCCACACTCAACAGACAGGAACAGACGCCTTTCAGAAGTTCCACCCCGCCTACAGAAGGAAAGTTGCTGTTAAAGCCTCGAACGACTTGCGTGTAAGACTCTTTCGTCTGTTCACTTTTTGCGGCAGCATCAATATTTGTCTGGATTTCCCGGTAAGTGCTGTCTTCCTTTGCGTTGACGCGGTCCTGCGCCGAGCGCCAGCGGAACAGTTCCACGACTTTGACCTCGTGATCCGAGACTCCGTTCCCGCTTCCGGTCTTGCCATTGGAAGTGCTTCGAAGAATCTCTACCGGGTAGTCGCCCGCGAAGCCCCTTTCTCGCAGAAAAGCCCATTTCTTGCGAAGTTCAGCAATGAGTCGCTCTGCCCGTGGTGCATCGGTTGTGTAGGTTTCTAGTTGGATGAGTTGCTCATTGCGGTAAACATTGAGTGACATGTTTTCTCCTTCTCAAATGGATCGTACCAATTGTCGGTCCACCAATTTGAGTCGCCGAGCCGAGACTACAGTTTTCAGCCACGAAGTTGCTTCTCTTGGATTGCTCATTTTTCGGCTTGGCCTGGTGTCAATGCTTCGACGTTCTGCGCTCAGGAACCGAAACGACGCCTGGGGTTAGATCAACTACGCCAGAGCCGCCCTTGGGGCGGGTTGGCTTGCCGAGGATCGGATGAAAATCGGATGGCCATTGGGGTCCTTGAAATATGTGCTCGGAATTCGGTGCTCTCCTGCAGGCTCCTTGAAAGGGATGTTGCTGGCCGATAACCCGCGATATGCTGCCCCAATGTCTTCCACGGAGAAGGCCGGAGCCACGCCTTTGGCCCGACCGAGATCCATGTCTATCGCACACCGCGAGTCGCCACCTACGACATGAGTGGCTAAGATGATGCTGTGCCCGTCATATTTCACGACCCCAGCTTGCGGATCTTCCTCCAGAATCGTCAAACCAAGCTTGCCATGGTAAAAGTCAAACGCTTCAGAGGCGCTTTTCACAAAGAGGAACAGATAGATCGCCGGACTGTCACGCAAAAGATCACTGCCCGTGTGTGGCTGGGTGAGTTCGCGAATCTTGGCCGCACTGGGCCACGTCATCGATTCTGGGGAGGGCTCGTAAAGAGTAATATTGTGTCCGTCCGGATCGTAGAAAGCCGCAGTCGCACCAATTTCATAGCGGAGCGTTTCGCCGAATTGAACGCCCCGAGCTTGCAAATCACTACGCATGCGATCAAGGTCATTCACATGAAAAACAATCAAGGAGGCATCGTCTCTGCCATGGGCCAGTTCCACTCCGTCCGACCTCGCGGAACGACTCTCCAAAACCACGCTGCCAGCAGCGTAGCTAGCATAGGAAGAATTCTCCTGTAGCAAACGCAGCTCTAGCATCTTTCCATAGAAAGTCTTGGACGTTTCCAGATCGTTTACGTAAACCACGAGAGTTGAAATGGTTGAGTTCGCCAACATACGTGGGCCTCCTTTTACGGCTCCGTTATAGAGCCTGTTTCTATTTGCACCCCATGACCATGAAGCCAGCCCAGTAAAAAGGGTGCCCGAAGGGTCCCTCGGCAATCATGGAGAGTTGCGCCTTGCGGAGCGCTTCGGCTGTGGAACTATTGCCGGGCCCACCTCGAACGAGAGACGGGTAAAACCGCGACCAAAGTACACCCGCGCTGAACGCGTCACTGATCCACATACTGAGCACAAGTTGAGAGCAACTGCCTCCGAGCCACGCCCAACGAATTGCAATTATGGACTGACCGTCTGTGCTGCTGTGGGTTTCAGTGCTCGTCATTTGCGAAGCCGATAAAACTACGACTCTCGCACGAGCTTTAAGATCGTCTATCTCGTGGGTTTCAAGCGCGGCGTCCTCCTCATCAGATGGCGCGAGCAGGACAATGGAGCGGGTTGGATCGTGATCGTCGAGAATGACCGGAGCGGCTATGTGAATGAGATCAGATTGCCGCGCATGCTTTTGTAAAGCGCTCTTTGAGGCATCTTGACCAAGCAGTATTACGCTTCGGTTACTACTGAAGAGAGGCATTATATTGTTGATTTCCTCGATTCGGCCCGCACTTCGCTGGATACCCCGGCCGCGCAGAAGAAGGTCCCATTCTCCTCTCACGCGGCTCGATACGACAGGATCAGCGAGCACCATCAGCGACGGTGGTAGCGCGCTGAAGTTGACTAAGGAGGCGTCGACGTCCCGCTCACCTTCCACAGAGTTACTCAATTGAGCCGCGTCCGTCGTACTTCTGGCTATGTGTTCAGGCAAGCAAACGTTTTGCCGATATGCGGCGAAGGACGGAAAATACGAGATCGAGAAATGCTCAATCAGGAATCTGCCATTCGTTTCCGCCAGCGCCGCGAAGGATACACACCAGAGCAGGCCGTCTGGTACCACGTACAGCATCCTGACAGCCCTGAGTTGCGCCGCAATCGGTCTCATAAGCAACCGGTATAGTTCCTCAGCTGGCTGCAGGTAAGTGCCACCCGAGTCTTGCAAGGCGGAACGGTAGCGCTCCACGAGGGTCGACAACTCTGCCTCGCCAATCTTCAACATGTACATGTTTAAGTCGGGGCAAGCTATCTGCCCGAGGCCTTCCGACTGGCATCTACGCAGGACAAAAATCAGTACCGAATCTGACAAGACAGAAAATTCTACAAAAGCCTCATCCGGCCCAGGCAAGCTGCTGCGTGCTTGTTCCCATTTTTGGGGCGGCGTCTCACCGCGCAGACACCTAAGACCAGGATGAGAGGAAACGATTCTCGCCTCAAAAGCGGTGTACGTGTTGCGAGCTTGCCGATATCGCCGGATGATCTCCTTAAAAGATGGACCTTCGCTGCGACCGCTTCGAAGAGCATTCCATAGTTCCGTTCGCGCGGCCTGCACGTCATCGGCAAGTTTTTGTTCATTTCGACGGTCTGCAAAGACCAGGGATTCCGTGAACTGGCGATCGCCGGTGCGCAATGCGTTGCGTCGCTTGATGGCTTTGGCCCGCTCGCAATAAAACCAAGCGCCAGCTTTATCTCCCTTTTTAAAACTAACTTGAATGGCTACTTCGTAGGGACTTAAGAGCCCCTCTGGATAAGGCGTTAGCTCGGATTCGCCATCGCGGACATTCGCTTCCATTTCTTCGTAAATTCGAATTGCCTTGGCGGCATGACGTTTAGCGAAAGTAAATAGGCCCAGGGCAAGGTATGCTCGCGCTGCTAAGGCTTCCGCGCGCCAGGCAACCTCAGATACATTGAACCGGCAAGCAAGGACGCCAGCTCGAGTGGCGAGGCGTATAGAATCTCGATAATTAGTGCCCTCGTAACGCAGATCACTGAGAAGAGTCAGCACCTGCATTACACCCAGCCAGTTATGATCCTCGCGTGCTCTTTTCAGCCCAAGGTCAAAGTACATCAGTGCCTTCTTGTATTCGCGCTTATGTTTATAAGTTGCCCCCAAACTCGCGAAAGTCCGAGCGAGCCCGCGGTGATCAGGCAAATCTTCGCGGATCGCTGCACTGGTTTGGAAGTTCTCGATCGCTTTTTCAGTTTTGCCCATAGCCTGCTGCACTAGGGCGATCCTGTCGAGTATGAGAGCAACCTGAGCGCGGTCGCCGGTCCTTTCCGCCTGCCCCAAGGCCTCTTGATCAGTCTCAAGAGCACGCTGGTACTCGGCGCGTGAATAGTAAATCAGGCCCAACTTGGCGAGGCTCTCAAAGACAGCGGTGATATCTCCCAGTTCCCTGCTGAAGTCGACACTTCTGGTGTAATTTTGTGCGGCGCGGCCGTCATTAAGAATGCTGTAATAGGCGTCGCCCATGCCACGGTGGATAGAGGCTAGCCCAGCCTTCCGGCCCGCCTTTTCACACCGTTGGAGACTATCCTCGTAATGTTTAAGCGCTTCCGAGTAACGCCCCTCGGCGTAAAGAGTGTTAGCGATGTTGTAGAGCGCGATTGAGATGGCCGCGTCATTTCCCGAGCGTAGCTTAATCGCTAAGCTGTGCCGGTAGGAGCGCAAGGCCGCAGGGTATTGCGCTCCGGCAAACTGAACGTTCCCAATGTTGTTAAATATGCGCCCCTTCTCGTGATCGTCACCCAATTCAGTCGCCAATTCCAGGCTTCTTCGGAAAAAGAGCAATGCTCGTTCGGCATTCGGCGAGGCCGAATAGACGTTACCGATCGCATCTAGCGTTCGTACGATCTCGACCTTATTGTTAACTTCCTCCGCAATTTTGAGAGCCGCTCGGTATACCGCCAGCGCCTGGGCGTTCTGGTGAGCATAGAAGAGTATGTTTCCGGTCCCCCTTCGCGCGGATACTTCTCCTGACTTGTCCGCTATAGCGCTTGCGATTTCGTCGGCCACGACGTAAACGGTGCGGGCTGCTTGGTAGTTTCCCTGCTGAAAGAACCGGTCGGCGATAGAGATTATTACCTGAACCAACAGCGGTGTGGCCAACTCCTTGTCGGCGTTGAGCAACTGCCTCCGTTCCTCAGGACTTGATTCCGAGGCCAGCTTGATAGCAAGTTCATGCGTTGTTGGGCCAAGGCGCCAGATCTTCCACAAGCCGTCTTCCTTGACACAATGAACAAGACGCTCCGCGTATAGGGAACTAAGGTTCATTGAGAACGCAGTGGGTGCTACCGGCGTGATTTCTAGAGCCACGAAGACAGTAGCTCTGCTGTCTCGAATATTGACTTCGCCGATTTTTTGGATGTGGACTTCGAGCCCGTCGCGGTAGGAAAGGTCACGCTCAACCAAGTCTTGGATTTCAGTGAAATCTGGAGATTGACGGCTCAGATAGGATGATGCCTTCTGCGAGGGAGTGTGTTGTAGCTCAAAAAAAAAGTCAGCTACTAAATTACGCAGAAACGTTTCTTCAGTGGCTTGACTGCTGGTGGCGGAAAGCGCGCCGCAAAGAAAGGCGACAAAAAGTATAGAAGCGTTCCGAGCGTATGGTGAAGGTCTCCTCCCCATCGATGTGTGAAGCGACTTCATTGTCACACTCCACCCGCGCAGCTGTCGGGCCGGCCGCACAGCGCACCTGCGATTCCTGGAGCAGCATGGCAAATAACAGGAATCCGGTTTTGTCCTAAATTGCGCTTTTTGTGAGACATTTAACAAACTCGGTGACAAGACTTCCGGGCTCAAATACTCTGCGAAGAATCGAGGAGTGTTTTGGCAGGGACACTGTTCAAAACTGAGTCAGAGGCTTGACGGGGCTCGAATAGCTGAAAGCAGTGAGTCCTCAAACGAGACTCAGAGTGCTCCCTGTATTTACAAGAGGTTGAGCTCTTCGCTCAAGGAGCTCATGAAGGACTGGACGGCCTCGCGTAAGGGCTCCGGAAGTAGTGCGACTTGCATTCGACCGTCAATACGCTGCATGCAGACGATTTCCTGCTCGCCTTCAGCCACTAACTCTTCAGAATTCCGGGGCCCTGTTCGGAAGCATGAGAACGCGATGGTGAGCCGACTGGGAGTCATATCGGCCGCGTGCATTCGTATGAGAACTTCATCGAAAGCAGACAGCTCACGATAATAAGTACAGGCGACACGAGTGGTAGCGAGCGCCAAGTCGGGGCCCATATGCTGCATTGCTTCGGGCGCATGCTCGCGAATAAACGCCTCCCGGCAGCGTCCCTGCCACCGAACATAGTGCACGAAATAGACGTTGCCTACGACGCTAGTCTCTTCAAGGCTCACGTGGTGACGATATTCGTAGTAGCGCATTCGTCGTTCCTTTCAACAATCGATACAGCAAACGGTCTCGGATCTTCGTTCAATTGAACGATCGAACTTGAGATGCGCAATCCGCAGGCGGATAGTGACACGCTTGCTTCCTTCTCGTCAGAACAAGAAAGTAATGTGATCGGTATTTCGCTTGCCACGCCTACTTTCTTAAGTGATTCTATCGCTGTCCATACACGGGTAGCAGCAGTTTGTACATCTTCCCCTGCCTCTCTGGCGATCAATTCGGCCAGCCTCCAGCGTTCGTAACCAAGCAGATCCTGCCACACCTGTTCAGAGCGAGCAGAAACAGGCTCCAAATCACAACCAATAGGACCCAACCGGGCGACCGCCAAAGTCAACCTATCGGAATGAGCTGTGGAGACTTTAATCTCGAACCCCGCTTCCACGTTTTGGGCGGCATGGGCGACAACGAGCCGAGGTGATTGGAGAACCTTTTCGGTGGCGCGTTCGTTGCGTGACCGCCGATCGCTTGACCCACGCTGAAAGGCTACCGTTACGCCTGCTCCAGGCATCAATTCTTCTGCTCGCCACTCCAGGTATGCGGCCGCCAGTGAGTCCGGCCAAGCACCACGCCCTGCATCGGCTACTTTCGCGAGCTGCAGCTCTTCCCAGCGCTCGCGCAAGACGCCGTCAGGCCCTCGCAGCTCGACGTCATAACAATATTTGTCGGCATGGCGCCAGCGATACTGGGCGTGTACGAGGAGCTTTTCAGCTGGGTCCAGGCGGGTTGAGTACAACCTTTTGACCCCGATAGGCAGCAGCACGGCATGCGGCACGCAGGCCTGGACCGAGTGCAGTGCGCAGTCGCGAGCGCCAGGGTCGCCGAGCACAAGGGCTCCGGGCAAGTGTTGGCTAAACCAATTCCCATGTGACCCCGCTTGGCCTCGGTCTGCTGCGATGTCCGCCCAAGTTGAGAACGCGTCTAGGAAACGGTACCCGACCAAGCGCCGGAACCGTCCAGTTTGAAACAGAAGCTTCCCGTAAAGGTCCTTCTCCGGTTCGATTGGTAGAAGCGTCGGACTTGAAGGATGGGCCACGTCCTTCAAGGGAATGGACGGCTCCGCGAAGCTGCATACGCAGCGAAAGTGATCGACCTGAAAAGCAGTTTCCGAACTTCGCAGGGCGACTTCGACCAACCCCCGCTCACGAGTCAAAGCGGCAACCCGCACCTTGACCCTGGAACCGCGCGCGACAGCTATCGGGCGCTCAAACCGTACGTCCTTGAAGATCGGTACCTTCGCCTGATCCGTAACGGCCATAGCAGCTTGCGCCATCGCCTCCAAGCCGAGAACGCCCGGCAGCAGGGGCTGGCCCTGGAATACATGGTCCAACAGATAGGGATCAGAGGTAGTACTCAGCTCGCACTCCGCCACCAGCTCAACCCCCGGGTAGTACACTCGCGGCCTGTCGAGGAACCGACGGAGGGGCAACGTTCCTCCGTTCGTGGGAAGCGGAGGACGCCTACCCAGCCGGCCAGCCAGCATTACGGAAATTGCGGGCACGTCATTCGAGAGCAGACGCCGAAGCCAGGACGCTCCTGTTTCCGGAGCGATTGTGGCAATGCCCTCGCGCCGCAACGTCTCCACACTGCCTAGGCGCTCAGCCATACCAATGCCCGACCAGGCAGAAGATTCGAATGATAGACAACGGCAGTCGGGGTGCGCTTGGGCGAATTCTTCGGTCAATTGCGACTGGTAGGCGTTGGCCAGCGCGTAGTGCGCTTCGCCCCTCATACCAGTGCGGCCGATTACCGAACCAAAGGTCACCAAAAGTCGCAGCTTTCCGACGTCCACAGCAGAAACCAGGTTGCGGAAGCCTTGTGCCTTCGGAGCCAGAGCGCGCAACACAGCGGCATTGTCCAGGTCGCGGAGCAATTTCGGATCATTCAGTCCAGCACCATGAATAACAGCACTTACCTGACCAAGGTCTTGCTGTGCTTCCTCGATGGCCCGCCGGACGGCTTCACTGTCCGTGACGTCAGCCGAGAAATACTTTGCCCTGACACCGCTTGCCGTTAGATTTTCCAGATGCGAAGTCAGCTGCGCATCCTCCTCCGGCCGAGAACGGCCAACGATGAGCAGCGCAGCTCCAGTTTCGCGGCCGAGCATCGCGGCACAGTGGGCGACTATCCCCTTGCCCCCGCCGCTTACCAGAATGACATCTCCCCGCCCCAGAGGAACTCTGCTCTCTTCGCCCGCAGCATGATCCCAAAGTTTCATCATGCATTGACTCCGTTCGCCGTTGGAGCTGTAGCGAGCCTCCAGGCAGTCCCCTGGAGCGCTAACTTCTTCGCTTACCCAACCAATCAACCTATCCGAGGTCCCCACCTTCTCGGGCATATGAACAACGATGATGCGTGTTAAGATTTCGGGATCTTCTAGGTGCACGGTGCGAGCAAAACCCGCTGCTACGGACGCCCCACCTAATACAACAAAGTATCTGCGGCCTTCGCCAGCAAGCGCGATATGAGCAGCTTTGAGAAGGGTGGCCGTCTGGTCTTCTAATGGACCTTCGGAGAGACAGGCTAACACGCCATTTCCAGGGAGCCCGGACAGCAACAGCCGCTCCCCCAATCCGTGATGAAGCGGAAATACTTGCCAGCTCCCGGGCGGCTGAGAAGGACCGGCGCGACGACGTAGCGGACACCGAATCCATTCGACAATGAACGGGCGACTCCACTCGTCCACGCCAAGAGCATGTGCAGAAGGGTCAGACGACTCGCTTTTTGCGGTCGTGCGGAGTGTATCCAGCGCTTGCGCCACCTGCGAGACCGTGACATCTGCAAATTCCAAAACCCGCTGTGGCGCGGGAATGCCGAGTCGCTGCGCTGCAACAGCAACGATTTCTCCTACAACGATCGAATTCAAGTGCAGATCACGCAGAAGGTGCGCGCATCCGGGAATGGTTTCCGGTGGTAGCTCAGTGCGTCGCGATACTAACGCCCGCACAATTTGCTCTGCAGTTTCGCTATTAGTTGTGCCCGATACTGAATCCCTTTGCACGCCGGAATTGGCTTGGCCCTTACTGCTTACCGAGGGCCCCACCCGACTTTCTCGACTCGCGATGATCCCAGGTCTGGCGGAGTAGCAAGGGCTTGAGAAGAAGCTTGGCTGCCTTCTGAAGTCAAAAGGCCGAGTGAAACGGTCTCCAAATAATGCCTGTGTCTGTAACGGTGTACCGAGTACGTGGGTTGCTCCGGCTGCGTGAAGGAGCCCAGACATTGAAGGGCCGGCCACGTCCAACGCGATCGCGGGCGTGTTCGTTGTGCACCTAGCAAGGTGCGCAAGAATATTTCCAGGACCAACTTCGATGAAAAGATCAAGGTTCTGTGCGGCTTCGGCCAGTGCTTGACTAAATTGCACGGGAGCCGTGAACTGCTGTGTCAGGAGCAATCGGAGGTCCGCATCGTCTTGTAACCCCGTCCCAGTAATCGTTGAGATCACACGCCGCCGCAGCCTCCGCAGTTCAAAGCAGCCCAGAGCTTTTTGAAACGGTTTCACTGCGGGCAACATTAAGTGTGAGTGAAAAGCGTGCTCGGTGGGTAGCAGCGTCGCACTCCAGTTTCGAGCACGGGCCAGCTCGATTACGCGCGTGATTCCGCTGCTCTCACCTGAGACCACGACCTGGCAAGGCGCATTGAAGCAGGCGACTACGACCGTATCGTGACTTTTATCCGCTTTCAGCGCATCGTTTTCCCTCAACAAATCTTCGAGATCGGCGGCTGGGGCTGAGATGCTGGCCATCTGGCCGTGTGTTGCTCGCGTGTCGGCCATGTGTTTGCCACGAATGCGGACGAGGCTCAACAAAGAATCTTCATCGATAGCGCCTGCCCAATAATAGGCCGTGAGCTCCCCTAAACTGTGCCCAATGGCCACCGACGCTTCCACGCCCAAGTCGGTCAAGAGCATCAGCCCCGCTATTTCCGAAGTCGTGATCGCGACCTGAGCTACGCGAGTTGATCGCAAATCCTCGGTTATGGGAAACGCCGACTTGTCATAGAGTCTTCGCAATCTCGCGAAGCGTCGTCCGTGGACACCAGGGTGCAATCGCACGGGTGATGCCTGTCCTGGAAACAGAAACCCAATGCGTGGTGGAGCGGACGTAACGCCCAAGAAGACACCGCGATCAGGATCCACGTGCCGGTTAACTCCCTGTCCCAGCAAAGTAGCCAGAGCCGCAATACGTTCGGACAATTGCTGCGGCGTGGCGGCTACAAGAGCAGCACGCCATGAGCCATAGGTCAGATGCCGGGCGAGCTCTTCGGACGCGTCCCCCAACTCTGCATAAGACATCCTCGGCGCTCTTTCTGCCAGAATTCCCAGCTTGTTTGCCAAATCCGCTTGCGATTCAGCGCTGAAAAGAAAAAGCTCGCAATCTTGTGGGCTGGACGCAAGCAATTGTTGGCGTGACGTAAGGCTGGGGTGGGCGAGCCGCTGAATGCCCTCGATCGTAACGTGTACGTTGATTCCCCCGAAGCCGAAGGAATTGATTCCCGCTCTCGGCGGAAGAGCCTCAGGCGGCCACGGCTCAGCACTTTCCATGACCCGTAGAACGGCGCCCGCGCCTTCCAGTTCGTGCCGAGGCCTGAGAACCCCAGTGGTTGGAGGCAGCACTCCGTCATGAACAGCCAGAGTCGCCTTTATCAGCCCGGCGATGCCAGCAGATGCTTTAGTATGTCCGAGGTTCGCTTTGATGGAGCCGATTGCGGCTGGCCGTGTCTTTCGGCCCGCACCTTTTAGCATGGAAGACAGGCTCTTTAATTCAACGTCATCACCTACCGGCGTACCGGTTCCATGGCCTTCAAAAAACGCGACCGAGCCGATTTCGTAGCCGGCGCGCCGGTATGCGCGTTCTAACGCCAGCTTCTGTCCGCGCACTTCAGGACGGGTGATGCCACCACCGCCATCAGACGATACACCCCAGCCACGTATGACTGCGTAGATTCGCAGATGCTGTGCGATTGCGTCTGTCTGTCGGATTAGCACAACGAATCCGCTACCTTCGCCTGGCAGAAATCCATTCGACTCCTTGTCATAGATGCGCATTTCGCCGTGTGCCAAAGCACCCGCCTTCGCAAAGCCCACGAGTTCGAAAGGATCGAGGCTCAGATCTACGCCACCGGCCAGCGCAACGTCGATCTCACCTGCTTCCAGCGCGGAGCACGCTCGCGCTACTCCCAGCAATGAAGCTGCGCAAGCGCCATCGATCGTGTAGCCGCCACCGCCGAAATGGAAGTAATTGCAGATGCGTCCAGCAATGGTGTTCGAGAGAGCCCCAGCTAGGGTTTCTTCACCTACGATTGGGAATGGCGCCTTGTACTCTTCTTCAAGTCGATCCAGGAACCCTGACCGGCGGGCCTGATCCCAACCTTCGGCGCCGAGTCGCGTCTCGACCACCCGGCGCACGTAGGGCCAACGTAAGCGCATGGCGGCCGCGCGCGAAAATTCGCCAGTCAAGGTATTGCCCACTACAACTCCCGTAGTTTCTAACGGAAGTCCGCGGGCTTCCGAAAAGCCAGCGTCTTTCAGAGCTTGATCCGCAACGTCGAGCGCGAGCCAGTGTGTCAGGTCAACACTTCGGAAAATGGGTCCTGCTACCCGAAACCGCAATCGGTCAAACTCGTATCCTTCAATGACTGCGGCTTCGCTCGCGTAAATAGCGTCCGGCAAGCTAAGGTCATTCGAGAAGTAGTCCTCCAGCCGCAATCGCTCGGGTGGCAATCGCCGGAAGGCTCGGCGTTGCGCCATCACGTTCTCCCAGAGCTCGAGAGGCTGCCTTGCGTCTGGGTAGCAGCACGCCATCCCAACAATGGCAATTGCTGAACTCATGAGTTCCCCGCTGCCGTTTGGACGTATGAAACCTGGGAACGCACCCGTCGAGACAAGATCATCGCTACAACAATGGGCACTGTAACGAGAGAGTTGTAGAACAAATGCAACTCAATCCGCGGCACGAGGAGTTGCAGCACGGATGTTGGTTCCTTCGCATGCCAAAGTGTAAAACCGCTTTGCGCCTGGGCGAATAGGAGTGTGTGCTCCAGCAGATGCCAAATTTGAATAATCAAGGCCGCGTTCCACCAGCGGAGCGCAGGCGAGGAAAAACCCCCGCGCAAGATGGCGAGACCGACAAAGGTTAGGAACGCGTAACCGAAGTGCAGCCATTCGCTGTGCATCAGCCACGGATAAAACTGGCCGAGCAGGCCCATCGCATGATGCCGTTCATGTCCCATGGCATAAACCTGATAGGCCTGAACGATGTGCTCCAGCCAATGGGCGATCATGACTGCGACGAAAACTTTCAGTATGGTTCCATGCGGAGAAACATCCCTCATTGTCAGTCCCTCCTTTCGGTCCGCGAGCTGCCTACTCTCAGCAGCTTGCGACTGGGAACGTGCCGCTTCACAGAAGAGGCGCTCCGCCTGCAGCCAATTGGAGTCACTGCTTCGGGCCTTCAATAGCCTGCAAATGTGTGCGAATCAGTCCTCGCCATACCTCGTATGCCGGTTCTGCATCGTCGGCGACTTTGCGCAACGTCTCCTCGCACAGTTCGGCAGCCTGTCGCGCGAACAGGCCACAAAGTAACTGGCACCCGAGTTCCGTTTGCACAGTCATGTTTTGCGCGCGATGCCGGGCGCCTGCCGCAAATACCGCACCTTGGGCGAGGTGCGACCAGTGCGGCCCAGACAAAATGCGAAGCATTTGGAGGTCAGTCGTGTCGGTGCCACCCGCGTAGGTGCAGGCGAGACCGATGCCGCTCCATAGGTCATCGCGTCGCGGCCTTGGGAACCGGGAGATCGCGGTCGCGATGTACTCAGGGTCAGCTCCTCCCACGAACCACAGACTGCGTCCTAGGCCCTGGTCGAAGGCCCGTAGGCCGTATCCGCGAAGCATAGCGAACAGTGGCCGCACACGAGCCGCGTACCGCGGCCAATGAAAGTATCCTTCGTGAAAACCAAACCCATCCACCGCAAGCCACCGCAGCAGAGGATCCAAACGGGCAAGCCGTCGCGTGATTCCCAGACGCCAGCGCGCCATCGACCACCCGATACCCACATGCACCATGTACACATGCGCTTGTCCTGGACCTCGGAGGAGTTTGTCGATGCCGGGCGCTTTCCAAGGCTGGAGCTGATCTAGGATGTCTAACCCCATGGCCCCACCTTCAAAACCGTAGCCCCTAAATTCCAAGTCGATCTCGTTCAAACTCCCTACCAGCGATTCGATTCCTTGATTAGAGATCGCTAAGTGATATCCGCGCAGAAATGCCTCTCCAACTCGCTCGAGCCGCTGGCGGGCGGAGTCTCGCCGAGAATGAAACCCGCGCCGGGCAAATGTAGCTTCTGCCGGCGAGATACTTAGCAATTTCCGAAGGATTCCAGTCATATAGGACCACTACCCACGGCTTAAAAGTCATCGCGCCAAGACCGCTCAAGCGGTCTTACTCATGGTGGCTACAGCGGGCGCCGCGACTCGTCCCGCATAGGGAGCTCCACTGAGGTTCCGCGCGTAAAGCGCTAAGCCGCGCACGACCGATACTGTGGTCAATGCGAAAAAGAGGCCAAAGACTACATGAATGTAAACTAACAAGCCGTACGCCGCCGCCACTGAGACACCAAAAAGAATTTGACCTTTCTTGTTGAAGGGAGTCGTAGCAGGGTCGGTCACCATGTAAAAGGTGAATAGAACAAAGGCGACGCCCGTCATAGGATTCAGCGCAGCAATCCATGGTGTGCCAAACAACAGGCTACGCAATGCGGCCTGGACCACGAACCCGCCGCACCATCCCGCGACGAGCGGCATCCTCAGGGTGAAACGTTGGTTGATGATCGTGCCCGAAACGCAGATGATTGCAGGTAGAATCCAGTAGCCAGCCCCTCCGAGGTTCTCACTGAAGTGATACGGTGGTGCTATACCGACCCAAGGGAGGAGCAGCAAAGTGGTCGTGATTCCGAAATTGGAAGGATTCAGGAAATGGCGCACACGCCCGTCTACTTTCAATCGAAGCGTGTTTTTGGAGGCAATGGCGATAGTCGACGCTAAGACTATGGGCGGCAGGTGATCACTCGCATAAAGGAGCATTGCGACCGCCAGTCCCGTGATATGCGCCGGCAGCAGGAAGTCCAGAAACGCCTGCGCGCTTCCGAGGAAACGGGGGCGACGAACTTCCTTCCTCGCCTCCATCCACTCGCAAAACAATTCGCAGCAGTAGGCAGCGGCCAACGAAACCAGTGGCTGTGCCCAAGACTGCTCGAACCCGAACACAGTGTGGCCCAGAATGTTAAAGACCGTGATTGCGACGGCGAATCGTCGCAGACCGCCTATGCGCCGCAGATCAATCCAGCTATCCTTATCGTTAGTAGTCATTTTCAGGGCTCGCCAATTGAACCGTGTGCCAGCCGGACATCAAATTCGCTTCGTCATGCCGAACTCTGCCCCGACGATCACGCCAATCAAACTCGACGCGGAACGAACGCTCCCCCACTTCGCCAAGGCCGAAATGAACATCGGGACTGCTTTTGCCCGAGTGGCCGTTGCCGCCATCCACTTCCTTCACTAGTTTTCGTCCGTCTGGTAGGTAAACAGTTACTCGGGCTCCGATTGCCGGGTAAGCTCGAGTGCCGACCCGCGGGTGGCCGTCGCTGATGTAAGTGGGTCCAGAATTCACTGGCAAAAGAATATGCAGTCCCAGAAATGCCCCTCGCGTCTCACTGGCGTTGCGATAAACGAAGGAGTCGCCCCATTGATTTGCTACCACAAAATCGAGGCGCCCGCCTCCGTCGACATCAGCAACTGCAATGCCCCGAGTCAACTGCGAATCTCCCAGGCCAACTTCCGATGCCAAGTCGAAGAATCTCCCTGATTTGTCGCGTACAAAGAAGCGATCGTGGTCCTTGATGCCGCTCAGGTCATCCCCGGCTGCGAAATTGGGCCAGTGCGCAGGGTTCCGTAACATCAAGTCATTTCCCATCGCTAATTCGTGCAGTTCGGGCCACCGATTGACAGTTCCTCTCACGAATCCCGTGGCCTGCACTATCTCAGCAACGCCGTCGTTATCGAAATCTCCAAAGCGTACATCCCACGACCACCCACTACGCGCCAGTCCTAGGTTCTCCCCAACTTCCCGATACGGCGCTATTCCAGACAGCATAGCCCGCGTGTCTCCAGTGCTGATGTAGACCAGGTTGCTCTCTTCGAGGGCATAAGAATCAGTGATGTTGCTGACCATCAGGTCCGGGATTCCGTCACCGTTCAGATCGCCACAGTCCACACCCATTCCCTTGAAAGAATCTTGTCCAATTACCTTGGACTTTGGCGTCGTCCAGCCACGATGGCCGCGCAACCTTCGAAACGCAAGGTGCCCGGGGCTGGATTCGTTGTGTAACAAGACGTCCGGGCCGTAGTCGTTAGCGATATAAAGCTCGGGGAGGAGGTCCCCGTCGATGTCACAAGCAGCCATCGCGAGCGTCCAACCGGTACCGAGAATCGGATCAACATCCCTCGCACGCTGGAACTCGACCTTCGGCGTCTCGCCTGCGGTAGCGGATTTCCATAGAAGAATTGGTTTACTCCCGCCATTGCGCGCGCGAGACATCGACGCCTGCATCTCTACTGGTCCATCGCTACCCAGAACGACCGAACCATCTGGAAAATAATTTCCGAATACGAGGTCCGCATGGCCGTCTCCATCCATATCGACCACAAGCCCGGCGTTTGTGTACCAGCGTTCACCGCCCGGGACCAACTCTTGGCTGACAAAACTTGCAGAAGACAATGCAGAACCCGCCTGTTGCCGTCGCAGAAAAGCAATCGGAGTCCGACCCCAGTAATAAACAACTATGTCCAATAACCCATCTTCATTGAGGTCCGTCATCAAACAGCCCATCGGTGCCGCCGCGGCCGGATCGTATATAGAAGGATCAGGGCGTAAGGCAAAAGGCGCGTATCGCTGGCCAGTTCCTGGCACCGGCGCAATAATTACGTCATCGGTCCTCGGATCGACAAGGCAGGTGTCATTCGCCAGTCCATCGCTATCGAGATCTCCGAGAGCGACAGCGGCACCCACAGAGGACACCCAGGAAGCGATTCCCTCTAACTTCGGATTAACGTCGCGGTGGGTCTGGACAGAAGGCCTGAGCGTTGTCAGAGCAGTGCGCTGGAAGTGAAACCGTTTCGCAATTGCCACTGCCTGTTCGGGACGTAATTGCGGCAACCGAGCATACCACCAGACCACGACTACAGCTCCCCACACAACTAGTGCCTTGACCCAAGACTTCACGAACTGGGATATGTCCGCACTGTGCATCACGCTTAAAGACCTGCCGCCTCTCATGCCACCCTACGTACGCGGCGTTTCTTACTCAAAAGAGCCGGGAGATTGACGAGGATGGGAGGATCTGTAGGCATTGCTCCCCGGAGGCAAATTTCCCCGGCTTCCACAACGTCCTTATCTACCCAAATCAGCTCGCCCCCACCCCGTAGGGCGAAATCGTTCGTGAAATAATCCCTGAGATTGTCGGGCCAAGGTAGTCCGACAGCAAAAAGATAGTGATGTCCTCTGGGTGCGCGTACAATCTGGAAAGGCCCTGCCGAGTATCGGATAGTACAGGCCAGTGGAAGTCCTTCCGGAATCGCGGTCGGAAACAACCCGATAAAGACAGGCCCGGAAAAGGAAGCAGGCGCGTGAATGCGGCCCGCGACTGTGAGGCCCCGGGGGGGAGTTGCTTGCGCATTCGCTTCCGTTTCACGAAGGAGATCTTCGGCTGGTGACGCCCGCATCGACCGCAATCTCATGGGCGAGACTCCCAGCACGTCGGAAAACCGGCGAACAAACGTGCCCAGACTGTTATAGCCAACGTCCAAGCAAATATCAGTAACTCGATGGTTAGTATCCAACAGCATCCGAGTCGCCGACTGTACACGCAGCGCACTCAGAAAGCGCCGTGGCGGAAGCCCGGTGACCTCGCGGAAAGTACGGATGAAATGAAAGCGGCTCATGTAAGCCAGCCTGGCCATTTCTTTCAGCGTGATACTTTCATCCAAACGATCACGGATAGCGCTTATTACCCTCTGCACCGCGTGAGCATGAAACTCGGCGGTGTCGGGGCGCTTGGGTTTGCGTTGGTTGGTACTAAGCATAGCTGCATTCCTCGCGGGCTCGGACAGAGAAAATTCAGGATCTAAGGTCAGCGGACAGCAAGTTCCATCTATCTCTTCGAGACAACCTTTGACAATCCCCCACAGGGTTCAAAAACGGACTATCGGTCATTGGGCCCTTCATAATCCGTTTATCTATCCGCCTTGGTCCGAAAACTCGAGACTGGGTGATCAACAACATTTGCGGCGACTGGATGAAGCAGAGCCAGAAGCCAAAAAAATGGTGGCTGACGTGATGGTGCACGGCCACGTTAAGACGAGGCCGCCAAATAGTTGTGGGCCCGGAGTCGAGGAAAGGGACGGTGGCCGCAGCGCGTGCGGCGGTGGAGATTTCAGCAGGACAGCTAAAATAGTCGATTAGCTCGGGTACATCCTAGTTGCTCTTGGACAGCGCCGACTATGGTATCCAGTGAAACGTTTCGGCTACGGTAAACACAATTTAATGTTAGGCTAGTAACCCCAAGAGCAGGGACGTCTGCCTTCGGCAGAATGACACGGGGCAGATTGTCCTTAATATTGACGGGCCTGCACCAGTTTTGCTCCCGACATTGTGTCCGGGAGGTTGCGATGAACCTGACAGGACCCATGGTAGTACCCTACGGCTGGGACAACTTACTCTTCGAACTATTAGGCGCAGCATTGTCAACCTACGGTTGGAGCGTTGTCACTTCGCGAGCTCAGGTCTCAGAACTAGCCGATATTGATCTTGTGCTGGTGCGCGTCTCTGAGCCGATAGGCGTAGCGATAGAGGATGTTCGGCGTGCATCTTCTGAGTACCCTGCCGCCAAGATCGTTGTGGCGGGCCGTGAAATCAGCGATACCGAATTGCTGCAGTTCATCCAGGTCGGCGTAGCCGCGTATGTAAGTGCTGATCAAGGCTTAAAGGACTTGGTAGACTCTATGCACATGGTGCGGGAAGGGCGCAGCCCTTTCTCTGGCCGCACCACACGTCAGGTCCTTGAAAATATCAGTCGGCTTAGGCGAGAAAGCTACAGTGGTGCACATCCGAAACTGAGTACCAGAGAGAAGGAAATTCTGTGCCTAATCTCCAACGGTCTCAGCAACAAGGAAATCGCTAATTCACTGTCCATTGCTCCTAACACGGTTAAGAACCACGTGCATAACATGCTAGAAAAGCTCAATGTTAGGAGCCGCCACGAGGCGGCCCTCTGGAGAGTGGGTCGTGAAGCCACGCCGCCCGTTCGCAAATAATCCGAACCGGCACTCGTCGTTAGCAGCTACTTTTTTTCGCCCAGCTCATTGAGAATCGACTTTTCGCAGCATGATTTTAAGAGTTTCTTTGCATGCCGTGCGTACTTCCCTGTGTAGGACTAACCGATGGAGGACGTTAGGACCACTCTCAGACGGAACTAGTACAACTATGAGATTGGGATATTCCAACAAAAGGTGGCTACAGATTCCGGGCTCACCTCCATCGGGCGTTTGAGAAAGAATGACTATATCGACCTTTGCGCTTTTAGCGTGAAGTAGGATGTCTATGGGTTCTTTAGCCTCTGCGACGATCTGTAGTTGGTTATTTTCGGTTACGAGTTCCCTCAGCGTTCGCGCCCAAGCCACTCCAATGTCCGCCAGTAGGATTTTCACAACACCAGCGTCAGTTATCTGAATGTTTGTCCGCTTCTCCCACCTTGCCACCAACGTAGCCCCTACTTTTTGCAAATCAATTTTGGCAATCCGGGAGAACTAAGATGTCTTCCATCATTCTTCTGTGCGTGGTATGTTTACGACCCCGAACTGGCGGAGCAGATATGGCGACCGACTCATCCTCGCGAATTGCCGTGTTTGCGACAAACAGGTACCGAGCTGAAGCTCTCTCTTTATCGATATCTGCCCATTCCGAACACGACGCCCACGCTTTGCCCGAGGCGTCAACACGCGTGCTAGCCAGCTTCCCGATAATTGTCCTTGAACTGGATACAAACCTAAGGTTCGCAGTAAACCTAATCCATGAGGTCACTGCACTGCGCCCGGATGCGAGGATTATTGTAGTTGGATCCGTGGAATCCGAAGAATGTATCGTACAACTCGCAGTGGCGGGAGCCACCGGGTACGTTCCAGCAAAAGCTTCCTTTCAGGACATGCTTTCAATAATTCGGTCCGCACGCAAAGGTGAATTTGCGTGTCCACCGGATCTCAGTTACAGTTTGTTTCGTCGGCTTGCAGAATTGGCGCGCAACCGAGACGCAGACTTCTTACTTGGGTCGGGGCTTACTACACGGGAGCTGCAGATTCTGAAACTTGCGGCTCTGAACCTCAGCAACAAAGAAATCGCTGAACGGCTCTGCGTTTCCGAATATACGGTCAAGAATCATGTGCATCATCTTCTGAAAAAACTTGGCTTGCACAGCCGGCGTGGCGCTGCGCAATTCCTCAACCGTTCTTTGCTTACAGCGGGCGCTTAGCGCTACGCGTGTTATGCCGTTGTGGGTTTTTTTTCTGAGAATGTCGCACGAGAGAGAGGGACTCTTCTGTGCGTTCCAGCCACGACGCTCACTGCACTGATTCCCCGCAGCGTCCGTCTGAATTGTCTTCGTGATCCCCCGCTTTGAGAGAAACGAACAGAAACACGAATAGGACTGAGTACGGGCGACATCCTTAGCTTGCTAGGGATCATTTCGTTAGCCTTTCCGCTGACCGCTGTTCAGCCTTTTCCACTCGTCGTGCTTTTCCCATCCCCCATGTGGCAGCCGCTCACTCTTCCAGGCAAGAGTCCCTTTCCTTCCAACACTGTTTCGTTCTGTTAATCCCAAGCAGCTTTGGTGGTTCTTGGGGGCAACCCTGAATTAATTGGCGCCATCGCAACCGCCTTTGTAGCATGCGCATTTCGGAGTGGAACACGAGAGTCTCCCGAGGTTTGGCGTAGTTTAAGGAAACGCAAAGCTTTGTTTGTCCGAGACCAAGGTCTTCTCATCGCGCGGCGCACCACTTGGCTATACGCTGATTTAGCAACCAGGGAGAAGAAAATGGGGACCGGAGCCTTTATCTTTATTAAAGCGCGGGGTAAGTAAGATCGACTGCTACTGATAGCGCACGGCGCCCAATTCTGGTCCCGTAATGCTTCGACTTTTAGCTAACCCTAGAATGGCAAAGCGCATCCTGATTTCGGCCTGGTACATCTTGTGCGCGGCGGCTCGGCTTGGCTTTCGGCTGTCGTGGAACTGTATTACACGTACGCGTACCACCCGTGGGAGGATCATTGGTCGAGCCCTCGCTCAGGTTCTGCAATCTTTGGGTCCTACCTACATCAAGCTAGGCCAGATATTCAGCACGCGCCGTGACCTATTCAGCGCAGAAGTGATTGATGAACTCTCCCGACTTCAAGATCGGCTGCCACCGCCCCCCTTTGGTTTCGTCTTGACAACTCTTAGACAAGAGTTGGGTGTCAAATTTCAGGAGGCATTTTGTGAATTCGACACTAAGCCAGTGTCAAGCGCAAGCATAGCGAGCGTGTACCGCGGCCGCCTCCGAGACGGAAGACCCGTGGCGGTGAAGGTGCTCCGTCCCAATATAGCGCGGCTCATTCGTGAAGATCGACGGCTTCTGCTGTGGACGGCACTTTGTCTCGAACATTTTCCGCCTTTGCGCCGCATTCCGATAAGTTCAGCCATCGCAGAGTTTTGCGAATGCCTCGAAAGGCAGATAGATTTGAGGCTTGAGGCTGCGGCAAACCGGAGGCTTCGCTCGGCACTGGTTCCAGAGCCGAGGATAATCATTCCAGCTCTAGTAGACGAACTTTGCAGTGCGTCGATCATTACAATGGAATTTATCGAAGGTTTTCACTGCCCAATGCCTGAAGAAAGTGATGAACTGCGTGAGGCAACTTGCGCAGTACTCCGCGCATTGTATCGAATGATTTTTGTCGAAGGCTTTGTTCACTGTGATCTTCATTGGGGCAATTTGCATTTCCTGAATGACGGTCGAGCTGCGATGGTTGACTTCGGCTTCATGGCTGAGCTCAGTGCGGCCGAGCGGTTTAAGTTCGCGGAATTCTTCTATGGCCTAGCTACAAAGGACGGCAAGCGGTGTGCGAAGATCACCTTGGAAACAGCCTTCTTTGTACCTTCCAATTTAAACCGAACACTCTTCGAAATGGCGGTTACTCTTCTAGTTGACCGATTTTCTAGCACTGAAGTACGCGATTTCCAAGTGTCGGATTTTGTGATTCAGCTGTTTAATATCCAGCGTGATTATGGAATCGTTGGTACAAGCGCCTTCACTATGGCCATTGTCTCTCTCCTCGTTTTCGAAGGTATCGCTAAAGTAGTTTACCCGGACTTGGATTTTCAGCGCGAGGCAATTCCTTTTATCTTCCATATGACCACTCACGGTACAAGGGCTATGGGTTCTTCTACATTTCCGCTTAGCGGACGGAGTGAGGCAGCGAGAGAAACCAGAAGAGAAAAGTCGACCCCCGTCATTCTGAGGAAACTCAAGTGACAGCGAGCAGGGAAAACGCGCTGTTGGACTCGAAAGCACCTCTATTGACTCTCGCTGTAGAGCTGGGCATTTCGAAGCATCGCCCGACAACGGTGTCTCAAAATACAGAGCTAAGTTCTGGCTCCGGGCTGCAACGAGGAAGATTTAGACAGGGAGACTGAGATGGCAAAAGGTCATCTGAAGGATAAGAACGAGATTATTGCACACCGCTTCTTTGACGAGGTCTTTAACCAGGGCAGGCTTTCGGTCGTAGACGAAATTTTCCACCCTCAATATGTTGGGTATTCTTCTGCAAGTTTCACAGGACCAATTCAGGGCCGGGAAGGAATAAAAAAGTTTGTCACTGTGTACCGGACGGCTTTTCCGGATATCCATTTCACGTTTGAAGATACGCTTACTGCCGGACAAAAGGTTGTGGTTCGCTGGACGACTCGCGGCACGCATAAGGGCAAGCTTATGGATATTTTACCAACAGGAAAACTAATTGACATCGCTGGAATTGGCATCGCTCAAATTGTGAACGGACAAATTTTCAGAAGCTTAAGTCAAGTAAACGTGCTAAGCATGATGCAACAGCTCGGCGTGGTTGGCCAGATCGGAACGCCGGGGGACAAGCCCTAAAGAAAGCGTTATGAGTGTTGCCTGCTTGACGCTAACCCTCAAATTACAGAGCCCGTGCCGTAGATCTCACAGCTGTCGATGCCGACCAATGTGCGAACCCTGAGCAGGATCGAGAAACCCGATCCGCCGATAAGCCCGGAAATGATCTCGTCTCACAAGCATCGCTTGGTGCGAATTGTTTGGCTAGGTTTATCGATTCTGCTCGGCAGAACATACTGGGGCGTCGAAGGTTGCGGCAAGTGGGAACGAAAGGCACGTCGAAGAGTCAAATTGATCAATCGCTAAGGAGCAGGGAGTCTGCCGTGCTGAGCTCCTGGGAAGGATTAGGAACGGTGATGAGGTGCTGATTGGCGTTCGGCACGGTATCCCTGTTTAGCCCTTTGAAATCTGTCTCCGAACTGGGCTCCCTTGCACACGCGTGCATCCGCGAATTTCGGTCACCAAACTCGAACAGGTCCGAGAATTGCTTGAGCGGTTGGCCTGGAGGAATGACAGCTGCCAAAGGCTGCACAGAATTTTCATTAGGGACAGTCGCTGTGCCGCGATCATACGTAGACATATATTCGGGTGCTGGCCCCGCCAAGTTGAGTAATAAAGTCAGCCTCGCCTTACTTATATTTCCGGATGAACAGGCTGGCTCAAAGCCGGCTGCCCCAAGGCCATCAAATAGATTACAGCTTCGTCGACTCCATTTATGCCAAGAAGCTCATTGAGTTGATCGTCAAGGAAACCGCCCAGAGCTACTGCTCCCAGTCCAAGAGCTGTAGATACGAGATAGAAGTTCTGTGCGATGTGTCCCGATTCGATCAGGGCGAATCGGTACCCGCGCTCCCCATATTTGAAATATGTTCGCTGAAATATAGCAACGAATATGAGCACTACACTCGCGTTTGCAACCACTTCGGGGTGCAAAACTGCTTTCTCAATATCACTCCTGAGATCTCGCTCCTGCAGGCATTCGAGCGATCGATCCTGTGGCTGATAATGATAGAGCCCGTCCTCCAGCCCATCGACGTTGAGTGCGACAGCATATATCTCATTGGAAAAAAGTGCACCGGCCGAGGGAGCCGCCCGTTTGTTGAACCGCGTCACCCCATCGTCCAAGACCGCCTCCCCAGTGATACCATAACTAAATTCCAGGATCCTAGACAGCGAGTGCAAGGAAACTGCCGCGCCCGAGTACTCTCGCACCGAGCGGCGAGCGAGAAGGACATGTTCAAGAGTCTCCTGACGAGGCGTTGAGTCTCTGGACAGCTGTACTTTCCTTGCAAAGCGGTACGCCTTATATGAATGACTAATCGCGTAACGAAGCTCTGCGGGAAGGAACCTGGGACCTAGAGACATAAGTAGCTGGCCATCCCTGCGACGTATCTTGGTGTTCTCGTGAAAGAGCTCGGATACAGAGAAACACCCGCGGTCGAAGCGCGCGCCGACGGTTATGTCGATCTGTTTGTCCATAGCATTTCATCTCCAGTCTGCGCACGCGAAGACTAACGGCGCTCAAGCGGATATGGAAATACAACCTTAGTCTATCCTTCCCAAAGCCTCTAGGGGAACGGGTGTGGGATAACGTTGAACTCCGTCTCTCGCACATCGTGATCGATACCACCTAATGTGCGAGGTACATTGCGGAGACGATCTCCGCCAAGGAGCGGGTAGTTATGGTCCGCATTAATATCGATCATTCCAGGCACAAGAACCTTAACCACATGCAACCCTAACTCCTGCACATCGGGCTGGGTTAGGTCTACTACAAGGACATCAAAACCTTTGGAGGCAAGAGCTTTGACGCACCTCTTCAAATCCTGGACGGGGTTAAGTGCACCTAGGGTGGGAATTGCCGAAATGTCCTTTAGCTCTGGGCTTTGAGTTAGGAAGTGTACATAGGGAATGCTGCTTAGCGAGCCGTAAAGCCGGACGTGGTCTTCAAAGCTCACCACATCGCTGAAGTCCTCGCGGTATCGGTCATTCCTGTCCTGTTGTCTTATCAGCTTTAGCCATTGACGTACTTGAGCTGCTTCAATCAGCGCCTTCAGTGCGGCGGCTTCTGGGTTTAGGTTTGCAGACGCCCCCGCAGCCACCGCGAGGCCGTCATTTTGTTTGTCAATGAGCAAAGCAAAAAGCACGGGGATCTGCAAGTCCGTAGTTATATCGTTCAGATGGAATTCGAGACCACAAGGTGTAAATCGCTCTCTGAGGATCACAGGGAGCCAGGCACCGGAGGTCAGACTGATCCGTGGGGACGGAAGCCGATTCATCCACATGCACATGATCGCGTCTCGCTCGACGACTTCGTACAGTCCCCCTAGAATCGCCTCAGGTAGCGACCGCCTGCAGCACAAGCCTGTGCTTACGCCAAAGGCGACAAGATCACCAGGATGGCTGTATCTAAATGGGACGTACACTAGACACGCGGGAACAAGAACGAAATCGTCAGAAGTCAAAGAATAACCTTGGGTCCAGCTAACCTCTCTGTCGGCGCTGAAACGATGATGAATGAAGCCAGCGCGCCGATATTGGGATTCAGAGTAAAGGGCAAAACTATCGGGTGCTGCAGCCTTTAGGCCGTATTGAAGGAGGTCTTTGTAACTAGCGATAATGAGATCCCGTTCGTTATATATTGCGCTGCAGTAGCGTTCGAAGGTCTCGCCAATGGCACTAGCCATCGCGACGTGGCGTGTTAACCCTGCGCCGCTGTTTCCGCCAGAGCCCCTTTGTTCCGGGTAACTGTGCAGTCGAGCTGTGTTGGTAACAGTGGTGGACGCATGGAACAGTCGCGGATCATCGGGCTCAATCATACGCTCTGAAATGTTTCTTATGATTCCCGCCCGCGGTCCAATCCCTCTTGATGCCAGAGCAACTGTTTCGCGGCCGCTCTGGTCCCAATCGGATATCGCGGTGAACATCGTGGCTCTCGACCGTCCTAGACTACTCAGACCAAGGTTTCATCATCGGGATTTGTCGAGATGGCTCGCCACAGGCAGGACACCGAGGGAGTTTTAAAACATCATGGAATTCCGCCGCAAGTGATAGGAAATCAATTGTGAAGATGCGTCCAGGCGTTGTCGGAGGCGAGAAGTTCGTCAAGAGTTTGGTGATTTCAATGGCGGCGATGTCTGCAACTATACGACCGAACTCCGCAAGACTTCCAAAAAGGCACGGCTTATTACCGGCCCGAAGGTGCCGCTCGTAGACCAAGTACGCTTCGTAGTGAGTCAGGTTGGCTTTCATCCGTAGGTCATAGCACTTATAGCAAGCCGTTTGGCGGGGAAGCACTGTGGGCCCGATATATCCCTCCCAAGCCCGGATCCCTACGGGCAACCAGACGGTGCTTGTCTGAATGCAGGCCTCGTTGACTCTCTCCATTAGATCGAGATTCTGCTGGTCCAATGTCAGAACTACGACTTGAGATTCCTTCGCCAACTCGGCGATGAGTCTGGGACTGCGGTCGAGCAGAGTGATCTCTCGGTATCTTGTCCACGGATTCCGTGATGTATATTCTTGGCGGCGTAGCTCATTCTTTGCCTTTACGGATCGCTCTTCCTCGAAATCGACGGCAACTAACTGACCCACCCCGCTTTCAGCAAGTGAGCCCAATAGCAGAGAACCGATTGACCCCACGCCCAGCACGGCAACCCGTGATTGCGCCATCTTCGCTTGGAAACTATAGGGATCGTTTGTGAACTGACTAAAAAACGTTAATTGCGAGGCGTAATACTGCTGCTGATCCTCGGAAAGCGGTGCAATCACAGGCGCGCCGTCCTCAAGCACCCGGGCCTCATATAATCGCTGCAGCGAATCCAAGACCTGTGATTCATCGAAATGAGTCAAGGCGTGGACGATCTCGTCAACCGTGTGAGTGCCATCAAGCAGCGCAATAAGATCTTGTAACAACTTGTTAGAATTGCAGGGTTTTATCCTAAGAGTTCGCCCCTCACTCTGGAGCTGAATCTCATCGGTTTCAGGGACAATAAGGAGTTGGAAGCTTTGGTGAAGCCGGGGCTTTTGAAAGGGGAAGTCTCGCTTTGCGTCCATCGTTTTGGCCGGACTTGGTCCATAACAAGTCTACGTTCTGGAAGTAGGCATAATGGTTACACACTACTCGTTCACTCTGGAACAGTGCCACTGCTCGACGCCACTAGCGCTCGGCCCCTAGACTATGTCCGTTCCGCCTGTTGCATGGCCCTGGCCAGCAGTTTGGGAAGAGCGCCCCTATCTCCGGCATGACACGCTTCTATTGCACGGGCCAGATTTACCGCCACAAGATCTGGGCCTAGTTTTGCTTCAGCAAGAACGGCCTTGGCCAGGACCCTGGCCATAGAACCGCCTCAAGTGCAACTACCATCACAACCGCTGGAGGAACTGCTACTACCCGGAGGTTCCTGCGCGATTGCTCTGGAGAGATGTTCTACGAATTCGAGTATGGTAAACGCCTGCTGCGGAGGATTGGCCATAGGACTTCGCCTCCCTTCCCTCTAAGCTAAGGCACCACAGCTTATCTTAACATATACCATTCGTAGACGCTTTTGCAAATACCTGACTCACCTATCCGTCGATTCTGTCCCGCAAGTAGATGAGGACGCGCTGGGTTTAGATGGATTTCGCGAAGGAGCAATGGCGATCTGCGGTTGCGGCAAGATTGCTGGGGTCAAGAATGATATCGATCCAGAGTTACTCCCCTATGCCGCCCAGATTGGCCGACGAAATGAGGTGGCCCTGAATTCATGAGCGCCGAGCTCTCCATTTTGTGCCGCAAGGCTCGTGGAGTCCCTTCTTCGGCATCGTTGGTTCACTGGTACTGATTTTTTGGTAGCCAGCTCCGGATCGCCCTTTTCGCCAGGCCGCAGTGGCCCGCCCTCATTACCAAGTGCAACCTCGAATGGACCAGCGCACACTAAGTTCCAGCTTTGGGACAAAGCGGACGCTTGTCACGGCACAGGTCTGAATAGTCCACCGTCGAAGGATTGTCATTTTCCATCATTTTCCAATTACAGGTCGGCTTGTCGTGTATAAGTGCCGCCGTTCCAGCGATTTAAGGTTTGCTAGAGGAAGCTTGGGAAGCGTCTGTTCTGCCACTGAACTACGCCCGCTCGTTGTTACTGCTTGTATTTCACTGATTAACCATCTGTACAGCGGTCGGATTGATTCTGTTTCATGCTCGAAGATTGGAGCAGCTGGGTCCCACCAGCGCCGACGAATCGGCGGAATTCAGTTGGTTTGAACGCCTTCCTGTCACGCAGTAGTTCGCGGGTCGAGTCCCATTGCTCCCGTCAAATTATCGTTCAATGTTCCGCAATCCAAGTCGAGGACTGCGGCGACGAGATCAGGCCAGAGCATTGGCGCGATCATTGCAAACCTCAGGGCGGGCTGGACTCGCCCGATTGATTGTCCGGCTCGATGGCGGAAGCTATGATGTCCGACTCATCTCCGTGGAGCCACGATGTCCGACCTCGCCACCATAGCTACTTATTCCGTTTTCATTGCGAGCTACGTGGTATTCGCATTGGGAAAGTTTCCGGGAATGAAGATTGATCGCCCCGGAGCGGCCATCATTGGCGCGGTTCTGATGTTCACGTTCGGCGCCGTGCAGGCACACAATGCTCTGCACTTCATTCACTTCGGCACAATCGTACTGCTTTTTTCGATGATGCTTGTGGTGGCTTGCCTGCATTTGGCGGGCTTCTTCGATTGGATCACGGAGCTGGTCGTGACCCGACTCAAGCCCCACCACCTCCTCCCCACAGTGATCTTCCTCAGCGGCTTGCTTTCCGCGTTCTTTGTCAACGACATCATTTGTATTGTCATGGTTCCTTTCGTGTTGAAAGCCACCTGCCGAATGGGAGTCAAACCAGTACCGTATCTCTTAGCAGTAGCAACGGCGTCAAACATCGGAAGCACTGCAACCATTACGGGGAACCCCCAGAACATCCTGATCGGGTCTTTTTCCGGCATTGCGTATCGGGATTTCCTGTGGCACTTGGGTCCCGTTGCTCTCGTCGGCTTGTTCCTGAATTGGCTCGTACTCTGGTGGCTCGGAGCACTTGCTCGGTTTCGGCGAGCGTTTCAATCTTCAGCATCTAGGTGTCTTCACATCCGTGACCGCGATATTGTCGAACTTGGTGAGCAACGTGCCCGCCGTAATGCTTTTGAAATCCCTCGTGACTCGATTTGCTAACCCTCATACGGCTTGGCTCACGCTGGCAATGGCCAGTACCCTGGCAGCGAACCTGACCATCACGGGTTCCGTTGCCAACATAATCGTGGTAGAACGAGCTCGCAAAGAGGTAGCAATCGGCTTCTTCGACTACTTTCGAATCGGTCTGCCCGTCACGCTTCTAACGCTGTTGTTTGGCTGGCTCTGGCTTTCCTGGATTCGATAAGAAACTCTACCGCCAGATTCAGCGAGTTCTAGGCTCCAAGCTGATGGAAGACTCCTCATTCCGAAAAAATAGCCATCATGCGCGCCTTTAGTTCCTCCAACCGAAACGGCTTTTGAATGAAATAAGTACCAAGCGGCTTTTCCTTGTGGTCAATCCATTCCTGCAGGCTCACCCCGGCAGACATGTAAAGAACGCGAATTCCTGACTTTAAAGCAGCGATTTTCTGAGCTGACTCCCAACCCGACATCGTCCTCACTAGCACGTCTGCACGTCACTGCGCATTTACGTAGTAATGCACGAGTTTTTTTGCTTCAGGCTGTGAGCGGGAGGTCGCGAGCGTCTCTCACCGACCTAGAACTCGCGCGCTTAGTCCACAAGGGCGGCGCGGCGGCGTTTGCAGTAGGCGTTCGTCAGGCGCGGCTTGAAAACGGGAAATCGGCTCTTTAGGCGTCGGCTCGTCGCCCGGCTACTCAGTTTTCAGAAGCTTCTCCAGCTTGTCGCGGTCAAAGCCCACGACAACCTGTCCGTCTATCACGGTGACCGGGGTCGTCTTGTAACCAAGCTTCTCCAGTTCGGCCAACGCTGCTTCATCACCGGCAATGTTTTGATCCACGAATTCAATCTTGTTCTGTGAAAGAAACTCTTTCACCTTGGCGCAGAACATTCAACCCGGCTGACTATAAACGACAATCTTCTTGCTCATCGAATTCCTCCGCGAAGTGGATGGCAGTTAGGGCATGCCACACCGGTTTTGAGTTCATCATTCTTGGCACCGATGTGCGTTATTCGAATCGCAGCGCAATCATCGGGTCGACCTTGGTCGCCCGGCGCGCCGGGAAGTAGCATGCCAGCAACGTGACGCACAAGAGCAATAAGGCGATCACGAGGAACGTAAGCGGATCGGCTGCACTGACCCCGTACAGCAAATTGGTGGTCAAGCGGGTCACTGCCAGAGCGGCGACCAGACCGGCAAGCAAACCGACGACAGATATGGCTATTCCCTGCCCAAGAATGAGTTTGAAGATATCGCGTCGCGCCGCTCCGACAGAGACGCGAATGCCGAGCTCACGCGTGCGCTGGCTGACTGAGTAAGCCATCACTCCATAAAGTCCAATTGCGGCCAACGAAAGCGCGAGCAGACCGAAGATGCTCAAGAGCGTTGCTGCCATGCGCTGTAAATAGAGCGAGATGCCGACGTGCTCTTCGAAGGTCTGGACGTTGAACATGGGTATCTGCGGATCGAGTGCAGCGACTTCGGCGCGCACCGACTGGAACATCTTTTGCGGTTCGATAGCCGTGCGCGCGACCAGAATCATGTTCGAGCGATAGTCCTGGAGTAAGGGCAGATAGAGAAATGGCTGGGGCGCTTCGCTCAAGCTGCGGTTCTTCACATCTTTGGCGATGCCAACGATTTCCAGCCAATCCTTGGTCAGTTTTAGGCGCCTCCCGAGGGCATCGCCTCCGGGCCAGTAGCGTCGCGCCATCGTCTCGTTGATGATCACCACACCAGGAGCGCCCTCCTGATCTCGCTCATTGAAGTCCCGCCCTCGCACGAGCGGGATGCGCATCGTCTGAAAATACTGCGGGCCGACGGTCTCATAATTGAGGCGCATGTCTTCGTCCTTAGCCGGCGCGTAGCCGTCGATTGCGACGCTTGCGAACGCAATTCCGCCATCGGTGAGGGGCAAGCGTCGCGCCACGGTCGCAGATTGAATGCCCGGTGCCGTCCTGACGCGCTCGACCAGACGGCGATAGAACTCACGACCGCGGCTCTCATCGTAGCCACTCAGAAACGGGTCGAACGAAGCGAGCAGGACGCCGTGAGGATCAAACCCCGGATCGGCCTTGTACGCTTCGCGCAAACTACGGACAAATAGCCCCGCGCTGATCAACGCCACCATCGAGAGGGCCACTTGAAGGACCACGAGGGCGTGTCGCAGGGAAACCTTGCGCGGGCCGCGTCCGACCGTGGCCGTATTGTCTTTCATGGCTGTGACCAGATCCTGCTTGGAGGCGTGCAGCGTCGGAGCCAAACCGAAAAGGAGCGTCGTAATCACGGTCAGCCCGAGAGTGAACGCGAAGACTACTGCATCCGGGCGAGTGTCGAAAGTAGCTCTACTGGCATAGGGCGGAAGGAATGCCGCGAGCGATCGGGCAGTCCAGAACGCGATCACAAGCCCCAGTGCGGCGCCGAGTGAAGCGAGCACGAAACTCTCGGTCAGCATTTGCCGCACCAATCGTCCCCGGCTACCGCCTAAGGCCAAGCGCAGAGCAATTTCCTTACGCCGCGACGTAGCGCGCGCCAACAGCAGGTTCGCAACATTGGCGCAGGCGATCAGCAGCACAACGGCAACGGCAGCCATTAGAATCGCCAGCGCTGGTCGCATGTCCTGTTTCAAGCTGAACGGCGACTGCAGCACCGAGTAAACCGCAACGCCCAGCTGTTCGTTGGTTTGCGGGTAGGGAGCAGTGCATTGCGTTCGTAGAATCGAATCGCGTCAACGCTGAGACCGATTTTTTTCGCGATGATGCCAATTTGCATGGCCTTGGGTCCTTCCTAGACGCTACACCCTGGAGTATAGTCCAGAGTCAAGCCCCTTCTGCCCTGGCGAAGAGACCTGTAACTATTCGCTCGGGAGCGCATCCCATTTGTTGACTCAGGCCGTCTAATCACCCTAGAGTCTAAAGAGATGGTTCGTAGGACTACATTCCTGGTGCCGGCGGTCGCCGCGATCCTGCTTTTGCAGTTCGCCGACTGTATGTCCGCCATGACCATGGATCAGCAAAGCATGCAGTGCTGCGGTTCCATGCCCTGTGACCCGTCGAACCAGACTCACGACTGCTGCAAATCGATGGCTTCCTCGCAATCTCCGAGTGTGCTTCCTGTAGCTCACGTCACACTCCATCCGCCAGTGATGGACGTGGCGGATATCTTGCCGACACCGCAGGTTTTGGAGCTTTCCGAAGCGCCCCTTACTGAATTCGCGGCTCCCCAACATTCTCCTCCCGAACTCTACACGCTTCATTCCTCGTTCCTGATCTGATCCGCTGTTGAACCGTGCGGCTGTGCACGGGTGTCTCTTTTTCCGTCTCGATTGTTCGTTTCATCTGCCGATTCGCTTGCGCTTGCGAGCCCGCACACCGAAGCGACGACCGGCGATCGTTCGATACGCACGTCCAGGAGAAGGAAAATGTCTTTGCTTGTGAAATCGAAGATTACCCCGCGCCGTTCGGGAAATGGATTGCCACGGACTCTGTGTGCCCTGCTGCTCTTATCGGCTCTTGTGAAGCACGCTTTTGCGCAAGAGGTTTCACCGCAGCACGATCACGTTGTGACTCCACTGGCCGACTTGCTGCAGGAAGCGGAGAAAAACAATTCGCAAATCGAAGCCGCACGGCAGGGCTGGCAAGCGGCCAAACAAGTTCCCACCCAAGTGTCGACGCTGCCCGACCCGCAGTTCACATTGCAGCACTTGAGCGTCGGAAGTCCGCGGCCGTTCGCGGGGTACACCAACAGCGACTTCGCCTACATCGGGCTCGGTGTCACGCAGGACATTCCGTATCCAGGCAAGCTGCGCCTGAAAGGTGAGATTGCGAAACGCGAAGCGGACGTGTCGCAGCAACAGGTCGAGTCCGTTCGCCGAGCGGTGCTGGCCGAAGTCAAAGCTTCCTATTTCCAATTGGCGTACGTATCGAAAACACTGACGATTCTCGAAAGCGACGGCGAACTCCTCAAGCAAATCGAACAAGCTGCGGATGCTCGCTATCGTTCCGGGAAAGGGACGCAGCAGGACGTACTGCAAGCCCAACTGCAGAAGACGAAGCTCTTGCGCGAAATTGCCATGCACCATCTGGAGGTTGGGAAGGTCGAAGCCCAGTTGAAACAGTTTCTCAACCGGCCCCAGGATTCGCCGAACATTGAGCCGACCGATCTCACGGAAACTCCTCTGCTTCAGTCATACGACGAACTTCTCATTGCCGCAAAAGCGCAGAACCCGGAGCTGGCCGGCGCGCAGAAGATGATCGAAAAGCAATCGCTGCAGGTGGATCTGGCGCGCAAGGACTTCTATCCTGATTTCAACGTGCAATACATGTGGCAGCGGACCGATCCGACGCAGTTCCGCGCCTACTACATGCTGTCCTTCGGCGTGCGCGTACCTATCTATCGGAGCCGCAAACAGAAACCGGAATTGGCGCAAGCACAATCCGAGGAGTTGCGTGCTCGCAGTGAGCTCGAGGCACAGTCCCAGCAAGTAGCATCGGAACTCCGCTCCCAGTACGTCGTCGTGCAGCAAACCGCAGAACTCCTCAAGATTCACCGTGAAGGTCTTTCTCCTCAAGCGCTTTCGGAGTTTCAGGCGGGTCTCGCGGCCTATCAATCGAACAAACACGATTTCCAAGCGGTCCTGACTGCCTTTCTCGACGTGTTGCACCTCGATGAAGCGTACTGGCAGAACGTCGCCGAATACGAGACCGCTATCGCGCGGCTCGAACAGATCACCGGATTGGCGTTGCGCTAGGAGAGAAAAAGAGCCATGCGAAACTATCGGAATTCATTCATCTTCGCGGTTGCTTGCAACATTGCCCTGATCGGAATTCTCGGCGGGCTTTGGTGGCGATCCGCGCAACATAAGAAAACGGAAGCGACGATGCCATCCGCTTCCGACGAAGGGGCGCAGAACGCCCCGAACGGATCGGAAAGCGCGTCGACGGCGCCGCATGAGACCTCACTCGTCCCGGTGCAACTCTCGCCCGAACGCATGCAAAGCATCGGCGTCCGCATGGGCCGAGTGGAACGCAAGATGGTCGGAGATGAAATTCGTGCGACGGGCAATGTCGCCGTCGACGAAACCAAGCTCGCCTACGTTCAAGTTCGCTATTCGGGATACATCCAGAAGGTGTTCGCGGACGCCACCTATCAATACCTCCACAAAGGACAACCGCTGTTCACCATCTACAGCCCGGACCTCGCGGCGACGGAGCGCGAGTATCTCGTTGCGAAACAGAACCAGCAACGCGTCGCGGGAAGCACCGTACCTGGAGTCGCCGAAAGTGCGGCCTCGCTGTTGAGCGCGGCTTCCGAACGGCTCAAGCAATGGGGTGTGCCGCAACGGGAGCTCGCACGGCTCGAATCCACGGGCCAAGTGCAGCAGGAACTTCAAGTCGATTCTCCCGTCTCAGGGTACATCACCGAGCGTAACGCTTTGCCGAATCTCACCGTGCAGCCGGAGACGCGGCTCTATTCCGTCGCCGATCTCTCAACCGTTTGGATTTTCGCCGAAGTGTTTCAGAACGATCTGGGAAGAATCAAAGTTGGCGACCGGGCAAGCCTCACCGTGGACACCTACCCAGGCCGCAACTTCGAAGGCCGTGTGAACTTCATCTATCCGCAAGTGGATATGACGACGCGCACGGCACGCATTCGGCTGATTTTCCCGAATCCAGGCTTGAAACTCACGCCGGGAATGTTCGTAAACGCTGTGCTCCAGGTGCGTGCTGGAACGCAGCTCGTGATTCCCGCCAGTGGCGTCCTCCAATCCGGCACACGGCAAATCGTTTTCGTGAATCGCGGCGACGGCTATCTCGAACCGCGCGAAGTCGAACTCGGCGCCCGCGCGGGCGAAAACTTCGTCATCTTGAAGGGATTGAAAGAAGGCGAGGAAATCGTCACGTCCGCGAATTTCCTGATCGACTCCGAGAGCCAGTTACAGGCAGCTCTGGGGTCATTCACGCCTCCTCCGCCCGGCGCAGGTTCCGCGGGCGCGATGAACGCGCCACAGGCGAACGTGGCACTTACGACCGAACCCAGTCCTCCGCGCAAAGGCAGCAACGCTATTCGCGTGAAGCTCGCCGACGCGAATGACGCTCCGATTTCTGGTGCGGAAGTCTCCGTTACATTCTTTATGCCAGCGATGCCGGCCATGGGCATGGCTGCAATGCGCACTCCGGTCACGCTGAGTGACAAGGGGAATGGCCTCTATGAAGGATCAGCCCAACTCGACAGCGGTGGAACGTGGCAGGTCACCGTCGTCGCCAAAAAGAACGGCCAAACCGTCGCCAGCAAGCAACTGAGCGTCAACGCCACGGGAGGAATGTAACGTGATTGCCCGCTGGATTGACTGGTGTGCGAAAAATCGCTTTCTCGTTTTTACCGGAACACTGCTTCTTGTGCTCGCGGGAATCTGGTCACTGCGCCGCATACCGCTCGACGCATTGCCGGATATTTCTGACGTGCAAGTCATCATTCATACGCGATGGGCTGGGCAGCCGCCGAGCCTTATCGAGGATCAAGTGACGTATCCGATTGTCACGAAGCTTCTGGCCGGCCCGCACGTCAAAGCCGTCCGCGCGCAGACGATGCTGGGCGATTCCTACGTCTTCGTGGTTTTTGAAGACGGGACCGATCTCTACTGGGCGCGTTCTCGAGTGCTGGAGTACATGCAACAGATCGAAGGAGGACTGCCGGCCAACGTCCATCCCGTCATCGGACCGGATGCGACCGGCGCCGGGTGGGTCTATGAATACGTTCTTGTCGATCGCACCCACCAGCGCAGTCTCGCCGAGTTGCGCAGTATTCAGGATTGGTACCTGCGCTATCAGCTTGAAACCGTTCCGGGCGTTGCCGAGGTCGCGACCATCGGGGGATTCGTCAAGCAGTACCAGGTAAATGTTGATCCCAACAAATTGCGCGCATATGGCATCCCGCTTTCCACCGTCGTTGAAAAGGTTCGCGCCAGCACCAATGAAGTCGGAGGGCGAGTCCTCGAAATGGGCGGCGCGGAATACATGATTCGCGGTTTGGGTTATTTGCGTTCGCTCAGCGATCTCGAAACCGTGCCCGTCGCTACGAAGAACGGAACTGCCGTCAAGATTCGAGATCTCGGCACGGTCACCTTCGGTCCGGATATTCGGGAAGGCGTGGCCGAGTGGCAGGGCGAAGGGGAAACCGTCGCGGGCATCGTCGTCATGCGCGACGGCATGAACGCTCTGAATGTTATCAACGGCGTAAAGAAAAAGCTGGCTGAGACCAAATCCTCATTGCCTCCGGGTGTCGAAGTCCTCTCCGGCTATGACCGCTCCGGATTGATTCATGCCTCCATCGAAACTCTACAGCGTGACCTTCTGGAGGAAGCAGTCATCGTCAGCGTGGTCATCATTATCTTCCTCTTCCATTTTCGCTCGGCGCTGATTCCGATTCTTACCTTGCCGATCGCAGTACTCGCAGCCTTCATCCCGATGTACTACCTCCACGTCAGCTCGAACATCATGTCGCTCGGCGGACTCGCGCTCGCCATCGGCGTTCTTGTGGACGCGGCCATCGTCATGGTTGAGAACGGCTACCGACAGCTCTCCGAGCATCAAGCAGAGAGATCTGTGTCAGAAGCGGAGCGGTGCAAGATTTTGCTCGATTCCGCGAAGCAAGTCGGCCCGGCGATCTTTTTCTCGCTGCTTATCATCGTCGTGTCGTTTCTGCCTGTTTTCTTGCTGGAGGCACAGGAAGGCAGGATGTTTCGGCCACTCGCCTGGACGAAGACGTTGGCAGTCGGCTTCTCGTCCTTGCTGGCCATCACGCTTGTGCCCGTGCTGATGGTTCTCTTCATCCGCGGGCGGCTACGGCCGGAATCGCGGAACCCGCTTTCCCGCGTCACACAAGCTTTATACCTGCCCGTCCTCCGGCTCTGTCTGCGGTTTCGCAAAACGACATTGCTGCTCAATCTGATTTTTTTGGTCGTTACCCTTCCCCTGGCACTCAAGATCGGGAGCCAGTTTATGCCGCCGCTGTTTGAAGGCTCGGCCTTATACATGCCGACCGCCTTGCCGGGAATTTCCATCGGGCAGGCTTCGCAACTGTTGCAAGAACAAGACCGCACCATCCGCACGTTTCCGGAAGTCGAAACGGTATTTGGAACGATTGGAAGATCCGACAGCGCCACGGACAACGCGCCACTCGACATGTACGACACCACCATCATGCTCAAGCCCCGAGAGAAGTGGCGGCCAGGGATGACCTACGAAAAGCTCATTCAGGAAACGGATGCGAAGCTCCAGTTCCCGGGTCTCTCGAACACCTGGACTATGCCAGTAGAAAACCGCTTGGACATGGAATTGACCGGCATCAAGACTCCGCTCGGGATGAAAATACAGGGTCCGACTCTCGAAGGCATCCAGCAAGTTGGTGCGCGAATCCAACAAGTCCTTTCGGGCCTTCCGCAAGTTCGATCCATCTTCTCCGAACGCGTCTCGCAAGGCTTTTACGTCAATATCGAAGTCCATCGCGAAGGAGCGTCGCGCTACGGGCTCACCGTTGCTGATGTGCAACAAGCCGTCACTTCCGGAATCGGCGGCGAAATGGTGACGGAAAACATCGAAGGCCGCGAGCGTTATCCTGTCAACGTCCGCTACAGCCGGGACTTTCGCGACAACGTGGACGAGTTACGGAGAGTCCTGATCGGCACGCCCTCCGGCGCGCAGATCCCCATCGAGGAAGTGGCACGCATTTCGTTTTCACGCGGACCCTCCATGATCCGTGATGAAGACGGAGCGCTGACCGGGTACGTCTACATCGACCTCAATTCCAGAAATTACGGCGACTTCGTGAAAGCTGCAAATGACATGTTCAAGCAAAAGCTGAATCTGCCTGCGGGTTACACCTACAAATGGGCGGGCGAATATGAATTCGAATTGCGGGCCAAGGAGCGTTTGCAAGTGATCTTGCCCGTCGTCTTCTTCGTCATCTTTGTGCTCCTCTACATGGTCTTCCATTCCGTCGCAGAATCGGCAGTGCTTATCTTCCCGACGCTCTATGCACCCGGCGTAGTAATGGTTGTTTACCTCCATGAAGCGTTGAACCGCCGGCTCGCGAGCGGAAAACAGTTGAAGCACGAAGATATTGAGGAGGCCGTGATCGAAGGCGCCGTGCATCGCCTCAGGCCGAAACTCATGACCGTATGCGTGGTGCTCGCGAGTCTCATTCCCATTTTGTGGGAGAGTGGCATCGGCTCGGATGTGATGAAACCGATTGCCGCGCCCATCGTCGGCGGCATGATCACCTCCACCATCCACGTGCTGATTCTCGTGCCCGTCTTCTTTGCGCTTATGAAGGAGCGCGCGTTGCGGCGCGGGACTTTGCGTTCGCAGACGGACAATTCGACAAGAGGTTGACCACGTGATGGCCGGGAAAGTGGGGGACGCCAGGTGGTTTGATGAAGAAGTCCAATCACAAGGGAGAAGCAAAAATGAAGACCAAAACAAAACTGACTGCAGTACTCACGCTGGCGCTTGCGGGTGCGTTTGCTGCAGTTGCGCAGCAACAATCGCTTACGGGAGTCGTCACCGATTCGATGTGCGGCGCTACGCACATGGCCAAGGACAAGACTCCTGCCCAGTGCACGCAGATGTGTGTGAAGGACGGCATGAAGTACGCACTGGCCGCGGAGAAAAAGGTCTATACCTTGGAAGGACACGAAGCGGAACTCGCCAAGCTCGCTGGCCAGAAAGTCACGGTCAAGGGAA
>WNGJ01000166.1_pt1 | contig 64942 bp, 53 predicted proteins | sample 5400611 | NCBI WGS metagenome assembly WNGJ01 (sample SAMN13153375, study PRJNA577476) | soil metagenome | isolation source: 40 cm soil or saprolite under Garry oak tree replicate 1 | place: USA:California | collected 2016-06-15 | reverse complement strand
ACTTCACGCGGCTCGGCCTCGATCCGGCGACACACGATCTGACCGTCGTGAAGGTCGGTTATCTCGTGCCCGATCTCTACGACGCGGCGCGGGGGTGGGTCATCGCGCTGACGCCGGGCGGCGTCGATCAGGACATCGTCCGGCTCGGGCACACGAGGCTCGATCGCCCGATCTATCCGCTCGATCCCGAGATGCCGGCGCCGGACCTCAGCCCGGTCATCGTGCACTGAGCCCGTTTCAGAAGGGAAGCAGTCCGACGGCGCGGATAGGCCGTTCGACGGCCACCCGATGTCAAAACCGGCGACCGGCGTTAGTCGGGTCAGGTGAACAGCACCGAGACGACCCCCGCGCCCGCGGTCGGCGGCCGTCAGATCGGCCAGCTTCTCGCCGGTCGTTATCGCCTCGCGATGTTCAAGGGCGGTGACGAGATCTCCGACGTTTGGCACGCGCTCGACGAATCCACCGAAAAGGTCGTCACGCTCGAGATCCTGCGCGACCGCACCAACGATGCCGCGCGGCAGCGCTTCCTCGCCGAGGCGCAGCGCATGGCGGCCATCGAACGGCCCTCGGTGATGCGCGTCGCGGCGATCCACAACGAGGCCACGGAGACGTTCATCGTCTTCGAGCATCTGATCCCGCTTCCGGTCGTGCTCACCGGGCTCAGCGCGATCGCGAAGGATACGAAGCCCGCGACCAAGGCCGCCGAAGACAAGACCGCTCTGATCACCGCATCCGCCGCTGGGGCGCCCGCCGGCGTCGTGCCGTCTCCGCTCGCGTCGGTCGCGGGACCGCTGCGATCCGGTGCAACGCTGGGCGGCTCAGAGGTCGATGCGGCCGCGCCCTCCATCGTGGACCTCGACATGGCGCCGAACACGGCGTCCACGATGCCGGTTCCCGAGATCGGGCAGACCATCTCGAGCTCGCTCATGACGGCGCGATCGGAGCTGTCGGGATTCGCGCACGGTGTCGTCGCCGATGTGCGGGACATCGTTGGACTGGACGAGCTCGTCGCTGCCGCGCGCGCGCGCCTACCGCGCGGCCTCAACACGGCGCTGCTCACGTCGCTCGCCGGGCGCGCCACGTCGTTCGTTGCGAGCCTCGCCGTGGTCGCGTCGGGCCTCGTGGCGCCGCTGCGTTCGGTCGGAAGCGGCGCGCCGAAGGCGCCTTCGTCGTCGCGGCGCGCGAGCGCGTCGGCGAAGAGCGAGACGCCGGGCGCGGGTGCGGTGCTACCGGCGATCGGTGCGAAGGTCGGCGCGATGCTGCCGGTCGCGCTGTCGATCGCGACGCGCCTGGGATCGGCGTCACGGCCGCTCATCGCTCGCGTACGCCGGAGTCCTGTCCTCAGCGCCGGCGTGATCGGGATCCTGATCCTGGCGGCGTTCATCGCGTCGCCGCTCGACGACGCGATCGCGAGCGCGTTCCGCTCCGCGCCCGCGTCGCCGACGGCCGTTCCCAGCGGCGGACTCTCTCGCGCGCCGTTCGAGGTCCCGCCCCTGGCCGCGTACGGCGCGGCGTTCGAATCGCAAGGCGCCTACCCGACGACGACGCCGAACGGCACGGTCGAATGGGTCGTCGCGCTTCGCAACACCGGGTCGGCGGGCTGGTACCGCGGCATCGAGGGCGCTCAGGCGGCGCTCGCGCTGCCGGATGGCACCGGCGTCGCGGTCCAGTCGACGCCGTACGTCGCACCGGGCCAGGTCGGCTGGTTCGTCGTGCACTTCCGAGCGCGTACCGAGCTCGGCACCTACAACGTGCCGCTCCTGCCGCGCATCGACGGCCGCGGACCGCTCACGAATCTCGGCATCTACGCGGTCGTCACCGTCTCCAAGAACCCGTAGCGTCGCGTCATGCGACGCGTCCGGACCGCCTTCACGCTCTTTCCATTCGTGCTCGTCGCCGCGCTCGCGGTCGGACTCGCCGTCGCCGGCCGGCTGGCGACGCATGATGCGGTGGTCTTCGGGTCGCCCGCGCCGACGCTGACCGCGTCGACGGGTGCGCCGACGGCGAGCCCCGCGCCCTCCCCCTCGGCCACCGCCGCCGTGACGACCAGTCCGACGCCGAGCCCGACACCGACCCCCGCGCCATCGTCGCTCGCGAACGACGCGGCCGAGATGCTGCGCGTGCACAACGATCTTCGCGCCGCGGTCGGCGCCCCGGCGGTGCGCGCGGACGAACGCGTGACGATCGCGGCGCAGCGGCACGCGGAGTACCTCGCGCGCAACGACGCACTCGGTCACGACGAGACGCCGGGCGCGCCCGGCTTCAGCGGCGTGTTCGTGCGCGACCGGCTCGCGGCGCTGGGCTACACCGACACGACCGCGAGCGAGGTCGCGACGTCGTTCAGCTCAGGGACCGATGGCGTGCGTTCGCTCTGGGTCCTTCCGTATCACCGGCTCGGCCTCATGCATCCACACGCGATCGTCGCCGGCTGGGGGCACGCCGAGATCTCGGGCCGAAAGATCACCGTCGGCGTCATCGTGTACGACTTCACCGCGCCGGCGCCCGATCGCGTGCGCGCGCCCGCACCCGCGCAGCGCGTCGCCGGCACGTACTCCGGCGAAGAGATCCCCGACGTCCTGCCAGCGGGCGCGGCGCGGCCGGTGGGGTATCCGATCATGATCGTGTTCTCGAGCGCGCGAGAGGTGGACCTGCGCAGCGCGCGGCTGACCCAGGTCGGCGGACCGGACTACGCGTACCACGTCGTGCCGCAGCTCTACGAGCGGGATTACGTCGCGGTCGTTCCGGCGAGTCCCCTGGTGCCCGGCGCGCGCTACCACATCCGGCTGGACCTCACGGTCGCGGGCGCGGATCTGGTGGAGGAGTGGGAGTTCGAGTCGGAGCCGTGAGCGGCCGCTAGCGCGTGACCGTCACCACCGCGTGGATGCCGAGATCGGGGAGCGGACCGCGCCCGTTGATCGCCGGTCGGAGCCGGATGATGTGCTGGCCCGGCTCGCTCGGCGCGCGGAAGTGAGCGGTGAACCAGCCGGTCTGCCCGGGCCCGACGTACTGCGTCGACTGCACGGCGACCACGGTTCCGTCGTCGAGGATGAGCGAGGCCTGCGCGCCGTCGACGCCGCGGTACCAGCCCGCCGAGCCGGTGTTGCGTAGCGCGAGCGTCCATTCGACGGTGCTGTTCGCCGACGCGCTCGGATACGGCGCCTGCGACTCGAACGCGGCACCGTACGCACCCAGCGGCGGAACATCGAACGCCGGTCGCACCAGCGCCGGCAGCGTGCCCGCGTTCGCAGCGCCGGTGTCGGCGCCCGGATGCAGCTGCTGAAGCAACAGCCCGGACACGATGAGCGCGGCGGCGGCGACCTTGAACGACAGCTCCGGTCGCGCCTTCGCGTAGGCGATCGCGCGCCGACCGCCGCCGCGCGAGAAGAGGCTCTGCGCGACCGCGCGCGCGCGACGCGTCGCCCGGTCGAGCGCGGCGAGCTCTTCGTCGATCAGCACCGCGAGCGCGACGCCGTACACGAACAGGCGCGGGCGGCCGTAGCGACGCGCGGGGTCCGGGTCGAGACCGCGCCGCAGGACACTCGCGACGCGCGGCGTCGGATGCGCGCCCAGCAGCTGCTTCGCGATCGCGGCGAGCCCGTACACGTCGCTGGCGCGCGAGGCCGGCCGGCCCGCGGTGACCTCGGGCGACGCGTAGCCGGGCGTTCCGCGCGGGACCTCGGGCGGATGGCCGATCGGCTCGGCGATGCCGAAGTCGAGCAGGCGCGGCCGCCCATCGGTTCCCATGAGGACGTTCGCGGGCTTGAGGTCGAGGTGCGCGAAGCCGTGCGAGTGGAAAGCCTCGACCGCGTCGGCGACCTGGATCAGCAGGAGCGCGATCTGCCGCGGGGTGAGCGCGGGCGCCGTCTCCGAATACCGGTCGAGCGGCTCACCCTCGACGTGCTCGAAGGCGATGAGCGTGTCGCCGAGCGCGTCGTGGACGCCGAGCACCGGGACGATCGAAGGATGGTCGAGCGTCTCGAGCCGTCGCGCCTCCGCCAGGAAATGGCGACGCGCCTCGGGGTCCTTCGCGTCGCGGAGGATCTTCAGCGTGACGGGGCGATCGCGCGATTCGTCGTACGCGCGCCAGACGTCGGCGGTGCCGCCGGCGCCGATGTGCGCCGCGAGCCGGTAGCGACCGGCCACGATGGCGCCGACCTCGCGGCCGTCGCGCGACAGGACCTCCGTGACATCCGAGCGCTTCATCGCAGCGCTTAACGGACGAGCGCGCCGTGCGCTGCGTCGCGGCCTAACGGGGCAGTACGACCGTACCTCTTGCCCTGGCGGGAGGCGAGATCGCCGCTAGCGCAGGGTCAGCTCGCGAGTCCGATGTCGAACGTCGCGGCGTACGCGTTGCCGCTCTTCGTCACGGACAGCAGCAACTGGCTGTTGTAGATCCCGTCCGCGGCGTTCGTCATGATCCCCCGGGTTCCCTTCTGCGAGTACGGCGACTGGGCGAATACCTGCGTGTTCAGCGCGTCGTCGAAGAAGAGCTGCGAGGTGAAGTCCGAGGTCGTCGTCCGGATCTTGAAGTGGATGTGCACGGCGCGCCCCTGGTACCAGCCGGGATAGATCGTCGTGAACTGCACCTGGCCCGACGCGTCGGTGGTCTGGTAGCCGCGGAGGAACTTCTGTCCCTTGGTGTTGAAGCTCGGGTCGGTCGCGTCGGAGTACACGCCGAGCGCGTCGCAGTGCCAGATGTCGACGGTCGCTCCGCTCAGCGCGGCGCACGCGCTGCCGGTCACGCGCGACACGAGGAAGGTGAGCGCCAACGGCGCGCCGGCCTTCACCGCACCGCTCGCGGGATCGGAGCGGATGTCGCTCCGATTCAGCTTCTCGTCGACGAAGTAGGGACCTTCCGTCACCGCCGGACGGACGATGCACGAGGGCAGCGTCGTGGCCGGCGATGCCGCGGCCGCGGCGGTCGTCGCCGCGGCGCTCGTCGGTTGCGCCGTCGGCGATGGTTTGGCGAGCACTCCCGGAGCGCAGGCGGCGAGGAGGGCCGCGCCGGACCCGCCGAGGAGCGCCAGGACCTCCCGGCGATTCAGGATGCGGCCGATCGGCGCGTCGTCGTTATCGATCCGCTGCTTCCTATTCATCGGAGCTACGCCTTCACCGTGGCGACGATATCGACGACCAGCCGTATCTCATCGACGACGCTCACGACGCGGAACGGCACGGACGGCGCCGTCATACCGAAGTCCGCGAACTTCCAGGTGGGGCTCGCGGTCGTCGTCGCGGTGAGCTCGTTCCCGCTGCGGTGCGCGGTCGCGTCGAAGGTCACGTCCTTCGTCTTACCGTGGATCGTGATCTGACCCGTGAGCTTGAACGTGAAGTCACCGCTCGCCGGTAGCGGGAGCACCAGGCCGCTCGTCTTGGTGGGCACGAACGTGGCGGTGGGGAACTGTCGCGTCTGGAGCGTGTCCATCTTCACGAAGTTGTCGCGGTCGCGCTGATCGCTCGCGAGCGTGGTGACATCGAAGGTGATCTTCGAATCCGGCGAGAACGTGCCGTCGTCCTGGAGGACGAACGTTCCGGTCGCTCCGGTCGCGACGAGCACCGCATCGGACGGCAGGTTCACGCCCACGAGCTGCTCGCGCACGCGCACCGTGGCCTTCGAGGTGCTGCTCACCGTCCATGTCCCCGTCGTAACGGTGGTCGTGCTCGTCGCCGCGCTCGCGCTCGGAGGCGCGGACGTCGTCGCGGCCGCCGTCGGCGCCGCCGTCGAGCTCGGCGCCGCCGCTCCGCCGCATGCGGCCAGCAGCACGGTAACGGTCGCGAGCGGTGCGACGAAGCGCACCAGGGACGGGGAGAGCATCGGTTCCTCCACGCTGTGTTCGTCCGACCTTACACGGCGGAGGGCCGTCTCGCGCTAAGGATTCGCTAAGAAGATCGCATCACGCACGCATGAATTCGGCGAGCAGCCGGTGGAAATGGTGCACGCCGCCCTCTCGGGTCGGGGAGTAACGGCCGCGGTCGTAGAGGCGCGATCGCACACCGCGCTGGACCGCCTCGACGATGGCCTCGTCCTCTCGCTCCACCCGATCGAGTCCACCGCCTGCGCCCTGCTCGCGCCGGCTCGCGTCCCACACGAACGGGAGAAAGGACACGCGCGTCCGATCGACCGCCAGTGGCACCACGACGTTGACCGAGACGCCCCAGGGATACACGTTGAACATCGTCGTCGGGAACAGCCAGTAGTAGTACGCCGCGACGCGCTTGCCGGCGTCGGCGTGCGAACGCGTGGCCTCGAACGCGGCCTCGCCCGACCTCGCGATCGCGAGCTGAAGGACCGCGTATCGCTCGAGCTCGACCGCGTACGCGCCGTAGTCGATCACGGCGGCGAGGCTGTTGTGCACGTACGGGATGTGGAAGCCCTCGAGGTAGTTGTCGATGTAGAGCGCCCAGTTCGCGTTCACGACGTAGTCGCGGGCTCCGGTCGCATCGAAGACGAGCTGGTCGAAGGGCAGGTGGCCGAGGCGCGCGCGTAACGGAGCGACGACGTCCTCGAAGGTCATCGCCGGCGCCAGCGCGACCATGAAAAAGCGCTGCCACGTTCCGAGCGCGACGCGCGGAAGGTCATCGGTGGGTGACGGAAAGTCAGCCGTCGTCTCGAACTCCGGCATCGAATGGAACCGGCCGTCGAGCGTGAAGCGGCGACCGTGATAGCGACAGCGCAGCTGCTGTTCGTGCCCGGATCCGTCGACGACGAGCGTGCCGCGATGCGTGCACACGTTCGAGAGCGCATGCACGCGGTCCTCTGCGTCGCGCGTGAGAAGGAGCGGCTCGTCGAGCGCGCCCGGTAGCAGCGTGAATGGATGGACCTGTCCCGCGACCTTCACGACGTCGTCGTGCGCGGCGTACTGCCAGGTGCGCGTGAAGACGCGGTCGCGTTGTGTCTGGAACGATGACGGGTCGGAATAGATGCGCGCAGGCAGCGTGCGCGCGACGCGGATATCCGGATCGATCGTGAAATTGAATTCAGGTTCGTTCATCGCTGGCGATGCTATCGAACGCATCCATAGGTCATGCCCCCCTCGCGCGTTACCTAGTACCTGCGACTAAACAATCGCTCCCTACTTACTCATAGCGGCCGGGTCTATCCGAGCGTTCCATGACTTCGTGGCCTACACGACGCAAACGCTCGATCAGCCCGGCGGTGGCTTCAACGTGCTCCGCTTCATCGCCGGTCTGGTCGTCGTGGCCCTGGTCGTTGTTGCCGCGGGCGCCGCGGTCATGTTGTCGCCGTTCTCGAACAGCGCGCGCGCTCTGGCCTTTCACAGCTCCGTCGTCGATCGCCCGGCCCTCGTGACGCTGGCGCCCGGTGTGGCCGCAAGCGTGACGGTGCGCTTCCGCAACGCCGGCCTCGTGTCGTGGGAACGTGGCTCCGCAAGCCAGGTCGACCTCGGCGTGAAGAACGACTCGGTCGAGTTCGCGAAAGCCGGAATGGCGGTTGGTTGGCTCGCCGACAATCGCATCGTCACGACCGTCGAGCCGATCGTCCCGCCCGGTGCCGTCGGTACCTTCACGTTCAATGTCCGAGCGCCAAACGCGCTCGGCGTGTACCGCATCCCGGTGCGTCTCGTCGTCGACGACGTGACCTGGCTCGACGACCAGGACGTCTTCGTGGTGCTCGCGAGCGACTTCGGATTCCACAGCGAGCTCATCGATCAGTCACGGCACCCCACGCTCCGTGTCGGAGAGACGAGCGCGCCCATCACGGTGAAGCTCCGCAACACCGGAACGCGCTCGTGGGTGCGCGGCACGGCGGGCGAGCAGGTCAACCTCGGCCTCGCGGGTGACAACCGCACGCTGAGCGCGCTCGGCGTCGGTTGGCCGTCAGCCGATCGTGTCGCGATCCAGAGTGAGGCGCGTGTCGCGCCGGGCGACGCGGCGACGTTCACGTTCCGCGTGCGCGCGCCGTCGACTCCCGGCACCTACGCGCTACGACTGCGGCCGGTCGTCGACGGCGTGACCTGGCTCGAGGAGACGGGGGTGATGAGCCTGATCACGGTCACCTCGCTCGCTGGGCAGCCGGCCCAAACTCAGGCGTCGAGCTTCGCGCTCAGCGCATCGATCGCGCCCGACACCGTCTCGGCCGGTGATGTCACGAGCATCACCGCCGCGTTCACCAGCAACACGGCGACCACCGCGCTCGTCGGCGTCGAGATCTACACGCCGGGCGGCGCGACCCTCGCTTATCAGAAGTGGTTCGAGGGACAGAGCTTCAGTCCGGGCGAGCCGCGCTCGTATCCGGTGATGTGGCAGGTCCCGACGACGGCGGCCCTCGGTGCGTACACCGTCACCCTCCGCGCGTTCGCTCCCGGATGGAAAACGCAGCTCAGCTCGCAGGATGCGGTCGCGACGTTCGCCGTCACGAGCCCGCTCGCGGCGGGAGCGCAGACCTCGCCCGGATCGACGGTCGACAGCGGACTCAGCGCGACCTCGGTCGGGACTCAGGGCGCCGCGAAGGACAAACCCAACAACGGCCAATCCAGGAAGAACACGGCGACCCCGACGGTCGCACCGACCCCGACCGTCGCGCCGACGCCCGCGCCACCGCCGAGCTTCACGACCGCGGCGACGGTCGCACCCAACACGGTCGATCCGATGGGTTCGGTGAGCGTGGACGCGTCGTTCGCAAGCACGACCGCCATGACCGTGAACCTGATCTCATCGATCTACGCGCCGGGAGCTGCGCTCGCTACCTATCAGCAATCGTTCAACGCGCAGAGCTTCGGCGCCGGTCAGCAGCGGGGCTACGCGACGACGTGGCAGGCACCCACGGACGCCGCGATCGGGACGTACCGCGTGAGTCTCGGCGTCTACTCGACGGACTGGGCGACCGAGTACAAGTGGACTGACTCGGCCGCCACGTTCGCGGTCGCGGCACCGGCGCCGTCGCCGACGCCCGCGCCAACGGCGACGTCCGCGCCGAGCGCGACGCCCCCGTCCACGCCGACGTCTGCCCCGAGCGCGACGCCCGCGTCCACGCCGACGTCCGCGCCGGGCACGACGCCCCCGTCCACGCCAACGGCGACGCCGGTGCCAACGGCGACGTCCGCGCCAACGGCGACGCCCGCGCCGACGCCGACGGCTGCGCCCACCCCGACCGCGACACCGGCGGCCGGCCGCATGACCGAGATCTCGCGCTTGCTACCGGCGTCGGCCGTCTACGCGGACAACGACGCGAACGGCGCGCGCGCCAACGTGCGTGACGGTCTCTGGTCGACGCAGTGGCGCACGACCGAGGTCGCCGCCACCGCCAGCGCGCCGCACTACATCGCCTACGACCTGAGCTCGATCGCGGGTGCATCTCGCGGGCGCGTCCTCTCCGCGTGGATGAACCAGCAATATGACTACGACACCACCGGCGCGAGCGCCTTCACGCTGATCGGCGACTACCAGATCCAGGCGAACGCGGCTGCCGGCGGATCGTTCCCCGGATCCGGTTGGGTCACGCTCACGAGCGTGAGCGGCAACAAGAAGGGCGCGGGGATGCACGTGCTCGACCTGACCGGCTACAACTGGGTCCGCATCCTCGTGACCGCGGGCGCGAGCAACGACGCGGCCGGGAACATCGGGACGTCGCTCAAAGAGTGGCAGCTCTTCGACGCGAGCCTCGGCGTCAACGACACCTGGTTCTTCGTCGGGGACTCCATCACCTCGAACGCGTTCGGCAACAACGACGCCGACGGCATCGACGTCCTCATGAACGCCCGGACGGGCATCGTGCCGGGCTGGTACAAGGGCAGCCACGGCGGCTACAAGACGGACGATTATCTGGTGGCGACCGCGCCCGGCCCGACGCGGCTCGACGATTACCTCGCGAGCTACCCCGGCCGGTACGTCGCGATCGCACTCGGCACGAACGACGCCGCGGGCCAGCCCAACGCGACGACCTACGATGGGAATCTCCGTCGGATGATCGACAAGATCCTCGCGGCCGGCAAGGTGCCGGTCATCCCGAAGATCATCTACTCGCCGTACTCCGGCGTTGGCGTCAACATTCCGGCCTTCAACCTGAAGGTCGCGCAGATCTGGGCCGACTACGGTTCACGCATCGTCAAGGGCCCGGACCTGTACCAGCCCTTCTATGACGACTACAACGGCGGGCCGCAGACGTACTGGGTCGGCACGGATCTGCTCCACCCGAACGCCACGGGCAACTCGAAGATCCGCGAGCTATGGGCGAACGCGATGACGGCGCTCGCGCCGGGCGGTACGTCGCCCACGCCCACGCCGACGCCGGCACCGACGGCGACTCCGGCACCGACGGCGACTCCGGCCGGCGCGAGCTTCACGACCAGCGCGTCGGTCGCGCCGACAAGCCTCACGGTCGGCGGCTCGACCAACATCACCGTCAACGTCACGAGCGCCGCGGCCTCGACCGTCCTGGTCGACGTCGGCGTCTACGCACCGGACGGAGTCACTCGAGTGAGCCAGTGGTGGTTCGACAACCAGGCCTTCGCCGCCGGTCAGCAGCGCGCGTACACGATGACGTGGCAGGTCCCGACGACGGCCGCGGCAGGCACGTATAAGGTGACCGTCGGCGTGTTCTCGCCGGCTTGGGCGTCGCTCTACACCTGGGACGACCGAGCGACGTTCACGGTGGGATCGTCAGGCGGGCCGACACCCGTGCCGACGCCCGCGCCGACAGCGACGCCGGCGCTGCCCGGTCCGGCCACCTTCTCGGGTCTGCACGTGCAGGGCAACCTGCTCGTGAACGCCTCCGGTCAGCAAGTGATCCTCCACGGCGTCGACCGCATGGGCACCGAGTACCGCTGCGCGCAGGACAACGGCATCTTCGACGGCCCGTCGGACCAGGCCTCCATCGACGCGATCAAGAGCTGGCGTGCGAACGCCGTGCGTGTACCGCTGAACGAGCACTGCTGGCTCGGGATCGACGACGGAGCCGCGACGCCGCAGTACATCGGTGAGAACTACCGTCTCGCGATCGAAGGCTTCGTCGATCGGCTCATCGCGAGTGGCGTGTACGTGATCCTCGACCTGCACTGGAGCGCGGCGGCGGGGCAGACCGCGACCGCCCAGGACCAGATGCCGAACACGTCGTACTCGGCGAGCTTCTGGAGCTCGGTCGCGGCACGCTTCCAGAACAGACCGCAGGTGATCTTTGACCTCTTCAACGAGCCGATCCCGAACAGCAACGCGAACGACAACACCGACGCTGCCGCGGCGGCCTCGTGGCAGTGCTGGCGCGACGGCAGCGCGGGCGGCACCTGCACCGGCACGATGGCGGGCAACGCCGTCGGCATGCAGACGCTCGTCACGGCGGTACGCGGCACGGGCGCGACGAACGTCATCATGCTCGGCGGCATCCAGTGGGCGAACACCCTGTGGAGCAGCTCGACGCGGAACTTCCTGACGTACAAGCCGAGCGACCCGCTCAACAACATCGTCGCGTCATTCCATATCTACCAGAACACCTGGTGCAACACGGTGACCTGCTTCAACACCGAGGTCACGCCGATCGCGGCGGTGGTCCCGGTCGTCGCGGCCGAGGTCGGCAACACGCTCTGCGACGCGACGTTCATGAACACGACCTTGAACTGGCTCGACAGCAAACAGCTCGGATACCTCGCCTGGGTGTGGAATACCTACGGGGCGACGAACTGCGCGAACATCATGCTCGTCCTCGACTACACCGGAACGCCGTCGACGTACGGCCTCATCTACAAGAACCATCTCGCGCTCCTGCCCTGACCGGACGCCGGCGGCTCGCTGCATAAGACCACAGCTGACAGGTCGCGCGGCCGCGGTCGCGGGTCCTACGGGAGCGGCGGCAGGATGGGCGTCGGCGTTGGGGCGGGGGTCGGCACGGGTGCTGGGTCAAGCGTCTTCGACTTGTAGACGCCCGCCAGCATGGCGTTCACCCACTGCTGTCTGAATCCGACGTAGCCCTCGCCGGTCGGATGGAGACAGTCCCCCGACAGCAGGCTCGGGTGGGATTGGAAGTACGCCCACAGATCCGGCCCGCGCACGATGCCCGGGTAGGCGGCGTAGAGCGCATCGATCTGCTGGTTCAGTGCCGGGCCATTCGCCTGGATCGTGGCGTTGCAGCTCCACGGGATCTTCGGGATGACCGGGATCCTGCCGGAGCCGAGTACCGCCTGGACCATGCTCGCGTAGCTGTCGTAGAACGCGGTCGGGTCGATGTTCGACCCGGCGTCATTGCTGCCGTACGAGAGACCGACGTAGCTGCCCGGGAAGATCGAGAGCCAGGTGTCGATCCGGCTCGCCCCATCGCTGGCCAGCGTGCCACCGATGCCACCGTTCTCGTAGGCGGGGAAGTAGCTGGGCCGCGCGGCGTTGATCATTTGAGCCCACGTACCGCTGCCGCCGCTCACCGCGAGCGAGTTGTGGGCCATCCCAGCTTCCGTGATCGAGTCGCCGAAGAAGATCCAGTCGTCATCGATGTCCGTGCTCGCGTTGTGGATATCGAGGTTCAGGAAGACGCCCTGGTTGCCCGGTGATCCGTCCGACCCCGTCACGTTCATCCGGAGCCAGTTGTAGCCGGTGAGATCGACCACGTGCTGCCGTGAGTGGTACGAGTTCCCGCTGACGCTCGCGAGCGTGACCCACCCGAGCGCCGGTAGGTTTCCGCCGAGAGCCGCGTTCCCCTCGATGGTGTAGGAGGCGGGGATGTCGTTCGCGATCCCCACCGGCCTCAGTATCCCGACGAAGTTGTGGTCGTAGGAGTTCGTGGTGGGGTCGTTGTACCAAGCGACGACCACTCGACCACGACTGGCGGCGGGGACGCTCGAGAGGTCGTACGCGAGGAACATCGGTGTGAGGCTCGTCGGCGTGTTACAGGTACGCCACTGCGTGTCGTAGCTTGCGTCGTTCGCGAAGCTTGCCGGATAGACGCCGTCGCAGCTGTCGTTGGTGTACGCGGGCACGTTCCGGCTGATCACCGGCAGCGGCGTGTGCCTTTGCGGGTGGGCCTCGGCGAAGCCGGTACCGATCACGCTGGTGATGACAAGCGCTGCGCACAGGGCCGCTACGGCCGCGGCCGCGCGTGACGCAGATCGAGAGGGCCTCCGCAGTCTCGTCACCAACGCTATCCAGCGCCGTCCCCGTTGAGGAGCCGTGTGGTGGTCACATGAGCGTTGCATACGCACCCACGCGTGTGATGGCCGAACCAGGTTGCGTCCTCAACGCCGAGCAAGCGGGCGCCTTAACGCCCGCGAGCGTTCTCTCGGCACGTCTTCAAGACGCCTGGGAGTCAAGCTCGTGCGCGAACGCGCGCTCGTCGAGACCGATGAAGCGCAGCCAGGCCAGCGACGCGGCGAGGCCGGATGCGAACGAGCCTCGATTCTGATGGCCGAACGTCGCGCGGAAGAGCGAGGTCGGCAGCGAGCACCGCGTGGTCTGCAGATCCCAGAACGTGCGGGTCACGACCGTGCTGCCTGTGCCCGACATGGCCGGCTCATCGCCGCCGCGCAGCTCCGCGAGCCTCAGCTTCAGTGCGGTGCGCGTCTCGAGGGCGAGCCGATCCTTGAGCCACCGGTACGCGCGAAGTGAGCGCACGGCGTCGAGACGGTCGTGCAACCCGGCGCGATACCGATCGCCGGACACGCGGTGCACCGCGTTCATGTTGACGCCGAGTCCGGCTGCCAGCGCGCCGTAGAACGTGCGCCACGTCGTCGTCTCGTCGTCCGCGACGTTGTAGAACCCCGTCACGGGACGCGCGACGACGGCGTGAATGCTGCGCACGAGATCATCGACATACATCAGATTGCAGATACCGGAACCGTCACCGACGAGGTACGCGCCGCCGCGCACGAGATCGTTCGCCGGACCGAGCACCCACGGCGAGCCCGGTCCCCAGACCAAGCCCGGTCGCAGCACGACGATCGCGAGATGTCCGTCCGCCATCCGCTCGCGGAGGAAGTTCTCGGCGAGGCCCTTCTGACGCGCATATGGCATCCAGTGGTCGAGTCGCGGCGGTGCGTCGTCGGGCAGATCGGGCCGCTCGATCTGCCCATACACCGTGGCCGAGCTGAGATGCACCAGCACTCGCGCGCCGGCCGCAACGGCCGCCGCGTAGACGTTCTTCGTCGTACGGACGATCTCGGATGGATCTCCTGTCGTGAGATTCACCACCGCGTCGCATCCGTCGAGCGCGCGTTCGAGCGACTCGGCGCGCATCGCGTCGCCGAGACGGTGCGGGGCGCCGAGATTCGCGTTCCGCGCGACGCTCTTGTACGAGCGAACGACCGGCACGACGTCCGCACGTCCTCCGAGGATGGCCATCTCGAGCAGTCGCGCTCCGACGAACCCGCCGGCGCCGACCACCGCTATGCGGCCGCGGATCGCTGTACGCTCCAGTGGCGGTGCTGCGTCTGCGCCTGTTCTTCGGGCGTCAACCACGGAATACGCAGCGGATCCGGATGCCGGTAGCACGCCTCGATCACCTGCGCGACCGCTAGTCCGTCCTCTCCCGTGGCCGGGACCGGTTCGCCCCAGAGGACCGCGCGAAGCGCCTGCACGAGCTGGTCGTGGATGCAGTCGTAGTAGCTGCGCGGCGTTCTCCACTCACTCGCGCGCCGCAGGTCGGTCGGCCATGCAACGGCGCCCTTGAGTGTTCGCCAAGCCTCGCCGCTCCGCCGCCACCGCACGGAATCCACGCGCGAGGGTTGCAGGGTGAGCTCGCCTTTCGAGCCGACGACGTGCAGCCCGGTCACGAGTGGCTGGCTCCACGAGAGCTGCATGACTCCGCTCGCGCGCGGGAACGCAAGCTCGATGCGACAGTTCGTCTCGACGCCGCCGCCGTACGCATCATCCGCATACGCGTCTACGGTGGGGGTCCCGAAGAGCGCCGCGAGGAAGTCGAGCGCGTGCGAACCGAAGTCCATCAGCACGCCTCCTCCCGCCGTCGCGCGGCGGAACGCGGCGTCGGTGCTGACCGGCCAGCTGTACACCAGGCCCTCGCGGTAGCTGAAGCGCAGGTCGTCGCCCAGCGCTCCGGCATCGAGAAGCGCGCGCGCCTCGATCAGGCTCGGGAACATGCGCCGGACCAACCCGACGGCGAGGACGCGGCCGCTGTGGCGCGCCGCTTCGAGCATGTGCTCGGCGTCGGCCACGCTCGCGGCCATCGGCTTCTCGCAGAGGACGTTGCTACCGGCGGCGAATGCAGCGGCGGCGTGCTCGGCGTGGCGGCCGGGCGGCGAGGCCACGATCACGAGATCCGGCGTCAGCGCAGCGAATGCCTCGTCGACCGCCCCGAACGCTCGCGCCGACCGGAAATGGCGTCCCAGCGCCGCCGTCCGGGCGGCGTTGGGATCAACGAGCGCGGCGACACGAACGATGCCACGCGACTCGAGCTTTCTGAGCGCGCCACGGTAGAGACCCTCGACGACGGCACCACAGCCGACGACGGCGAGATCGAGCCTCGGATGCGGCCGCACGGGCGGAAGCTAGCCCGCTCCTGTTAAAGGAGTGTTGGCCGGACCGTTGACGTATCCCCGGCAACGGTGGTCCCGCATCGGAGGGCCCGCATGAACTGCGAAAGACGGTCAACGCGCCCTCAATCACGCGCGAGGCGTGCCCTCAATGACGCCGCCGTACACCCAGCGATAGTTGGCGCATCTGGTGGGCAGCGTTGCCTGCTCGAACGGGCGACGCGCGAGCGACCTGGTGGGTGTGCCCACGTCAGAAGGAGGACATATGAGGCGAGTCACTCTCACTCTCGCAGCGGTCATGGTGCTGACCTTTGCCACGGCGCTGCCCGTCGCGAGCTCGGGTCTGACCGACGTGACGGTCAGTTGCGACGACGGATCGAGCTTCACGGCCACGGTCGATGCCGACACCCTCGAAGGCCTGGGGCAGGCCCTTGAGGCCATGGCTCTCTTCCCGGCCGGACTCAATTGCTCGCTCGCGGCAGTTCCCCTCATCCTGCCGCTCGGCGGTGTCGCGTCGGCGTGGCCCGGCGGCGGGTTCATCGTCGGTGGCGGCCGGTTCCAGGCGGGTTGCCCTGGCATGCCACTCCTCAGCTTCTGGGTGAACTTCGCGGTGAGCGCGCACACCGATTCTGTCGCCGCCGGCGACACCCGCGGCGGAACGCTCAACTTCACGATCCCAGCGGGACAGTGCGTCGGTCCGAGCCACCTCACCTCGAAGCCGACGTGCCTCACGATCGACGCGGAGACGGGGACCCCGCCCGAGGGCTTCTACCGCGCGTATCTGTGGTCGCACGTCACGCAGACGTCCGGGTCGTTCTGGGCCAACGCCGAGGGCAGCGACTTCGGCTCAGGTTGGAAGGACACCGGCAATCCCGGACACCAGCTCTCGCCGGACCGCGAGGCCGACGACAGCACGTCGACCTGCCCGGCCAATGGTTACCCGGATCCGGATAGCCCCTTCAATTCGCATCCGATCCTGAACGGGAACGTCACGATCCACCCGGCGCAGTAACGTGGCGCGCATTCACGGACCGAGAGAGCGGCAGAGCCTCTGCCGCTCTCTCATCGTTGCGGTCTGCTGCCTCCTGATCGGTGCGGTCGTCCGTACGGCGGATGCGACATCGCCGGCGAGCGCGGCCCCCGCCGCCCTTCATGTCGAGGGCAACCGACTCATGAACGCGACCGGTCAGCCCGTGGTCATGCATGGCGTCAACCGCCAGGGCACCGAGTACATGTGCGCCCAGGGCCGCGCCATCTTCGATGGTCCGAGCGATCAGGCGTCGATCGACGCGATCAAGAGCTGGCGAGCGAACGCGGTGCGCGTTCCCCTCAACGAGGACTGCTGGCTCGGCATCAACGGCGTACCACCGGAGTACGGCGGTGCGGCCTACCGGCAGGCGATCGCGGACTACGTCGGGCTGCTGGAGGGAAACGGGCTCTACGCGATCCTCGATCTTCACTGGGCGGCGCCCGGGACGACGCTCGCGAACGGACCCCAGCCGATGCCGGATGCCGATCATTCGCCGGCCTTCTGGACCGACGTCGCCACGACATTCAAAGGGAACGACGCCGTGATCCTGGAGCTCTTCAACGAACCGGTCCCGGACAGCAACCAGGACAGCGACGCGGCCTGGACGTGCTGGCGCGACGGCGGCACCTGCCCCGGTGTCCCGTACGAGGCCGCCGGGATGCAATCGCTGGTGAACGCCATTCGTGCGACCGGCGCGACGAACGTCGTCGCCTTTGGCGGGGTCCAGTACGGAGGCACGCTGTCGCGATGGCGGCAGTACCGGCCGACGGATCCACAGAACGCGCTCGTGGCCGCGTGGCACACGTACAACTGGACCTGGTGCGTCAGCGTGTCGTGTTACGAGAGCAATGTGGGCACGGTCGCCGCCGATGTGCCCGTCATCGCCACCGAGATCGGGAACGACCAGTGCGACGCGGCGTGGCTGAACACGCTGATGGACTGGCTCGACGCCCGACAGATCGGCTATCTCGCCTGGGCCTGGCAGACCTTCCTCGCGTCGGAGTGTTCGTCGATCAAGCTCGTGCTCGACTACGGCGGTACGCCTTCGCAGTACGGCGAGATCTACCGGACGCATCTCGCCGGACTCCCGCGTCCCTTCGCCGCCTTCACCGCCGACGTGAAGATCACCCTTGGACCGCTGGCGAATCACGACAGGCTCGACTTGTCGGGAGCGTTCATGCTCGGAGCGGCGAACGACGGTATCGCTCCGCCCACCGAGCCCGTGACGCTCGCGATCGGCGACCTCGTGACGCAGCTCCCCGCCGGCTCGTTCCACGTTGATGAACTGGGGCGCTTCATGTACGAGTCGGAGCGACTCGCGGTCGTCCTCACGCCCGCCGGCTCCGACACCTTCGCGTATGCGGTGAAGCTGAGGAACGCCGACCTGACGTCGACGAGCAATCCGGTCAGGATCACGATCGCGATCGGCGACGATCGCGGGACGACGACGGCGAACGCCGGCGCGACCGCGTCTGGGACGGTTCCCGCGGCCGCTCAGCGCTGTCGTGACACGCCGGCGCGCTGCGTGTGACGCGGCGTCAACTCAGGCGCGGGCTCCCCTTCACGCGGCGTACTTGTAGAAGACTTCTCCGATCGCGCGGCAGACCCAGGGCGACGAGTTCCGGATGAACGGGCCCATCGCCCTTTCGAGCCGGTGCGATGACGCTCTGACCGGCGCCCGGCCGACCCAGGCGTAGGGAAGCGGCTCCTCGCGCGTCCCCCAGCCGACCTTGAAGCTGCGGAGCTGCGTCTGCTCGATGCCGGTGCGACCGAGATCGAACGTGTGATAGCCGTTCTCGATCGCCCAGCGGATCGCGTTCCAGTAGAGGAGGTGGACGGCGTCCACCTTTTCGAAGCCGTCGGCTCGGCCGCTGTACTTGCACGTGAGCATCCCGTTCCACGCGCAGAAGATCCCCCCGGCGGCCGGTGCGTCGCCCTGGTACGCCGTCAGAACGAAACCGAGGCCCGGCCGGATCACGCGTTCGAACAGGAGCTGGAAGAATCGGCGCGGCTGCACCGGGACGCCGAGTCGCCGACGCGTCTGCACGTGGATGCGATAGAAGGTGTCGACGTCCGACGCCGACGAGCCCCGTGCGATCCGGACGCCGGCCGCCTCCGCGTCCTGCACGCTGCGCCGGTGATTCCGGCGCATTCGTTTCCACGTCGAGGCGACGTCGTCGGACAGCGCGAGGTCGTGTCGCACGAAAGCACCGCCGCTTTGGATCGTGGGGTCGGACACGGCCGCGCGGAGCTCGAGCACATCAAAGGATGACCGTGCCAGGTCACCGAGGATTCCGATGAGGTCGGCCCCGTCACCGTCGGCGAGCGGTGGACAGTGGTCGGTGAATGGCAGCGAGACCCAGCGGCGCGGCCCGACCGGCAGGCTCACATCGATCGCCGGGAGGCCGGCGGTCACCGCGCCGCCCGCTTCGAGGACGACGGCCATCGCGCGATACCCGTAACAGTCCGCGAGCAGCTTCGCCCACATCGGGTGATGGAAGATGGTGCTATCCGGACGGCTCTCGACGAATTCTCGCCAGCGCCGATCGTCCAGCGCGAGCAGCGTCATGTCGCGACGCGAGCCGGTCGTTGGCCGGCCGAAGTCTCGCGGCGGGTCCACGCGAGGTATGCGGTCGCGGGCACCTCGAGGAGCGCGGGAACGGGGTCATCCGCCGCGAGGACCGCGTACTCGATCGGACCGGTCAATGATGCGAGATACGAGCGGAGCGAAAGGCGACCGGCGCGCATCTCGCTCATCGCGGTCGGAACGTCGGTCAACGCACGCACCCAGCGTACGCCGGGCCGCCCACGCAGCGGCGCGATCGGAGTGCCGCTCATCATCTGCCACAGCAGATAGGGGAAATCGACTCCGGCGCGGCGGCCCAGAGTGTGCCAGCCCCACGGCCGCGGATTGATGTCGAGCAGCTTCAGCCGGCCGTCACGCGGGTCGCGCTTGAACTCGATCTCAACAATGCCGTCGAAGCGCAACCATTCGATGATCCGAAGCGCGAGCCGCTCGACGTCGGGCGCGTCGATCGTCTCGACGTAGGTGCTCGCGCGCCCGAAGTCCATCGGCCACTGTCGGGTGCGCCGCGCGACGAGCGACGCGAGTGCGCGCCCGTTCCGGCAGAGCGCCGCGTACGACAGCTGCGACGCGCCGTCGCCCGGCACGAGCGACTGGATCATGATCAGATCCGGATCGATGAGGGTCCGCGCCTCGTCGTATCGCGCGACCAGCGTCGGGCCATCGGGTGCGGGCCACGCCTTCGCGACCGTGAATCGATTCAGCTCGTGACGGATCGCGGGTTTGAGGATCGCGGGGTACTCGCCGTCGAACGCGAGGACGTCCTCGCGACTACGCGGGTAGCGGGTGAGGGGATGATCGACATCGAGCTCACCCGCAAGCCGGTACGTGAGGCGCTTGTCGTACGCCCAGCGAAGCGTCTCCCACGGCTCGAGGATCGTCAGTCGATAGCGTTCGCCCAGCGCGTCGCGGTTCCGCGCGAGCAGCGCCGCCGTCTCGTCTCCGCCCGGGAACAGCGCCCAGCCACCCAGGCCATGCCGATGCGCGAGCTCGAGTAGATGAGCGACCTGCTCCTCTTCGGTCGCCGCCGGCCAGGGAAGGCTTCGCGCGCAGTAGCGAGACAGGCTCGCCAGCACATGATCGTCGCGGAGGACCCACACCGGTATGCCGTGCCGGCCGAGGCTGCGCACGACGCCGAGGCTCTTGTAGTCAGAGCCGATCACGAGCGCGCCAGGGATCGGCCCGCGCGGCATCCCGTTCACACCGAACGGCGTTCCGCTCGCCCGTGACCTGACAGCGGCTCGCTCGCGACGTGGCGCACGTTGACGCCGCGTGCTCCGGTCACGTGGCGCGCGAGCGCATCGGCGGCGAATTCGGTCCCCGACACGAAGCGGACGACCGGTCCGAAGGAAAGCGCCGCCGGCGCTCCCAGGAAGTACAGGCCTGGCACCGAAGACTGCAAGCCTTCGTCGAGCAGCGGGTAGCCGTCCACCGTGCGCACGCCGGCGACGAGCTCCGGTGTGAGGAACCGGTAGCGGCGCACATCGACGCGGTATCCCGTTGCGAGCATGACGTGGTCGACCTCACGAGTTGTCGCGTCGTCGAGTCCGAGCGTCAGATGTCCGTTGGAGCGGACGGCCTCGCGGACCTGCCGGCCGGTCGTCACGCGCACGCGGTCCGACCGTGGTCGCAGCCACAGCGACGCGCCCGCCCTCAGCGATCGCCGCATCACTTCCTGCTGTGCCCGGCGCGGGAGGCGGCGGAGCAGCCTCGGGCGGGCGACGAGATGACTGACGAGCGCCGGGCCGACGTCAGTCCGGTGGAAGAACACGCGTCCCAGCCATCCCCTCCGTGTCGCGCGCCCGACCCAGTGGATCTGCGGAGCGCGCATGACCAGCTCGACCTCCGCGCCGATCTCGCTGAGCAACACCGCGGACTCGAAGGCGCTCTGACCGCCACCGACCACGACCACGCGCTTGGACGCGAAGCGGCCGAGGTCGGTGTGATCGCTCGAGTGGCTGGCGAGCTCGATCGGCAGAGCGTCGAATTCGCTCGGCCGGCATGCAAAGCTGGCGATCCCCGCCGCAACGACGACGCGCGCGGCCGTGACCGTCTCGCCGTCATCCAACACGACGCGGAATCCGCGACCATCATCGGCCTCGACACTGTCGACGCTGCGCGGATCGATCTCCAGCGAGGCGCGCTCGCGGAACGCGTGACCGTATGCGACGAACTCAGTGAGCGGCACGGGTCGGGTGATCGGGACACCGCGCGCACGCTCGTACTCGTCGAGCGTCAATGCTGACCCGGGCCCTCCGATGTGCGAGGCTCCCCAGAGGCTCCGGAGCCACATGCCTTTCGGCATGTGCCGCTCCCAGAAGGACATCGGTGCGCCGAACTGACGGACGTACGCGCCACGCTCGCGGAGCCGCGCCGCAGCCGCCAGACCGTACGGTCCCGCGCCGATGATGATGGTGTCTGACGAACGTCGGCTCACGATTGATGCCTCCCATTGGATCTTTGTTCGCGCGTCTCCCAGGAGCGCAGCACGAAGTCGGTGAGCGTCAGCGCGTCGATGTCGCCGGTGACCGCGAGCGCGCTGCGAGCGGCGTTGGGCCAGCGCGAGATGCGGACGAGCGGACCGGGCGCCCGCTCGACCGCGTCGAGGACCTCGCGCTCGCTCCAGATCCCGGCCGGCACGTCGACGTGCGCGCCGTATGCGGCGGCATCGTCGGAGATCTCGTAAGGGAAGCCTTCCTCGCGCAGGAACCGCCGCACCCCATCGGGCGTGCGTTGCGAGATGGCGACCACCGGCATCTTCGCTGTGGAGAGCTCGAGATCGCGACGCGGGCTGACGACGTCCGCGCCGTACCAGGGCTCGCCGCCGACCGGGGCGCCGCGAACGAGCAGTGTCGCGTCGGGGTCGGCATCGAGACGCACCCGGTGGCGTCCACTGCCGATCCGCGTCACGTGGAGCACGAAACGGCTCCGCCGCCACCACCAGGCGGCGATGCGATCGAGCGGAGCGACGAACACCGCGGGCCGTCGCCGGCGCGCTTCGGCGAGCGTCGCCCGGAGCGCGTCTCCAAGCTCCGGGATGCGCTCCGGATGAAGCTGCAGCGTGAAGAGATCGCCTCGCCTGTGGGTGAGATCGAGGATGTGGATCCATTCCAGGGTCCGCGCCACCGCATCGAGGCTGAGACGCTCCACCAGGATCTCGTCGTCTGGGATCGCCACCGGGATGTCGACGAGCCCGTCACGAAGACGCGGGGTGACCGCTACATGGCGCGCGTCGACGGCCGAGTACAGCTTGAGCGCCAGCGCGTAGCTCGGGGTCGAACGCGCGGCGGCCGACGAGCCGTCACGCGGCGGGAAGACCACGGCCTGGCTGCTGTGGTAGCGAAAGCCCAGCTCGCGCAAGACGTCGAGCGTGGCCTGGTTGTAGCGGAGATACGGTCCGCGGAAGCCGGTCGCGTAGATGCCGCTGCGCTCGAATATCTCCAGCGCGCGCGTGATGGTCTCTCGCTGCGTCCGCTCGTCCAGCGATGCGTGGTCGCCGTGCACGAGCCCGTGCACCGCCAGCTCCGCACCGCCGTCCGCGTAGCGCTTCAGCACATCGGGATGCCGTCCAAGCACGCACGCCGTCGTCGGCCAGGTCGGCCGAGCGCCCAGCTCCGCCGTGATGGCGTTGTAGCGATCGAGGTGTCGCGTCATCGCGTTCGCGGTCGGCCCGAATCGGGACAGCACGCGCCTCGTTCGCGCCGCTGATCCGGCCGGCCCGCGCGAGCGGATGCTCATCGCCAGGCTCATGCGTCCTCCACGACGGGCTCGTGTCTCGCGACGGGGGAGGGGATGAGCTCAGCGACGATCCGCAGATAACGTTCGCGCTGGTGCACCCAGCGGTACGGCTCACTGACCTCGGCCGCGCGGCGGACCATCCGTTCGCACAGCCCCGGATCGGCGTACAGCTCTCGGATCGCGCGCGCGAGGTCCTGCGCGTTCGCGGATTCGAACGACCGGACGCAGGAATCGTCGAAGTAGGCCTCGACCGAGCGCGTGCGCGCGATGATCACCGGCTTGCGCATCGCGATGAGGTCGAACATCTTGGTGGAATGGGTGAGGTCGCGGTAGGCGTTCCGTTTCGTCGGGACGACCCCGACGTCGGCGGTCGCGACCGCCGCGACGAGCTCGGGGATCGGGACGAATCCACGGCTCAGCTCGACGCGGCCCTCGAGGCCGAATTCGGCAATGAGCCTCTCGATCTCCGGTCGCAGCGTGCCATTTCCGAAGATGCGGAGGTGGAGGTTCGGGATCTCGTCCCGAAGCAGCCCGACGGCGCGCACGACCGTGTCGGCGCCCAGGCTCTCTTCGAGCGTGCCGGTGTAGATGAGATCGAACCGCTCCGAGCGCCGGCCCTCGTCCGGGAAGAGCGCTGGATCGAAGATCGCTTCGTCGGCTGAAAGAAGGACCTCCTCGATCTTGTCCGCGGGCGCGCCGCGCGTCAGGAAGGTGTGACGCATCAGGGAGTTACACGTGAACGCGCGGTCGGCGAACGCGATGCTCGCTCGCTCGACCAACGTCATCAGCCTCACCGCCGGATGGGTCGCTCGCAGCCGGTACTTCATCGCGAGGAACTCGGGCATGCATTCGAGGAGATTCAGAAGGACGCGAGCGCCGAGGAGTCGCGGCACGAGCGCGGCGAACACGAGCGCCTCGGGCGGGGAGTTGACCTGCACGACGTCGTAGCGGCGGCGCACGCCCAGCTTCGCAGCGAGCACCGCGGCCGCGACGATGAACGCGGCGTACTGGAAGACGTAGCGGAGGGGGCTGCCGCGCCGTCGCGTGATCGGGAGGCGATGGAGGTCGATCCCGTCGACCCGCTCGAAGCGAGCTTCCGGCGCCGATCCGGCGCAGATCATGTCGACCTCGTGGCCCGCGCCGATGAGCGCCTGGATCTCCTTGTGCAGCCGCGGGTCCTGAGGGTAACGGCCCTGCCGGATCAGGCAGATCCTCGCCATCACGCCACCTTCTCTTGCGCCGTCGCCGCGACGGACCGAGCGAGGTCGGGCGCGGCCGCTCGCGGCAGGGAGATGAGCCCGCGCAGAGCGCGAAGATCCGACGGCTCGACGATGCGAAGCAGCAGGGCGACGCCGACGTACGCCGCGAGCGCGAGCAGCAACATCACCACCAGCGGCTGCCCCCACACCGCCGCGCACGCCACCGCCGCGCTCACCGCGGCGACACCCGCCTTCGCGGCGACGCGCAGGCTCGCTCTGCCGAGCAGGTCGTTCGGCATCGCGCGCACCTGCCAAACGAGCCAGCCCAGCTCGGTGAGCGAGCTGACGAGCGCGGCCCCGTTCTGCGCGAGCAGCGGGATCGCGACGAGGTTCGCGAGGGGGTTGAGGATTGCGAGCGTGATCACCATGCGGAGCAACCGCCGGTCCTGATGCAGGGCCACGAGCGTGTACATGAGGACCGAGTTCACGTAAAGGAACACGACGCGTGGCGCGAGCAGGCGAAGCGCGTTCGCCGCGGGCGCATAGGCGTCGGCCGGATAGAGCGTCGCGACGATGCGATCGGCGAACAGCCCCAACACGAGGCCGATCGCGACGCCCGACACGATGAGAGCGGTGAGCGCCTTGTCGAGCAGTGTGCGCAGCTCGTCACGGGGTCCGAGCGACAGGCGCGACAGGACCGGAGAGAGCACCGTCCCGACCACGAGGGTCGGGACGATCGTCGCGACGACGAAGAGCCGATATGCCGCCGCGTACCAGCCGACGTTCTCGTCCGGTAGGAGTCGTTCCACGATGACCATGTCGACGCTGAACGCGAAGGTTCCGATCACCCACCACAGGCCAAGCGGTACGGCGGACCGCATGAGGCGCACCGCGAGCCGCGCCTCGAGGCGCGGCTCGAGGCCGAGACGCGAGCGTGACCCGATGACGAGCACGACGAGATACGTGATCGAGCCGAGCAGGAAGGCACCCGCCACGCCGACGATGTCGGGTCGGAGCAGCAGCACCGTGACGCCGACCGCGGCGGCGGCAACGCGGTAGGCGATCGCGGCGACGGACGGGAGCGTGAACTCCTCCTGCCCGCGGAGGTACGCCTCGATGCTCGTCGCGATGCCCACGAACAGGACCGAAAGGGCCAGCACGAGGATGCTGAGCTGCAGCTCGCGCTCGTAACCAAGCAGCACGGTGACGAGCCACAGGCATGGGAGCGCGACAAGCCAGAGGACGACCCTCGCGAGGATCGTCGCGCCGAGCGCATCGGGGCCGCCGGTCCGCTGCGCGACCATCCGGCTGAGCTGGATTCCCAGTCCGAAATCGATCACGACGGAGAGGAAGAGCGCGTAGGAGAGCGCGAGCGACAGCTGACCGAACCGCGCCGGGCCCAGCAGGGACGCCTGTGCGACGGTGAATCCCAGAGTCGCCAGCCACATGATCAGCTGCGAGACCGCGACGATCGAGACGTTGCGAGCGGTGCGGTGGAGCACGTTCATGCGGAGAGCACCGGCGCGCGGTCCGACGCTTCGTCGCGGTTTCCGATATCGAAGAGAAGCGCGACCATGCCGAGCGCCACGCCGAGCACGACCATCGTCCGGGTGTAGGTCAGCCCGAGCTCGACCGACGAGAAAATGACCTGAGCGATCACGAGCGCAACGACGAGCGCCGCCGCCAACCGAAGCTCGCCGTCACGGAGGCGCACGAAGAGCGACGAGGCGACGAGCAGCACGCGCGTGACGAGGAAGGCGAGCGCGAACGCGCCGATGGGCCCTGCCTTCAGCCAGACCCACAGGACGGCGTTGTGCGTCATGTACCGCCAGTACACGAAGGTGGCGGACGGCCGCGGTGGCTCTGCCTGGAAGAGATATTCCTGGCCGACGCCCACGCCAGTGAGTGGCAGCTGGCGCATGGTGAACTCGATGTTCTTGTCCTCGATCACGCGCCAGTGATCGGAGAGCTGATCCCGGACGGTCACCGTTGGATCGTTGAGCACCGCGCGTAGCGCGCGGATGGGCTCGGCGATCGCGCCGCTCGCATCCCAGAACAGCGGCACGTACGCACCGACCGCGAGGGCGCCCAGCGCGATCAAGACGAAAGCGCGACGCCGTTCGCGTGCGACGGAGAGGATGGTGACCGCGAGGAGCACCGTCGCGAGACCGATGAAGCCGACCCGACGCTGTGTCACGAGCTCGGCGATCAGGATCGGTGGCGCCGCGGCGATGACCGCATAGCTCAGCTTCGTGCGGAGACCGATCACGAGCGACGCGGTCGCGAGCCCGATCGCGACGTTGAAGAAGATGACGTCTTCGTGCGCCGTCACGGCCTCTAATGACATCGAGCTGGTCGCGATGTAGTTCGCGATGCCCTGAACGGCTTTGCCCGCGACGAGCAGGACGAACGACCACATCAGGACGGAAAGGCGTGCGCGGTCACGGATCAGGTCGACGGTGAGGAAGTACGAGATGGCCACGTAGAGCGGGCCGCGCAGCTCGGCGAGCGTGGCGCTCGGATCCCACGCGCCACCGCGCGCGATCCCGATCGCGGTGCCGACCGCGAATGCCCCGGTGTACAGCATCACGGCGGCGGCGAAGGGGCCACGGCGTAGGGACTCATGCCGGACGATGTGGCGCAGCGCGCAGCTCGCGAGCGTGAGCAGGATGAGCAGATCGCACGCGGAGAGACGCAGCGGCAGCGGCGTGAAGGCGGAGACGTTCTGGTAGAAGCGTGTCTGTGACGTGAGCGGTGAGATGCCGGGGATGTCGAATTGTTCGAGGAACAGCACCGCCGCGAACAACAGGTACAGACCGGCCACGGGTCGGGCGAGGACAACGATGACGACGAGCGTGGCCGCGAGCGGAGCCAGAAGGATCGGCTCGCCGCCGGTCGCCGCTATCGCCGTCGCGTACGCGACCGCGAGGATGCCGAATACGCCCACGCTCCACAGCCACACGCGCCGTGCGCGTGCGGCGTAGTCCTGGCTCGAGGGCCACGTCGCGCCTGCGTGGAGGCCGACGCTCATCAGGACATCAAGAGCGCGAGCTGCGCGGCGACCAGCGCCAGCGCGAAGAGCGCCGCGACGACGGGCCGGAGCGCGGCTGACCCACGAGCGCCGACACCGACGCAGAGGAGCATGACGATGACCGCGACCGCCGCGTAGTTCATGCCAGACGCCTGTGCGCGGCGACGAGCGATGTCGCGAGCTCCGGGGTAGCGGCCGCGGTCCGGTTGAGGATGATCTCGGGTGTCGCGAGCCCGATCTTCCCCAGTGCCTGCCGGACGAGCGGCAACGGCGTGGCGGCCTCACGCAAGACGACGAAGAGGTGGTCGAGCAGCGTCGCCCACGGCAGCACGTACATCTCTCCCGTCAGAACAGGCGGCAGATCGATGAGGACCGTCTGGAAGTGCGTGACGTCGTTCGCCAGGAGCGAGGCGAGGCCGCGGAGCGTCGGGCGTGCCGCGTCGCGGTCGCCGACCGGGAGGAAGTCGAGACGCGACCGTTCCGCCGACCGGACAACGGTGGCCAGCTCCGCTTTTCGCGCGAGGTAGTCGGCCAGACCGGGAGCCGACTCGCGGCGGGCATCGCTCGTCAGCGAGGGATGGATCCAGTTCGCGTCCACCAGGAGGACCTTTTCCTGGCGAAGCTCCGCCAGGGCGAGAGCGGTTCCGAGCGCGATCGTGCTGGTCCCTTCGCCGGCGAGCGTGCTCGTGAAACCGACGCTGCGAGCGCCGGTCGCGTCGATCCGGCTCGCGATGCCATCGAAGCTGTGCACGAGGGTCGCGCTCATCCGGTGAGCGACGACGGGTCCCCGTCGTCGAATGCGATCGCCGCGAGAGCAGGGCGCAACTCGCTACCGCCGGCCCCCGAGCCGACGGCGACACGCGGAACGGTCGCGAAGAGTCGCGCCGGCGCGAGACGACCGACATCCAGCGGGCCGGCGACGTGATCCGCGAGCAGCGCACCGACGAAGACGAGCAGCGCGACCAGCAGGGCGCCCGCCGCGAGCGACACCAGGGCGAGGAGGACCGCCGCGCGGCCGCCACCGCTCGGTGTCGTCTGCTGGCGCGGTTCGTCGACGACTTCGAACTCGAGACCGCTCATCTCGAGCACCGCGGCCGCGACGGCCGATCGATCGGCGCGGCCACGAAGCTCGCTCAGTCGCGCCTGCGCGAAATCGACGGCGAGCTGGAGCTGCGCCTGGTGCGCCTCGTCCGTGGCGGTCAGCGTCTCGGGGTGGCTCGACTTGAACGCGTCGAGCTCGCGGGCCGCGTCCAGCGCCTGCGTTTGTGCCGCGTCGAATTCGCTGCGGTAGAGCGTCCCCACCGCGGCCGTGCTCGTGACGCGGGCGTGGAGCACGCGTTCGGTGCGCACCGCGATCGCGGCGTTCACCATTTCGACCGGCGTGCGCGGGTCGCTCGTGGTGTACGAGACGCGGAGCATGTTCGTTCCCAGCGTCTCGACGCTGAAGTGTTTGCGGACATCCGCGAGGAACTTCGTCTCGTTCGCGGCCCGCTCGAGCGTCGAGCGCTGCAACGTGCGTTCGACGACGTCGCGGATGAAGCCGTCGCTCTGTAAGAGCTGGGTGAAGAGCTCGGTCTGCTGTGAGGCGACCGTCTGGATGACCGGTGTTCCGGGGTCTTCGGGGTTGGAGCTCGTGAGCTCGGGGGATGCTCGCAACACCCAGATGGTCGCCTGAGACTCGTAGGTGTTCGCGTACTCGTGATACGCGCCCGCAAGACCGGCGCCCCAGACGACGGCGAGGAGGGCCAGGATCACCAACCAGTAGCGCTTCGCGGCGGTCAGATAGCGTCGCACCCAGGCGACGCTAAGGACGTCTCATTGAGAGGCCATGCCGCGCCGCCTTGACAACTTCTGTGGGCCCGAGCGCGCGCCCGAGTCACATGTCGAGCAAGCCTGCAGAGGCCCAATCGACTCCCGCAGCCGCCCTCAATGGCGCGGCGTGTTGATAGCCGTCGGATGATCGGACGCGCGTTCACCGGAACAGGCGGTCGAGCGATCGAGCTCGAATCGCAGGCGAGCGACTCGACGAAGGAACGCTTGCTGCAGTTGGCGCTGTATCTCACGAACGACGTCATCGCCAACATCCCGTCGGCGACGCTTCGCCACCTCTGGTACCGGCGGATCCTCGGCATCCAGATCGCCGAGGGCGCGAAGGTGTTCATGCACGTGACGTTCTCCGTACGCGGACGCCCGAAGGACGGCCGCCCTGGCATCTCGATCGGGCGGAATTCGGTGATCAACCAACATTGCTGGATCGACGGCCGTGGAGGACTGCGCATCGGCGAGAACGTGAACGTGTCACGCGGCGTGTGGCTCCTCGGCGGCGATCACAACATCGACGACCCGACGTTCACGACGCGGTTCGCACCGATCGAAGTCGGCGACCGCGCGTTCTTCGGATGTCGGGCCATGGTCCTCCCCGGCGTGACCGTCGGCGAGGGCGCGGTCGTCGCGGCCGCCGCGCTTGTCACGAAAGACGTCGCGCCGTACGCCGTCGTCGCCGGCGTGCCGGCGCAGGTCGTTCGTACGCGACGGCGGGATCTTCACTACGAGCTCGCGTACTCCCCGATGTTCGAATAGGCGTGCGCGCCAGCCGACGCGTCCTCGTGATCAGCTCGTTCTTGCCGTCGCGGCAGTCGGGAGGTCGCGTTCGGCTTCGCGCGCTGATGAAGGGCCTCGCCGCTACGCACTCCGTCTCGCTGCTGTCGTTCGTGCCGCCGGTCCCCGACGCCGAGGCGCTCGCCGAAGTGCGTGGCGAATACGACGAGGTTGCGATCGTCCCGAACGATCGCCTCGCGCCGGGCCCCACCGCGAAGCGCGCGCTGCAGCTTCACTCGTTGGTCTCCCCCCGCAGCTTCGAACGCGTGGTGTGCCAGCAGCGTGCGTTCCAGATCGCGCTGGATCGCATGGTGGCGCGGTCCCGCTTCGACATCGTGCACGTCGAGGGTTGCTCGATGGCGCATTACGAGTTCCCCGAGGGCGTGCCGGTCGTGCTCGACGAACAGAACATCGAGTACGACGTCCTGCGCCGTGTCGTCTCGGTCACCAGGGCGCTGCCGCGCAAGCTCTACAACTACCTCGACTACGCCAAGCTGAAGCGCGAAGAGGAGCGGGCCTGGCGTGCCGTCGCTGCGTGTGCCCTCACCTCATCTCGCGACGAGGACTTCGTGCGGCGCGTGCTACCCGGTGCGCGCACCGCCGTCGTGCCGAATGCCGTCGATCTCCAGCGTTTCGCACCCACGTCGGGCGGCGCGGACCGCGGAAGTCTGCTGTTCTTCGGCGAGATCGGCTATTACCCGAACACCGACGCGCTGCTCTTCTTCCTGCGCGACGTGCTTCCACGGCTTCGGGGATCGCATCCCTCGATGCGGCTGGTGATCGTCGGACCGTCCGTGCCAAAAGCGATCCAGCGCTATGCATCCGCGGACGTGATCATCACCGGTGCGGTCGCCGATGTGCGACCGTATCTCGAGGCCGCGCGTGCCGTGATCGTTCCGCTTCGCGTCGGCGGAGGCACGCGGCTCAAGATCCTCGAGGCGATGGCGATGGCGAAGCCGGTCATCTCGACCCGTCTGGGGGCCGAGGGTCTGGGCGTGACGGGTGGGCGCGACATCCTCCTGGCGGACGACCCGGCCTCATTCGCCGATCAGGTGAGGCGCGTGCTCGACGACACGGATCTCGCGGCACAGCTCGGTTCCGCCGCACGCCGCACGGTGGAGACCGAATACGACTGGAAGACCTCGGTGCGAAAGCTGGAAGATCTCTACGAGGCGGCGATCGTGGACGGCACGTCCGCGCGCGCGGCCTGACGACGCGCACCGCCTCCGAGGAGGGTCCAGACCACACGTTGTGCCGCAGGCTGCTGGTTGTGCTCCTCGAGGAACGAATACCCGGCTTCGCGTAGTCGAGCGCGGGCCTCGCTCGACGTGGCGAGCTCGATGGTCCGCGCGCCGAACGCCGCCGCATCGGCCTCGACGAAGGCTTCGTGTCCTGGCGTGATCGGAAGTCCGGCGGCTCCGTCCGGCGTGGTGACCACCGGCACTCCATGACGGAACGCTTCGAGCAGCTTCATGCGGACGCCGGCGCCTCCGAGGATCGGCGCGACCATTGCGATCGAGCGCTCGTATAGCGGCGACAGATCGGCGACGAAGCCGAGCGTCGTGATCCCCGGGGCGCGCCAGGCCAGCGGCGCCCGGGCCGCGCCTCCAGCATCGGTCGACAGGCCCGTGCCCGCGATCTCAAGCCTCGCGTCAGGCAGGCGCTCGCGAACGCGTGGCCATACTTCGCCGCAGAACCAGCTCAGGCCGCGCGCGTTCGGAGCCCAGCTGAGATTGCCGATCCAGATGAAGTGCTGTTCGTTCGTCGAAGGCGCTTCGCGGCGAACGAACGACACGACCTGCGGGACCGTGAGCGCTTCGACACCCGCGAGCTCGTGGTACGCGCGGGCATCGTCGTCGGATATCGCCGCGACCGCGTCGACCGCGCGCAGCACGCCGCGCTCGAAGCGGCGCGTCGCGCGCCACTCCGCGTCGGCGAGCAGCTTCTTCGCGCCGCGCTGTCGTCGCGCGAACTGCGCGAAGCGATCGCTCTCGACGTTGTGCTGATCGAGGATGACGCGAGCCTTCGGCTGCAGTCGCCGAACGAGGGAGAGGTAGTGCGCGATGCCGAGTCCGTTGAGCCACACGACGTCGTAGGCGTCGCGTGACAGCTCGCGTTCGAGCGCGGTCCGAAAGGGGGCCGAGTCCCACTTTCCGGCGATGTACGGCACGCCGTGCGCGAGCCGAAGCCACGCAACGTGAGGCACGTAGCGCGGGTGCTTGAACAGATGGACGGGGTGGAACACGGGATCGGCCAGGTCCAGCTTCGGCAGCTGGCGCAGCAAGGCCGCGCGGTCCTCCTCACCGATCGCCATCTCCCCGCCGGTGAAGAGGCGAATGCGCTCGACGTCGGGAAGCGATGACAGCACGCTCAGCTGGGACAGCGTTCGCACGCGGCCCCCGCCGTCAGCGGGCCAGACGAAATCGGTCCCCAGAAAGAGGATCCGCACGGAGACGACGCTGCCGGGCGCGGATTGAACGGGCATTGACGCCACGTTGAAGACGGGGCCAGCGAGCGAGCCGCTCGATGCGTGGTCGGCGCTGAACGTCATGTCGAGACCGCAGCGCGCCTCAATCCGTCCGCTGTTGGATCATCCGCGTGACTGCGGAGCCGATGGCATTCCCGACGCCGATGGTCGCCGAAGTCGCGCGCGCGACGCCAGCACGAGGCCGTCTTGCTTACGCGGCGGCAAAGCGTGCTCTGGATGTCGCCGTGGCCCTGACGTTGCTCGTCCTGCTGCTGCCACTGTTAGCTCTGGTCAGCCTCGCGATCGTCCTGGACAGCCCTGGCCGGGTGTTCTATCGCGGCGAGCGAGTCGGCCGGTTCGGTGAGCGCTTCACTGTGTTGAAGTTCCGCTCGATGTGCGCGAACGCGGACGCCGGCACGCATGCCCAATTCGTGCGGAGCCTCCTGCACGACGCCAGCGCCTGCACGGTCTACAAGGTCCCCAACGATCGACGCATTACGCGGGTCGGCGCCGTGCTCCGTCGCACCAGCCTCGATGAGCTGCCGCAGCTCTGGAACGTGCTGCGTGGCGAGATGAGCCTCGTCGGTCCTCGGCCCGACGTGCCGTATGCGGCTGCGGAATACGAGCCCTGGATGCGCCAGCGTCTCGACGTGAAGCCCGGCATCACCGGTCTATGGCAGGTCAGCGGACGCAGCCGCCTCAGCCTGCTGGACATGTATCGCCTCGATTCCGCCTACGCCGAGGACGCGTCGCTACTGCTGGACCTGCGGATCCTGGTCCGGACCGTGCCGGCGGTGCTGCGCGCGGATGGCGCGGCGTGACGGCGCTGGAGCTCACGTCCATCGCATCGCAACGCGTCAAACACGTCGGCAACCGGCACATCCTTCCGTACGTCGTCGGCGGAGTCGTACGAAACGCACTCGCGGAGCCCGGCCGAGTGCGTCGCGGACTGTTGAAGCACATTTGGACGGACCTCAAGCGCTTCGGGGCAACGAGCGTGCGCAACATCGAGCTCTCGCGCATCCGGGGTATCGACACGACCGTGGTGGAAGGACCCGTCGCGCAACACGGATCGCTCATTGTCACCGCGCTCGCCAAGCTGCTCGAGTGCGAGCGCGTGTTCGAATTCGGTACCTACCGCGGAGACACGACATGGCTCCTCGCGCACAACCTGCCCAGCGCGCGGATCTACACGCTCGACCTCGGCGGACCCGACGTCGCGCAGCATGCCCAGCTGGAGCTCACCGATCCGGAGCTCGTCACCCACTGGGACCGGGGTGAGCGTTTCCGCGGAACGCCCGAGGGAAGGGGCATCACGCAGCTGTTCGGCGACTCGGCGACATTCGATTTTTCGCCGTACGAGCAAAAGATGGACCTCGTCTATATCGACGCGAGCCACAGCTACAGCTATGTCCGCTCGGACACGGAGGCCGCGCTCGGCATGATCTCGGAGCTCGGCACGATCCTGTGGGACGACTACACGGGCTACTCGGGGGTCTTCGCGTATCTCAATGAACTCGCACCCGCGCTTGAAGGGCCGATCTTCCACCTTATGGACACACGCCTCGCGCTGTATAGCCGCTGGCCAGTGGTCGTGACAGAGTGAACGGTCGAGCGCGTCCCGCGCTGCGCGTAGCCGGTCTGCTCGTCGTCGCGCTGCTCATCGTCGCGACGGCGGCAGCGCACCCGGCCGCGGCCGCCCCCGGCGACCTCGTCGCCTCCGTGACTGTGCCTGAGCCATACCCGCGGCAGGTCTCGCCCAGCGTCGCGTTCGATGGAAGGAATCTGTACTACACCGAGTACGCCGGATCGGTCCTTTACCGCATCGACGTTCCGGCAGCTGGCGGCTCCGGCGCCGCGACCGGCCAGGTCTCGGTGCCGATACAAGGGGCGCCGTCGGGGATCATGACGCTCGCGTTCGACGCCGGCCGGAACGAGTTCTGGGCCACCGGCGGCGACGGCGTCTCGATCTACCTGCTGACGCGATCGGGGACCGCGACGCTGGTCTTCACGATCGATGAGAGCGACCGACCCGGATTCGTCCCCGGCCCATTCCCGATGGAGACGAAGATCGCGTACGACCGTTCCGACGACACCATCTGGTACAGCCCTGATGCGAACGCGCGGGTCTTCCACTACCTGACGACCGCTGACGCGCTCGGCACGGCCCAGCTCGTGTCGGCAACTCCGTACATCGACGTCTCCGTCGCGCCGAACGATATGACGGCCGAATGCGGATACTCGCAGAGCAGCGGCGTCGCCGTCGGCGGTGCGGACCTCTTCATCAGCGTCGCAGGCTGCCCGTACTACTTCGAATATACGAAGACCGGCCGCAAGGTCGCCCCGTACAGGTACAACACCAACAGCGGGACGAGCACGCAGGACCTCGAGTGCGATGACGTGAGCTACGTCGTGCCGGTGTTCTGGATCCGGGACGGCTACGACGGGACGATGCGCGCGTTCGAACAGCCCGCGAGCGGCGCATGCGTGTTCGGCGGGGGAGCGGCAGCCTCGCCGCCGCCTCCGACGCCAACTCCCACTCCGACGCCGACGCCGACGCCGACTCCGACGCCCACCCCTACGCCAACCCCGCTCTTGCCGCTGCTGCCGCTGCCGCTGCCCACCCCCGTGATTCCAACGCTGCCGCCGATAGGAGGAGGTCTGTGAAAAAGCTGGTAACGCGAAGGGCCGCGCTCGCGGTCGTCGCCGCCGTCATGGTCTTGTCCCTCGCCGCGGGTCGCGCGCAGCCGGCCGCGGCCGCGCCGGGTGACTTGGTCGCCGACGTTCTCGTGCCCGAGGCCGACCCCGTGTGGGCCAGAGGTCTCGCGCCGAGCGTCGCGTTCGACGGTCGCTACCTGTACTACCTCGACTACGCCGGATCGATCCTTCACCGGATCGACGTTCCACCCGCGGGTAGCGCGATGACTGGGACCGGCCACGTCGACGCACCCGTCGTCGGTGCCCCTTCGGGGATCATGACCATCGCGTACGACGCGGGGCGCGACCTGTTCTGGGCCATCGGGGGCGACGGACTCTCGGTCTACCAGCTGGCCAAGAACGGCACCGCCACGCTGGCGTTCCGCGTCGACCCGGTCGACGACCGTCCCGGCTTTGCGGCCGGGCCGGCACCCACCGAAGTCAAGGTCGCGTACGACCGTGCGGATGACACGCTCTGGTACGCGCCCGATGCCACGGCGCGCGTCTACCACTACCGCACGGCGCCCGATCTTCTCGGCAGCGCCACCTTGGTCTCCGGGTCACCGTACTTCGACGTCAACGTGACGGCGCAGTGTGGCTACAACCAGACCAGCGGCGTTGCGGTCGGTGGCGCCGACCTGTTCATCAGCGTCGCGGGCTGTCCCTACTACTTCGAGTACACGAAGAGCGGCACACAGGTCGCGGCTTACGCCATCAACTTCGCCGGCCAGCAGAGCACGCAGGACGTCGAGTGCGACGACCTCAGCTACAGCGTCGCGGTGTTCTGGATCAAGGACGGCTACGACGGTCACATCCGCGCGTTCGAACAGCCACGCAGTGGCGCCTGCCTCTATGGCGGTGGGCCCGCGGGTAGCGGCCTGCCACCACTCGGTCTGCCGTAGCACCGGCGCGTATGAAGCGGCCCGTCATCGCGGTGGTCCTGGCGCTGCTCGTCACGGGCGCCGTCGCCGGCCGTCCCGCGGCCGCCGAGGACAACCCGATCGTCCTCGAGAACCAGCACGCTGGGTCACTCGGGTGGCTGCCCACGCATCTGGGCGACGATACGAGCGGCCAGATCAAGGGCTATTGGTCCGCGGTGAGCGTGAAGCCGGGCGAGGCCATCACGCTGCGCGTCTCCGTGAATCCGGCACAGAGCTTCTCACTCGACATCTACCGGCTGGGCTGGTACCAGGGCATGGGCGGACGCCTTCGTCTGCACGTCGACTCGCTGATCGGAATCACCCAGGCGGCATGCACACCCGATCCGACGACCGGCATGATCGACTGCGGTTGGATCCCGAGTTACGTGCTGACGGTCCCCAGTGATTGGACCAGCGGTGTGTATCTGGGTCTGCTCACGAACGCGGCGGGCTTCCAGAATTTCGTGATCTTCGTGGTGAGGGACGACCGGCCCGCGCCGTTCCTGTACCAGCAGAGCATCAACACGGACGAGGCCTACAACAACTATCCGAACGACGGCGCCACTGGCAAGAGCCTTTACACCTACAACAGCTACGGCCCGAACACCGTGTCTGGCGACGCGCGCGCGGTGAAGGTCTCTTTCGATCGGCCTTACGCGAATTACGGTTTCGCGCAGGTCGACGAGATCGAGTTCATCCGTTGGATCGAGCGAATGGGTTACGACGTGACGTACTCGACCGACGTCGATACCCACACGAACGGCGCCGCGTTACGGAATCACCGGGCCCTGCTTTCCGTTGGCCACGACGAGTATTGGTCCAAGGAGATGCGTGACGCGGCCGAAGGGGCCCGCGACGCTGGCGTGAACCTCGCGTTCTTCTCCTCCGATCCCAGCGAAGTCCAGGTGCGGTTCGAGGCGTCCGCGGCCGGCGTCGCGAACCGCGTCATGGTCTGCTACAAGGACGCCGCGATCGACCCGGTGCAGGGTCCGACAACCACGGTGAAGTGGCGGAACCCGCCGGTCAATCGGCCCGAGCAGACGATGGCCGGGATCCAGGTCGCATCGATGTCGACGACGGGGAACGCCGATTACGTCGTCACCAACAGCTCGCACTGGATCTACACCGGCACGGGATTCCATGACGGCGACCGCGTGCCGGGCATCGTGGGCTATGAGATGGACCGCGTCTTCGATCAGTACCCAGCCCCCAGCGCGACGAGCTTCACGCTGCTCTCGCATTCGCCGTACATCGACTACCGGGGCGTCGCCGAATATGCCAACTCGTCGATTTATCAGGCGCCCAGCGGCGCGTGGGTCTTCGCGTCCGGCACGATGTCATGGAGCTATGCGCTCGATGGCTTCTGGCACCAGCTCGCGGACGCTCGCATCCAGCGGACGACGGCCAATCTCCTGGACGCCTTCCTGTACGGACCGCCGGCGGCTCCGGCGGATCATCTGGTCGCGACGGCACCTGCGGCAGTGGGCGCAGGAGTTCCCTTCACCATCGACGTCACCGCGGCGGACTCGAGCGGCGCCGCTGCCGCCGGATACCGGGGCACGGTGCACTTCAGCAGCACCGACGCGGCAGCCGCCCTTCCTCCTGACTCGACGCTGAACGCGGGACATGGTTCGTTCTCCGCGACGCTCGCCACAAGCGGTCCGCAGACGATCACCGTCTCCGACGAGGCGAACTCCCTCTCGACGACCGTCGCTGTCACCGTGGACGCGAGAGCGACGAGCCTTGGCCTGTCGGCGCCCGCGACCGCGACCGCGGGTGCCGGGTTCAGCGTTTCCGTCACCGCGAAGGATGCCGCGGGCAACACGGTCACCGCATACGGAGCGACGATCCACTTCGGCACGAGCGATACGTCAGCTGGTGTCGTCCTTCCGCCGGACTCGACGCTCCCCGGTGGTCAGGGAACGTTCCCGGTGACCCTGGCGCGCTCGGGCTCGCAGACCGTCACGGTCTCTGACACGAGCGGTCTTACGGCGACCGTGACCGTCGACGTGCGTGCGGCGAGCGCGAACCGACTCGTGCTCGCGACGACGGCGTCACCCGTCGCCGGTGTCAGCTTCCCCTTCACCGTGATGGCGCAGGACCAGTTCGGAAACACCGACACGGCATACGCGGGCACTGTGCGCTTCACGAGCACCGACACCTCAGCGGGTGTCGTTCTTCCGCCGAACCAGACGCTCGCGAGCGGCCAGGCGATGCTGCAGGCGACGCTCACGAAGTCGGGAGCGCAGACCATCACCGCGACGGACGCAGCGACCGCCTCGATCGCCGGCGACCTCAGAGTCACCGTGGCGCCCGGAGCGGCCGCGACCATGAGCTTGGACGCGCCGGGGAGCGCGAAAGTTGGTCAATCGTTCAACATCACGGTGACGCTCAAGGACCCGTTCGGTAACGTCGCGACGGGCTACCGAGGCACCGTCCACTTCACGACAAGCGATCCCTTGCCGACGGCTGTTGTCCCAACGGATCACACCTTCACGATCGCGGACGCCGGCACCTCCAGCTTCTCCGCCACGCTCTGGACGCCTCCGAGCCAGACCATCACCGTCAAAGACACGACGAACGCGGCCCTCACGGATACGCGGCGCATCGCCCTCAGCTTGCTTCTCTGATCCTCTGCGGGCCTGCTCAGTCGCTCGGCCGCGCCGCACGCACTGTCATCAGCGGACCGTGCGTGGTCTGCATGCTCCGCGCTCACTCCCAGAGACGGCGGGGTAAGTCGGCGGTGGGACAAGCGAGGGCGATGGTGGATGGCGGCAGCGGCCCGCGTGGGCAGCGCTTCGAGATCCTGCTGGTCGACGACGGCCAGGTCCTCGTGGTTGACAACAATCGCGTAACAAGAGCCCGTTGTAACGCGAATGTTCTGTGCAGAGCCTTTTCGTATGGCATTGTTCCAAGGGGTAACGGACAGCGGCCGCTGTGCTTTGCTCTCATTGGTTCCGCCGCTATGGTGTAATCCTAGGCTCGCCGTGTCACTCAACTATTCTCATCGGTGGGGGGAGCTGTGATCAAGATTCTGCTCGTCGAAGACGATCCTGACATCCTCGACCTGACGTCGTACGTCCTCCGACGTGAGCGTTTTGTCGTGACTGAGGCGACAGACGGCGCCCAGGCCCTACGACGATGGAAGACCGACAGGCCGGACCTCGTCATCATGGATCTCGGGCTGCCTGCCCTTGATGGGTTCGAAGTGCTGCGCCGCATCCGCGAGGAGGATCAAACGCCCATCCTCATCATCACCGGGCGGAAGGACGCGCACGACATCCTGCGTGCCTTCAACCTCGGCACCGACGACTTCGTTCCGAAGCCATTCGAATTCCGCGAGCTGATCGCGCGAGTACGCGCCATCCTCCGGCGGACGCAAGCCGCTCACGCGGAGACCGTGGAGCCGAGCGTTCAGCTCGATGGGCTCACGCTCGATCCCGTCCCGTACGAGGTCACTTGGCGCAACGAATCAGTGCGGCTCACGCCAACAGAGTTCCGCATCCTCTATCTGCTCGTCACGAACGCAGGGCACGTCGTCCCCGCGAGCCGGCTCTACACCTACGTGTGGGGCAGCGACGGGGCGGATGCGAACGCGCTCCGGTCGCATATCAGCCACCTGCGTCGCAAGCTCGAGATCGGCGGGTCGTCCCCCGGCACGATCTCGTCGATCCCCGCGGTGGGTTACATCTTCCGCAGCGCGGAGCGTGCCGATGCCGCGGCGATGTCTGGTCCGATGAGCGCGGCATCACGGGAGGCCGGCTCCGCGGCCTGACAGACACCGCCGCCGCTACGCGCGGAGCGCCGGATGGCGCTGCGTAGCGACGAGCAGCACGAGCGCGACGAGCGCAAGCGCCGCGGGCGCGAAGGTGGGCGCGGGCCCGACCGCTTTGCTGAACGCCGACCACCAGCGCTCCGCCTCGCTCATGGTCGCCCAGAGGCGCTCGTAGCGCTGGTCGAGCGGACCCGCGACGTAGTTCTCGTTGATGTGCAGCGCGACGCCGGCCGCGGCCGCGATCATGACCGCGACCGCGAGGATCCGCGCGCGCCGGACGGCCGCCGCGGTCGGGCGTCGCATCAGCAGCAGCGCCGCATACGCGAGCGCGATCAGAGCGAACCACGGAACGAGGCGGATGGCGGTGCCCCAGTGCCGCTCGACGAGCAGCTCCGCCGTGAGGCCACAGATCGCGATGACGACGAGGCCGACGAGGCTGCGGCGCAGGACCGACGCATCGTCGGATGCCGCGGCCCCGCCCGGCATCATGGCAGGCTGAGCGCCGCCAGGATCCGGCTCAGCGTGTCGGCCGATGGGTTGTACTTCGCGAGCTGGCTCTTCAGCTTCGCGAAGGAGAGATCGTCGTTCGGGTATGGCCGGTACTCCTGCACTTCGATGACCCAGCGCGAGGCGTTCGGCACGCCCGCGGCCTCGAGCGCCGCCTGCAGCTGCGCCGCCGTCGCGTTGTTGGCCGAGGCCTTCGTGGTCGACGCGGCCGCCGGGGCGCCCGTGGCGCCTGGAGTGGACAGCGCGACCGGGGACGCGGCCGTCGCGTTGGACGCTGGAGCGGCCGCCGCACCGCCGCACGCGACGAGCGCGGCGGCGGCGACGATGAGTGTGGTGAACAGGTGTCTCATAGCACGTTCTCCGTGAGTGGGATGAGAGAAGCAGACCATCCCGCTGCGCCGGCTGCATGAAATCCGCTTAAGACGTGATCTCGGCCGAGGCGCGTGGGCACGCGGCGAGCCTAACCCACGACCGACAGCCACAATTGGGGAATGACCGAGGCCTTCGCGCTCGTCCTCCACTCCCATCTGCCCTACGCCCGCGGCGCGGGCCGCTGGCCGCACGGCGAGGAGTGGGTGCACGAGGCGATCCTCGGTACGTACCTTCCGCTGCTCGGCCTGCTCCACGACCTGCGGGAGAGCGGCGTCCCGTACCAGATGACGATCGGGCTCACGCCCACGCTCATCGAGCAGCTCGCCGATCGCGATATCGACGCGCGGTTCATCGAGTACTGCGACGATCAGATCCACCGCGCCGATACCGACATTCGTCGCTTTGTCGACGACGGCAACACCGAGCGTGGATCGATCGCGCGCTTCTACGCATCGCTGTATCGCACCCATCGCGACGCGTACCTGCGGCGGTTCGATCGCGATCTCGTCGGAGCGTTCGCGTCCCTCGCCCGCACCGGCCACGTCGAGATCCTGACGTCGGCCGCCACCCACGGCTACCTGCCGCTTCTCGATCGCGCGTCGGTGCACGCGCAGCTCGCGGTCGGCGCTCGCACTACGCGGCGATTGCTCGGCGTAGAGCCGCGGGGCATCTGGCTGCCGGAGTGCGCGTACGCGCCGGGTCTCGAGGACATCCTCGAGACGCATGGCCTGACGCATTTCTTCACCGACGCCGCGCTCCTCGGCGGGAAGCGTCTCGTCACCGAGGGACACGCCTTCGAGCGCGAGCGCAGCGGCAGCGGGCTCGCAGCGCCGCTCATCGCGGCCGCCGACGACACGCTGCGTCCGTATCTCGTGCGTGAGTCGAACGTCGTCGCGATCGCGCGGCACGACCAGGTTTCCGGACAGGTCTGGTCGGCGATGATGGGCTACCCCGGTGAGGCGGCGTATCGCGAGTTCCATCGGAAGGACGACCGCAGCGGCCTGCGGTACTGGCGCGTCACGGACACGAAGACCGGTCTCGGCGCGAAGGAGCCGTACTCGCCGGGCGCCGCGGCCGAGCGCGTGCGCGCACACGCCGTGCACTTCGTCGGCCTCGTCCGCGAGACGCTCGCTGCCCATCGCGAGGAGCGCGGCAGCGACGCGCTCCTGACGGTGACGTTCGACAGCGAGCTCTTCGGCCACTGGTGGTTCGAGGGGATCGACTGGCTCGGTCAGGTGCTGCGCGAGCTCGCGGCGGGTGGTCCGCCGACGCTGGGCGTCGCGGACTACCTGCGGCGCAACGGGGCCACCGAGCGCATCGATCTGGTCGAGGGCTCGTGGGGGAAGAACAACGATCACTCGACGTGGTCGAACGAACGCACGGCGTGGATGTGGACCGATCTCGCGCGCATGGCGCGCGAGATGGGCGACCTGCGCGCGGCGCGCCCGACCGATCCGCTACGCGCGCGCGCGGCGCGTCAGGCGGCGCGCGAGCTCCTGCTCGCGCAGTCGAGCGATTGGCCGTTCCTCGTCACGACCGGGCAGGCCGCGGACTACGCGGTCGAGCGTTTCCGCAGTCACGCGCTCCGCTTCCGGCGTTCGCTGGAGCTCGCGCGCGCCGGCACGAGCGCGGATGAGGTCGAGCTGCGCAGCCTCGAGCGTGCGGACAATCCGTTCCCGGATGCGGGCCCCGAAGACTTCGCGCCGCTGCGCGGCGCGGTGACCGCGCGGGCTTAGCCCTTCTTCGGCGCCTCGCCCTTGGGTGCGGGCGCACCGGACTTTCCGGACCCACCGGACTTCGCCGCCGGCGCACCCGGCTTCGCGGCGGGCGCACCCGGCTTCGCCGCCGGCGCACCCGGCTTCGCGCCCGCGGCGGCACCCGGCTTTCCCGCGGCGGCACCCGGCGTCGCGGCGCCGGCTGCGGCGGGCGCGGCGCCTTCGACCGGCGCCTCCGCGCCCTCCGCCGGGACCTCGCCCTCGACGGGCACGGCCGCGGCGGCCACGGGCTCTTCCTCGATATGCACCGGCACGGCCTTCACGACCAGCTCGTCGTCGTCATCGAGCACGCGGACGATCGTCTTGTCGACGACGAGATCGCGGATGTAGAGCGCATCGTCGATCTCGGCCAGCGGCGACAGATCCACTTCGATCGCGTGTGGCATGTCCTGCGGGAAGGCCTCGACGTTCACGTGGTCGCGGGCATGGACGAGGACCGCGCCGAGCGTCTTCACCGCGGGCGACTCGTGCACGAAGTGCAGCGGCACTTCGGCGTGCGTCTTCTCGGTGAGGCTCACGCGTTGGAAGTCGACATGAAGCAGGCGCCCGGTGAGCGTGTCGCGCGCAACGCCGTGGATCAGTGCCGGGATCGCGTCCCCATCGAGGCCCTCGAGCGACAGCAGGGTCGTGTTGCCCCAGCGGCGGTACGAGCGTTCGAAGGCGCGGAGGTCGGTCTGGACCGAGGCCGAATCCTTGTGCCCGCCGAAGACGACGCCCGGCAGCACGCCGTCGCGGCGGAGCTGAGCGACCTTCTTACCCACCACCTGGCGGGGACGGACATCGAGCTTCTGGGCTTCAGCCAAGACGGAACTCCCCTAACGAATGCGTGTGAAGTCCCAAGTATCTCAGGGCGGCGTCGGGAAATCCAAGACCAGCCGGACCGGCGAGCCGAGGGTCAGGAGCGTGGGGCACTGCAGCCGCGCGAGACCGACGCCCCAGGTCATCACCCGCTCGAAGTCCTCGACCAGGCGGACCTCCTTGATGAGGGGCGTGGTGGTCGGCTTGAGCGACGCCGCTCCGCTGTAGGTCTTGGCACCAGTGCTCGGGCTCACGGTCGATGCGTTCTGGAAGCGAATGCCGAACAGGGCGCTTCCGTCGATCGGCACGCTCTGGCCGCTCGCCCCCGACAGCGAGGTGGCGACCGCGACGCGGTAGGGAGGCATGCCATACACCCCGGGTGCGGTGCTCGGCCCGAACTCGAAGACGAGGCGGTCGAAACCGGGGTTGTGCGCGATCCGGATGGCCGTCAACTGCGCCTGGTTCCCGACCGCCCCGCCGGTCAGGTCCGGGCAGGCGCTCGCCGGTGTGCTGCCGGGGCTCGCCGCGGCGGTCGGCGTGGGCGGAGCCGGCGTTGGCGAGGCCGTCGTCGGCGCGGCGCTCGCGGTCCCCCGGGCGGTCGGCGCGCTCGTCGCCGGCGCCAGGCTGGGCTGGCTGGCGCTCGGGCTCGACCGTGGCAGAACGACCCGCTCTGGACCACAAGCGCTCACCACGACGACGGCGATGGCAATGAGGAGGGCGCCGTAGAGCAGGAGACGGCCGAACAACGCCTCGATCGTGACGTATCCCGGATGCTCTGTCGAGTTCACTGACAAACGCGCGAGCCCTTCGTACGCAGAGCGTACGAAACGGGCGTCAACAAGGGTTCTACGCTAAAATGACCCTAATTGGCCGACCGGCTGCGCGTGGCGCTGGTCTTTCACCAGCACCAACCCGCGGGGAACTTCCCGTCTGTCTTCTCAGAGGTGACCGAGCGCGCGTATGCGCCGCTCGTGGCCGCCCTCTATCGCCATCCCGAAGTGAAAGCGAGCCTCCATTTCTCCGGACCGCTCCTCGACTGGCTCGAGGCGAACCGGCCCGACGTCATCGGCGACCTGTCCGACCTCGTGCGGCGCGGTCAGATCGAGCTCCTCTCGGGCGGCTACTACGAGCCGGTGCTCGTCGGCGTGCCGCGGCGCGACGGCGTCGGGCAGATCCGCGCGCTCACCGACCGGGTCAACGCGATCTTCGGGCAGCGGCCGCTCGGCGCATGGCTCACCGAGCGCGTGTGGGAACCGCACCTCCCGTCGCTCCTCGCTGAGGCCGGCGTCGCGTACACCGTCCTCGACGACGAGCATTTCCTGCGCGCTGGTCTCAAGCGGGACGAGACCGGCGAGTCGTACATCACCGAGGACCAGGGCCTGCCGGTGATCGTGTTCCCCGGCAGCATGAAGCTGCGCTATCTCATCCCGTTCCGCGACGTGAGCGCGACGATCAAAGAGCTGCGCGAGCGGCATGCGGCCGGCGCGCGCCTCGTCGTGTACGCGGACGACGGCGAGAAGTTCGGCGCGTGGCCGGGTACGTACCAGCGCGTTCACAAAGACGGCTGGCTCGAGCAGTTCTTCACCGCGCTCGCGCAGGCGGACTTCATCCAGACCGCGACGCTCGAGGACGCCTGGATCTTCCAGAAGCCGGCGCGTCGCATCTACATTCCCGGCGGCGCTTATCCGGAGATGAGCGCGTGGGCGCTCGACGCCGCCGCGTCCCGCCGGCTGCAGCAGGCGCGACACAAGCTCGGCGAGGATCTGGAGTCGCTCGTGACCGCGCCGCTCTGGCGCAACTTCTTCTCGAAGTACCCCGAGGCGAACGCGCTCCACAAACGGATGCTCATCGTGTCGGAAGAGCTCGCGCGTCGCAGCATCCTCGATTCGTCGATGGAAGTGCGACAGGCGCAGCAGAACCTGTGGCGCGCGCAGGGCAACGACGTCTACTGGCACGGCGTCTTCGGCGGCATCTACTTCCCGCATCTGCGTTCCGACGCGTACGCGTCGCTGCTCAAAGCGGAGCGCATCCTGTCGGAGCGGCGCGTCGCCGCCGGTGAGGCACGCGACTACGACGTCGACGGTTATGACGAGTACATCTTCCGCGGCAACGCCGGGGCGGTGTTCGTGCACGTGCAGGGTGGCGCCGTCATCGAGTGGGACATCTACGCGTCCGCGACGAATCTCGTGGACACGCTGGCGCGACGGCCGGAGGCCGAGCACGAGGAGCTACGCCGGGCGGAGAAGGCCGGCAAGATCCTCGTCGGCAAGGCCGCCGAGAAAGAGACGAAGTCGATCCACGACGCGGTGCGCGCGAAGGAGCGCGGACTCTCGAAGCTGCTTGAATACGATCCCGCCCGCCGCGGTCTCTTCCAGGACAGCTTCACCATGCGTAAGGGCGAGCCGACCAATCTCCATGCCGTCTACTACACGCTCACGCCGCAGCGCGAAGCACGCACGGTGAGCCTCACGCTCGAGCCGCCGGCCCGCACGCTCGCGGCGGCGGGGGGCCTCGGGATCCGCAAGGACATCCGCATCGCTGACGAAGGCCTCGCGGCGGGCGTGCGCTACCGCCTGCGCAATGACGGCGACGAGGCGATCGAGCTGTCGTTCACCAGTGCGTCGAACCTCGGGCTCCTCGGCGAGAACGAGGCCGCTGACGTCATCACCGTCGGGACGCGCAAGACCACCGCGGGGAAGCCGATCGAGGTGCGCAACGTCACCGAGGTGCAGGTGCACTCGGAGTCGAAGCACTTCGACCTCACGCTCGCGATCGATCCGCCCGCGCTCGTGATCACGAAGCCGATCTACGCCGTGACCAACTCCGAGTCGGGCTTCGAGCGTATCTATCAGCAGCTCGAGATCGGCATGACCTGGAACGTCGTGATCGAGCCCGACAGCCACGTCGACCTCGAGATCCGTGGTACCGCTCTCGGCCAGATGGTCGAACCGGAGGTCATGCGTCCGACCGCGCGCCGCCGCAAGGCGACGACGCCCACCGGCGAAACTCCGGCCCGTCCCCGGCGGTAGACCCTCCGCCGATGTACGAGCCCGCGCCGCCATCCGTTTCGTACGAACCGCGACCCCGGTCGAGCGGTCCGAGCGGCGCGGCGCTGCTCTTGGTCGGAGTCATCCTCGGCGGTGTCGCGGGCGGCGCGACGGCCACGCTCCTCGAAGGACGCACGCCGGCCGAGCTGGTCCCAACGCCGGTCCCCACCGCGCTCGCGACGACCGCCCCCGTGGTGGTGCCCGCCGGCGTCGACCCGATCGTCGATGTCGCGAAGGAGATGCTGCCCTCGGTCGTGACCGTCGTGAACCGCCTGCCGTCCGGTCAGCAGCAGTCGAGTGGGTCCGGGTTCGTCGTCGACGCGCGCGGCTACGTCGTCACGAACAACCACGTCGTCGAGAACGTGCGCGGCGGTGGCGCCGGCGCATCCTTCGACGTCATCTTCAGCGACAACCAAACGCAGAAGGCGACGCTCGTCGGTCGCGATCCCGACACCGACATCGCCGTGCTGCAGATCCCCGCGCGTGCGAACCTGAAGGTCGCGCCGCTCGCGAACAGCGACGACGTGCCGGTCGGCGCGACCGTCGTCGCGATCGGCAGCCCGCTGGGAGAATTCCAGAACACCGTCACCGTCGGCGTCGTGTCGGGCAAGGGCCGTCGCGTGCAGGAAACGCAGACCGTCTTCCTCGACGATCTCATCCAGACCGACGCCGCGATCAACCCCGGGAACTCCGGGGGCCCGCTCATCTGGGCCGCGGTGAAACAGGTCGTCGGGATGAACACGCTGATCGCCGATCCAAATCAGGCGCAGGGGCTGGGCTTTGCGATCTCGGCGAATACGATCCGCACCGTTTCGGACGAGCTCATCAAGAACGGAAAGATCGAGCGCGGCTTCATCGGCATCCAGTACGCGCCGCTCTCACCGCGCGCCGCGGTCGCTCTCGGTCTGCCCTCGGCCGCCGCCATCCAGATCTCCGCGGTGGTGGCGGGCTCGCCCGCGGCGGCGGCCGGTTTGCGCGTGGGTGACGTCGTGACCAAGCTGAACGACCAGCCGATCGACCAAGAGCATCCGCTGCAGTCGCTGATGGTGAAGTTCCGGCCGGGCGACAAAGTGCGCCTCGCCATCCTCCGCGACAGCGCGACGCAGACCGTCGAAGTGACACTGGGCCGAGCGACCGCGGGGTGACGCTCGGAAGGCGCGACGCCTTCCTCTACCTCGCGGCCGCAACGCTCGGAAGCTTCGGTCTGGGCGTCGCGGCGTTCTATCTGAACTTCCTCTACCGCTCGCTTGGCTACGACGGAGTGGCGCTCGGCGCGCTCGTCGGCGCGGCCGCCCTCGGCGTCGTGATCGGCGCGGTGCCCGCCGCCACCATCGCGCGCGGCCGCTCGCGGCGCACGGTCATCCTGAGCGGCGGCGTCCTCGCGGCGTTCGGCCTCGCCGGCCTGGTGCTCTTCGCCGCGTTCGTCCCGCTGTTCCTGTCCGCGACGCTGTTCGGTCTCGGCGGCATCCTCGCGTCGTCCTCGGGCGCGGCGCTCCTCGCCGACGCGACCGCGGCGGGCGCGCGCTCGTCGCGCTTCGGGCAGCAGATCGCGCTTGGCACGATGGCCGCCTTCTTCGCGAGCGCGCTGGCGGGCGTCCTCGCCACTCCGGTCGCGGCATTCCTTCGCGCCGATCCCAACGACACGATCGTGCTACGCGCGCTCGTCGCAGGTGGCGGCGTTTGCGCCGCGCTGTCGGCGATCCCGATCCTGTTCATCGGGAACGTCCCGGTCGCCGGCCCCACGCTCGACGCGCCGCGCCGCTACGGTCTGCTCGCGCGGTTCCTCGCCGTCGAGGTGGTCTTTGGCCTCGGCGCCGGAAGCTTTCTGCCGTTCACGAACCTGTTCTTCGCCGAGCGCTTCGGCGTTCCGTTCGCGGCGCTCGGCGTGCTCCTCGGCGTGATCGCCGTCGCCGGCAGCCTCGGCGCGCTCGCGCACGGCCGGCTCCTCGCGCGGCGTTTCGGCGCCGTGCCCGCGGTCGTCGGCGTCGTGCTCGGATCGGTGCCGTTCGCGCTCGTCGCGGCGTTCGCGTCCGATCTGCCCGTCGTGATCGCGGCGCTCGCGCTGCGCGCCTGGCTCATGTACGGGTCGAGCGCGACCTGGAACGCGATCACGTTCTCGTCCTTCACGCCGCGCGAGCGTGCCGGGGTCAACGCCATCGCCGCGCTCGCCTGGAACGCCGGGTCGGGCGTCGGCGCGGTGATCTCGGGCGCGATCCGCGGCGCGGTCGGCCCGGGCGGCTACACCGTGAACCTGCTGACGCTCGTCGTCTTCTACACCGCGGCGGCGGCGCTGATCCAGGTGTTTTTCCGCCAGCACGTTCCGAGTGGCGACGTTGGCGCGGTCGTGCTGCCGGCCCCAGACTCACGCGCGTGACCACTCCCGCGCGCGACCTCGTGGCCGCGGCATTTTCCGAGTCTCTCGCGCGCGCCGCGCGCCAGCACGGCTGGCAGGGCTGGGAGAGGGAGGCGATCGAGGTCGAGGTCCCGGCCAACGCCGAGCACGGCGACTACGCGACGAGTGTCGCGATGCGTCTCGCCAAGACGCTGCGGAGGCCGCCGCGCGAGATCGCCGGCGCGATCAAGGATCAGCTCGATCTTCGCCCGCCGCTCGCGTCGGCCGAGGTGGCCGGCAACGGTTTCGTGAACGTCCGCCTCGATGTCGCCTGGTTGCGCGGGCAGGTCGACGCGATCATCGCCGACGGCGCGGACTACGGCCGCTCGGAGACGCTGCGCGGAAGGCGCATCCAGGTCGAGTTCGTCTCCGCCAACCCGACCGGCCCGCTCACGCTCGCGAACGCGCGCGGCGGCCCGCTGGGCGACGTGCTCTCGTCCGTGCTGCGGTTCGCGGGCGCCGAGGTGCAGCGCGAGTACTACGTCGAGGACGGCGGCACGCAGGTGAAGCGCTTCGGCGAGTCGGTCGCGATCCGCTACCGGCAGCTCTTCGGCGAAGAGGTCGAGGTCCCCCAGGACGCGTATCCGGGCGAGTACGTGACCGAGATCGCGGCGCAGATCAAGGAGAAGCACGGCGACATCTATCGCGCGCTCTCGCTCGAGGAGCAGGGGCGCGTGTTCGCGCCGATGGCCATCGACTGGGTCGTCGCCGACGCACAGCGCGTGACGCGGAAGTTCGGCATCACCTTCGACACGTGGTTCAAGCAGTCGTCGTTCCTCGAATCGGGCTACTTCACGAAGACGCTGGAAGAGCTCCGAGGCCGCGGCTGTCTCGTCGACCGCGACGGCGCGGTGTGGTTCGAAACGCCAGAGGCGCGCGCGCTCGACCGCGAGGGTGAAGAGGGTTGGGTCGTCATCCGTTCGAACGGCGACCCGACCTATCTCGGCACGGACATCGCGTACCACCGCCTCTGTCTCGAGGAGCGCGGCATCGACCTCAAGATCAACGTGTGGGGCGCGAACACGCATTACCACCTGCTGCAGATGAAGATCGCGCTGCCCGCGCTCGGGATCGCCGAAGAGCGCTGGAGCGTCGTGCTCTACCAGTACGTCCGCTTCCTCCACGAGGGCGTGCTGCAGCGGATGGGCCGGCGCACCGGTCTGTTCCTGATGCTCGAAGACGTGCTCGAGGCCGTTGGCAAGGACGCGACGCGCTTCCTGTTACTGCAGCGCGGCGCCGACAGCCAGCTCGACTTCGATTTCGAGCTCGCGGTGCAGCAGTCGAACGACAACCCCGTGTACTACGTGCAGTACGCGCACGCGCGGATCGCGAGCATCTTCCGCACCGCGGCGGAGCGCGGCATCACGCCGGACGGCGCCGACCTGTCCGCGCTCGCGACGCCCGCCGAGCTCGCGCTGATCAAGCTCTGCCTGCGCTTTCCGGAGCTGCTCGCCGACATCGTCGGCCACCGCGGCGTGCACCTGCTCACCGGCTACGCGCTCGAGCTCGCCGGCGCGTTCCACGGCTTCTACCGCGACCACCGCGTTGTGAGCGACGACGTGCCGGTCTCGAAGGCGCGCCTGCGTCTGGTGCAGGCGGTGCAGGTCACGCTGCGTCAGGCGCTCGGTCTGCTCGGCGTCAGCGCCCCCGAATCGATGTAAACGGCGTCGGTCTGTTCCACTGGTGGAATAGACGGCAGAACTATTCCAGTGGTGCACTGCTGGAGATCAGGGTCGTGCTGTTGGGCTGGGACTCGGGCTCGCGACGCGGAACCCACCGGGTCCGCCCTGACCACCGAACAGACCCTGCAACGCGTTGCCGCCGGCGACGATCGCGGTCGCGGACACGTTCCCGCTCGCGTCGGTGGTGCCGACGATCGTGACCTGGTCGTTCGCCTTGAGATCGGTGAGCTTGATGTCGGTCTCGACAGTCTTCACGATCCGCGTCGTGCTGCCGACGAGCACGATCTGCGACGTCACGGTCGGTGATGCGCCCTGCGCGCCGCCTTGGCGCACCTCGATCGTGATCGATCCGTCGTTCACCGAGATGATCCGCCCGGCCATCGCCTGCCCGCCGAACGCGCCGCTCCCGCCCTGCGCGCCACCCTGACCGGCGCGCCCGGTGATCGCGCCGCGACCGGCGGCACCGGATGGCGACGCTGACGCGGTGGCCTCGTTGGCGCTGCCCTTCCCGACGGTCATGCCCGCGGCGAATCCGCCGCCCGCGAGGGCGAGTGCGACGACGATGCCGATGACGATCTGCGCTGGTTTCATGTCTGTCGTTCCCTTCTTAACTGGAGCCAGAGGGTCACTCGTAGCGGAGTGCCTGGATGGGATGCAGCCGCGCGGCGCGCATCGCGGGATAGAGCCCGAAGACGACGCCGATCGCGACGGAGACGCCGACCGCGATGATCACGGTGCCGGCGGTGATGATGAGGATGAGACCGCTCGCTTGAGGGATGAGCTTCACGACCTCCGTGATCGCCCATCCGAGCAGGATGCCCATCACGCCGCCGAGGCCGGTGAGGGCCATCGACTCGATGAGGAACTGGACCATGATGTCCCGCCGCCGCGCGCCGACGGCCTTGCGGATACCGATCTCGCGCGTCCGCTCGTTCACCGACACGAGCATGATGTTCATGATCCCGATCCCACCGACGAGGAGCGAGATCCCGCCGATCGCGCCGAGCAGCAGCGTGAAGGTCGCGAACACGGCACTGGCGGCGGCGAGCGTGTCGTTCTGATTCGTCACGGTGAAGTCCGGGTTCGCGGGGTCGGTCACGTTGTGCCGCTGCAGCAGGACGTTGGTCACGTCGGCCGTCGTCTCGGGCATGGTGTCGCTCGATGTCGCCTTGATCACGACGGTGTTCACGATGTTGAGCCGGCCGGTGAGGATGTGCTGCGCGGTGGTGATCGGGACGAGGACCTGATCGTCGCGGCTGAAGCCGAACGTGCTGCCCTTCGTCTCGAGGACGCCGACGATCTTGAAGTTGACGATGCGCGCCCGCTGCTGGCCCTGACCCTGCGGTCCGCCGCCGAAGACCTGGCGCAGCTGCAGCGTCTGGCCCACGGCGTCCGCCTCGCCGAAGAGGTTGGTCGCGGTCGTCGAGCCGATGACCGCGACCGGCGCGTTCACGGTGAGGTCCGAGCTCGTGAAGAAGTCGCCGCTCTGCAGATTCCAGTCGCGCACGACCGGGTAGTCCTCGGTCACTCCGTTGACGTTGGTGTTCCAGTTCTGGCCGGCGGCGGTCACCTGCCAGCGGCCGGCGCCCTGCTCAGCCTCGATCGCGGCGACGCTCGAGCCGAGCTGGGTTTGGAGCGAGCGCATGTCGTCGAGCGTGAGGTTCTGCGCCTGCGCGCCCGCGCCCTTCAGACCACCCTCGCTCTGGTTCGCCGGCGAGACGGTGATGAGGTTCGAGCCCAGCGAGAGGATGGTGTTCTGCACCTGCTGCGACGCGCCGTTGCCGACGGCGACCATCGCGATCACCGACGCGACGCCGATGATCACGCCGAGCATCGTGAGCGCCGAACGCAGCTTGTTCACCACGAGCGACTGCAGCGCGGAGCGGAAGGAGTCGTACAGCTTCACTCGTCGCCCCCGATGCCCGTGACGATCTCGTCGAGCGCCCGGCGCGGCTCGAGGACGGGCTCGTCGTGCGCGACCACGCCATCGCGCATGCGCACGATGCGCCGGCAGTGCGCGGCGACGTCGGGCTCGTGCGTGACCATGACGACGGTCTTCCCGAGCTCGTTGAGCCGCTGGAAGATCGCGAGGATCTCCGCGCTCGAGTGGGAGTCGAGGTTCCCCGTCGGCTCGTCCGCGAGGATCATCGACGGATCGTTGAGCAGCGCCCGCGCGATCGCGACGCGCTGTTGCTGTCCGCCGGAGAGCTCGCTCGGGCGGTGCCTCACCCGATCGCCGAGGCCGACCTGTCCAAGCGCCGCGAGAGCGCGCGCGCGGCGATCGTGGCGATCACCGCCGTAGACCAGGGGCAGCTCGACGTTCTCGACGGCGTTGAGGCGCGAGAGGAGGTTGAACGTCTGGAAGACGAAGCCGATGTGCTTGTTGCGGATCGCGGCGAGCTGGTCGTCGGACAGCTTGCCGACGTTCTCGCCCGCCAGCTCGTACGTGCCGGCGTCGGCGACGTCGAGGCAGCCGAGCACGTTCATCAGCGTCGACTTGCCCGAACCCGACGGGCCCATGATCGCGACGAACTCGCCAGCGTGGATATCGAGGTCGACGCCGGCGAGGGCGTGCACCTCGATCTCCTTACCGATGCGGTAGGTCTTGGTGACGCCGCGCAGGTGCACCACCGGCCGCATCGCGGCCGGTGCGCTGTGGCGGTAGGGGACCGCGGCGCGGTCGACGACGGTCAACGGATCACGATCCCGCCCGGGCCGCCCTGCTGGCCACCGCGGTTCGGCGTCGTCGTCGCGCCGGCGCGGGCCTGCGGCAGGATCACCAGGTCGCCTTCCTTGAGGCCACCACCGGTCACCTCGGTGAGCGTGTCGTTGGAGATGCCGAACGTCGCGTCGACGTCGACGGGCTGTCCGTCCTTCAGCACCTGGAGGTACTTTCGGGTGCCCTGCGTCTTGATCGCGAGGTTCGGGACCGTGAGCACGTCCTGACGGCTCACGAGGATGACGTTCGCGGTCCCGCTCATACCCGGCCGGATGGACGCGTTCGGGACGTCGATCGTAACGTCCACGCCGTACACCGGCACGCCCTGCTGGATCGTTGCGACCGGGTCGACGCCGGTGACCTTGCCGGTCATGCGGGTCGTCGCGCCGAGCGCGTCGATCGTGATGTTCGCCACCAGCCCAAGCTTCAGCTTCGAGACGTCCGCCTCGCCGACGGTGCCGTGCAGCTGCACGGTGCCCGTGTTCGCCAGCAGGACGACCGGCGTCGTGGTGCTCGATGAGGCGGGCTCGCCCACGGTGCCGTTGATCGCCTGGACGATCCCCGCGCTCGGCGCCCGCAGGATCGCGTAATCGAGGTTCGTCTGAGCCGTTTGCACGGCCAGCTGCGCCGAGTCGACGCCGTTCTGCGCGGTCTGGATGTCCGCCGGCGCTCGAGGCGCTCTGGACCGTCTGGCTGGTGCGGTCGATCGTGGCGGGGACGTTCTGCACGGCAGTGACGTAGCTGCCGTTGATCGCGTCGGTCAGCGTGCTCACCGACGAGCCTGACTGCGTGAGCTTCACCTTCACGGTCGACACGACCTGCTGCTCGCCGGTGACGAGCGTGTAGAGGGTGGCGAGATCGGCGCGCCACTGGTCCACCGCACCGCCGATCTTCTTCGTGTTCGACGTGTTGAGCGCGGCCTGCGCGGTGCTCACGGCGCCTTGGAGCGTCGCGATGACCGACGAGGTCGTGTCCAGCGCTCCCGTCAGACGCGAGAGGGCGATCGCGTAATTCGTCTGCGCGAGCTGGAAGCTGCCCGCGATGCTCGTGGTGTCGCTGCCCGCGGCCACCGCGCTGTCGAAGTCGTCCATCAGCGAGAGCATCGCGCTCCGCGCGGCCTGGTAATCACCGAGCGCGGGAGTGAGAAGGCTGGCCGAGTTCGCGCGCGCGTTCTGCAGCGGCGCGTACGCCCCGAAGAGGGCGTTGTACGCGGTCCGGAAATCGCCGGTGTCACCACCGCCGACCATCTGATTCATGAGCGCGACGAGCGCATCGAGCTGCGACTGCATCGTGTCGAGGCTGCTCTGGAAGGTCGGGATGTCCGTCACCGCGGCGGCGGTGAGGCTGGTGTAGTTCGTTCGCGCGGCCGCGTAGTTCGCCTTCATCTTCGCGAGCGCCGCCTGCGCGTTCGCGACATCGGTGTCCGCGGACTTGCGCGCGTTGTCGAGGCTCCGTGCCGCGTCCGTATACGACTGGTTCTGACGCTGCAGGTTCGACTGCGCGCTCGCGAGGCTGTTCTGGGCGTTGGCAAGCGCGTTCTCGAGGTCCGTCGCCTCGATGCGCGCCAGCTCCTGGCCGGTGGTGACCTGCTGGCCGACCGTCACGGATATCGCGGAGAGACGACCGGCGCTGCGGAAGTTGAGGCGCGCCTGCCCCGCGGGGTTGACCGAGCCTGAGATCGCGACCGTCTGCGCGAGGCTCGCCCTCGCGGCCTCCGCAGTGCGGTACGTCACCGCCGGGGTGCCCGTGTTGCCACGGAGGACCATGACCCCGCCGCCGACGACGACCGCGGCCAGGACGATCGCCAGGATGCGACCCGGCCAGGTCGCGACCATGCCTCTCACGGCCGTCACCGGCAAGCTCGCAGCGGTCATGTGGTCACCCCTTCCTTGATGAGACGCGCGGTCACGACCGCGCCGAGCGCGTAGGCGACGACCCCGGCAAGCGCGATCGCGCCGAGCGCGGGGATCTGCCAGACGACGAAGAGGATCGTCGCGCCACCGAGCGCGACGACCGGCGCGGGGACCTGGGCCTGGAAGCGCGACAGCGCGCGCGTGCGCAGCAGCGCGTCACCGAGCCGCCACGATGTCGCTGCGAAACCGACGAGCAGCGCGAGCAGCGCGAAGACGCACAGCACCGCGAACGCGGTGAGCCCTACCTGCAGCGCGGCCGGCGCGCCGAATGGCGAGCCCGGTAACGCGCCGGTCACGAAGTTCAGGAACACCACCCAACCGAGCGCGGCGGTGGAGATCGCCAGACCGAGGACGACGACACCGGCCGCGAGCACGCGCGCCTGCGATCGCCAGCCGCCGAGGCACGCGCGGTAGACGGCGACGACCTGATCGTTCGCGAGCACCAGCGTCGACGCGGTGAGCAGTAGCACCAGGAAAAGACCCGCGGCGTCGCGCGCCGTGTCGGAGACGCCACGTTGGAGCGGGACGATCGCCTGGAACGGAGCCGCGACGCGCTGCTGTGCGTCGACGATCGTGCGCCCCGGCGGCAGGCTGTTCCGCGGATCGAAGAAGACGCGCGGGCGCGACACGGGTTCGAGACCCGATGCCGGCGAGGTCGCCGCTGCGCCGACGAACAGGATCGCGCTCAGGCCCACCGCGACCACGAGCGTGCCGAGGACGATGACGATGTCGCGCCGCGTCAACGGACCAGCCTGCGGCTGCGGGGCGTGCTCGCCATGAGCGCGTGCGCCGCGAACACACACGCGATGCCGACGAGCGCGACGGCGAGCACGGTGAGACCGTCGATGAAGAACGACGCGTTCGACGCGCCACTCGACGCCGCGCCGACGACGTTCGTCAGCGCGGCCGCGACGTCCTCGCCGCTCTCGGCCAGCTGACGCGCGAGGTAGGCGAGGCTCGGGAGCGCGAGCAGGGCGGCGACGAGCCACTCCCAACCGACGCGTCGCTCGACGACGCGGCGCATGACCGAGTCACGGAAACCGAGCGGCAACGCCTGCGGCGGGACCGCCGCCAGGACGTGGTGCAGCTCGCGCTCTTCCGGCGCGAGGTCGGACGGTCCGCGTAGCTCGTTCACGACTGTGTCTCCCTCCGTCGCGCCGCGAGGCGGGCCTTGAGCGCGGCGCGCGCACGGTGCAGATGCGTCTTCACGGTACCGAGCGGGATGCCCAGAGTGTCGGCCACCTCTTGATAGGACAGCTGCTGCATGTGACGAAGTGTGAGGGCCGCGCGGTACGCCGGTGGCAGCTCCGCCATCGCCGCGACGACCTCGCCGACGGCCTCCCGTCTGAGCGCCGACGCTTCCGGACCCGATTCCTCGGGCTCGGCCGACTCGGGCAGCTCGTCGACCACCGTCTGGTGCGCGTGCCAGCGCTGTACGTGGTTGAGGCTCGCGTTGGTGGCGATGCGGAAGATCCAGGGGCCGAACGGCAGGCTTGGGTCGTATTGATGGAGTGCCTTGTACGCGCGGATGAACGCCTCCTGTGCGCAGTCCGACGCCGCGTCGGGGTCGCTCGTGATCCGTAGCGCGATGTTGTACACGCGACCTCCGTAACGCTCGACGAGGGTCGAGAAGGCGTCGGCATCGCCGGCGAGGCACCGCTGGACGATCTCTTGATCGGTGCGCGTCAGCCGGCGGCCTCCGATGGCGCCCGAGGCCCCCTCTTAAGCCGGTTACCCAGAGGCCTTTCGGGGTGTTTCGCGTATTGTGGTGCCCCCGATGGACCTCACTTGGTTGGGACACGCTTGCTTCCGTATGCGCGGCCGTGAAGGCATCGTTCTCAGCGACCCGCCGGATCCCAAGTCGGGCCACGCCATCCCACGCACCGAAGCCACTCTGGTGACCATCTCCCACGACCACCTCGGCCACTCCAGCCTGAAGTCGGTGGCCGGAGAGCCGGTCGTGCTCCGCGGGCCCGGCGAGTACGAGGTCCGCGAGGTGCTCGTCACCGGCCTCGGCACGTTCCACGACGAGGACAAAGGCGCGTCACGCGGCCGCAACACCGTGTTCGCGATCCGGCTCGACGACCTCCTCATCTGTCACCTCGGAGACCTGGGGCACGCGCTGCCGACGGCGGATCTCGAGCGCATCGGTGACATCGACATCGTCCTGGTGCCGATCACCGGCGCGGACACGAATCTCTCCGCCGCGAGGGCCGCCGAGATCGTCCACCAGCTCGAGCCGAAGGTCGTCGTCCCCATGTCCTACGACCCCGATGTTCAGAAAAAGGACAGCCCGTTCGAGCGCCTCTTACACGAGCTCGGAGTGAAAGAGCTCACCCCGGTCCCGAAGCTGTCCGTGACCCGCAGCTCGCTGCCGGAGAACGTGCAGGTCGTCGCCCTCGACTCCCGCGCGCGCTAGGCCTACCCTCCGCCCAGTACGCGGAGGAGGGATTCATGCAGGCACCGAACATGGGAGGAACAGCGCGGGGCGCACGCGCTGAGGTCACCCAGGCGTTCCAGTACGGCCTCATCATCTTCACGCTCACGGCGCTTCTCGGTCTTGCGAACGCGACGCAGCTCTTCGGTGCGCTCGATCGCAACACGCTGCTCACGCATCTCCATTCCGGGACACTCGGCTGGATCACGATGGGCGTGATCGGCATCGCGATCTGGATCTTCGCTCGCGAACGCGAAGATCTGTTCGCGCCGGTGATGCTCAGCGCGCTGTCAACGGCGGCCTACGTCATGGCCTTCTGGTCAGGCGTCTTCATCCTGCGTGGCGTCTTCGGGCTCTCGGAGCTCGCGGTCATCGTGTACTGGTGGTGGTTCGTGTACACGCGTGCCGGAGGCTGGGCGGGGATACGGCGCCTCGACATCCCGAAGCTTTCGGTCGTCCTCGGGCTCACGACGCTCGTGATCGGCTCGACGCTCGGCGTGATCGTCCAGGTGCTCCTCGCTACGGGTAACGCGATCCCGACGTCCGTCGATCTCATCGGCGCTCACGCGACGGCGCAGATCGGCGGCTACCTCGTGCTCGTCGCGGCGGGCTTCGCGGAGTGGCAGCTCGCTGGTGGCGCCGGCAAGCGGAGCATGCTCGGTCTGGTCCAGGTCTATCTCCTGTTCGTCGGTGGCCTCGTGCTCGCATTCAGCCTCCTCTTGGCATCGTTCCTGGGCGCGACGCTGGCACAGGCGCTCCCCGGGGTCGCGACCCTGTTGACCATCGCCGGCATCGTCATCGTCGCGGTCCGTTTCGGACGCACGGCGATCGCGGCGCCCTGGATGGCCGCCACCGGCACGCGGCACGTCGCCGTCGCGGTCGGCTTCCTGGCGCTCGCGGTCATCCTCCAGGCGATCCTCGTGCAGCAGTTCGTCGCGGCTCAGGGTGACATCAGCAAGGTCTCGCTGGGTCTGATGCACGCGCTCGATCACTCGTACTTCATCGGCGTGATGACGAACGTCCTGTTCGGCGCGATCCTCATGACCACCGCGGATCGTCCGCGCATCTGGCCGTGGGCCGACCATGTCATCTTCTGGGGCCTCAACCTCGGCGCCGCCGCGTTCATCGCGGTGCTGCTCACCGTGGGCTCGGGCGAGGGCGCGAAGCCCTTCACGCACCCGGTCTCGTTCGTCGCTCCGATCATGGGCCTGTCGGCCCTGCTCGGCATCGCCACCTATCTCATGCGCCTGATGGGCGTGCCGGCGGCCGTGTCCGCGCGCGCCCGCGCCTAGTCGCTCGGTCTGATGCCGGACGGTCGGGGTGACCCGGCCGTCCGGTATGAGATACTTTTCACACGTCGCGCACGGTGCGCGGCGACTTTTTCTGTCCGGGTGGTCCGAGTTTCCGATGTACGCCATCGTCCGCAGCGGCGGCAAGCAATACCGCGTCGAAGAGGGAGCCCTCGTCAGCGTCGACAGCCTCGCAGGCAAGGTCGGTGAGACCGTCACGCTCGGCGACATCCTCGTCATCGCCGACGGTGACGACGTGAAGGCGGGAAAGCCTGCGCTCGGCGGCGCGAAAGTGACGGCGGAGATCGTCGCCCACGGCAAGGGCCCGAAGATCCACGTCCTCCGTTACAAGAACAAGACCCGCCAGCGCCGCGGACGCGGGCACCGCCAGTCGGAGACGACGCTCCGGATCACGAAGATCGAGGCGTAGGAATGGCACACAAGAAGGGCGCAGGTTCCACCCGCAACGGCCGCGACTCCGCCGGCCAGCGGCTCGGCGTGAAGGAATTCGCCGGCTCGCGTGTTCAAGCAGGTACGGTGCTCGTCCGTCAGCGGGGAACCCGCCTGCTGGCCGGCGAGAACGTCGGCGTCGGCAAAGACCACACGCTCTTCGCGCTCGTCGCGGGCGAAGTGAAATACACCCCCGCGCGCGACGACCGGCGCAAAGTCAACATCATCCCGGCGGCATAGAGAGAAGGACCCCATGAAGGAAAAGATCCACCCCAAGTACATGCAGGCCAAGGTGCAGTGCGCCTGTGGCAACACGTTCACGACCGGATCGACGAAACCCGAGCTTCACGTCGAGGTCTGCGCGAAGTGCCACCCGTTCTTCACTGGAAAGCAGCACATCCTGGACATCCAAGGTCGCGTCGATCGCTTCAACAAGCGGTACGGGACCAAGCAGGCGGAGCAGCCGGCCGCGAAGGCGGAGGCCGCTCCGGGCCGTTAGCTGCCGCCGATAAATGCCTCGAGCCAGGCCGGGCTCGAGGTGATCGTCGGCTCGATGTTCAGCGGAAAGAGCGAGGAGCTCATCCGCCGCGTGAAGCGCGCCGTCATCGCTCGCCGTGCGGTGCAGGTGTTCAAACCCGCCGTCGACGATCGCTTCGGCGTGGAGCTCGTGCGCTCGCACGACGGAGATTCGTTCGAGGCGCGTCCGGTGCTCGTGGGCGAGGAGATCCTGCAGCTGATCGCGCCGGACACGACGGTCGTCGGCATCGACGAGGTCCAGTTCTTCGACCACGCCATCGTCGGCGTCGTCCGCAAGCTCGTCGCGAGCGGCCGTCGCGTCATCTGCGCGGGACTCGACCTCGACTTCCGCGGCGAGCCGTTCGGCCCGGTGCCGACGCTGCTCGCCCTCGCCGAGAAGGTCGACAAGCTCGAGGCGATCTGCGTGGTGTGCGGCGAATCCGCGACGAGAACGCAGCGGATCGTCGACGGCGTGCCGGCGTTCTACGACGAGCCGATCATCGTCATCGGCGCGAAAGAGGCGTACGAAGCCCGCTGCCGCAGCTGCCACGAGGTACCGCGGCGCGCCGCCCGTCCCAGCGAGACGGCGACCGGACGGTGAAGGCGCCCACCGCCTACGGCGGCCAGGCCGTCATCGAGGGCGTGATGATCCGGGGCCGGAGCACGGTCGCGCTCGCGTGCCGCCTCCCGACCGGCGAGATCTTTCGCTACCGCGAGCCGCTGCGCTCGCTGCTCCTGCGATCGCGCGTCGCGCGCGCGCCGTTCGTGCGGGGGCTCGTCGTGCTGTGGGAATCGCTCTCGTACGGAACGCGGATGCTCATGCGTTCGGCCGACCTGCAGCTCGCGGAGGGCGAAGGCACCATGGGCAGCGGCAGCAATGCGGCGATCTTCGTCGTCGCGATCGTCGCGGCGCTCGCGTTCTTCGTCGGCATCCCGTACCTCGCGACGCAGGCGGCGCGACAGCTCATCGAATCGTCGCTGCTGCTGAACATCGCCGAAGGTCTGCTCCGGATGGTGCTGTTCCTCGGCTATCTCGCCGCGATCTCGCTCGCGCCGGACATCCGCCGCGTGTTCATGTACCACGGCGCGGAACACATGACGATCCACGCGTTCGAGCACGACGAGGAGCTCACACCCGCGCGCATCGAGCCGTACCCGACCGCGCATCCGCGCTGTGGCACGGCGTTCCTCCTGTTCGTCGTGGTCGTGTCGATCGCGCTGTTCGCGTTCCTGCCGCGAACGAACATCGTCGTGGATCTCGTGGCGCGTCTGCTGCTCATCGTGCCGGTCGCGTCGATCTCCTACGAGGTCCTGCGCTTCGGCGCCGCGCACGAGGCCAATCCGCTGATGCGTGTCTTCGTCGCGCCCGGTCTGCTGCTGCAGCGGATCACCACGCGGCGGCCCGATGCGGGCATGATCGAGGTCGCGGTCGCGTCGCTGCAGGAGGCGCTCGCCGGCGATGCCGAGGTCGCGGGCCGGGCGCCCGCGCCGAGCCGGCCTTGAGCGATCCGCTCACACCCGGACTCCGCCGGCGCCTCGCGAAGGTCGAGGAGCGCTACGACGAGCTCGCCCGGCTGATGGCCGATCCCGAAACGACCGCGAGCCACGAGCGCATCCGCGAGGTCGGCCAGGAGCTCGCGCAGCTGCAGCCGGTCGTCGACACCGTGCGCGCGCTGCGCGACGCCGAAGCACGTCTCGAGGAAGCGCGTCAGCTCGTCGACTCCGACGACACGGACCTGCGCGACATCGCACGCGAGGATGTCGCCACCGCATCGCGCCAGAGCGCGGAGGTGCTCGCGAGGCTGCGGGCCCTGCTCGTCCCGCGCGACCCGCTCGACGAGAAGAACGTCATCGTCGAGATCCGCGCCGGCGAGGGCGGGGAAGAGGCCGCGCTCTTCGCACTCGATCTCTACCGGATGTACGCGCGCTACGCCGAGCGCCATCGCTGGAAGGTCGAGGTGCTGTCGCAGAGCGATGCCGAGAAGGGCGGTTTCAAAGAGATCATCTTCCGCATCGCCGGCAAGGGCGCCTACAGCAAGCTCAAGTTCGAGTCGGGCGTGCACCGGGTGCAGCGCGTTCCCGTGACCGAGGCCCAAGGGCGCATCCACACCTCGACCGCGACCGTCGCCGTCCTCCCGGAGGCCGAGGAGATCGACATCCAGATCCCCGAGAGCGATCTCAAGATCGACGTGTATCGCGCCGGCGGCAAGGGCGGCCAGGGCGTCAACACGACCGACTCCGCGGTGCGGATCACCCACCTCCCGAGCGGCGAGGTCGTCACCTGTCAAGACGAGCGATCGCAGCTGAAGAACCGCGCGAAGGCCATGGCGGTACTGCGTGCGCGGCTCCTGGCGCGCGAGCAGGAGCGGCGCGAGCTGGAGACCGGGACGGCCCGCCGCGCCCAGATCGGCCGCGGCGAGCGCTCCGAGAAGATGCGCACCTATAACTTCCCGCAGGATCGCCTCACCGACAAGCGGCTCGGCTACAACCTGTCGAATCTCGAGCGGCGCATGGACGGTGACATCGACGACCTGATCGACGCGCTCGCCGAGCAGGACGAGGCCGAGCGCCTGGCGAGCCTCGAGGACGACGCGGACTGATCGACCTGGCGGTCCGCGGGGGAACGGTCGTGACGGCCGGCGGCAGCTCGCGCGCCGACGTGGGCGTGCGGGATGGACGGATCGCCACGATCGGCGACGTCCCGCGTGCGGCACGCGATATCGACGCCACGGGAGCGCTCGTGCTGCCGGGCTGCGTCGATCTGCACACGCACCTCGCGAGCACGCCGACCGTCACGCCGCTCGATGACTTCGCGCACGGCACTCGGGCCGCGATCGCTGGCGGTGTGACGACGGTGTGCTCGATGGTCTACCAGGAGGGGACGGTCCGCGCCGGCATCGAGCGCGGTCTGCGCGACGCCGCCATGTCGCTCGCGGACTACGCCTTCCACGTCGTCGTCACCGACCCGAGCGACGCGGTGATCGGCGAGCTTCCCTCGCTGGCGCGCGACGGACACACCGGGCTCAAGGTGTTCATGGTCGCGCCGCGCTTCGACGAGCGGATCACCGACTACGTCCGACTTCTCCGCGCCGCCGCGGCCGCGGGGATGCTCGTGGCTGTGCACGCCGAGGACCACGCCGTCGTCGCGCGCGCCACCGCCGCGCTGCACGCCGCCGGCCACGACGGCGTGCGCTACTTCCCGGAGAGCCGTCCACCCGAGGCCGAGGACGTCGCGATCCGCTCCGCGACGCAGCTCGCCGCGAAGACCGGCGCCTCCCTCTACCTCGTGCATCTCTCGTCGCGCGTCGCTCTCGCGGCCCTGGCCGACGCGAAAGCGCGCGGGCTGCGCGTGTTCGGCGAGACGCGACCGCTGTACCTCTATCTGACGCTCGACCGATTCGAGCGCCCTGACGCGGCGCTGTGGGTGGGACAGCCGCCGCTGCGCGAGCGCGACGACGTCGACGCGATGTGGGACGCGCTGCGAAGCGGCCTGCTCGACACCGTCGGCACCGATCACTACCCGCACTCGCGCGCCGCCAAGCTGGCCCCCGAGCTCGCGTTCGACCGCGTTCCGCCCGGTGTGGCGAATCTCGAGACGCTGCTGCCGATGTTGTATTCGGAAGGGGTCCGTCGCGCGAGGCTCACGGTGGAGCGGATGGTCGATGTGCTCGCGACGTCGCCTGCGCGGATCGCCGGCCTGCGCGGCAAGGGCGAGATCGCCGTCGGCGGCGACGCCGACATCGTGATCTTCGATCCGGAGGAGACGCGGACGATCCGCGCGAGCGAGATGCACTCCGCCTGCGACTACGACCCCTACGAAGGCTGGCTGGTCACAGGCTGGCCGAGGCTGACGCTGCTGCGCGGCGAGATCGCGTACGCGAACGGCGAGATCCTCGCGCGACCGGGTCTTGGTCGCTTGGTCGCCCGCGCCGCGCGCACCGAGTCGTCCTCCTAAACTCCCGGCGGTGACGCTCACGATGCCCGCGCCGATCACTGCGGAGCAGCTCGAGACCCGCAACCGCGAGCGGCTCGCGCGCGCCGAGACGCTGCTGCGGCAGCTCGAGAGCGCGAGCGCGCCGTTCACGAAGGGCAGCGTGATCGCGCCGCTCAACGATCTCCACGTGGAACTACACAACCTCGGCGCCGAGTGCGGGATCTACATCGCGATGCACCCCGACCAGACGGTGCAGCAGCTCGCCGAGACGCTGCAGCGGGAGGGCATCGAGCTCGGTCAGCGGCAGCTGCAGAGCCGTCGGGTGTACGACGCCCTCGGAGCGATCGATCCCGCGTCGCTCGATGCCGTGGAACGCCGCTTCGTCGACATCTCGCGGACGGACATGCGTCGCGCCGGCGCCCTCCTCGGGCCCGCCGAACGCGATCGCGCTCGCGCGCTACGCGCGGAGCTCACGCGGCTGGGTCAGGACCACGCGCGCAACATCCGCGACGACACGCGCTACATCGCGCTCGAGGGAACGCATGAGCTGGACGGTCTGCCGGCGGACTACATCGCGACGCATCAGCCGGGCGCAGATGGCACGATCCGCATCAGCACCAATCCGCCGGACCACCAGCCGTTCATGACCTACGCGCACTCGGATCGCGCGCGCAAGGCGCTGCAGACCGTCTATCTGGATCGCGCGCCCCAGAACGTCGAGGTCCTCGCGGCGCTGACGCGGACGCGGCACGAGCTCGCGCGCATCCTCGGCTATCCGAACTGGGCGCGGTACAACGTCGAGGACCGCATGGTGCTCACGCCCGAGGCGCTCGACGGCTTCTTCACCGAGCTCGACGACGCGTCGCGCGACGCCGCGAAGGCCGAGCTCGCCGTCCTCCTCGAGGAGAAGCGCATCGATCATCCCGGCGCGACGACCGTCGGGGACTGGGAGTGGCAGTACTACCTGAACCGCGTGAAGACGAAGCGCTTCCACTTCGACGCGCAGGAAGTGCGTCCCTATCTCGAGTACGGTCGCGTGCGCCAGGCGATCCTGGACCTGAACAGCGAGCTCTTCGGCATGAGCTTCACCCCGGCGGTGCACGAGGAGCGCTGGCACCCGACGGTGGAGAGCTTTGACGTCACGATCGACGGCGACCCCGCCGGCCGCATCTCGCTCGACATGCATCCGCGCGAGCGCAAGAACAAGTGGTTCTTCAACGCTCCGCTGCGGCTCGGTGTCGGCGGCAAGCAGATCGGACACGGTGTCCTCTGCTGCAACTTCCCGGACCCGACGACGCTCTCGGGCCCGGCGCTCATGGAGCACGCGCAGGTCGTGACGTACTTCCACGAGTTCGGGCACCTCGTGCATGGTCTCGCGCGGCGCAAGGTCCCGTTCGTCCGGCTGTCCCGCACCGAGGGCGATTTCATGGAGGCGCCCTCGACGTTCCTCGAGGACTGGATCTACGACTACGGCGTGCTCACGCGCTTCGCGACGCACGTGGACACCGGGGCGCCGATCCCCGCCGACCTCGTGAAGCGATTGCGTGCCGCGCGCAACTTCGGCCGCGCGATCCGCACGCGTCAATTGCTGATGCGGTCGCGACAGTCACTCGCGCTCCACGACGGCACGCGGCCGGGCGCCGATCCGCG